>Ga0157378_10001201_pt1 | contig 23505 bp, 16 predicted proteins | sample M65metaG_FD_115309 | JGI IMG/M metagenome (GOLD analysis project Ga0157378, IMG submission 115309) | Miscanthus rhizosphere microbial communities from Kellogg Biological Station, Michigan, USA - M6-5 metaG | ecosystem: Host-associated > Plants > Roots > Rhizosphere > Soil | place: USA: Michigan...
CACGATGACGGTCAAGGACCTGGCCGAGATGTTTCCTGAACGTTTCAACAACAAGACGAACGGTGTGACGCCGCGGCGTTGGCTTCTTCTCGCTAATCCCCCGCTGGCTGCCACGATCACCGAGGTCATTGGCGATGGGTGGATCACTGATCTCGCTCAACTGAGCAAAATCAAGCGACTCGTGGACGACCACGGCTTTGGCGACGCATTCCGACAAGCGAAACGCAAAGCCAAGATACAGTTTGCCAATTACCTCAAGGAAACGACGCAACAGGCCGTGGACCCGGAAACCATCTTTGATTGCCAGGTTAAGCGCATCCACGAGTATAAGCGGCAGTTGCTCAACGCCCTGCGAGTCGTCGTGCTCTACAACCGGTTGAGGGAAAACCCGAATCTGGAGATGGCGCCTCGTACTTTCCTGTTCGCCGGCAAGGCCGCACCTGCCTACCGGCTGGCCAAGCTGATCATTAAGTTCATCAACAATCTTGGCTGCACGATTGATGGTGACCCGGCGGTGCGCGGCCGCCTGAAGGTACTGTTTCTGCCGGATTACTGCGTCTCCCTCGCAGAGCGGCTGATTCCTGCCAGCGATGTGTCCAATCAGATCTCCACTGCCGGCTATGAAGCCAGCGGCACGAGCAACATGAAGTTCATGATGAATGGCGCGCTGACGATCGGGACGAGAGACGGCGCGACCATCGAGATGGCGGAGGAAGCAGGCGAGGAGAATTTCTTCTTGTTCGGCCTAACAGCAGCACAAGTAGTCGACAGCGTTGGCTGGTACAACCCATGGTGGCACTACGAAAATGAACCGGAAACGCGCGCAGCGCTGGACATGATTTTCTCCGACCACTTCAGCCGCAATGAGCCCGGTGTTTTCGAACCGCTGCGCGAAACGCTGCTGACAGGCGGCGACCACTACATGCACCTGGCGGACCTCCGGTCCTATCTCGAAGCGGACCAAAGGCTGTGCGAGTTGTATGCCGAACCGCATGCGTGGGCCCGCACAGCCATTTTGAACGTTGCGAATTCGGGCAAGTTTTCGAGCGACCGGACGATCAAGGAGTACGCGGCCGACATATGGAAGGCAGAACCATGTCCGGTACCGTGAGTGCGAAAGCCCCTTTGGCGGCTTGAAGGGTGTCACCGCAAGTCGATTGTTTGCTGCTCGGCCGTACGGAAGATGTTTACAAGATTTCTTCGGCAGGACAATACGCTAGTCCAGCAGATCACCTTTGGAGCGGCCGTCTCAGACTCCTTCCGACAGCTCTATCGCCGAGTTTGTCCAGGAGCACTGGGTGATTGACGGCCAATGGACTCTCGACGCACCGGACCCTGTGCCGCACCTTGGCCCGGCCAGAGAAAATAGCTATACGATGGAACCCCCCGAAAGGCCATATCGCGTCAGGTTGTCGGACGCTAAAACGGAAATTCCGGCATAGGAGTAACCAGTGACAACGAGCAAGCCTCGGGAATTTCCTTTTGCGGATTGGATATTCAGTTACAAGAAGGAGTGGTTGCGCCCCGATGTTATCGCTGGTTTGACGACGGCCGCCGTGGTCATTCCGAAGGCGATGGCGTACGCTACGATCGCCGGCCTGCCGGTGCAGGTGGGCCTGTATACGGCTTTTCTGCCGATGGTGATCTATGCCGTTCTGGGCACTTCGCGACCGCTGAGTGTCAGTACAACGACCACTCTTGCGATCCTGACCGCGGCTGAGCTGGGAACAGTCGTTCCGGGAGGGGACGCCGCATCGCTTCTGACGGCCAGTGCCACACTGACGCTGTTGGTGGGAGGCATGCTCGTTCTCGCTTCGGTCCTGCGGTTGGGCTTCGTAGCGAACTTCATCTCCGAACCTGTCCTGATTGGCTTCAAAGCTGGTATCGGAGTTGTCATCGTTCTTGATCAGGTCCCGAAGATTCTAGGTATTCACTTCGCCAAAGGTACGTTCACCCACAACTTGCTTGCAACCGTCCACGGCATTCCTCATACGTCGCTGACGACCTTGGTGGTGGGAGTCTCAATGATTGGCTTGCTGATTGTCATTGAGCGGTTCATGCCCCGGGCTCCCGCGCCCTTACTCGCGGTCGCGGCAGGCATTGCCGGAGCGTACTTTCTGAACTTGCATGCCCACGGAGTCGAACTGGTCGGCCGTATTCCGCAGGGTCTTCCGTCGTTTACTCCGCCGGCTTGGTCATTCGCGGCGCAACTGTGGCCAGGAGCTTTGGGTATAGCATTGATGAGCTTTACTGAGACGATCGCGGCGGGGCGTGCTTTCGCCCGGGGCGACGAGCCCTCGCCGCAGCCGAACCGAGAATTACTTGCCACTGGACTGGCAAACGCCGGCGGTGCGCTTCTCAGCGCAATGCCGGGCGGAGGCGGCACCACTCAGACCGCAGTGAATCGCCTGGCTGGAGTAAGGACGCAACTGGCCGAGATCGTGACCGCCAGTATGACGCTGATCACGATGCTTTTGCTGGCGCCGGTCATTGCCTTGATGCCGCAGGCCACATTGGGAGCAGTGGTCATTGTTTACTCGATCGGACTGATCAAGCCGGCCGAGTTCCGCGAAATTCTCAGCATACGTAGAACAGAATTTACCTGGGCACTGACCGCATTCGCAGGTGTGGTGTTAGTCGGAACACTGCAGGGAATTATCATTGCGATCGTTGTATCACTGGTGGCGCTGGCCCACCAGGTGGCTGATCCGCCGGTGTACGTCCTCGGGCGCAAGCCCGGTACTAATGTGTTCCGACCCATATCCCAAGAACATCCCGAGGATGAGAGATTTCGGGGCCTATTATTGTTGCGATTTGAGGGACGAGTGTTTTTCGCTAATGCCGAACACATCGCGCAGAAGGCAAAACTGTTGGTCGATGAAGCGCAGCCGAAGATCGTCGTATTCGATCTGAGTGGGGTTTTCGATCTGGAGTACACGGTTCTCAAACGGATGTTGACCGAAGCCGAGAAGCGACAGCGTCAGCATGGCATCAGGTTATGGCTGGCTGGGATGAACCCGCACGTGCTTGAGGTGATCCACAGATCGAACTTAAGCGAGGTGCTCGGACGCGACAGTATGCACTTCAATCTGGAAACCGCGGTTGCAGCCTATATGAAGCTGGGCGTTGTGGTGGGCGAGACGCCATAACCGAAACCCCTCTCATTCGTTTATATGTTTCTCGTTTCATAGACTCCCCCCAACGGATGGGGTGGAGATGAATCCACACCGAAAACCCTAACGATCCAATTAGAAATGAACTCCGATACCGCTCCGAGTTTGAGCACGCCTCCAAGCAAGAAAATACGCCCCGCTGCAGTCGTGACCCGCGGAAACGAAACCATGTTTACGTGCAGAATCCCCCCAGGCGATTGGAGCCACAAGGGTTAGCCAGCATCGCTAAAAAGCCCACACTGTGACTTTTGACAGTATTAGAGGTCTTGGTTCTCCCGCTAGTCTTCTCGACAGTTTCGCAGCATCGGGGTCTTTACGGTTGGATGCAACACGCAAAGGAATTGAGGTTGATTCATGAGCAAGGAATCGAAAACCGACGGTGTGCAGAAACTAAAGAACAAAGTTTACATGAAGGAGTTGCGCAAACTTCAAAAGAAGCTTTGCTATCTCCAGGATTGGGTGAAGTTCAAGGGATTGCGCGTCATCATCGTCTTTGAAGGGCGCGATGCTGCCGGCAAAGGCGGGGCGATCAGAGCGCTGACCGAAAGACTCAGTCCGCGCGTATTTCGGGTGGTGGCCTTGCCAGCGCCGTCCGACCGCGAGAAGTCGCAAATGTACATACAGCGCTACATGCAGCACTTCCCGGCCAAGGGCGAAGTCGTAATTTTTGACCGGAGTTGGTACAACCGCGCGGGCGTGGAGTACGTGCTGGGCTTCTGTACGAAGGAACAACGTGATCGATTCCTCGCGCTCTGCCCCGGCGTCGAAAAGCACATCGTGAGCAACGGCATAAAACTCATCAAAATCTGGCTTGAGTCCAGTGAAAAAGAGCAGAAGCGCCGCTTCGAAGCGCGCATCGAAGATCCGCTCCGCCAGTGGAAGCTCAGCCCGGTGGATCTGTATTCGCGCAAGCGCTGGTTCGACTACTCCCGCGCCCGCGATTTGATGTTCAAGGCCACTGATACCAAAGAAGCGCCATGGCACATCCTGCGTTCCGACGACAAGAAGCGCGCGCGGCTGAATTGTCTCGCCCACATTCTTGACTTGCTGCCTTACAAGAAAGTGAAGCGCGAGAAGGTGGAGATGGTGAAGCGCTCGATGAAACGCGCATACGATGACCAAAAGTCTCTCGAAGGTCGTCGATTCGTGAAGGAGAAGTACTGATCGATGAGAACCACGCTCCAACGTTGCTTGTGGTTGGCGATGTTGTCGCCTGCGGGAGCCGCATTTGCTACGGAGCCGGAACACGGCCTGCCGCAGTCCGCCGTCAGGATCGAACATTGGGGCGGCTTCATCACCAATTCGATGGTAGTCAGTTGGATTGTCGCCATCGCCTTGCTCATCTTCGCAAGAATCGCGACGCGGGAGATGAAGGGTGTCCCAGGCGGGGCGCAGAACCTCCTGGAATGGCTAGTCGAGAGTCTGTACGGATTTTTGGAGAGCATCATTGGCCCTCATTTGGTCAAGCGGACGTTTTGGTTTCTGGCGACAATCTTCATCTTCATTCTGTCAGCAAATTGGGTTGGTCTAATTCCCGGCGTTGGCACGATTGGATGGGGACATCAGACTCCGAACGGCTTCGCGGTTGAACAACCACTGTTCCGAGGCGCGAATGCCGACCTGAACCTTACGTTCGCCATGGCGATCATTTTTTTCGCTTGTTGGATTTTCTGGGCGCTGCAGGAACTTGGGCCAATCGGATTTGTAAAAGAACTATTTGGGCCAAAGGGCGAGACAGCCGGGCTTCTGAAAGTCCTGATGATCGTCGTGTTTTTCGCGTCCGGTTGCCTGGAGATCATCTCCATCATGTTTCGGCCGATCTCACTTAGTTTTCGCCTCTACGGCAACGTCTTTGCCGGGGAGACCATGCTGGAAACCATGGCCCGTTTGAAGCCCGGCTTCGGCTGGTTGCTGCCCATTCCTTTTTACTTCATGGAATTGTTGGTGGGCTTGGTGCAGGCGTTGGTTTTCATGTTGTTGTGCGCCGTGTTCACCCTGCTGATTTGTCAGCACGAGGAAGCGGCACCTGCGACGGCGCCCAGCACCTAATGATGGATTCCGCAAGCTTGACCGTGTTCAATCGCGGGAGCCGGCGAGATAGCAAAGGAAGGTACGGCATATGTTCGCATTCATGTTGGCAGCGGAGTTAAGCGGAAGTCTCCACGTTGGTTTGGCCGCGTTGGGCGCGGCCATCGCCGTGGGATTGATCGGCATGAAAGCTTCTGAAGCGGTGGGACGCAATCCCGGCGCATCCACGAAGGTTATGGTCCAGGCGATTCTGGCCATCGCCTTCGCGGAAGCAATCGTGTTCTATGCCTTGTTCCTAGTGAAACAGTAACGGCCGGGAGGGCGCAGAGCTATGAATGCTTTTATTTTATTGGCTGTTGCCGAGAGCGATGGCCAGGTCACGCAAATCGCCCGGACCTTCGGTGTGGACTGGCAGCATTTGGTAGCGCAGATCATCAGTTTCTCGATCGTGTGCGCCGTCCTATACAAGTTCGCCTATCGGCGCATTCTCGCGACGCTGGAACAGCGGCGTCAACAAATCGCGCTTGGGATAGCTAACGCCGAGAAAATCAAAGCGGAGTTAGACAAGACGGAAAGCCAGCGGCTAGAAGTGATAGCGCAAGCCCACGCCCAAGGGTCTAAATTCATCGAAGAAGCCCGAGCTGCAGCGGCCCGCGTGCAGCAAGAGGAAACCAACAAAGCTATTGCCGCCGCCGAACAGATCACGAAGAAGGCGCACGAAGCCGCCGCTCAGGACCACGATCGAATGCTTGCCGAACTCAAACGGGAGGTCGGCAATCTAGTGGTCCAGGCCACGAAAACGGTCACTGGCAAGATTCTTACTGCTGAAGATCAGCGACGCTTGGCTGAAGAGACTTCCAAACAGATTGCAGTCTAACGATGAAAATCACCAAGAAAGCCAAACGCGAAGCCAAGCAACTGTTCCGCTTGTGCTTGCTGAACGGATTGCTCGACGAGAACCGTGCTCGGCAAGTCGTGCAATTGGTTGTCACGACGGGTGAGCGGGATTGCCTTCCCATCCTTAACCATTTTCTGCGGTTGGCGAAACTCGACTGTGCCCAACACACTGCCACCATCGAGAGCGCCACCCTGCTACCGGCCGATTTACAGGCGATCGTACAAACCGAGTTGGCGCATCGCTACGGGCCGGGGTTGACTACGGCGTTCGCTCAACACCCGGAGTTGATTGGCGGAATGCGGATTCAGGTGGGATGCGATGTTTATGACGGCAGCGTGCGGGCTGGACTGGAAGCGTTGCAGAAAAGCTTCTGAAGCAAGGTGACTATGACTGACCTATTAAAGGAAATCCAAGCGCAAATCACGGGTGCTAAAACCACGGCTGCAAAGCAAAACGTGGGTGTCGTCCGCGAGATTGGCGACGGTGTCGCCAAGATTGAAGGCTTGAGCGATGCCATGCTCAACGAGATGATCGACTTCGGCAATGGCGTTACCGGCCTGGCATTGAATCTCGACGAGACCGAAGTCGGCGTCGTAATTCTCGGTGACTACACGAAACTCAAAGAGGGCGACGAAGCCCGCACCACCGGCAAGGTTTTACAAGTGCCCGTGGGCAAGGGCCTGCTGGGTCGCGTCGTGAACTTGCTGGGCGAACCTATCGACGGTAAAGGGCCAATCAAAAGCGACAAGTCCTATCCGGTGGAAAAGACCGCACCCGGTATTATCCGTCGCCGCTCGGTCAGCCAACCGGTGCAAACCGGGATCATGCCGATTGATGCGATGATTCCGATTGGCCGTGGCCAACGCGAATTGATCATCGGTGATCGTGGCACCGGCAAGACGACGATCTGCATCGACACGATTATCAGCCAGGCTCGATTGAACAAAGCCGCCGAACTGGGTGGCGACAAGGATTATCGGCTGCTCTACTGCATCTACGTCGCGATTGGCCAGAAGCAGTCCACTATCGCGCGGGTTATCGCGGATCTCGAACAAGCAGGCGCGATGCCGTACACGATTATAGTTGCGTCCCCGGCCTCGGAATCCGCCGCCAACCAATATCTCGCACCATTTGCAGGCGCAGCGATGGGCGAGTGGTTCATGGACAACGGCATGGACGCGTTGATTGTTTACGACGACTTATCCAAGCAGGCTGTGGCCTACCGGCAAGTGTCACTCCTGTTGAAGCGCCCGTCCGGTCGCGAAGCGTATCCCGGCGATGTGTTTTACCTGCACAGTCGGTTGCTCGAACGCGCGGCGCGAGTCAGCGAGAAGTATGGCAACGGTTCGCTCACGGCTTTGCCGATCATCGAAACCCAGGCCGGCGACGTTTCCGCGTACATCCCGACCAACGTTATCTCGATTACCGACGGACAGATCTTTCTGGAAACCGATTTGTTTCATCAAGGCGTGCGGCCGGCCATCAACGTCGGCATCTCGGTCTCGCGCGTCGGCTCGGCGGCACAACTCAAGGCCATAAAGCAAGTGGCCGGACAACTCAAGGGCGATCTTGCTCAGTTCCGGGAACTCGCGGCGTTCGCGCAGTTCGGTTCGGACCTCGACGCCAAGACGCAAGCGCAGATCGATCGTGGCAAACGGATCATGGAGATTTTCAAGCAGCGACAATACAACCCGATTCCAGTGGAAATCCAGGTGGTCGTGATCTGGGCCGCGCAAAACGGCTATCTGGATCAAGTACCCGTTGCGCGGGTCAAGGAGTTCCAGAACAAGTTGACGGAATATTTCACCACGCGCAAAGGCCAGTTGCTCGCTGAGATCCGAAGAGAAAAGGCACTCAGCGACACATTGAAGGCCGCGTTGAAGGCGGCCGCCGAAGAATTCAAGCAAACTTGGAAATGAAGACTGCATGGTGAGAAATGCTTAGCCCACGTGAACTTCGCCGACGCATCAGGTCGATCAGCAGTACCGCGCAGATCACCCGCGCGATGCAAATGGTAGCGGCGTCGAAGATGCGTAAGGCGCAACAGACCACGCTGATGACGCGGCCGTTCGCGCGACTGCTGTATCGTATCCAGCGTTACGCCATTACTCACGCCCGTGAGTTTACCCATCCGCTGCTGGAAGTGCGTGCAGTTCGTAAGCGCGCGGTGATCCTCATTGGCACCGACAAAGGGTTGTGCGGGGCGCTCAACACCAACCTGTTTCGAGTGGCAGCGCAATTTGATCCGCCGACGACTTTATTCATCGCGGCCGGCAAGCGCGCCGCGCAGTTCGTCGCGCGCACCCACCGCCAGTTGGCGGCCGAGTTTACGTTCGGGGACTCGCCGCGATTCGACGAAGCCCGGCCGATTGCGAACTTTGCGCGCGATCTATTCTTGAAGGGCGAGGTGGATGAAGTGAAGGTCGTCGCGACGCTATTCATCAACACTCTGTCACAGAAGGTCGGTATGGTGGAGTTTCTGCCGATTGGAGAAATCAAAGGACTGAAGATCCCTGGTGCAACATCCGAAGCGGACTTGGCCTCTGACGCAACCGAGGTCCTCTTTGAGCCAAACCCGGAGGAGGTTCTCTCCTTTCTCTTGGGGCATTACCTGAACATTTTCATATACAGAGCATTGTTGGAAGCCAAAGCTAGTGAACAAAGCGCCCGCATGGTGGGGATGAAGAATGCTACAGACAGTGCCACCGGCCTGACCAAAGATTTAACCCTTGAATACAACAAGTTGCGGCAGGGCAATATCACTAAGGAACTGCTCGAAATTGCCGGCGGCCAGCTTGGAAATGAGTAGCGAAAGAGTGCCACATGAATAAAGGCAAAATTGTTCAAGCCGTTGGTCCGGTTGTGGATGTCGAATTCACAGAAAACCTGCCGGCGATCTACAACGCGTTGACTGTCGAGTTTAAAGTCGACAACGAGCCGTGCAAACTGACACTCGAAGTGCAACAGCATCTCGGTGACCACTGGGTCCGGTCCGTCTCTATGTCCGGCACCGAAGGACTCAAGCGCGGCTACGAGGTCATCGATACCGGCGCGCCCATTTCCGTGCCTGTCGGGGAGGGAGTGATGGGACGCGTGTTCGATGTGTGCGGCAACCCAGTCGACGAACGCGGTCCGGTAAAGGCGGAGAAGTATTACCCGATCCACCGCCCGGCGCCGAAGCTGGAGGACCAATCGCCCTCACCGCAAGTTCTTCCCACCGGCATCAAGGTGCTCGACTTGATTTGTCCTTTCCTGAAAGGCGGCAAGGTCGGCGCATTCGGCGGTGCCGGCACAGGCAAGACCGTTATCATCATGGAATTAATCAACAACATCGCCAAGCTCCATGGCGGAGTGTCGGTATTCGCAGGAGTCGGCGAGCGCACCCGCGAAGGGAACGATCTCTATAAAGAAATGTCGGAGGCCGGAGTCATCAAACAAGACAACCTCGGCGCGTCGAAAATCGCGCTGGTGTACGGCCAAATGAACGAACCGCCCGGCGCGCGCCTCCGCGTCGCACTCTCCGGCCTGGCCATGACCGAATATTTCCGCGACGAGAAGAATCAGGATGTGCTCCTTTTTATCGACAACATCTTCCGGTTTTCTCAAGCCGGATCCGAAGTGTCGGCCTTGCTCGGCCGCACTGCCAGCGCCGTCGGTTACCAGCCGACTCTTGCTGCTGAAATGGGCGTGCTCCAGGAACGTATTACCTCGACCAAGAAGGGCTCGATTACCTCGTTTCAGGCGGTGTACGTACCAGCCGACGACCTGACTGACCCGGCGCCGGCCACCACGTTCGCGCATTTGGACGCGACCATCGTTTTGGAACGTTCGATTGCGGAGTTGGGTATCTACCCGGCGGTTGATCCACTCGCCTCCACTTCCCGGGCGCTCGCGCCGGAAATTGTCGGCCAGGAACACTACGATGTTGCGCTCGGCGTGCAGCGCGTCCTCCAGCGCTACAAGGATCTCCAAGACATCATCGCGATTCTCGGTATGGACGAACTGTCTCCCGAGGACAAGACCGCGGTATTGCGCGCCCGCAAGGTTCAACGCTTCCTCAGCCAGCCCTTTACCGTGGCCGCGGTCTTTAGCGGTCACGAGGGCAAACAAGTCCCTGTAGCCGAAACGGTACGAGGCTTCAAGGAGATTCTAGAGGGCAAACACGACGCCGTGTCGGAAGGTGACTTCTATATGAAGGGCGGAATTGACGAAGTCAAACCGAGCTGAAATATGGCCAACACGTTGAAATTTGAAATCGTCACCCCCGAAGGCCCGGTGTACTCCGAGGATGTGGAAATGGTTACATTGCCGGGCGTGACCGGCCAATTCGGAGTCTACCCACAACACGTCTCCCTTATTACACAGATGGTACCGGGTGAAATCAGCGTGCGTAAGGACGGTCGCGACACCTTCTTCGCGACCGGCGCGGGACTCATCGAAGTCACGCGCACCAGCGTCGCGATCCTCACCGATCTGGCGGTTCAAGCCGACAAGATTGACGAAGCCAAAGCCGAAGAAGCCCGGCAACGAGCCGAGGCGCGGCTCAAAGAAAAACTCTCCAATGAAGAAGTCGCCCACATCAACGCCTCGCTGGCTCGCTCCTTGGCCCAGTTACGCGTCAAGCGCCGGCAGCACAAATGAAGCAAGGCTCAAGAGAAAAGCCGGGAGGGTGTTCCAATGCGGGAGAGTATGCTGGACCAAGGTGTTTGGTCAGAAGTCAAAGTAGGCGGTGAGCACTTGAGGCTGTTCTCAGAGCAAAGCACGTTTGGAGTGCAAGCGTCCGTTTACAACATGATCGCAAAGAGCTGGGTCGCTCCCGTCGAGGCAGCGGATGATATCGAACAGGGGAAAGACCGAGCGGCAGCACATGCTCGGGAGTATCTTTACAGTGCGGGCCACTTAGACCTGCCGCCGTTGAAATGGAAGAAAGGCCGCTCGGCATAGCTCACGAAACTTTGGCTCTACCTTAGTCGCTGGACTGTTCTGTCAAAGGGACTTTCAACCGGAGCATTTGTCGAGCCGATTACCGTTTGTACGCAGCCCGAGACGTTGCAGGTGGTTCTCGCTTCGCAGCAGTGTTGAAGTCGCTGTGCAGCATGGACGTGGCGTACCGACATTGGAGCGAGCGACGGACAACGTGGTCGCGATTTCGTCTGCGGGAAGGGGCTTAGCGGCGCTGGATTGACGGCGCGAGACGGGTAATGCATTTAGCGAAAGGAGAAATGAAAAATTCGGGTCCGATTAGGATCCAATAAATCGCGGCAAAGGATTCTTTAGAATATCAATGACGGGCTCAGCGCCGTTAAGCATCACTATGTTCTAGCAACCTGCCACTTTGTCACGGTAGAGGCCGCGGGTTCGAGTTCCGTCGTCTCCGCCATTCATTCCAAAAGGCATCCCTGAAACGTACTTGCGCGAAGTGTTCTCACGCATCGCCGACCATCCCATTAACCGCATCGAGGAACTACCGCCATGGAACCTCGCCAGCGAACTTGAAGACTCGCTCCACGCTGCGTAGTAACCAAACAACTCCGTCAAGACGGCCTATAGTCGACGCTTACCCCGCGTCGCAATTGCGTCGCGGAGGAATTCTTACGCAGAGAAGTAGAAAGCTGAGACCTCGACAGACCGCGGAAGTGAATTGCCTTGCGGCGGCAGTATTCTAGGGCTCAAAACTGTTACGTGTTGTTAATTTCGGTCTTAGTCCGGGCCCAGCAACACTCGGCCGCGAACAACCCGCGATAAATTCATGCTAAGGGCGTTTAAAATAAATGGCTTGACAAACTATAAGATTTGGGCATAGCTTGCGGGTCATAACGGAGTGGCTGGGTGGTCCGACCCGCAGATTGATTTCCGAAAGCAGTACTGGTGCCCTTCGCGGGCGACCTTCCAGCTGTCCTTCCCGCCCTTCGTCCTTTGTGAGGTGGTCGAATGAGACAAACCAGGTCCATTGTAATTTTCCTATTGTCTGTCTTCGTTCCCGTTTTGAGCTATGGCCAAGGAGCTTCAACAGCCACTGTGACAGGAACAGTGACCGATCCAAAAGGGTTAACCGTTCCTGCCGCAAAGATTGAACTAGTCGATACAACAACGGGCGTCAAAAACACCGTCACGACCACGGACGACGGACACTACACGTTTCCCGCTGTGCCCCCCGGTACGTACAAGATCATCGTAACAGGGAGCGGCTTTCGCCAGGCGGTAGTTAATAACATCAAAGTGGACGTGGGCAAGGCGGCGCTTGTGAACGTAGCCCTGGAGTTGGGCCAAGTTACGGAGACAGTTGAAGTCGTGGCCGGCGCCGGCGTCGAATTGCAGACCTTAGATGCCAGCATGGGCAACGTTCTAGACCAAAATTTTCTTTCGCAATTGCCGACGCTGAGTCGTGACGCAACCTCGCTGTTGCTTCTCCAGCCCATGGCAATTCCCGGCTTTAACGGTGCCGGCGGAAGTGGCGAAGGCAATTTGGCTGGTGGCGCCGTGGCGGGGGCGCGGGCCGATCAAAATACCTTCATGGTGGATGGTGGCGATGCCACCAGCAATATGGAAGCAGGCGGCGGTTATAACACCGGATTCGTCGCGACACCACGTGCAGTCGTACCCACGCCGGTGGAGAGCTTGGAAGAGTTTCGCGTCCAAACAAACAACGCTGGCGTTGCGTTCAACCGCTCGGCAGGCGCTGAAGTGCAGATGGTCACGAAAAGAGGCACGAACGACTGGCACGGCGCGATCTATTGGTATCACCAGAATGACGAACTGAATTCTAACGATTGGTTTAGAAACAACGGATTTGGAGACCCAAGCGTCGCCCCCGTTGTTAACCCGGAATGGCGCGACAACCGCTATGGCGGGCGGATCGGCGGTCCGATCTGGAAGAATCGAACGTTCTTCTTCATACATGAAGAGGAACGCCACTTCTTCACGCAATCTGTCTTCTCGCGGCTGGTGCCTACCGCCGCCCTTCGAGTTGGAATTCTGAAGTTCAGGGACAGCGCAGGAAACGTGAACGCGTATAACCTGAACCCTGGTCCGACGGCCGATCCCGACACAGGCAGCATGATCGCGTCTAGCGGTTTTGACCCGCGCGGCCTCGGCATCAGCCCTGCCATAGCGGCCACCTGGAATTTATTGCCTCTACCTAACGATTTCTCCGGCGGCGACGGCCTGAGGTCAGCGCTATTTACCGCCACGTCGCCCGAGACGAACAATGAGCACTTCGCGGTAATTCGTTTAGATCACAAAATTAATGACAAGTTAGATTTCATGGGCTCTTATCGGTATAGCGTTTCTGACGCAGTGCCTCCAAACATTCAAGAAGACGTCAGCGGTACTGCCAGTGGCTGCCAGTTTGCCGTCCCGTGCCCAATCGCCAAGCGGCCACTGCAACCGCGGTATTTGGTTACAGGTCTAACCGCGAGGCTCGCACCGAATGTGGTGAATGAGTTCCACTTCAACTGGCTCAGGCACTGGTGGGAATGGTCGGCGCCGGGCGCCAAGATCCCGGTCATTGATCCCGCGCTCAGCGACACTAGACTCCAGATATGGCAGGAGAGCCGGATCAACGGCATGGTGCCGATCAACGTAAACACACAACAGGCCCGGCAGCGGACCTGGAATGGTCAAGATTACACCTTCAACGATAATCTCACTTGGGTCAAAGACAGGCACACGTGGACCTTCGGTGGCAGAGCACAGATTCAACATTTCCTGCACATTCGTGATGACAAGGTCGTTGGTGGTTTGACCACGCCCCTCTACTTTGTCGCAAGAGGCGGCGATTTCAGCAACCTAAGCATCGGATCTGCATTCAAGCCGCCGACGTGCGAGGGGGCGATCACGACCAACTGCCTCAGGCCTTCTGATGCTGGTACCAATTGGAATCGCGCCTACATCTCGTATCTCGGTTTGGTCGACAGTGCGACACAAGTGTTTGCTCGGGATGCCAGCCTAAATCCACTTGAGGCCGGAAGCCTCATCGATCAGAAGGCCAATGTGAATAGCTATGAGCTCCACTTCAGTGATACGTGGCGGGTGAAACCGTCGCTCACTCTGAGTTATGGCCTCACTTGGAGCGTCCAGATGCCTCCGTACGAGACGCGTGGGAAAACGACCATGATGGTGGATGCCAGCAGCGGCACAGTCATTACTGCTGACGCGCTGCTTAATGCAAAGCGGCTGGCGGGTTTGAACGGCGACGTTGTTAATCCCACGGTTGCTTATGTGCCGATCAGGGATTCGGGCCGCAAGTACCCTTACGACCCCGACTATACAAACTGGGGGCCACGTGTGGCGCTGGCGTGGAACCCGGCGTTCTCCGATGGGTGGCTCGGCAGCGTTTTCGGAGATAAAAGGACCGTGGTTAGAGCCGGATGGGCGCGCGCCTTTGACCGCGTCAACGGCGTGGGAATTGTCCTTACGCCGGCGCTTGGAGTCGGCTTCGGCGACCTTTCCGTTTGTCAAACACCGGATCGGACAGGCGTCTGTGGAGCGGGTGGAGATCCCAATACCAACTTTCGGATCGGCGTTGACGGCAATCACATAACAGTTCCGCCTCTCCCACCGATCAGCGGCGATTTCATTGTGCCGGGCGTGAACAGTACCTATGAAAACAGGGACTTCCGGATTGATCCCCGACGCCAAGTCGGTGGAACCGACATGTTTGACTTGAGCGTTCAGCGCGAACTGCCCGGAAAGATTCTGTTCGAGATCGGCTATGTGGGTCGTATCTCTCGCGACCTATACGAGAATATAGACCTGAACCACATTCCCTATATGTTCACGCCAAAGGGAACCAACCAAAGTTATGCCCAGGCATTTGACGCTGTGGCCGCCGCTTTGCAGACCGGGTCGCCTGTTCAGCCGCAGCCGTGGTTCGAAGCAATGATGAACCCGACCTTTTGCGGCGGTTTCGCGTCTTGCACTGCTGCTGCCGTCCAGTTCGACCAGGACAATGGCAATCCCTACTGGCCGTCGCACGGCGCTGGTGCCGTGTGGGGCCTACTCGAACCTGATTTCCGGACTGGTCCCATGACGGCGGCTGCTAACCAGATTGCATCGCTCGATTGGACTATGGGTAATGGCAGAGCGAGCTACCACGCAGGCTTTGTCAGTGTTCGCAACCGGCCGTCTCACGGCCTAACGTTCAACGCGAACTATACCTACTCGCATGCGCTGGACACCCTCGGTGAAACCCAGGAGAACACGTGCGCCTTGACCGATGCGTTTTACGTTGATCGAAGCTACGGACCGTCGTTGTTCGACCGGCGGCACACGTTCAACCTCCTGGTCACCTACGACCTGCCGTTTGGGAAGGGCAAGAGGTTCGCCACAGGCGGCGTTGCAGAGAAGATCTTCGGCGGGTGGAACGTTGCCGGAGTTTACACTGGAGCGAGCGGCCTGCCGCTGGAAGTCGTTGATCTCAACGCTTGCGCTACAGAGTTCGGCTCCACGTCTTTTAATGGCGCTCCCGCGGGGCTGCTTCGGGATAAGTCCGGCTCCATCAGCTCCTCGCGGCACGGCAATCCCACGGTTGGCAACTTCGGCGGAAACAGTGCGGGCGGCTTCCCGAATGCCTTCAGCAATCCGGATGCAGTTGTAGGTCAGTTCCGCTACCCTACGTTTGCCGACAACCGCCTGGGTATGGGCGCCATCCGCGGTCTCTTCCGGTGGAATGTTGACCTCGCGGTGGCAAAGACCACCCACATCACCGAGCGGGTGTCTACGCGGTTTGACGTGCAATTCGTCAATGCGTTCAATCATCCAATGTTCGGCGCGAGTACATTCTTCGGGTATAACAATGAACCGAACACGGATCTCTCGGACCCGGACTCGTTCGGCGTTCTCAGCCAGCAGTTCAATTCACCGCGTTACATCCAGATCGGCCTACGGGTTGACTTCTAGGCCACCGTAGGCGGTTTCGGATTAACCAAAGGGCCGGGAGGGAATGGACCGGCCCTTTTTCTTTGCCGTGCGGGGTCGCTCGTCCGGCGTAAACTATCGCTAAACACAGACCGCCGGGACGACACCGGCTTGATGGTTATGACGAAACTCGGGATTCGGGGCATTACGTGCATTACGTCCGCACCGTTGAGATAACGGAAATTTGAAGCTAAGATCGAACCGGCATCCTACCGACTCGTCGATACCTCGCGATGGACAAGCGCTCGTATTGTCGTGGCTTCCCGGGAAGTAGAACTATGAAGTCTATGTTGATGCGCCGCGCGGGTCGGCTTACGTTCTACGCTCAGTTTCTCTTTGTCTTCTCGACGCTGCCGGCGTTTGCGCAGCGTGAAGTGCACGAAAGCCATGAAGTCGTCGGCTGGGTGCCCAGTGAAATCCTGGAAAGGCCTGTCTCGCTCCGCCCGGATATTGGCAACTTCCTCGAAAAAGTAAGCACGTCCTCGGCCCAGGCGCAGGCGTTTTACGATCAGGGTTTGAATTACGTGCACTCCTACGTCTGGATTGAAGCGGCACGGTCATTCCATCAAGCCTTGCGGTTGGACCCGAACCTAGCGATGGCCTACGTCGGCTTGTGCGACGTCTTCATTGTCCTCCAGGACATCCCCGCCGCGCGAACTGCGTTGGAAGGCGCCCAGGCACGTTCTGCGAGAATTACCGATCTGGAGCGCCAACGGATCGAGATTCGCGCCAAGCAGCTCGCATTTCTGGAGGACCGGGAGAATCTCGAGAAGTTCGTCGCGTACCGGAAAGCGATCTACGACGCCATCATGGCACATCCCGGTGATGTCGGACTTTGGATTCTGCGGGGTTTCGCAGACGAAGGTCCCATGGCTGGGCATGGGCAAACGGGAGATGTGGACTCAATAGCGTTCTACGAAAAAGCGCTGGCCGTTTCACCGGGCAATTCTGCGGCCCATCACTATCTCGCTCACTCCTTTGAAAATATCGGTCAGACTGAAGCAGCCCTCAATCACAGCGAAGCCTATCTGCGCCTTGCGTCCTCGATTCCACACGCCCATCACATGCGCGGGCATGAACTCCGTCGCGCGGGACGCATCGAGGAAGCGATCGAGGAGTTCCGCAAAGCGAACGAGCTGGAAAATGCCTATTATGCCGCCGAAAAGATTTCTCCGGGCTACGACTGGCATCGCGCGCATAACCTCACTCTGCTGGCGATGTGCGATCAACTGTTGGGACAAATGAAAGGTGCTGAGCAACTTCTCCGAGAAGCCTCATCTTTGCCCGCCCACGGAGAAATCGCGGAATTTAACCGCAAGCAATGGCCGGAGTTTCTGTTGCAGCGCGGCAGGCTGCACGAGGCCTTGGACGCATCCCAATCGCTGGTCGATAGCGATTCCAGGATGGCGCAGTTTGCGGGGCGCACGCTGATGGGCAGAACGTTGGTTGCGATGAACCGCACGGAGGAGGCGGAAAAGGAACTCGCACACGCGCGCAACGCGCTGGTGTTACTTCCCAACGACGCCGACCGGTTGCGGCCCTCTTCCGACACCCTGCGGGCCGAGATCCTGCTTGCGCAGAAAAAATCTGCAGAAGGCGTAGCGCTGATGAAGCAGATCGAAGAGGGACTTCGAGCTTCGCTAGGACCCGACGCGCGCAGTCAGGCGTTATTTCAGCTCGACTACATCGCTCGGCGCGCTCGCGAAACCCAAGAATGGGCCCTGGCTGAATTCACCGCGCGACAAATGATAGAGCAGGATCCAAGCTACGCCGGTGGCTATTATGCGCTGGGTCTCGCGCAGGAACATGCAGGCGACCCTGTCGCGGCAAGCCGGCAGTTCGTTGCCGCCGAAAGCCTTTGGAGCGAAGCCGACAACGACCTTCCCGAACTGCAACGCGTCCGGCAGAGGCTCTCTGCGAAAGGCAGGGAGCTCCCCCGGAAGCGCCAACAGTACCTGAAGTACGCGCAGAATCACCCTGTAGCGTCTGGATCGGTACAGCCATCCAAAACTGCCCTTTCCTTCGATCCAGCGCGATTCCGCGGAAATCCCCAAGCGCCAGTCATCATTGTTGAGTTTTCAGATTTTCAGTGTCCTTTTTGCCGACAGGTTCAGCCGACGCTGAAAATTTTGCTCGCCAGGTACGAAGGCAGGATCGGCCTGGCATACCGGGATTTTCCGTTGCGTGAGCTTCATCCGGGAGCGGAAATTGGAGCGCAATCCTCTCGGTGTGCGGGCGAACAGGGAAAGTTCTGGGAGTATCACGACCTCCTATTCTCAAACACCGCCAAGCTAACCAAAGAAAGGGTCATGGATTTCGCCCGGCGTCTAAATTTGGATGAGAAAAAGTTCGGCGCGTGCCTTTCCACCGGGAAATTCAATGCAGAAATTGAGCAAGATTTGCAGGACGGAATCAGGGCGGGAGTAGTGGGCACGCCCGGAATCTTCATCAATGGCGTCTTCTTGAGCGGCGCTCAGCCCGAAGAAAGCTTCGAGCGAATTATTCAGGCGGAACTCGCGAACGCCAAAGACGATCGCCCGGATCCCTAGCGTCGTCACTGGCTATCGGTAACGACGGTCAACGGCCGTCTCACGCTTCTGAATCTCCGCCGAGATTCGCATTTCACGCACTGCGGCGTCGGGACGGCCCATTTCGCGATAGAGCTGGCCTAGGAAATAGTGGGCAGTATAGTTGCCGGGCTCCAAGGCGATTCCCTGCTGGAGAGAGCGCTCGGCCATGGCGAACTGCCTCTTCTTAATCAGGACTTTGCCCAACACCACGTAGGGCTCTGCCGCGGTCTGGTCTAGCCAAATCGAGCTTCGCAAGATTCTTTCCGCTTCATCATGGCGGCCGAGCCGCAAATACACATCGCCTAGGCGCGTCATAGCGGGAGCGTAGGCGGGGCTGACTGCCAACTCCGCCTCGAAATGGCGAATGGCCGCAGGGTAGTCCGCTTTGTATACGTCAAACTCACCGAGCGTGAAGCGCACTAGGGGCAATTGCGGTGAAAGCGACAGTGCTTTCTGTGCTTCATTTTCTCCGATGGGGTCAAAGCCCTGCCTCAGAAGTAGGCGCGCCAGAATGAGGTGAGCGGCGGCCGACTCAGCCGGTACGCCATAGGAATCGGCGAAACTCTCCAGCGCCTTGGGATAATCTTTCGCAAGGATATAGCAAAGTCCGAGGATGTAGATCGCGTCCATGCTAGCTTCGGGTCGCCAGCGGCGGACCTGCTCCAGCGGAGGAATTGCTTCGGCGGGCTTTCCGATGGAGTAATAGGACAAGCCAAGCAACTGGGCGACGTCACGGTCGTTTGGGTTCTCCCGCCACGATCCCTCCAGGTACGGTGCCGCTTCAAGGAATCGGCCAGCCTGGTAATAGGCGATGCCCAGCAAGCGGTCGACGCCTTTCACACGGGGGGTCCGCGTCGTCAACGCCTTCAGTTGACCGATGGCTTCCTCATTTTTGTTCTGCTGGATCAGAGAGCGGGCGGTCGTCAGCGCCGTGTCTTCTTGAGCAGCCAGTTTGCCGCCTGGCAAGAAGAGGCAAAAGAGAATGATCGGCAGCCGTTTCGCTCTGATCGTTCTCATACAAATTCTTCTTCCCAGCCACTCCGGGAACCGCATCCGATTCATTTGGCCGCGTGCGAGTTCAGTTTTGCGGCTTCGATCGCTTCACCCGAGCCTTCCTTCACGACTACAATGGTGTCCACGGCTGGATTGCGAAAGTGCTCCATAAGACCGCTCGGCCAGCGTACTTCCAGGTGTTCAACTTTCGTGCTAGCTCCCAACCCGAAGTGAACCCGCACGTCATTGTTCGAAATGTAGCTGGAGCCGCTACGCACTTCATCGATTTGTGTGCGCGAGTCTGTCTTCAGGATCAGGCGCGCACCGATGCCACTGCGGTTTGAACGAGTTCCGATGGTTTTGAATGCAATCCAGTGGTTTGGATAGGTGGCACGATTCACCAGGAGGTTCGCAGCTTCGTTCCGATTCACAATCACGGCCGCAAGGCGTCCATCGTTCCAGAGGTCGCCTACGGCCAGCCCCCGCGCAGACGACGGCCTACTGATCGCTGATCCCGCGGAGCGCGATATATCCCTGAATGTTCCATTTCCGTTGTTGCGGTACAGAACTTTCGGTTCGCAGTACTCGATACCCAATTTCAACGCGTCCACCTCGGGATACACATGACCGTTGACCTGGAGAAGATCAGGCCAGCCATCGTTGTCGAAATCAAGAAACGCCGTGCCCCAGCCGAGATAGCGCGTGTGAAATCCAACGCCAGCCGAATGCGTGACGTCATCGAACGTGCCGTCGCCGTTGTTGCGGTACAGCGTGGGTGTGTCGTCAGAAAAGTTCGTGCGAAAAATATCCAACTTCCCATCGCCGTTATAGTCGGCGACGGCGGCGCCCATACCGGCTTGCTCGCGGCCGTCGACGTTGTACGCCACGCCGGAGAAGATGCCAATATCGCTGAAGCTGCCGTCACGTCTGTTGTGGTAGAGAATGCTCGGTGCGCTGTCGCAAGCGACGTAGATGTCCGGCCAGCCGTCATTGTCGAAGTCCAGCGTGGAAACACTAAAACAATAGTGGCCCGGAGTCTTGTTTATGCCGGCCGTCGACGTAACATCTTGAAACTGGCCGTTCCCGAGATTCCGATACAAGGTGTTGCTGTCGCCGGCAAGACCACGAGGCCCGCAAAATACGGCAATACCTTTCCACAGACAGCTGGGATACTGTCCGGGTAAAGAAGCGTGGGCCAGATCGAATTGCGCATAGTTTGCGACGAATAGATCTAGGCGGCCGTCACGATCATAGTCCACAAATGCGCATCCGCTTCCCCAGGCCTTTTTTGATCCCAAAACTCCGGATTTGCCCGCGACCTCTTGAAAGGCGCCTCCCAAATTGTGGTAGAGGCGATTCCGTCCGAAATATGTGATGTGGAGGTCTTCCCAGCCATCGTTGTCATAGTCGCCGACACATACACCTTGTCCCCAGCCGCTGGCGCGAAGGCCTGCTTTCTCGGTCACGTCGGTGAAAGTTCCGTCATGATTGTTGCGATACAGATGGTTCGTGGGCGGCGTTTCGCTTTGAGAGCCATCTAGAGTTGTGCCGTTTACAAAAAAAATATCCGGCCAGCCATCATTATCGAAATCGAAGATAGCGACTCCTGTGCCGGTACTTTCGAGAATGTAGGTGCTGCTCTGCTTGCCCCCGAATACATTTGTCGCCCGAAGCCCTGCTTTTTCGGCGACGTCGATGAAGTCGGGTAACGGCGTCTGGTCTTGCTGCGACTGGGCTGCGTCTCCGGCGGACAGCTTCATGGGGATCAATGGAAGGAATAACGGCGCAATGAAGAGGAGCCAGGCTAAGCCCAAACACGCGAACGTCAAGTTGAACATGGGGCGGGCCAGCACCTACCCGGAACTACCCACTTACATCGGCGGCCATGGACAGAAATTGCCCGCCCGCTAATCGGGAGAAAATCGGGTTTCGCGCCAGCGCGGACTGGGTCCTGTCGGGGTAGATGCTATATCCGAGCCAGAGGCAAGTCAACGCCGGACGTCCATTGACGCTCGAGTTTCCGGCAAATTTTCAACCCACACCTCAGCCCACAATTTGGTACGTCTTGTATGACTTGCGGTGCGTTTGGCAGTTCCCGCGCGTTTCCTCGCCAACACTCTTGGCGCTTTCAAGACGACAGCGCGGCGCTCAGCCCTCGTATCATCAGTTCAGCTAGACCATGGGTTGACTACCGGAACCGAAAGATCCTCAAAATGCGATGTGTTTCGTGTTGCGACTCCAAGTCATAACGCGTTTGGAGATTCATCCAGAACGTCGGACTGTTGTTGAAGTAGCGCCTTAAACGAAGGGCCGCGTCAGCACTAATTGCACGCTTCTCGTTGACGATATCGGCGATCCGCGTCACAGGTACGCGCAAGTCCATAGGAACTCTTTTCATACTTAGTCCCAGAGGGACCATAAACTCTTCTCGCAGAATTTCTCCTGGATCCACCGCTTAAGTTTCTTCGTCACCCTGCTGTCTCCTAGTGATAATCCACGATCTGAACCTCATAGGTATGCCCATCGCGCCACTCAAAACAGACGCGCAAAGGCCGGTCCCGGTTTGCCGCCTGCCGATCCCCTTGGCGGGCTGCGCGTCCGATTGCGCACAACGCTTTGTCACCCTCGATTTAACCGAGACGAAGTCAGCCAATTACATCAGCTTGGGGGAAATGAGTTCGGCGGTGTTCCCGCTTTCCTTTGTATCCCCCTGCATGAGTTCAAAAGCCATTGCATACAGACGATTTCGGGTCTCAACTCTCACTCCGGCACGAGTGATGTAGCGAATCACGACGTCAATCCCCGTTCCCGCCGGGCTCAGATTGACTGATGGCATGGCGCTGAACTGTGGCGAGCCTTCCTCGTGTGTGACCCTTTTCCATTCCGCTTCCGCCATTTTCGCATCTGCCTCGGTAGCCCTCACGAAGGCTTCATAGACCTTCTTGATCAGGGGATGAATCTCGGCGCCCGGGGGGATAGTCACCTTGATCTCATCCCACATCCATTGTCCTACGGTCGAGAAGTTGAAATATTTGCCGCGTATCGCGTAGCCGTTCAAGAATGAAATTTTTCTTCCCGTAGGATGACCATGAGCAGTCCAGTTTCCAGTCTCCAGCAACCAGGTACGAAATAAGCCGAGTTGGACCACCTCGCCGACAACACCATCGATCTCCACCCAGTCCCGCACTCGAATGCCACTTGGTCCCATCAGAACAAACCAACCGCAAAATGCCAGGATGAAATCCTGAAAGACCACAGTGAGGCCTGCGGTCACCAGACCTATGACGGTTGTCAGCTGCCGCGGCACTCCGAAGGTTGCCAGAAGGATCAACACGAGCCCGACGACTTGGGTACCCAGACTCAGAACGGTGCTCAATGTCTGTTTCTGCCGAGGATCGCGAAGCATCTTTGCCAATGCGAATTGCAGAGCCCAACCGGCGAGTATCGTCAACAAACAGATGGCCGCAATTAAAGCCACGGAACGCAACATGAGGTGGGCGACGATTTTGCGCTGTATCTCAACTTGCTCTCCCCATCTCCCGTAGAGGGACGCGAGCTGCTGTTGTGTTCCCGAGCGATTGTTCAGGATGGTTTGAATGTTCTGTCGAACAGCCATTCGTTGCAGGCGGTCGATCCGATCGGAACCGGATTCTCTCACCGCTTTATCGGAGTCGTTGGCGGCCTCGGCCTTAAGCCTTGCTTGGTCGTCCGCCAGCGCGGCTAGGTCGGCCCTGGCCAATTGTTCAGCCTGCGCAACGAGTCCCTTCCTGTTGCCGAGAGACCGCCAGGTCGCTATCTGCTGTGCCAGCGTCTTGTACTGTTCCGCTGACGCGACCGCATTCTGGCCATGGCTCTTTGAAATGTTATCGTTGTACTGCTTTATAGCAGCCTGGCGTGCCCCTAGTTCCTGTTGAAGCTTTATCCG
>Ga0157378_10001203_pt1 | contig 23489 bp, 11 predicted proteins | sample M65metaG_FD_115309 | JGI IMG/M metagenome (GOLD analysis project Ga0157378, IMG submission 115309) | Miscanthus rhizosphere microbial communities from Kellogg Biological Station, Michigan, USA - M6-5 metaG | ecosystem: Host-associated > Plants > Roots > Rhizosphere > Soil | place: USA: Michigan...
ACTGAATGTGAGATAATTTAGATAAAAATAACGCACACCATTCGCTCATTTAAGCTAGATACCTTTTGTTTTTAACACCAGGGTAGTTATCAGTGAATCTAATGGAACTGTAGCCAGATTAAGGGTGATGCCCGCCATGTCTTGATGAAATTTAACATCTTTACCATGCAGGACCGAACACGCTGTAATAATCTGCTTGATTGGCGGTAATTTAAGAGTGGAAGATCCTGCCGGAATTTTCAGCAGGTGGATATATATTTTATTACCTCTGTACGTAGCTCCATAAAAATCGTCAACGGGTTGAAACGGTCCGGGGCGCGTTTGATATATTCCTTCGCCATTTTTCTCTAACCACTTCCCGACTTCTTTCAAGCGCTCCACATGGGCGGGAGGAATGACACCATCCGGGTCTGGCCCGACATTTAATAACATATTCCCTCCGCGGTCAACGGTATTGACAAGCATATTTATGATTTGTTTCAGGGGCATCAATTGCTGAGTTTTATTATATCCCCAGCTTGTTGAATTAAGGTTCAGACATTTTTCCCACGGAAAGGGAATAATAGGCCCCTTAACATCCGCGCCACCTTCGTCAGTCTGGAAATCTCCAACCATTCCGGACCTTGGGTTAATAACCACATCCGGGTTATAGTTGCGTACCATCGCGTTAAGTTTTAACGGCTCCCAGAACCAAGCTGCGTCAGCATCGGTGCCCTTATGCGCTAACCAGCCGCCATCGTACCACAAAATATCTATTTTGCCATAGTTTTTCATTAGCTCTTCCACCTGCCCATAGGTTTGTTTCTTTAGAAGTGCGGCATTGTCAGGAAGTCCCCTGGGATCGAAATAACCGGGAAAGCGCCAATCCAGCGGAGAGTAATAAACGCCTACGTAAAGGCCCGCCTTACGGCATGCATCGGTATACTCTTTTACAAAATCGCGGTGAGCGGCAGTTTCCCAACTATCAAAATGCCGGTAACTTGACGGGCTGTTCCAAAGGGCAAAACCATCGTGGTGCCGGGTAACCATTACCATATATTTCATGCCCGCTTCCTTTGCTACTTTCGCCCATTCTGTCGCGTTGAAATGCTTCGGATTAAACTGATCAGCAAGTTTGGCATATTCTTCAGCCGGTATTTTTTCGTTAAACATTGTCCATTCGCCTGTGGCCGGGATTGCATACAGACCCCAATGTATGAACATTCCAAATTTCTGATCTTCCCACCATTGCATCTTTTCGGGCGGAAGATTGGAACCCGGACCCGATACGCCTTGCCCTGCACCCTTTAATGCAGTGTAGATCGTTCCTTTCTCCATTGATTTTTTTTCCGCATCGCCCATCTGTTGGCTCTTTACTGCTAAAGAATGACTCGTGAGAATTAATACAAGCCCGACTGCGGTAATTTTTATTTTTCGTTTAAACATAATTTTGGTTTCAGAATTTGAACTATTTACACAATTGACCAACACTTATTTATCTACAAAGGACGATTTGATATTTAACGTGGCTTCCGATAAACCTGATGAATTAACGGTAAGTTTAATATTGCCTGTACCGTGGGTGCTTCTGATTACAACCAATGCGCGCCCATGCCATGCTTTGCGCGTATTTCCGGCGTATGGGTCCGTGTCTTTCATATCTCCATTTGCTACTCCTGCAATTGTACCGGCTCCTTCAATTTTAAAATGCAGGCGGTTTGCAGCATTTGGTTGAAATATATCATCCTGGTCTGTTATCTCAATGGTAACGTAAGACAGGTCCTGTCCGTTTGCCACGATTTCTTTTCGATCAGCACTTAGTTTAATTTTTGCGGCATCGCCGGAAGTTTTCAAAATGGCGGATTCCATTTCCTTACCATTATCCACCCCTACGGCTTTAAGCAGGCCCGGCGAATAGGCTACCGTAAATTCGGCTTTATATCCTTGTTCGCCAGTCGTTGGTTTCTCGCCAATGAGTTTGTCGTTGAGGTAAAGCCTCACCTTTGGATACTTTGAATAGACTTCTACCTGAATTTCCTTTCCTGCATACTCAGGCCAGGTCCAACTTTCCCAGGTTGGCCACACCGCCCACCATGTTGTTTTAATTTCTAACGGGTCCGGGTTAGGTTCCCTGACAGCCATGTACAGCTTTTCGGTGTTATTGTACAACAGGCTGCGATAGTGCGAAATTGGTTTTCTCCATCCTATTAAATCAATATCACCACAATAGGCGCCATGCCACGGGAAAAAATCATGTTCCCAGTGTTCACCAGGTACGTCGCCCGAATAATACCAACGGCCTATTCCTGATTCTCCGAGATAATCTATAGCCGTCCAAACAAAGTCTCCGATAACATAATTGTTGTTTTGTACCAAGCTCCAATTGACAAAAGCATCCTTAGGGTACGACTCTGTTTGCATAATAATCCTTGAAGGGACCCGCTGGTGGTCCGAAGGCGCACTCCACAAGTGATAATTATAACCGCCAACGTCATGCGCCGACATAAGGGAATCAAGAGTTGCCCATTCTTTGCCACTTTCCACAATAGCAGATGTTACAGGACGGGTGTGATCAATTTTCTTTACAGCATTTGCAAGCATTTTGGCTGTTTTAACAGCTTCCGGACTACCCCTCTCTACTATTTCGTTACCAATACTCCACATAATAATTGAAGGATGATTGCGATCGCGCAAAACCATCGCATCTAAATCGCGTTTCCACCAACGGTCAAAATACAGAGCGTAATCATATTTTTTCTTCCCTGCTTTCCAACAATCAAATGATTCGTCAACGACCAACAAGCCTAACCTGTCGCAGGCATTTAAAAAGGCCTCCGACGGAGGGTTATGAGAAGTTCTTACGGCGTTAAATCCCGCGTTTTTTAGCAATTCGACCTTGCGTTCCTCTGCACGGTCAAAAGCAGCCGCGCCCAGGCATCCATTATCATGATGCATGCAACCACCATTGAGCTTTACTATTTTACCATTGAGCTGGAAACCGGTTTCAGCAGTAAATTTTAAAGAACGTATGCCAAAACTAGTTTTCGTCTCGTCAATAACTTTTTTATTTTGCGACGATTGTACCTGAGCGGTATATAAATGAGGCGTTTCCGGGGTCCATAGCAATGGATCTCTTACCATTATCGTCTGGACAATTTCCTTCTCACTATTGGCAGCCAGTTCAACCTTAATCTGGTTACTTCCTACATCTTTGGAATTTGCTTCGCGTAACCGGGTGCTAAGAACAATACTTTGAGTTAAACCGGTTTCGTTTTTTATTAATGTTTTAATTTGAACGGTTGCTTTTTTCGAAGAAACATCAGGGGTTGTGATTGCAACACCCCAGTCGGCCACGTGCAGAGTATTGGTGGTTATCATCCAAACATGACGATAGATGCCGGAACCGCTGTACCACCGGCTATTCACTTGTTGCGAATTGTCCACCCTTACCGCTATCACATTTTCATTATTAAAATCCAACCAGGGTGAAAGATCATAACTGAATGATGAATAACCATATGGATAAACTCCAAGCGATTTTCCGTTGATAAAAACTTCGGAATTCATATAAACTCCCTCAAAATAAATGGAGACTTTTTTGCCTTTCCATTCATTTGGAACCTTGAAAGTTTTCCGGTACCAACCAATGCCAGCGGGAAAATATCCACCTTCGCCGCCGGTTGGATTTTTAAGGCTTATTTTTCCTTCAATACTCCAATCATGAGGTAAATCAAGGCTCCGCCAGGCCTTATCGTCAAAATCCTTTGATTTTGCTGCTGCGGTATCTCCCGGATAAAATTTCCATTTATAATCAAATAGTTGTTTTCGCTCAGTTTTATGAGGATTTTGGGCATTGCATAAAACATTGCCTGCCAAAAGCAGGAAAGCTGTAATGATAATTCTCAATTTGTATTCAATTTTGTAAATATTCCGCTGTTTCATAATAACCTGTATTTCTTTGAAGAAACAATACTTCAATTGTTCGACTTTATTGAACTTTAATAACTACTTCGTCTCCTTTAAGAGTTTTGGAAAAAGCTTTCAAATGGATATCCCCGACCTGTTTATTTGATTGAACCAGCACTAAACAATATCCGTTGAACGCCTTCCGCTGGCTGGCCTTATCCGGTTCATGGCTGCTGGGATTGCCGTTACCTGTGCCAATGATTTTGCCCTGCCCTTCGATAGAAAATGTGACCAGGTTATCAGCCACAGGAACGACCCTGCCTTTTGCATCTTTAATAGAGACCTTGATAACCGCCACATCGCAACCATCGGGTTTAAGCACCCTGGAATCGCTCTTCATGGTTACCTGCGCCGGCGCAGTTGTTGTTTCAACAATATCGCTGGTTACCCGGTTTCCGCCTTTATAACCGCGGGCTTCAAGTTTACCCGGCTGATATACAAGCTTCCATATGAGTTTAGTATAGGGCACTGCTTTTTGGCGGCTTATTCTTTTGCCGTTCAGAAGCAGTTCTACTTCGTCGCAGTTAGTGTAACAATGCACCTGTATGCTGTCTCCTGCCCTGCCGGGCCAGTTCCAATGCGGAAATATATGGACTACCGGTTCGTTTGTCCAGGCCGCTTTGTACGCATAGTACCCGTCTTTGGGGAAGCCGCATATATCCATAAATCCGAAATGAGAGGTAACGCAGGGCCACTGATAAGGGGTCGGCTCACCGCGATAGTCAAAACCCGTCCACACAAAGAGTCCGCCCAGGTAGGGGTATTTAACAATGTCCGCCCAGTCTTCGCCGGGCAGTGGCCCCCAGTTGGGTTGCCATAGCCCGAGGTTGGAAACATAGCCCTTTCCCCAATCGTTCTGATATTCCCCGCGAGTTGAAATGAAACTTGTTGCTTCTGTACAAAACTCAATTCGCCGGGGGTATTTTTCATGGTCTTTTACATAGGCTAATCCCTTGTCGCCGTAGTTATATCCCACAACATCCAGCACATCGCTATAACCGCCTTCATTCCGTCCATGATTCATGGCAGCGGTCACAGGGCGGGTAGGGTCAATTTTATGAGTGGTTTCAACCAGTGTTTTAAGTATCCGTGCCCCGATTACAGTGCCTTGTATCCATTCTTCATTTTCCATGCTCCACATAAATATTGACGGATGGTTACGATCCCTGTACAGCATGGTTGTCAAATCTTTTATTCCTTCTTCTGAACTTGACAACATCCGGTTTTCGTCCAGTACGAGCAGCCCCATCCTGTCGCACATATCAAGCAGTTCCGGAGTGGGCGGATGATGAGAACAACGATAAGCATTGCTGCCCATTTCCTTTAGCAGTTTTAATTTGTATTCGTTTATTTTATCAGGAAGAGCTACACCAATCCCGGCAAAATCCTGATGGTTGCAGGTACCCTTCACGGGATAAAGCTTTCCGTTTAGAAATACCCCATTTCGGTTTATTTCGATTGTCCTTACCCCAAAAGTGGTTTCGTAATTATCGATGATATGCCCGTTTTCAGAAACTTCGGTCTGTATTTTATAACGATTTGGCGTTTCCGGTGTCCAAAGCAAGGGTTTTTGAATAGCCCCTTTTTGTGAAACTTCACTTGTACTAAATGGCTCAATTGCCGCAGATGAAGTTTTTGTGTCAAGTACGATACCGTTATTACCGACAATCTTAGAGGTCAGTGTAATGTTTTTAACTACATGATACTCGTTTTTTATATTGGTTTTTATGTTTAGGGCAGCTTCATCCGGCGAAACTGAAGGAGTAGTAACATAGGTACCAAACCGGTCAATATGGAGCCTGTCGGTTTTATTTAGCCACACATGCCTGTATATTCCACATCCTTCGTACCACCAGCCTTCGTACTCGGTAGCGTCAACCTTTACAAGAATAACATTTTTGCCTTCGTTGCCGTAGCGCAAAACATCTGTTAAATCATAGTTTGAAGGTGTGTAACCGCTTTGGTGGTTGCCCAGGAGCTGATCATTGACCCAAACGGTGCTATTTCTAAAAATTCCGTCAAATTCTATGGATATTTTTCTCCCCTTATCGGCTTCCGGTATTTCAAATTCTTTTCTGTAAAAACCTACCCCACCGGGCAAATATCCGCTGACAGCAGGCGAGCTCCCGATTGAGCTATCATTAACGAAAGTGCCCTCAACGCACCAGTCATGCGGAAGATTGACTTCCTTCCAGTCGCCAGGTTTGAACGTAGCTGCTTTACCGACATCAGTATAAGCAATAACGGCTTCTTTATTGGTTTCAACTTTGACATTGATATCCGTTAAACCTCCGTAGCCAGCAGCTTTTACTGCCCATTTGATGGCTATGTCGCCCTTATGAAACTGCCAGCTAAAATCAAAACACTCTTTCGTTCTTTTAGAAAGACTTACTTTTTGAGCATTTTGCGATATTCCTTTTATTGCTATCAATAACAACAAAAAACAGATGCTGCAATATCTTATTAACCTTTTGATCATTGATCTATATATAATTTCTTATTACCAAGTCAGTACAACTTTACTTAATTTCGATCAGTTCAGGTTCTTCAGAGGGCAGTGTAAAACTATCTACAAAGGCCTTGCCGCTCAATATACCTTTAAAAGCGCCTTTCACCTGGATTTCAACAGACTTTCTGCCTGCATTAAGATACAGAATATGGTTTTTGTCAATTTGTCTGGCCATGACACCTTCAGGTACCTGGGGCCCTTTTTTAATACCCAGTTCATCTATCAGTTTATCAAGCAATGGGCCCAATACTTCGCCACTTGCAGGCAATCCGACATAAATTGCCCTGCCTTTGCCATATTTGTTAGCAGTAATAATCGGATAATCTTTATCTAAGCTGGTTATACTTCCGAGAATTTCGGCACCCCTGGATTCTATAACGTCATATCGGGTTGATTCAGTTCCGATAGTTTTTCCTTGACAATTTACTTCAATTTTTTTACCTCCTAACGATTTCCGGGATATTTCGTTCATGTTCTCTGTTTCTTCATAACCTGCAACCCGTATGCCGAACACATCGCTTAAACGCCCAGGATGGGTGGAAGCAAATACTTTCCCGGTTTCATCAACTACTGCGGAATTACTCGTCATAACAACGGTCCCACCATTTTTTACAAACTCCCGGATTTTATTGGCAGTTGTTTCGTCCATTACCGTTACACCAGGCACAAAAAGCAATTTATAGTTTAATGAGCTCTTGCTGATCTCAAGAATACGGGAATCCATATTGCGATAATGAAACAAATTCCAGCAGCTTTGTAACTGCTGGTCCTGCACTTCAGGGAAATAGCTGCTGGCTATCTGACTTGGAAAGGAGAACGCCAAGCCAACTTCCGGGCTGGGTTTGTAAGGAAAGAACTTTTCGATCTTTTTAAATTCGGTGGCTATCTTTTTGTATTCATCATATTTACGGTTTGGGATTCCGTCCCAATCAAGCATCCCCTCCAGGTATTGTTCTTCGCCTGACCACATACTTTGCCAGGTCCATCCGCAGACCATTTGATTGCCGTACATCAGCGTGGCATAGGCCGATTTTCTGATCGAATTGGGTACCGCCGTCATGGTCGTAAACTCGCTGCACCAGAAAGGGTTAGTGCTTTCAAACTGGTTACGGGAAATTACAAAGTTTGCGTTCATGATCCCCCAATTTGTTGTTAATGAGTTTCCGGGGTAGTAGCCGCAGCCCTCGCGGGCCATTTTTCCGGAATAGGCAATTTCAGAGTAGTCGAAATATCTCATCCAACTGAAGTACCAGGCATTGGTATTTGTAAGTACACCAGGGGCATTGGTATTAACCCTGTCGATTACCTTGAATAAAATCTGGTTGACTTCATCTGAAATAAAACGCCTGAAATCTAATATTTTCTCAGGGGCGCCGTTTTTTTCGCCTGTTACAGGTAATCCAACTTCATCAAAATCGTTAATCCTTCTTGACCAACGCTGTGTAGCCCAGGCTTTGTTAAAATTATCAATGTTCGAATACTTTTTGGTCAACCAAATGACGAACCTTTTTCTAACCGTTTCTGAATATGAAATAGGGCCATCGCCAGGTTCATTGTCAATACCAAAGGCTAACAAGGCGGGGTGTTTTGCGTAATGTTTTGTAAGTGTATCTGCATAACGCACAGCATATTTTATATACATTGGATCGCCTACATCATCCATATACCGATGGTTCGGATATTGCGCAATACCACCAGGACTGGTAACGTCAATTGAGGGATACTTATGGTGCAACCAAACAGGAGCCGGACGGATAGCGATGTCAAGGATCACTTTGATCCCTGCCTTATTCATCATATCCATCACAACATCAAACCACTGAAAATCGAACTTACCTTCAGAAGGCTCATAACTATCCCAGGCTAAATGGCCCATGCGAACCACCTTAAATCCGGCAGCCTTCATCAACATAATATCGTTTTTTATTTTTTCCGGATCTTTATTGTCATGCGGGTGATAATTGGTGCCGACGTATAATGTTTGAGCCTTAACTGACAAGCCGGCCAGCAATAGCGCAGAAAGTACCAAAAAGAATCTATTCTTTATTTTTTTCATTGGAAGTTATTTGAAAATTGTACAACATATTCGCCTGTTTCGAACAATAAGTTCGGCGGTTAATGTTTAATCAGATTTATCAGGACAACATCATTTTCCCGTATATCCAGTTCGTGGGAAAACGCAACACCGGGTTTTATTTCAATTTGCCGGATTGCCGAAGGAGAGCCATTTTGCTCTTTTAACTTTTTTACCTGCTGCAAGTTCAGCTGCCCTGGCCTGCCCATATCCACATAGCCTGTATATGCATCGTTTAACCTGTAGCCTACTTTATAAATTTCCATCGTGTACTTACCGGCCGGTATATGCGATAAATTTATTTTTACTTCTCCCTTTGATCTGGCAGGCAGATCCTTGATATAATAAACCTGGTTATTTACAGAATCGGGCAAGGTATAGGTATAATCCCATAACAACACCTGGACATTTCCTTTATGATCTTTGCAGACCCACGAAGAACTGTCGCGGTTGGCTAATTCAGTTTCACCCAGTTTGTTTAAAAAGGAATAGGCAAAAAATGCAGGCTTTTTGATCCCTGCAATGTTCATTAAACCGAATCCGCCGTGGAAAGGGGTAAAACGCGGTCCGGACTCTTCAAAAATGTCTGTAAACGTCCAATATGACATTGAATTGGCAGCAGCTCCAACTTGTTTTAACTTTTTTAGTATGTATGCTGCCTCATGGTAACTATCATGAAGGGGGTCAGCAGGGGTGTAAGACGAACTCCATTCGGTATAATGCAATTCCAATCCTGGAATAGCTGAATTTTGGATTTGCTTACGCGAATTTAAAACGTCGCCACTAACACTCCAATCATTTTTATCAAGGACAGTTCCCGCCCATCCATGCTCATCCAGAAATCCCTGCTTTACACCATATGAATGTGTGCTGATAAAATCGATAGGTACCGAGTTATTCTTGCAAAATTCTATCATTTCGGGCACCCAGGCGGCGCCTGCTGTGGCGGGGCCTCCAACTTTATATGCCTGATTTACGCTTTTGATCGCCTTTGCGCTATATTGGTACAGTTTGAAATAGTCTGCCTGGGAACCAGTCCAGAAACCATCTTTCAAATTCGGCTCGTTCCAAACTTCAAAGTACCAGGTCTTCACTTCGCTGGCGCCATAGCGCTCTGTAAAATGCTGCGTCAGGTTACGAATTAACCCCTCCCATTTTTCATAATCTTTTGGCGGTGTAACATTGCCCCGCCACCAGAAAATTGTTTTATTACCGCTGGCAAGCGCTCCCGGCATAAAGCCTAACTCTACAAATGGCTTCATTCCGATACCAATAATGTAGTCGTATAAAGCATCCACATACTGGTAATTATATTGCGGATTACCCTTGCTGTCTTCACTGTAAACAGCCATATCATCGGTGAGCAAACCGTGCATCCTGATATATTTAAAACCACATTCTTTTCTGGCAATGGCCAGCTGCTGTTGCCAGTCGGCCCTTAGTCCTTCATTTGCCCGCCCTGCACCCACGCATTCTTTAAATGAGGTATTCAAAGGCCCTTTTTCCTTATTAAAATCAATGCTGATTATCCTTTCGGCTTTTGCCGTTTTCTTTTGATTGTTATTTTGGGCAAAAGCATCACTAAAAAGTAAGCACCCTAAAACGATTGGTAAAAATTTCTTTTTCATATTGATTAATGTATGACCCCCTGTTGAGATTCAGCAGCACTGGCTTTTATATCGTCAACGCTTTTATATGTATAATGTATTTTTTCAGGACACAGGATAGCGGCCCAACCACCAGCAGCATCCATAGATACGGTTATGAATGACTGAGCAGTTACGCTACTTTTTGTTTTGTTAAGTCTTTCAGGCGATCCCTGCACATCGTTCCAGGCAGTCATTACATAATTCTCTTTAGACAGGAAATCAGCCTTTACTTTTAATACCCGTTGACTGCTGTTAGTCATTGCGCCGATGTACCACCTGTCACCGCTCCTTTTGGCTATAATAACATATTCAGCAGGATAGCCGCCAAGCACCTTAATATCATCCCATGTGGTAGGGATTCCTTTTAAAAAATCTGCGCCGGCTTGCCCTAACAGGTGCTCTGGTGCATCACAATAAACTGTAAACGGACTCTCGTAAATAACGAATTTCGCAAGTTCGGCACACCTGCTGTTCATAACACTGGTAGGGTTTCCGGCACGAAATTTACTCTTGCTTACGTTTAAAAAGCCCCCCGGCGTATAATCCATCTGCCCTGCCAGCATTCGTGTAAATGGCAGCGTAGTATTATGTTCGGGTGTGATTCTGGTAGAGAATTTTGAATATTCTTCACCCAAAACGCCTTCCCGGGTGATCATATTCGGATATGTGCGAATAATTCCATCAGGCTTATATGCGCCATGATAATCTACCATGAGATGATATTTGGCAGCTGCCTGGATAATACGGCGGTACCAGTTTACCATTTGCTGATCGTCACGGTCCATGAAATCAATCTTGACGCCGGCTATGCCCCATTTTTGATACAGTGGAAAAGCCCGTTCAAAGTTGTTGTTTCTATTTACATCAGAGCTGTATAACCAAAGCCAGCATTTCACATTTTTCGACTTGGCGTAACGGAGTATTTCCGGCATATTCAATTGCGGTGCCGCCCTGGTAATATCAGCCTCGGGCTTGTTGAAAGGGCCATACCATTGCCAGTCAATCAGCATGTAAGACCAATGCTGTTCTGACGCCATGTCAATGTACTTTTTGATTGTCGGCATATCCATTTTAACATCGCTGCTCCACCAGTTATCCCATGCACTCACGCCAGGTTTTATCCAGCTCACATCCTTAATTGCACAAGGAGGGTTAAGATTTTGTATTATTTCCGATTCGATAAGCTTACCAGGCTCCCTTGCCAGCATGATTACCCGCCATGGTGTTAGGATACTATTGTCAAAACGCGCTTTGATACCCTGTTCTTTTTCGCCCGGCAGTGGCGACAATTTAACGTTAAGCAATACATTTGCATGATTACCTGTATCTGCGCCTCCTGCGCCGATATAAAAACCAGGATAGTTATCAATATTCGCCTCAGTAATAGCTGCATACGTATGAAGCTCTGTTTCAATCAGAAAAGGCAACCCTGCAACGGTCTTTTCATTCAGCGTACTCAAGGCACGAGGTGAGAACTCTAATTCCTGCGGCGATGTGTAGCTTCCATGATCTGCCACCCAGGCCTTCGCGGTAGCCTTAAAATTGAATCCTGTCAGCTCTTTTGTGATCCTGCGTTCGCCGATCTTAGCTGCACCAGGCAATTGATACCGAAACGCCACCCCATCATTATAGGCCCTGACAAATAGCTTCATGCGTCGCATAGCACCTCCTTTTTCAACCAGAGCAATAGTCGCTTCGGTAAAATTGTCTCTCACTAAATCGTGTTTCGATTTAATAATGGGCCGCCAGGTAATATTGACCTTGCGTTCACTGTAATCCTCAACCGCCATTTCATCTCCCAGTGGTGCTTCATCTTCGAACTCGAATCCTAAAGGAGACGGATCGACAATTGGTTGATGGTCGTAGATGACGCTATATCTCAACTTTTCGTCATTACTTATTTTGATGGTAATTCGTTTATCCGGCGAAGTGACCGTTAAATTCTGACTCCCGGCCTTCAGGCCAAGAATAGTGAGTACAAAGACGGTGAAAATTATTTTTTGGTACATACGATTGAATAAAGATGCCGTGATCCCGGATTCCATTTATTTACAATTCTTCTGTTGTGTTATAATATCATTGGTTACTCGCTCCAAACCAATACCCCGGCAGGTTTCAATGTTTTCTCTCCAATAAGTATATTGGAAGTTCCCGGAATATTCATGGTATAATCAGTGGAAGAATAATTCACAGAACACATCATTCATGAACCGGTACGTCCTTCCTTTCACAGAGTAATCTTCAAAATCACGCAGCTGGTCCGAGTTTTTGTAGAATGTTACGGGCAGCTTTCCCAACGGATTATAACCGGCCTCCGGCAATAATGGTGTCGAGCATACGCTGATCGTTTACTGTATTATTTTGTCTATTCAAAACGCCACCCGTATCCCAATAAAATTGTTTAAGGCCGTTGGCCAAAATTGCCCCACTGACACCAGTGGGGCAATCGTATGTTGATCTTTTATGCTATAAGTTAACTTGCTTAAAACCCTGCGCCCTTTTTCAGCGAATCCAATGTCCGTTGGTTTTCAACGGTGTTGTTTTGACGGTTGAACGCATCGCTGGCCCAAATAAACGGCGACACACCATTTACCTTAGCTTGTTTTGTTATATAACTATAGAAATGCATCTGAGAATTAACTGACAAAAGGGAGTCCGCTGAATATCCTGTTAATTTATCAGCATGATATGCTGTACCATATTCGCCCATGATCATTGGTATTCCCTTTGAAATAAAGTTTGCTTTGGCAGTTTTAAATATAGAATCTGCGTAATGCTCTTCATTGAAAGTTGAGTTGCGGTCCGCAAAAAGTGGATTAGTTGTATGGAAGTCGGCCCCCCAGAAATATGCTTCTTTTCCCCAGCTAGCGTCTACAGATAATATGCAGAAGTTTGGGGGTGTGTAATAATGGAACTCAATTATCATTTTATTCGGCACCTTATCAGTGGGCAGCTGAACTACCTTATACACATTACCCGGTTTAAGATATTCGTTAGCCAGGTCAATTGATGTAGATGGTGACTGAATGATCAAAGAACGGTAACTGTTCTTACCGCCGGTGCTGCGCACGGCATTTATAAATGTCTGGTGATAACGCATCAGCGTTTTTGTCGTGGGTACGTCCGTAGCATTGGGCTCGTTGGCGCTGGCAAACATCACATGCTCATCAAAGTCGCGCAACGTGGTGGCAATTTGCTCCCAATATGCTTTTTGCCTGGCATTGATAGTATCCTGTTTAGCACCTGTAGCAGTACAATCAAGCCAGCCGCCATCCCAGTGGATATCAACCATCACATACATATTATCGTTAGCGCAATATTGAACAACTTGTTTTACCCGGTCAAGCCAGGCCGGGTTTATTTGTGCAGTTGCCCGGTTGATCAAATGCGATTCGTCGTACTGAATTGGGATTCGAACGGCGTTCATCCCGCTTTGCTTTATCAAATCGATCAGTTGCTGGGTAATTACCGGGTTTCCCCATCCGGTCTCTCCGTCCGGAGCTTCCATAGTGTTATAAATGTTATATCCCATGGTAATATTTGAAGTCAATTGCATAGCGGTGCTCGACATGCCGGTTGCGTCGGGCGTTACGGGTGATGTGTTATAGGACGGGAAAATATTGGCGTCCTGTAATACAGTTATCCTTCTGCTTTGACCATTAGTTGAATTTAAAACTAAAAGCACGGAACGGCTTGCGCCTAACGAATTCCCTGCCGCTGTTAGCTTGATGGTTGCAGCACCGCTACCGCCTGACGTTTGGCTTAAATGCAGCCATCCCATACCGGTGGTATCAACTTTCCATGCAGCATTAGAAGTAAATGTCAGCGCTACTGTTCCACCACCTTCCGGTATAGTATCGGTTAAGTTGGGAAGCGTAAGTTTTGCAGGCGTTGTTTCTGTTTTTTTGCAGGAAACGGCAACTACAACTGCAATAAATATCCCAGCGATCTTATACACCGTCCCGATTTTCTTTATCATCATTTTCATATTCAATTTGTTTAAATGCCCCGCAGCAGCAATGTATTGCCGCGGGGCTTTAGTTTTATTTAATTTTTACACACCTAATGTTGTCAAAAGCACCATAAAAGCCCGTTGCCGTCGGCGAAGTGCTGTAGTTATGTATGTATATAGTACACGCGGTGTTTCCTGAGTTGGTTACCAAATCGGAGATTTTGGCTAAGGAAGTCCCTTCACCCTCGCCAAGTGTCGCATCTGTTGCCCGGAACGCAGACAATGGAATAGTTACCGTCATCCAGCCTTTTGTTTTGTATGGGGCCGTGGTAGTTGCATTTTTTTGCCATGGTTCCCACCTGGCTACATGCCCGCTCATTCCGCTCAAAATATCAATTGAACCACCGTTCCAGTTTTGTGGAACGCTTACTTCAAATTTAAATGCCCAATTGTCAACCGGGTCATTAATATTGGCTGCCGGTACCCATTGCGCACCATTCATGAGGATTGCATAATTGGAATAGGTATTTCCTTCGGCAGGGGCCAAAACGCCGTTTTTAAGCACCATGTATTGGCTTTTATTGCCAGGAAAATCGGGGTTGTAAGGCGGCCATCCGCTACCCGAGTCGCCGCTGGTTATGGTCGCTCCACCCCACCATTGCCAATTAAAGTTTCCACCCCACTCCCAATCGGATATCCTGCCTGTTGCTACGTCATTTACATTGTACACAGTAGTTGCTGTGCCAAACTTGGTAGTAACAGATGCTGGTCCGCTTTGCGATAACGCAGGCAAAACAAAACTGATAGACCTTCCGTCTGCCGATGAAGTAAAGGAGGTAATTGCAGTACCAGCAAACGACAGCGCTTGAATGCTTTTGAAATAGGTACCGTAAATATGAACAGAATCGCCTGCCATGGCATTTTCGTTGGAAATGCCGATAATGGTTGGTGTGGCTACTATCTTAAAATTAACCATACCGGTTTTTGTGGTAACTGCTATCTGATCGGTAGGCGTCTCGGCCGGCATAAGAAAGCCAAGCGACGTCCCGTCAGGGCTATATTTAAAAGAAGTGATTGGAGTGCCTCCGTATGAAAAACTGTGGACTAAAACTAAATTCGTTCCGTAAATATGGACGGAATCACCTGGGTTCGCGAATACGTTAGAAATAGCCGTAATTGTAGGCGCGGCAGGCCCTAATTTAAATGAAAATGTTGTTGAGCCTCCCGTTGTTCGATAGCTTAGGGTATAAAGCTTAGTCGTATCAACCGTAGAAAACATAATTGATGGTATTTGCACTACTGCACTGTTCTGTGCAAATAAGGCAGGGTTAAAATTTGCCGGAACCCCGTCAAATTCGATATGCGTTGCATTTTGCAAATTTTGCCCGATTATAACCACATATTTTCCTGTCCCTCCGGACCAGGTAGGATCGGTTTCAGGATTACCGGTACTTAAAAGGCTATCCTTTGGCGACGGATTATACATTCTTACGCTTGTAATAACAGGCGCCATAGTGCTCTCGCTGTTTTTTTTACAAGCAGGGATCAAAGCCACCATCGCAAGGAGCAGTGGCACTAAACACAAGCGGATAAATGATTTCTTTTTCATGATGAACATTCAATAAATATTTTACTTATAATAAGGAACTGGTGGCTGCGCCAATTTTGGATCAGCGGTTACTTCCGCTGCTGGAATTGGCAATGTAAATGAACTGATGGTGGCCGGAAGTGTAGGTACTGCAGCGGTAGTATCCTGTTTAGCAACATGGCTGACAGGATCATAAGTAAAAGTGTACCGCGCCTGCGAATTAAGAATACCAACGGCTTTTGCCGGCTGGTAATAAGAAAGCCTTACCAGGTCAATCCAGTATTGCCCTTCAAAAGCCAATTCAACCCTTCTTTCTTTCAGTATAGTGTCAAAATCCAATATCGTCACAGGATCCACGCCGGCCCTGGTCCGTACTTTGTTAAAATACAGCAGGGCGTCACCATCGGCAGTACTTGCATTATTGCCCAGGATAGCTTCAGCATATACCAGATATATGTCGGCTAACCTCAACATAGCAAAGTGTTCAGGGGAAGACCACATTGTCATGGTTGGCGAGTTGTTATCCTTCTCGTTGCCCACAATGTGTTTTTTCATAGATATTCCGGTTGCCGTATAGCCACCATCCGCAGCATCCAATTCTGAGTAATGATCTCCGGTGAGCATAATAGAGGCTTTGCGCCGAACGGTATCCTTATCGGAGTACATTTGATATAGATCCCAGGTGGGCTGTAATGGCTGCCATCCACCACTCTTCTGAGCATTTATAGTGGATGAGGGTGAATAATAAGTTGGCAGCACGTTACCAAATCCGTAACCTACACCCGGGGCCCATTGAAGAGCGAACAATGATTCCGGGTTATCGTTATTTTGCGTCTTGAAAAGATCATAATAGCTGTGGAACAACTCTAGTCCGCTATTTTTACAAACATTGCCCGCGTACTTTTTGGCGCTGTCCAGCAACGCCTGGTCCCTTGTCCCATTTTTGCCCAGACCCGACATTGTTAAATATACTTTGCCCAGCAACCCTTGCGCCGACCATGTGGTTACCCGACCAGGCTGATCTGTGGCAGGAAGATTTTGCGCCGCATAAGTCAGGTCATTGGCAAGGAATTTATATACGTCAGAAATCGTATTGCGATAAAGCAAGGGATCATTTACCAATTTGGTGTTATCCTCGATTATAGGCACGGCGCCCCAGTAAACCGCCAAGTGATAATAAGCTACCGCCCGGATAAACCTTGCTTCAGCTATGGCTTGATTTTTTTTTATGGCCGGTATAGAAGGAGACGCTTGTTGATTTATGGCATTAATAACCATATTGCATTGCGCAATAACATTGTACAGGCCTGTCCAACCACTGGAAACAATGGTATTTTGCCCGGTAATTGTGCGCGTATAAAGCTGCATTAAATCGCCATAATAGGTGTAAAAGGCAGTTCCCGGCAATCCATCGCCAAGCAGCAACCAGGGCTGCTGAAATTGCCACCAGGGGGCGCCGCCATACAAATTAGCGGTAGCCAACCGTAGATCGCCGGGCGCCTGATAAAAATTATTAGAGCTTATTTGTGACGTCGACGGACGGTCCAGAAAACTCTTTTTGCATCCGGCAATTGCTGCGCCCAATAGCAAAATGATCACAATTTTATTAATCGGTTTCATATATATCTTGTTGAAGTCGTGATTGTTTTATTTGTTAAAGGTGATGACTGCACCAATAGTATATACCCGGGGCTGCGGATAGTAACCGGCGTCCCAACCTGCCTGAAGCGGGTTCCACGAACCAATTTCCGGGTCCATACCCACATACTTTGTGATGGTAAACACATTGGTAACCGTAGCATACACCCGGATTGAATGCAGGTATATTTTTGATAATATATTTTCCGGCAGTCGATACCCTAACGTAATGTTCTTACATTTCAGGAATGAACCATCTTGTATATAAATATTTGATGAACGCGTGTTATCGTTGGTAGCATCATTCCTCAAGCCCACGATTGTTGTATTTGGGTTGATAACGTACACATTGTTAACATCAGACGCCGAGCCACTGGGGTTTACTAAACCCAAACGCGCGTAACCCAAAGTCGATGAAAAATAGGCCGTGCTGTTTGTCGGATTAGTTTGCCCTATCGCCATCTGATTGAATATCTTATTGCCGTAATCGCCGCTAAAGAAAATATTCAGATCAAAATTCTTGTAGAAAAATGAGTTGCTTATACCATATTGAAATTTCGGGATGGGTGAGCCTAAAAAGGTCTGGTCCCGCGAGTCGATAATGCCATCGCCGTTCAGGTCTTTAAACATGCGGTCGCCGTACCAAATACCGCCGCCTGCTGCCGAAATAGGATAAGGTTTGCCGCTTTGATCAACCGGCAAGGCGTGTGTTTGAAAATCCTGCGGCTTTGCAAACAAGCCGTCGAAAACGTAGCCGTAAAATTCGCCGATCGGCTGCCCGACCATCGTTTTTTCGACAATCTCGTTATTGGCATAAGATTTTTGCGTCAAACTGGCGTCTGACCCGCCATTACCCAAACTGAGCACTTTATTGACGTTTCGCGATATGGTAAATCCGCTTTTCCAGGTGAAATTTTTGCTGTTAATATTTGTAGAATTGATCTGCAGGTCAAAGCCGGTATTACGCATAGAACCGACATTGGCATAAGGCGCCCCCATGGACCCGGGAGAATAACCGGTGGAAGAACCTGAATACATTGGAAGTGGTTCAGCTAATAAAAGTGCCTTTGTTTCGCGGTCATAAACATCTAATGAAAAACTTAAGCGTCCATTAAAAAACGTACCATCAAGCCCGGCATCGTAATAATTTGTTTTTTCCCAAGTTACCTTTGGATTGGGCAGATTGCTTTGAAACTGCGCTATCCCTGATAAACCGTTAGCCTCTGTTGTAAGCTGCGTTACATAGGTATTGCCTGGTATGTTTTGGTTGTTGGTAAGCCCATAGCCAACCCGCAATTTCATTTCGTTTATAGATTTTACATTTTTCAAAAAGGCTTCGTTATTAATTTTCCAGGCAAATGCACCCGAATAGGTTGTGCTCCATCGATTATTTGTCGGAAAATTTGAAGAACCATCGTCGCGTATATTACCGGTGATAAGATATTTGTCATTCCACGAAAGATTGATACGACCGAAATAGGATTCTGACGAACTGCCGAGCCCATAGCTGCCTGAGTTTGTAGCCGAGGTAGGATCGCCGGCGCTAATTGCCTGCACATTGTTTGACGGGAAATTTGTTCTGCCGGCGCCAACATTTTCGTAGCGATTCGATTGAGCTTCGTGCCCGGCTAAGGCATTGAACTTAAGTTTGCCGAAATCGTGGTTATAAGTAAAAAAATTCCGTAACACTGTATAAATACTTTGTGAGCTATTTGAGCTGCCACTATTTACACCATTAACGACTTTGCCAAAAGTGTAGCTGGGCGTAAAATTATCCGCAGTACCAAAGTCGAAATTACCCGATACTTCAGTACGGAGTGAAAGATCTCTGGTAAACTGAATTTCAGCATAAGCGTTGCCAAACACCTGATTCCTCGTTGCAACGTTTGTTGAAAGCTGGGCTATGGCCACGGGGTTTACAATGCCCGGCACCCAGCCATCCGTAGTAGTAACCCCGCCCCAAGAGCCATCCGGGTTCCGCACCGGAACATCCGGCGTCAGACTTAGTGCTGAGCTTATTATACCATCGGCAGAAGTATTTTGGTTTTGATCAATGTGGGCCAATTGAAGACTGGTCCCCACTTTTAGCCATTTAGTGGTTCTATTATCCAGGTTTAGCCGAACAGAGTATCTTTTGAAATCAGACCCAAGCGCTATCCCCTGCTGATCGAAATAAGAGCCTGCCAGTAAATATTGGGTTTTGTCATCGCCGCCGCTTACCGTTATGGTGTGATTATTCATTGGGGCCCTCCGGAATAATTCATTTTGCCAATTGGTACCCTTACCTAAATATTGCGGATTGGCAAATTCGGGCCTTGCACCAAAACCCCAAACCACCGCTCTGGCATCCATGAAGGTGGCGTACTGCTGCAGGTTCATAGTAGGTAATTTCTTTGGGATTTCCTGATCACCGGCATAGAAGTCATAGCTTACCGTTGGTGCACCGGCTTTACCTCTTTTTGTGGTGATCACAATAACCCCATTTGTTGCCTGCGAACCGTAAATAGCGGTCGCAGAGGCATCTTTCAAAACGTCTATCGATTCTACATCGGCAGGATTAATGGCATTTAATGGGTTGCCGCCATTACCCGGGTCGCCAACGGGAGGAATAATAATGCCGTCTATTACGTATAACGGCGAGTTAGAACCTGTTATTGACGATATACCACGTATTTGAATAGATACGCCACCACCTGGCTGACCTGATATTTGCTGCACTACAACGCCTGCAACTTTTCCCTGCAGCGCCTGATCAAAAGTGGTTGGTTGCGTTTGGCGCAGGTCGTCACCTTTTATTGAGCTTATAGATCCTGTAACATCTTTTCTTTTGGTTTTGGCGTAACCGGTAACTACCACTTCATTTAAGTTGCTTATAGACTGGGTCAACTTTACATCAATTGAGGTGTTTTTGCCAATATTGATTTGTTGTGTCGCGTAACTGATGAAGCTGAAAATCAATACATCGTTTGGTGCGGCCATAATGGAGTAAGTACCGTCGATTGCTGATACCATCCCGGTTTTGGCACCTTTAACTTTAATACTTACCCCTGGTATGGGCTTGGAATCTTCGGCGCTTATGATAGTTCCGGTAACACGATGGGTTTGTGCGTAGCCAGACAGCGCCATTAACATGGCTGTAATAAAAAGCAAAATGCTGCAACTTACTCTTCTTCGTAAATTTTTATCCATCTTATAAAGTAGTTTTAGGGGTTTTTTGATAATTGGTTCATTGTCAATAGTTAATTGGTTTAAATTTTCTTCATATTTTATAGTTTAATCAATATTTACTGTATAAATGGGCGCACAAAAACAACCTTAAATTCCTTTACTGATAATTTCTTTACAGTAACCCGCCTGAACTATCATTGAAAAATGTTAATGACAGGCTGAAACCTGTTAACCAGGTCAAAAAAATAAGTGTATTGGTTATAATTGTTTATAGTTGGTCGAATACAGTTGAGCAGCATATTCAAATACATTGCACTTAAACTATATTCCGGAGGGTGAAGCTATGACAACTAAGAAAAAGAGGGGTAGCAGAGTTGAACAAAGATATAGACCAAATGTTCAAATGGGTGCAATTAGTTGTAAGTAAGCCATTTGCGTAATAAAAATCAGCTAATCACGCCATTTTATATGGCATTTTATGAAAAATCGGGCCTGTTCAGCTTAACACAGACGGAAAAGAAATAGCTGATTAATACCCTGGACCTGAGAGACCGGCGGTTAAATAAGAAAACAACTAAGTTGTTACCCTTTTACTTTCGGCCTCTGTTAAATCTTCTTTTGACGAATGGAACTTGTGTACGCTGACGGAAGGATATTATACTCATCCTTGAACACCTTTGTGAAATACTTGGGGGTATTAAAGCCGACTTCGTAGCATATTTGACTGATGGTCATTTGGCTGTTCTCCAATAGATATACCGCTTTTTTTAGTCTTATGGAACGGATAAATTCAACGGGCGATTTACCGGTAAGCATCAACACTTTATTATAGAGCGACCCACGACTCATATTCATCTGGCGGCTTAATTCTTCAACGGATAGATTCTCGTTTAATATATTAAGTTCTATATATTCAACTATACTCCGTAACAATTTCTCGTCCTCATTTTGCAACGGTGTCTCCTGCAATTGCAAATCCATTTGCTTTTTATAAGTCCGTTTAAAGGTGTCGCGAAGGGTAAGGATGTTCCTGATTTTTGAGAGAAGTATTTCGAAGTTGAAAGGTTTTGTTATATAGTCATTGGCTCCTATTTCCAAACCTTTTAATTGTTCGGCCTCACCTGTCAGGGCAGTTAACAGAACAACCGGAATATGCGACGTGCGTTTGTCGTTTTTTAGTTTTTTGCAAAGCTCAATACCTGTCATTTCAGGCATGCTGATGTCACTTACAATAATGTCGGGATGTTGGGAAAGCGCCTTTTGCCAGCCATCCTTTCCGTTTGAAGCTTCGGTTATACAAAATACATCTTTCAAATTGTCCTTCAGGTAAAACCGAAAATCATCGTTATCCTCAACCAAAAGCACCATAGGCTTTTTAGCTGTGTGATGCTGTGTGGATGCGCTTTTATCTTCATCGTGGCTGACGAGCTCCGGTTTTTCATTATCGGCACCATTGTCTGACGAAAGGATTTTTTCCGGGCTTTCTTGTATGGTAAGCGGCAGTTTGATCATAAAACAACTGCCATGATCCGGCTCACTTTCAACCGCTATATCACCGCCGTGCATTTTCACAAACTCACGTGTAATGGCAAGTCCGATGCCGCTGCCCTGATTAATCATAGACTCGGGAATATCATGCTGAAAAAAACGCTCGAAGATTTTATCCTGCTTTTCAAATGGAATACCAATACCTGTATCTATCACCTTAATTTCAAGTACTGCATCCGTATCAGATTTTTTATCCACATTAAGCAGCACGCTTACATTGCCGCCGGCCGGGGTAAATTTAAAAGCATTTGACAAAAGGTTAAACAATATTCTTTCTATCTTATCATGGTCGAAATTTGTAAACAAGGAATTATCCGTGGTGTCAAATGTAAAATCGATCTCTTTTTCTTCCGCTATATCTGTAAACGACAAACTTATCTCCCTGATAAACTCCACGATATTCCCTGGCTTCTTATGCAGTTTCAGCTCCTGGACTTCCATCTTGCGGAAATCGAGCAGCTGATTTACCAGGTTCAATAACCGCCTGGCATTTTTTCCTATCATGTTAAGCTGCTGTTTCTGCTCCTGGTCGGCACGGGTAAGCATTTTGTCAACCGGCGCCATGATCAGCGACAGCGGCGTCCGGAACTCATGGCTTACATTCGTCAAAAATTTAATTTTCAAATGGTCAAGCTCTTGCATACGCTTAACTTCCTGCCGCTCCTGTTCAATCAGCAATTTTGCTTCTTCCTTTTCCTTTTCAGCCGCAAATTGTCTCCTGATCTTCTGTATTCCACGCTGCCGGATGAAAAGAAGTATACCAACTATCAATATTAAATAAATAATATAGGCAAGTGTCGATTTCCAAAATGGCGGCAGCACCTTAATTTTCAAGGCTATATATTCGGGCCTTTGTACGCCGTCTGCGTTTAAGGCACGGACTTTGAAAATATAGTCCCCCCCGTCAAGGTTGGTATAAGTAGCTTTTCGCGTTGCGTTGTCTGCATTGCGCCACCCCTTATCAAAATCCTCCATCATATACTGCTAAGTGATTTTATTGGGGTTAAAGTAATTTAACCCTGCAAATTCAATGGTAAATACATTTTCGCTGTGGTTCAGTGTTATTTCATGAGTGGCAGAAATAGCTTTCGATAAGATAACATGCCCGTTAAATTCTTCATTAGCTGCTATGCTTTTATTAAATAGCTGAAAATCGGTAAAAATCAGGTTAGGGTTCGGAACATTCGGATGTATAGTCAAAGGGTCGAAAATATTAAAACCGTGGGCGCCGCCAAATATCAGTTCCCCTTTATGAGTCTTTAAAGCCGCATTTACATTAAACTCTCTGCCCTGCAGTCCATCTGTTTCATCAAAGTTTTCGAAGTGGAAACTATATGAGCCCTTGCCTGGTGCCAATGTTATCCTGCCCAGCCCGTTCGATGTACTTAGCCACATGGCTCCTTTATTATCCTCCAGTA
>Ga0157378_10001207_pt1 | contig 23457 bp, 21 predicted proteins | sample M65metaG_FD_115309 | JGI IMG/M metagenome (GOLD analysis project Ga0157378, IMG submission 115309) | Miscanthus rhizosphere microbial communities from Kellogg Biological Station, Michigan, USA - M6-5 metaG | ecosystem: Host-associated > Plants > Roots > Rhizosphere > Soil | place: USA: Michigan...
AGGTTCATGAATTTCCTCTATATTTGTTCACGAAAGGCATAAGGATGGGCCTCTTGTTCCAGGCTCTACCCTCTATGGCTTAACCGCGCGAGCCGACCGCCACAACGACCACCCAGGATTAACCCGATTCGGATAGAGCCCTAGCATTCCGCCGTAAAGCTGTTGAGCGGTTGTCGTCGCCTCCACGAGTCGGTCGAAATCGCGGATGTAATTCCGCGTCTCCTCGACGATCTTAGGATTGTCTTCGTTTTCAGGTCGCTTGTGGGATGCGACTACTGCGCGTGGTCTAAGCGACTCGATTTTGTCGAGCGCGGCGATCCACTCTCTTCGTTTCTGCGAATTCGACTCGGCGAGGAACACGTGAACATCGTTGTAGGCGGCATCCCCGGCAACAACTAGCCCGATAGAAGGCACATGCAAACATGTTGTCCTATCCGTATCCGTATGACCAAGTTCCACAGCAACCAGTTCGTGCCCTTCCAGATCAATATTTCCCCTAAGCTCTTCCGCCATCACGATCTTCTCGGGAATTTGGCCGGGAAACCCCCTCTTCCACACGTTGTTCAGAACCTCTGGAGAAACATTGCGGCGCATAATCTTCACAACATTCGGCGTTGCGACTGCCTTGGCCTTTGGGAACCGGTCCAGAAGAGTGCCGATTCCAAACCAATGGTCTCCATGACCGTGCGTAATGTAAATGGTGGTCAGGTTCTTACCTTTTGCCGAAACCCAATCTGCTAGAGCATCGGCCTGCTTAACTGTCATGAACGCATCTACGAGGATAGCGTCTCTGGCTCCAAAGATCAGGGTCGATGCCATCGGTTGAAAATATGTCTCTGTTACGCCCGGAGGGCGATCGGGAGTGACAATGGGTATACCCGGCGTCGCGAACACGTCCCAGCAAAGCGGTGGTTTTGGATTTACTTGTGGATTTGTGGTTTCGGGGTTGGACAGAATCTGGGACATCCTTGATCTCCTGTGTGATTTACTCGTGATCGCCCGGCCGTCGAACCCCACCCTCAGAACTAATGACCGATCCGCATTATGCCCACCGCCTGTCCCGCACGGTCTGGACATCATTATTGGCATCGCGAGACTCTTTTCACTTCCGTTCGCCCGCGTCAATATGGCGCGAACGGGGAATCGGCAGTGAGAAACGCAGCTGCTTGACGAGTGAAGGACTCGTGAAACTGAAATAGAGAGCCGTGTCCGGAATCCGGATATGTCAAGAGGACGGCATTTGGCAGATTCTCGGTAAGCGAATAGGAATTGCGGACGGGAATCATCTCGTCATGAATACCATTGACGACAAGCGTGGGTTGCCGAATACCGTTCAGGGGCGCGAATCGCTCGCCGCTAAACTTCTCCCAGTCACGGAAGGCTGCTACTTGGGCCCGGGCCACCTCCGGCCCCGAGATAGGTTCCCGATCGTCTTTGCGTTGTGTGAGCCTGTCAATGAATGCTGCTCCTGCTGCCTGGCTCGACTCTGTCGGCGCAAAAAAGATCTTCTGCAACACCGCGTAGCCCTGTAGTTTCGGATCTCCGAGGTAGCTGGCGAGACTTGGTTTCTCGAGGTGCATGATGGATTCGCCTCCTCGGGGAGCCGTACCTACCAAGATGAGTTTTCGAAAAACCATCGGGTGATCCAGAGCCATTTGCTGCGCAACCATTCCGCCTAGCGAAAACCCCAGAACATCGCAGGTTGTCAGTCCCAACCCGTCTAGGAACGCGAGCGCATGCGCCGCCATCTCTGCAACATTCTCCGGCACCTCTCCGCTGGAGCGTCCCAGCCCCGCGCTTTCGAAGAGAATAACTTCCCGCCCCGACGCGAGCGGATCGGTAACTGCAGGATCCCAATTATCTAGTGTCCCCGTAAAGTGTTGAAGGAAGAGCAACGGGAAACCGGGACCCTCTCCAAAGCGGCGGTACGCATAAGTTTCTTTTTTTGTTTCAAGGAATCGCGTCGGAGCTGTGATATTGCTTGCAGTAGGCATGTCCTCTCTCCGTTATTCCCCGACGAGCTGTTGGCCTCCGTCAATATCGACCGTTGCTCCGGTGATCGCTGTATTTGTCATGAGGTGGACCGCGAGCGCAGCAATGTCAGCCGGGCCAACAACGCGTTTGATCGGTAATGTTGTGCGGAGTTGCTCGCGACGCGCGTCCAGCTGATCACCGAGCAGCGATGCCGATAGCGGCGTGTCGACAAAGCCTGCAGCGATTAGGTTGACACGAATTGGCGCGAGTTCCAGCGCGAGGTTTTTCGTTAGAGCCGGCATGGCGGCTGTGAGAGCTCCGATGAGTGACATTCCCGGTGCGGTATGGCGACCGCCCGTGCCGCCCATGAAGAGGAGCGTGCCTCCGGGCCGAACCTTTTTTGCGGAATGACGAGCCACCTGGATCGCGAGAAACAGGTGGGCGTCCACGTCGCGGCGAGCCTTGTCAAAATCGAAGTCCGCAAGCGAGGCATAATAGGGCCCGGGACCGGTAACGAGCACGTGATCGATCGGTGTCGGTAGGTCGGCGAAGAATTTCGCGAGACGTTCAAAGTTGGTGGCATCGAACGCGGCACTGCTCGTCGCACCGAGTTCGCTCGCTGCGCGCCGGAGCGGCTCCGGGCTCCGGGCGGCCAGGATGAGTTTTGCTCCCTCGGCACGCGCAAGTCGCGCAGTTTCTAGACCAATGCCTGCACTACCGCCGATCACAACTACGGTCTGCCCCGCAAGTGCGGACTCACGCCGGATGGGAGAGGGAGTGCTTGCGGTGCTCATGAATGCCTCCAGTTTCTCATTTGGCCGCGGATACCCCGGCCGATTTTGCCGACGCGGTGAATGTCGCCGCATTCTTTTGGACAAACTCCTGCACACTCAGCGGCCCTTGCCCTGTCAGTGTGCGCACGTCGTCCGACATCCGGTCGAAGCGTCCCGCACGGTGCAGGTCGGCCATTGTCGCGAGGTGGTTCACGACGTGAACCGGCCAGCCGCGCTCGAGCAACGCGTCCCGCCAGGGCTCGACCGGAATGTCCTGATAGGTGATCGTGCGTCCGAGCGCCTTCGAATACTCCTGCGCGTAGAAGTGCATGTTTTCAGATTGCGGACCGGTCAGCTCATAAATTTTGCCGATGTGCGACTGCGGATTTTCGAGCAACGTGGCAACCACACGCGCTACATCTTCGGCTGCGACCGGAGACGTCTTACCCTCTCCGAACGGCAGCCTGATCTGATTTGATTGCCTGACCGAATCTGGAGTGAGGGTGAGGAAAAACCCTTCGAGAAAAATTGTCGGCCGCACGTGCACGACCGGAAGGCCTGACCAGTTCAGGGCCTGTTCGGAGAGCCACTGCAGCTTATGCTGCGGGCTTGAAGTAGTTTCGGTGGTGCTCATCTGAGACACCGTCATCTGCGACATATTGATGAACGCCTTCACACCGTGCTGCTTGGCCACCGCCGCCGTATTGACGGTCGCGGCCAGATAGGCATCCGAAATCGACAGGCCGAAGTACATCGTCTCGCAGCCGGCAATCACCCTATTCACCGAATCGAGATCGAGCAGATCACCAACCACGACCTCGGCACCCATGTCGCGCAATGCCTGCGCGCGATCATCTTCCTTCCGCACCATCGCACGCACCGGTTTGCCTCGATTAAGCAACAGTTCGGTGACGGTTCGCCCCACTGCGCCGACACGGCCCGCCGCTCCGGTTACCAGGATGGGATTCGCCATGTTCTATCCTCCTATACCGCTGCTATTGCGGCGCCATGTCCCGCAGCTGCGGGCTTGCGGCTTGCAACGTGCAAGTCGTGAAGCGCCTGGACGAAAATCTCGGAGAAAGTTGGGAACGGCTGGATTGTGTCGCGAAAGACCGCAAGCGGCACGCGAGCGCGGATCGCGAGAGTCGCCTGCTGCAGCCACTCGCCCGCCTCAGGGCCGAGGGCATATGCACCAGTCAATCGTTCTCCATCACTTAGCAACGTGAGAAAACCGTTGGACTCCGCGTATGAGCGCGTGTACGTGGCGGTCTTGGCCACATCTTTCAATGCGACGGTAGCTTTGAAGCGCGCGTCTGTAACGCCGACGGCGGCAGCCTGCGGATCAGTAAAGGCTACGCGCGGAACAGCGTCATAGTTGGCCTCGCGTGGTTCGCCCATGATATTCGCTGCAGCAACTTCGGCTTGGTATTTGCCGACATGCGTCAATTGCCAAATGCCTGTGATGTCGCCCACGGCCCATAAGCCGTCGCGCACGCGCATGTGCGCGTCGACCGGCACTCCGTGCTCGATGGCGGTGACGCCGACCTTCTCCAGCCCGATGTCCTCAACGCGCGGACGGCGGCCCGTGGCGACGAGCAGTCGATCACCGCGAAGTTCGCGTCCGTCGTCGAGCTGCAAAAAATAATCGTTGCCCTCGCGGCCAGCCTTTACTGCTCGCACCTGGAGCACCACATCAATTCCGTCTTGTCGTAGGGCGTCGCCGAGCGCGTGGCCCAACAGAGCCGCCTCACGCGGAAGCAGCTGCGCTGCGTGCTCGATAATTGTCACGCCGCCGCCCAAGCGATGGACAGCCTGTGCCATTTCGACTCCGACGGGACCGCCGCCGAGAATCAGTAAATTTTTTGGGACCACCTTCATGCTGGTAACTTCGCGGCTCGTCCAGATACCTTCGAGTTCGCGCAGACCGGGGACGGGCGGTATCACCGCGTCCGCGCCGTTGGCCAACACGACGTGGTCTCCTGTATGTTGAACTCCGTCTACCTCCACCGCGCCGACTCCTACCAGACGACCATGACCACGAAGAAGGTCGATACCATGTTCGGCAAGCCAGCGCTCCTGGCCTGCGTCGGAGTAGTTTGAGACCATGAAGTCGCGCCAGGCGAGCGCCGCCTTAACGTCGATTTCAGCTTTCGCTCCTGCTTCACGAGCAGCATGGACGGCTTCGCCGGGTCGAAGGAGCGTTTTCGACGGGATACAAGCCCAGTATGAACATTCGCCGCCCACCAGTTCGCGCTCGACCAGCGCAACGCGCAGACCACCTTCGGCAAGCGCGCCGACACAGTGCTCGCCCGGCGAACCGCCGCCAATGACGATAACGTCGTAGTCGCTCACTTCGGCAGCTCCGCCCCGGATTGCTCCGCGGTCATGTAGGCGGCGTACCAGACGGGCCACTCGGGGTCGGCGGCTCCAATGCGCTTTTCGTGTTCGCCATGGGCGGTCGCGGCGCGGATCAACGCGGCTATGAGGTCGCTCACGGAGCCGTAGGAGGTTACGCCGGAGTCGATTCGGCCCGGAAGGCGCTGCGTAATTTCCTGAAGCAACCAACTGTTACCGTCCAGGTCTCTGAACGTGGCGAACGAACTATAAGTCGCGTGATTGGGCGCGGACCCGCTAACGCGGCCACTCGCACCATTGGATTGGAACTGGGCGCCAGGCGCTGTTGGGTGGAATACCTCACTGACGTCAACACCGAGCGCGGCGAGCTCCTCTCGCGCAGCCTCGATGTTGGTGACGATCAGGTATAGGCTCTGTGCCGAGCCCGGGCTGGCCGAGGTGATCTTTGATCCGAATTGAATCGAGCAAGCCGAGCCCGGCGGCGTGAACTGGACGACTCGAAAGCCGTTCTCGAAAGCGAAATCGGCGTCGAGGCGCCAACCGAGTTTCGTGTAGAACTGTTTCGCGCGGTCGACGTCCGATACGGGGATAACGATGACCTCGAGCTTCATCGCGACTGTCGCGGCACCGGGTTTGCCGGCTGTGTCATTGCTGCGAACTTCGGTTTGTTTTTGCGCTGCTGTCTGATCCATGACGTTCTCCTTTTTGTCTTTGTCGTCTCTCTCGGTCCAACTGAGATGGGATTCCTCAAGGGGCGTAACGGGTGTAAACAAGATCGCGAGAACCCTTCGCGTGGCAGGGGAAGCAGGTTTTCATTAACGCGTCGTCGCCGAGCGTGCCGTCTTTGTTGAAGTGGGCGAATCCCCAACCGCCCGTCGCGGCGTATTTTTTGGAGTCCTTCACCATGAACTGAACGTTTGTGGGCGGACCGGGAACGAAAGATTGAGCTTGGCCAAAGACCTTGTTGTTTTCTTCCGAAGGAACGTGGCTGTAATGCAAAGCGGCGATGATCGCGCCGTCCGGGAACGGAAGTTTCCCCTCGCGGTAGGTTTTGATCGCGACATCATTGCCCAGGACAGCGGCAAAACTGTGCAGGTTGCCTTCTTCATGGGCGACGGAGATTAATCGCCAATCGCGGTATCCCGGTGGAATTTGGGTTACGTAGCCTGGGCTGGCCGATTTATTTGTCTGTCCGGTAATGGGGGTCAGGTACCCGGCAACGCCTGCAACGATTACAACCAGCCAGAATCGGATCGATCTCATAAAATATCTCCCCTTAATTCGTGTGATCTGGTCACTCACATAGTCAAAACGACTCGGAATTGTGCGTTACCGCTCGTCATGCGGGCGTAGGCTTCAGCCGCTTTTTCTAGAGGATAGGTTTCAATCATCGGACGCACGCCGGTGAGCTCGGAGAAGCGCAGGGTGTCCTCGGAGTCGGCTGGTGTTCCTGCGGCCCAGCCTTGAATCGCGTGGTTTCCAAAAATGAGCTGTGGCGGAGTGACCTCAATGGGATCAAAGGTCGCGCCAATCACCATCAGCTTGCCGTTCGGCCCCAATCCGTCGATCAGCTCGGACATCGCTTTCGAGCTTGGCGCTGTCGCCAGAATCACTTGTGCGCCGCCCAGCTTCTGCAATGCCTCTGCTGCGTTCGTCGCTTTGCTGTCGATATATATGCTGGCTCCGAGTTTCTTCGCAAGTGCCGCATTTTCGGGCCCGCGCCCAATCGCCGCAACCCTATAGCCAAATTTATTCGCGAATTGAATTCCAAGATGACCCAGCCCGCCGATACCCTGCACCGCAACAATGTCGCCAGGCACGGCACCGCTCTGCCGCAGCGCGCCGAAGGTGGTAATTCCGGCACAAAGCAGCGGCGCTGCTTCGACGTCACTAAGACTCTCCGGTATTGCGGCGAGCGCTTCCACCGGAGCAACCATGTATTGCTGATATCCACCGTCATAGCTGATTCCGGGAATCTTACGATTGCGGCAGTTGCGAAAATCCCCCTTGCGGCACTGGGGACACGTGCCATCATGGCCGCCATGCCATCCAACACCGACGCGCTGTCCCTTTTTCCACGCAGACACATCAACGCCAAGTTCATCGATGATACCCGCGACTTCGTGTCCGGGAACGCGAGGGTAATTGATGCCGCGGAAACCGTCCTTTGTAAGCGAGTCACTGTGGCACACACCGCAGGCTTGCACCTTGATTCGAACCTGCCCTGCATCGGGATTCGGAATCTCGCGCTCAACAATCTCGAAATCTGCTCCCGGTTTTGGAATCTGTGCCGCCTTCATTGGTGCCATTGCGATTCTTGTCGTTGCCATGATGTCCTCCAGCGAGTCATTAAGTATGTTGCCGTGCAATTGCTAATTTCGGTACGACTGAACGTTGCCTTAACGAACGGGCGCGTCTGCTCGTAGCGTGCCGTCCGGGAACCCTCAGCTTCCCAAGCAACTAACCTCGTTGGTAACGTGCGAAAGTTTACGTCCTCATACCGCCGCAGCCCTTGAAATGCTGCTTTTGACTTCTTGCCGGTTCTGAGCCTCGATGGCCTTAACGGTGTTTGTGAATGCCTTTGGTAGAACCGATCTGCCGAAGGTCCCGAGCACGAATCCGAGGAACCATCCTTTAAGGCTCTTACCTTCGCGCACAACGACAGCGTCGACATCGGTCATTCCGTCGGGCCGTCGCGTAAACGTATAGACGTGGCCCGACTTACCGCCCCAAATGTTGGAGTCGGTGGTCTTCATGACCACACGGAGCGGATTGGACCAGTCGTAATGGAGACGTTCCCAGACGCCGCCCGAGCCCTCGGTGACGTCGGCGTCGCAAGAACCTCGGCTATGCACCTTCAGGTAACCATCCGCGCTGTTGCCCCAGATCTTCGAACGGTTCGGTCCGAAGTCAATGAGCGCGGCCAGGAACTGCTCCGGGGTCGAGCTCGTTGTCGCATGCATCCGAATCGTAGACATGTGCTGCTCCTCCTTTTGAAATAGCAATCGCGGTTACGAGACAGTCATCGATCAAGTGCTGTGAGACGTTCGTTCGTAATCTTCTCCGTCACGCAGCCGCTGACGCGGCGCCGTCGGCGGCCTGGAGTGCTGCGGGCACAAGCACCGCCCGCCCGACCAAACGTCCATTCTCGAAATCGTCATATCCCTTTTTCGCCGCGCTGAGGGGATAGCGGTCTACAAGAATCTTGAGCCGCCCCAGAGCTGCCATCTGGACAACTTCCATCAACGCGATGCTGCCGCCGTTAAGGCTTGTTGCCAGCTGCGCGCCCGGGGGAACTTTAAAGAAGTCGAACGGAATGGAACCGCCACCTGCGCCAACCACCGCCAGGCGACCCTGCCACGAAGGAGCAGCCACTGCGATGGCGAGAGTCGCGTCTGCACCCACGCAGTCCATTACGAATGCCGCTCCAACACCGTCGGTGGTCTCGCGAATCTGGTCCGCGGCGTTGGGACCTGTCGAGATGACATCATCGGCGCCATACTCGCGAGCCAGCTTTAGTCTGGCTTCGGTTCGGTCGACGGCGACGATTCGTGCGCCAGTCAGCAGTCGCAGGAATTGAACTGCATACAGCCCCAAACCGCCTATGCCAATCACGACCGCGGTGCTGCCCGGAAAAATCGCGGGAAGCGCGGGCTTGATGGCGCTGTACGTCGTGATGCCCGCGTCCGTGAGCGGTGCGGCCACGATCGGGTCAAGGTCACCGATGGGGACAAGAAATCTCGACTCAGGGACGAGGACGTATGGCGCGTGTCCTCCGTCGAAGCCGACGCCGGGAGCGCGAATGGCCTTCTGATACAGGCAGTGGTTTTCTTCTCCGGACCGGCACGTGTGACAACGTCCGCAGCTAGCCCACGACGGGTTGACCGCGACAGCGTCGCCCACCTTGAAGTTCTTCACTCCGGTTCCAACCTCTTCGACCCATCCGGCAATCTCGTGCCCGAGCGTGAAGGGCGGCGGATCATCGTTCCAATACTGTCGGTCGCGAGAGATGACTGTGAAGTCGGTGTGGCATAGGCCGGAGCCTGCGACTCTGACAACTACTTGGCTGGGTGCCGCGTGCGGCTCCGGCACTTCCTGAAACTCTGGTTGCGTCTGCGGTTGCAGTAGTCGGTACGCGAGCATCGTTTATCCCTTGAGAGCGTTTAAACCCAAATCACCACGTTGCCCTGCGATCGCGTGGAAGTTGGACCACTCGGGCCGCATGATAGCGGAAGCCCGTTCTATGTGGCGCTTGCCGCATATTCCCAGTACTCCGGTCCGAGAATGTCCTTGACCACCGGATAGATGGCATTGCGAAAAATCTGTATCGCCGGAAGGGGGCGAAAAGCAATCGTGTATTCTGCGATCAGCCCTTGATCACTGTCGGTCACCACCGCGAAGCTCTCGATCTCGCGGCCATCAATTGTTCCCATCCAGCGGAGGAAGGTGTTGCGATCGTCCAGACGGTACTCAGCGGTATAGGCGCCGTGGCGGATCTTCGGGGACGTCGCCATGATCAAAGCAACCTTGTCCCGACCCTCGACCGGGCGCACCAGGAGCGGGCTGTGAAAGACGGCGTTCTCGGCCAAAAGCTTGGCGACCGCGGCCGGCGTGTTGTCCCCGGATTCTCGTAGCTCGCGTAATGGATGCAATTGATTCCTCCGATCACTCTTATTCACTTCTGGACGATTTAGGTTGTTAGGCCCTATCAGTTTCCTGAGTCCGCAAGCCATTTCAACGCCGACAAGCTCGGCATGAAGAAGTACTCGCCGCCGCGAAGCACGTTGAAAGTTTCGATTCCACGGACTCGGCGCCTGACTGGATCTCTTGGAATGGTGAAGGTCGCTCCCTCTTCTTGGAGCCCGATGATTGGGTCGCGCTCGTCACCAAGACCCATGAAATTACCTTCATTGATCCATTCCTGCTGCAGAAATTCGATGGTGGACATTGCCCTTGCGCTGATGAACAGGAAATAAGCTCCGCGCGGCACTTCGTCGTCCGCTTCGGACACGGCGCTTTTGTCATATGGCGGTCCATACGTCGTACCGCGCCTGATGAGCCGATGAATGTTGACGTCGGTCAACCGCGTGAGTTGGGTGTCGCGTGGGTTCATGCGCCGAATATGGCATCCGAACGGGGCCTGCCGGCCGCGAGGATCGGCGGAGTAATTGAAGTCGTTGTTTTGGTGCGGGTCGGCGCCGAGCGCGGGATTATCGGCTTGGGGCGCCAAAACCAGCGGGGCGCCGCTGCGCCAGCGGCCGACCAGCTTCGCAGCGAGCAGCTCCCGTTCTTCCTCGGTGTTTCCGTGGGCCTGGAGGAATCGATTGAACGAACCAACGCGGGTCTGATATTTGCGAAAGCCCACATAAGTGCCATTACGGCCAAGTATGTCCGGCTGCGGCATTGGCAGAGGGACGCCGGCCTCGCCGGGATATCCAAGGACGAACTCGCCGGCCTTAATCGGCCGTCCCTGGCCGGGCAATGGCTCGACGCCGCTGCCCTCGACCGCCGGCTGGTCGATACCGTCCTTGTAACCGAGCGAATTCAGGTCACCCGGTTGGGCGCCGAAATCCTGCATAGCTACAATGCTGACCCCTGAGAAACCTGCGTAGAGCTCGCGGGCTATGCCCATGATACTGCGCCACTGTTCTTCGGAATTGCTGAAAGCGCTTATGCCGATGTGGACCTGACCGTTGCCGTAGGATGACTCCCAATTCTTCGGATCGTTGACGCCTTCGTCCCTGAGCTGTGGGGCGCGTGCTGCCATGCCGACGCGGAACGCTTCGGGGAAGCTCTGCAACGACTCCTGTGGGAGGCCGAGCGTTGCAAGGCCGGCATAGCTGATCCCGACCGCGAGCCAGGGGTCCGCCGAGTCCCACCAGCCCGCAGCGGAATCCACGTGAGGCGCCAGGCGGCGAAGAAAGGGACGGCCAGCCTTGGGATCATCGATGCGGAAGAGCACGTGAGTGCCGAAGTAGGGCGCCGGCCTTTGCCTGAGAACGGTCGCTTGAATCTCATTCAAGTCTAGCGTGGGCGAGCTCCTCGCAACACCCAAGCCGGTAGACTCATTGATGGACGACATGCCAGTTCCTCCAGTAGGCCCCGTAGTCAAACCGCGAATAGAAAGATCACTGACTGCCGCTATCCGATCTTTTCGAGGAACTCGTCAACAGCCTTGCCGACTTGCTCGAGCCGTCGCGTTTCCGCCACCGTCAGATTCGGACTGGCAACGTACCAGGCCTCGGCTGCGATCTGGTGCTTGGCGATAAAGTCTTTCGCCGACGGGCTGTGAATTCCGGGCCAGCCCTCGATATTGCAGAACAGCAAATCCATGGCATCGGGAATTTTGGTTACGAAGTCGTCGATATATGCATCCCAATCGCCATCGTAGGCGGTGGCGAAGAGTAACTTCGTGTCGTTATCCAGGAAAACGAAGCGCATATCGTGAAGGGTTCCGACCGCATCCCCGCCCCGGAAGTTGCCTTCCAATGCCTGCAGCAGTCCCCGAAGCCGCTTTGCTCCGCCGTTTGCGAACGGAATGATCCCGGTGAGCTCCGAGACTTTGCCTTGACGGGCGCCGATGCGGCCCGCGTTTTGCGTCCCTGTTGCCGCTACCAGCTCTCGAGTGAGATTGGGCAGACCCTTCTCCAACGCCACTCTCCCAAGTTCGGGTGCGTCGGCGTAAAGCTCCCGCAACCGCTGAATCTTCTGCTGTACGATCGGGCTCTGTTCTGGAGCTGTTTCTTTCTGTGCTTTTGCTTGCCCTTGCGTTTGCATTGTAGTGTTCTCCTCCCAATCAGTCGTAATTATGGACACTTACATGAGCCAGATTTCTGGTCCGACGATGAACAAAAAGATCAGTGGCTGACGGCTAACCGAACGGCGCTCTCACTCATTTCAGAGGAGAAGTCGCTGGCGAGCAGATCAGCGTTGACGCCCTCAATGAGCCACTCAAGGAGTTCGTATTCCGCGAACACGCCTTCTACAGCGAATGGATCTTGCTTCAGATAGGACATTGCTTCTTCTCTGCAAACCGCGTTGTAGACAAAAAGCCCTCCCTCATCGTTCGCGAAGGGACCTGCCAACGCCAATTTGCCAGCGCTCTTAAGTCTCCGATCATGCTCCCAATGCGCTGGGCGAACGATTGCGAGTCTCGATTTGTCGGCGGCGTATTTGGCGTAGTTCGCAAACAACCTAATTTGCGGATTTTTGCCGCCGCTCTGGTCAGTAGATCGATTTGCTTTGATAAGAAGATCGAGATTCACTCCGCAAGGACGCCATTCAGTGATTTCGTAACCGCTCAATGCGTTCGCAAGAGTGAAAGGGTCTTCCTGCGCCAAGGTTAGCGCTGCGTCTCTCGAAACGGCTTCGTAGACGAAGAGCAACCCGATGCGCCGTCCCTGATCATCGAGGAAGGGGCCGCCGATCGCCAGCTGGCCTCGTGCCCGAAGCCGGTCCGCATAAGCAAAATGGGCCGGGCGGGCGCCAGCGATCCTGTCCAAGTCTCTATATTTGACAAAGTTGATGAACTTCATGGCGGTAATGATCCCTTTAATTAAAGCTCCCTCTGGGGCAATGCCATTGCGCTAACCAACTTTTTCGAGGAATTCATCAACCGCTTTGCCGGTCTTCTTGAGCTGTTGGATCTGAGCCAAAGTCAGATCGGGCTCGGCGACGAACCAACCTTCTGCCGTGATCTGGTGCTTGATTAGGTAGTCTTTCGCCCCGGGGTCCCGAATCCCCGGCCAGCCCTCCCAAGCGGAGTCCATGAGGTCGAGATAGTCTGGAATCAACGCGATGAAGTCGTCGATATAAGTATCCCAATCACCGTCAAACGAGGTGGCAAAGAGCAATCTCGTATCGTTGTCGAAGAATACGAAACGCATGTCGTGGAGGGTGCCGACCTTGATTGCGCCGGGTGTAAGGTTGCCCCCCAGCGATTGTAGAAACGTGCGAAGCCGCTTGGCTCCCCCAGGTACTAACGGAACAATGATGGTCAACTCGGAGCGCTTGCCGAGGCGGGCGCCCACCCGGCCCGCGCTTTCAATTGGCGGCGGTGGTTCCGAAACCTGCGAGGTTAGTTCCTTGAGTACGTTCTCCAGCGCTGCTTTTCCCACCGGCGAAGCATCGGCGAATAGTGCTCTCAGCTCCGCAATTTTCTCCTGCACCGCCTTGTCCTGTCCCGATCCTGTCTTCACCTGCTTCTGCGTGCCTGGCGTGCTAGCCATCGTTTTTCTCCTTTCAGTTAGTCGGCATTTGTGGCCACTTACATCGAATAGATATTGTGATCCATGCTGGCACATGTCACGAACACACGAACAGACGATCGGCGACTAGCGGCTATCGATCTTGTGCAGGAGCTCGTCCGGCAGCACATCATCTGCGCTTGCGGGCTCGGTTTGCGGCTGGTGATTGAGCGTCCGGCGCACTTTGGCTGACGTGCTGTAGATTCGTCGCACCTGCATAATTTCGCCAAGTGGTCTGTGCTCCTCAGTGACCCGCCACTGATTAAATGCGAGCGCATCCGTCTTCTCGAAATTTTCGGTCCTCGAAATGTCTTGGCGTGGGATATGTACGCGTCCAACCGTCACGAAGGGAGAGAGCTTTTCCGGCCATTCAACAGTTGCCTCGTTGACCGGCATTGACTCGAGATCCGTGCACAGCTGGACCTGAAGATCGAAATCGAAGGCACCGGCCTGCAGTTCGTCCACTAGCGTGGGGTAGAACACGTCCGGCCGACCGCGCAGATCGAGTTCATGATGGATCACACGCGTGGTATTCTCCGTCGTCGGCGCGAGGCGGACCTTCGCGACGTAGTCACCGTGACGCACCGCGGCCATGCTCCAGAACGTAGTCACCAGCGGGTTGCGTATTGGCGTCTGCGCCGCTTTGACGAACGCGAACATCTCGTCCCATGCCCAATCGGACTGCTCGAACGTGCCCTTGCCCGTAACAAAATCTTTGAGCAGTTCGTGGAAGCCCGTCTTGCCGCGCGCTAGGTACTGGGGCACGTTGTTGCCGATCTCTTGAAGCACCAGATAATGCTTCGCCGTGTTGGCGACGAATACCGGATTGTTCTTGAGCACAAGGTCGAAGGTGGCCGAGTCCGGCTCGTCTTCAACCAGCTTCGATCCAGGAATATCGAAGATCTTCATGGCACATCCCAGAACCCCTCCGAGCGTGGCGTCCGCCCCCAAATGGTTCGAGGCGCTGGAGAACCGGATCAGTGCTCCGTGGCGGCCTGGCTTGGCATAAACCCCCTGTGCATATGCCGGTGGCACGTTGCGCAGAATCTGGACCTCCGCTTTGACCACGCCGAATGTCTTCGCGTGCGCGCCACGGACGGCTCGCCCACTACCCTCGGCCACCGGAGATTCGCGGACCTTCTTTTCCCAGAAGCCGATGATCTGATCCATGAGTCGATCCAGATCCTGATCAATCGTCTCGATCTCAGGTGTATAGCGGACGAAATCCAGTGGCATCTGTCAGCGCTCCTTTTGCTCGATCAAGTTTCTTTCCGCGAGATTCCCGATCCATCTCAGTGCCGACCGATGCATCACGCCTGCTCTGCTTCCTGTGTGATCCAGGCCCGTATGTATGGCGGACAGTTGCGAAGCTCGATGCCATTGCTTTCGCACGCCTGTAAGTACCGGACGACGTCTCGATCTACGAGGACTACGTCCTTGAGATCGAGTGCGAGGATTCGGTCGGCTGGCTCCGCAGAGAGCAGCGCGGATAGTTCGCTTATGGTGCCTTCTTCCAGGCGACCACTCACCGTGAACACGACCTCACCATTTCCGCGACGCTGGATTTTCCGCATGGATTTCTCACGATTGCTAGAAACGCAATCGGTGGACCATCGTAAAAACGTTGAGTCTAAATAGCTTGTGTGAGTTATCCACAGGCGAGATCTCGCCAATGGCGAAAAACTGGACAACAAAATACGGACTAAGGCTTCGCGAATTTCGGTCGAAAGGTATTCTTGTTGATCTTCAACGCACGGATCTTCGATTCGAGCGTCGAACGCGGAATCCCGAGCCTTGCAGCAGCCCCAGACAGTCCGAAGACCCGCCCACCGCTCGCGCGTAGCGCGTCCTCGATAATCGCCTTCTCGTGGGCGTCGAGCGTGCCGTACAACGCGACTCGACCCTCGATGGCGGGCCTAGCCGAGAGCCAGCTTTCGTCCACCTTAAATTCCCCGGTGTCGCACAAGATCACCGAGCGCTCGATCACGTTTTGTAGTTCACGGACATTTCCCGGCCACGGATACGACCGCAGCTGATCGAGCGTCCGCTTGTTAACCCGGCGGATGGTCTTTCCAGATTTCCGAGCGTACCGATCAATGAAGTATTCGACGAGCACGGGAATGTCATCCGCTCTTTCTCGAAGCGACGGCACGCTTACAGGAAACACGTTCAGCCGGTAGAAGAGATCGCTGCGGAACGTCCCGGCCTCGTTCGAGGAGTGCAAGTCACGATTTGTCGCCGCGATCACGCGCACGTCGACACGGATCGATGTGCTTCCTCCAACGCGCTCGAACTCTCGTTCCTGAAGAACGCGGAGCAGTGCGACCTGGGTCTCCATCGGCAACTCGCCGACCTCGTCGAGAAAGATCGTGCCTCCATGCGCCAATTCAAAACGACCAAGTCGGCGTTGCGTGGCTCCGGTGAACGCACCTTTTTCGTGGCCGAAGAGTTCCGATGCGATCAACTCGCGCGGAACAGCCGCGCAGTTGACGCTTACGAAAGGTCTGTCGGTACGCGCCGACCGCCGATGGATCGCGCGTGCGACGAGGTCCTTGCCCGTGCCGGTCTCGCCGGTAATGAGTACCGTGGAATCGGTCTGAGCGACCTTGGCGATGCGGGCGAGGACCGGTTTCAGGGCTGGCGATGTCCCGACGATCTCTTCAAACATCGAAGTCCGGTCCACTTCGTCCCGCAACACCAGGTTTTCCTGGTACAGCCGATCCTTCAATTCCCTGAGCTCCGCCTCTGCGCTCTTTCGGTCTTCGATGTCTGTGCTTGTACCGTACCACCGGACAATCTCACCGGCTTCGTTGTGAAACGGCTCGGCACGAATGAGGAACCAGCGATAAACACCATCGTGGCGGCGAAGACGCGCCTCGATCTCTCCTGGCTCCCCGGAGACCAACATCTCTTGCCATCTTTTCATTAAAGGCGGCAAGTCCTCGGGATGGAAGGCAACTTGCCAGCCCCAACCATTTGACTCGCTAGGTGAAAGTCCGGTGTACTCATGCCAACCCTGGTTGAGAAACTCGTTTGAGCCGTCGGGCAGATTGCACCAGGCCAGTGCGGGGATTGCATCAACTACTTGCCGCAGTTTGGCCTCTGATTTCTTGATTTCCTCTTCAGCCTTTTTGCGATCATCAATGTCAGTCAGGAGGAGATACCACGCGGTTACCGCGTCCTCAGCGCTCCGTACTGGCAGTCCGCGAACCTGGAACCATCGGTATACGCCATCGGCACCCAGGCAACGGTGCTCAATTTCATAGATCTGTCCCGCTTCGATTGATTTCGTCCGGGCCTCGATTACCCGCGGAAGGTCGTCAGGATGGACCACGCCGATAAGAGACCAATTTTTCAAATCTTCGTTCGTCTTGCCGAAATAGTCCAAGGTCTGGCGGTTGAGAAATTCCACCTCACCCGTCCCACCCATCGTAGCGACGAGGCCGGGAATGTTGTCCACGATCTCTCGCCAAGACAGTTCCCGAGCGCGGAGACCCTCTTCAACTTGCTTGCGGTCTTCTATATCAATACTGGTGCCGTACCACCTGACGATTTCCCCAAACTGGTCTCGAACCGGGTTGGCACGGAAGAGGAACCAGCGATATGAACCGTCGTAACGCCGCATACGCCCTTCTGTCTCCACAGGTGAGCCTGATGCCAAATGAATTTGCCATAATTCCACCAAACGTTCGCGGTCATCTGGATGAATTGCTGCGACCCATCCCCAGCCCAGCGCTTGCTTTGCGGTCATACCCGCATACTCAAGCCAGCGCTGGCTCAAGAAATCGCAATAACCATCCGGACGCGTAGTCCATGCCGTCGTGGGAATCGCATCGATAATCGATCGAAGATTGCTTTGGCTGCTTGTTAGAGTTCTCTGAACGCTTTTCAGATCGTCGATATCCGTGACCAGCGTATACCAGCGAACCACGCGACCGGCGGTGTCACGCGCTGGAAACGCACGCACCTGAAACCATCGGTAGACAGCATCGAAACGCCGAAGCCGCGCCTCGTACTCGAGAGGCTCCTCTGCGGCAATCGCCTGCGAGAACAATCGAATGGCATGCGGGAGATCCTCGGGATGAATAACATCGTTCTCTGCCCAGTTTCTCATCTCTTCCAACGGCTTGCCGAAGTACTCCAGCATTCGGTGATTCAGGATTTCAATCTGGCCGGACGGTGAAAAGGTGCTGACCAGGCCAGGTATGGTGTTCACAACCATACGTGACTCGCGCTCCCGTTCCCGAAGGTCGTTTTCGAAGTTCGCACGTTCGATCGCGATGCTTGCGATGTGGGTGAACCGGGCGATGAGATCCCTCAGTATCGCAGACGGAGCCTCGGGCTCACGTTTGTAGATTGCAAAGGTGCCCAACACCCTACCAGTCAAAGAGAGTATCGGCGTAGAGCACACCGACCTGAGGCCGTGTTTCAGCGCTAGAGTCCGCCACCCGAGTCCAACCCACCGAGGGTCCGAGACAAGATCCAGCACCACAACCTGTTCTTTCAGCGAAGCCGCGGTCCCACACGGTCCAGCCTCGCAAACCACGGGGGCGCCATTGACCGCGCCGTCGTATCCCGGTGGAAGCGTTGGGCCTGCCCCGTGGCGAAACTTTCCATTCGGATCGATCAGCAAGATCGAACAGGCGCTGTTGCTGACGAGGGTATCAACGACGCCGCAGGTCACCTCGAGAACTTCCTCGAGAGGACACCCGGACGCCACCATCTCGAGGAGCCGTTTCTCGCTGTCCAGGAGCGCTTCGGCACGCTTGCGGTCAGCAATGTCGGCAAGCAGTACGCACCAACGCAGAATACGATTATGGGTATCGCGTAACGGCAAACCTCGAACGCGAACCCATTGATAGACGCCGTCGGCGCGCCGGATGCGTTGTTCGGCCTCATATGGCTCACCCCGCTCGACCGATTGTCTCCATTCGGCGACCACTCGGGGCAGGTCGTCGGGATGAATAGCGCCTGATGTCTCCCATTTCTTGAGCTCCTCAAGCGACATGCCGAGGTAGTCGAGCAACTGCCTGTTAGCGAAGTCAACGCGACCGTCGGCTGTCGTGGTCGCAATGGGCGCGGAAAGCCCATCGATGATCTGCGGAAACGTGAGGTCGTCCATAACTTCTCTCAATGCGCGTTGCGGAGGGTGACGATATGTGGCGGCGTATCTCAACCTTCCGACGATATGTGACGTATATCACAATCTTTCAGTCTTTTGGAGTTGTAGGTTAAAGCGGGAGGCCCCGGTCTGCTCTACAGGCCATTCTCAATTAAATGGCAACCAGTAACTCGGGATGGCTACTCTTGCGCGTACAGAGGTCAGGCCCTCGGAAGTAACCTGCGTCTCAAAATGAACGAATGAAATCGATCGCACCCCAAAAAACGCAAGGGACGGCAAGCCATAACAGAGCAACCTTCAGCCAACGAACGAAGGAATACCAGACACGACTATCCTCGCGGAAGTCCTTTAGCGGCAGAATGCCCAGAACCGCCGGGAACATTGCCAACGCCCATCTCATCAGGGCATCATTTAATCGGTCAGCGTGGGCTAGTAGCGGACTTTGGGACGACAGCGCGACTGCAACTATAGCGAAGCTTAGAAAAAGTAAGACCTGCGTGCATTTTTGGTTGAGTTCGTCAATTCGCGAGGCTAGCTCCAAGACTTTGGCGTTGTTTGAAGGCTGTTTTTCCATCTGGCGGTCTGATATTTGGACCGCTTCGGATCTTGTTCCGCCTGGAGCAGTGCCAGGTTTTGAAACATCTACCACGTCAGACGTGACGCACATTTGAGCCTCCGTTCGAAGCCACTCCCTGCGTGTCAGGAGTTAGGTACCTCTGGGATGCGCAGCTTGGCGGCCATCTTCACTAGCTCTGCCAGAGATTCAGCCTTCATTTTTTGCATCACTTGGCCACGATGCGCCTTCACCGTGCTCTCAGCAATGTCCATCTCACCACCGACCTGTTTGTTCAACAGACCCGACACAATCAACGTCATGACCTCCCGTTCACGTGCAGTGAGAGAGGCATAGCGATCGCCGAGCGTTTGCAACTCCGCCTCGCGCGTGAGAGCGAGGCGGCTGCGTTCGAGGGATTGTCGGATCGCGCCTAAAAGAACTTCATGATTCAACGGTTTCGTTAAGAATTCGGCCGCTCCGCACTTCATCGCCTCTACGGATTTGGGCACATCGCCGTAACCCGTGATGAAAATGATCGGCATTTCCGCTCGTTCGATCACGATACGCTTCTGCAGGTCGAGGCCGTTCAGGCCGGGCAAAGAAAGATCAAGCAGTAGGCAATTCGGAACTGGCACACGCGCGCTTTCCAAGAATTCCTGTCCAGACGAAAATGTCTTGGGTTGCCATCCCTGCTTCCGGATCAACAGCTCCAAGGACTCGCGTACGGAGATATCGTCGTCAACAACAAATACGATGGGAGACGAGGGCTCGATCCGTCGAGAGTTCACTTCAGCCTTCGAAGGCTGCGGAGATTTCTTCGTTTTAGCACCACCTGGGTTGAGATCGGGGGAACGATTCATTTCACTTCATCGTTTCCTTCAGCGCCTCAAGCAGAGCCGTGGCGCTAAATGGCTTGTATAGGAACTGCGCGGCACCTTGCTCAAACGCTTGCTCCCGGAGCTTTGAGTCCTTCTGAGCCGTTATGAAGATGACAGGAACTTGTTGGCCCCGACGCTTCAATTCCCTTTGAAGATCGAGTCCGGTCATTCCCGGCATCGCAACATCGAGGATCAAGCATTTGGTCTCACCAACTGAATCGGACGAGAGAAACTCTTCCGCAGACGAGAAAGCCCGAGCTGCAAAGCCAAATTTTCTGAGCAAGTCTGGCAGCGACTCTCGTACTGACTCGTCGTCGTCCACTACCGATAGAAGCGGACGTTCTGTGAAGTTCATTCCCTGCTTCATGATGGAATCATCTTCCACATTCTCAGTGTCGTCCATTCGACTTTGGTACCGGTTCGCGCCGCCGAATAAACTGGACTCGAATCACGGTGTATTGGTTGACCTATCAGGCCGATCGGCGTGACTTTCGTCCCACTAAGCCCCCAGGCGCGCAAGGGATGGCAAACGAAAACGTAGCTCCGGGTCCGTTATTGACTGTTGCCCATAGACGCCCGCGATGAGCCTCAATAATCGAGCGGCTTACATGCAGCCCGACTCCCATCCCATCGTCCTTCGTTGTGTAGAACGCTTCGAAAAGCTTGTCCGCAGCTTCCGGATCGAAGCCAATTCCAGCGTCTTTTACGCTCAAGCACACCCAATTGTCCTCTTCCCGTTCGGTTTTGATGAGCAACTCTCGAGGGCGGTCGGCAACTGTTCTCATCGCATCACAAGCATTCCGCAGAAGGTTTAGAATCACCTGTTGAAGCTGGATTCTATCGCCAGTGACGAGAGGTAGATCGTCTGCTAACTCATGGCGAAGAATCGCACCGTTTCGCTGGAGATCACTCAACGACAAGGAAATGACTTCTTGGGTAGCTTCATTCAAGTCCATGGGTTCAAGCCGAAAATCCTTCTTAGTATAAAGCGTGCGCAACCGGTTGATCACATCCGATGCTCGATTCCCATCGCGGATCAACCGCTGTGCCGTTTGACGGGCGACTTCGAAATCGGGAGGCTCTTCAGAGAGCGACAGAAGGCAGGTATTGGCATTAGTGATGATGCCGGAAAGAGGCTGGTTGATCTCATGGGCGATCGAGGCCGTTAGAGCATTCAGTGTCGTCACTCGCGCCACGTGGGCGAGTTCGGAGCGTGCCCGGTTCAGAGCTTCCTCGCCAATCTTGCTTTCCGTCACGTCCTGGAGAGCCCCGATGAATAGCGGCCGGCCAGCAACATGCTCGATGACACGAGCCATGCCTCGAATGTGCTTCACGGCGCCTCGGGACGTCACGAACCGGAAAGAAAAATCAACGTCCTTGCCCGTCATGGCGCGAGCGATCATGGAGTCGAACGAAGGCAGGTCCTCTGGGTGGATCATATTCCGAATCATCTGCACTGTGATCTTGGTTCCGGTATCGAACTCGAAGATCCGGAAGGTTTCCTCGGACCAGTTGTGGTCATCTGCCACCAAATCCGTAATGAAGCTGCCCGTTTTGCTTAGCTGTTGGGCTTCGGCGAGGCGAAGGTAGGATTCCTTGACCTCCGCCTCGGCCCGTTTTCGATCATTGATGTCAGTATTGGTTCCGTACCATTTCACAATCTCACCCGATTCAGCCCGCATTGGGTTGGCGCGAAACAGAAACCATCGATACTCGCCGTCGAAGCGGCGCAGCCGCGCTTCGGTTTCCCCCGGTTTGCTCGCTGCCATAATCGATTGCCACGCACTGGAAAGGGTGTTCAGGTCTGCGGGATGAACCGCGATGGTCCAGCCCCAGCCCAGCAGTTTTTCCAACGGAAGTCCGATGTAATCGAGGTAGTGCTGATTAAAGAAGTCTGCAGACCCGTCAGGTTGCGCCGACCATGCCAATGTTGGCATCGTATTGATGATCAGGCTTAGATTGCGCTCGTTGGACTGCAGAGCCTCCTCAGCCTTTTTGCGGTCGTCAATATCGGTATTGAGCCAATACCACGCGGTTATCTCACCTTTCTCATTCTGGACTGCGTGGGCACGAGACTGAAACCATCGGTAAATGCCATCAAAGCGTCGATTGCGCTGCTCTACTTCATAATCCTGGCCCGTTTCGATCGCTCTTTTCCACACCTCGATTACGCGAGGAAGATCGTCGGGATGAACAATTCCCAGCCGGGACCAATCTTTCAACTCTTCTTTTGTTTTGCCGAAATACTCGATTGTTTGGCGGCTGAGAAACTCTACCTCGCCCATCGCACTCGTTGTATGTACGAATCCAGGAATGTTATCGACAATCTGCCTCAAGGACACTTCGTTAGCGCGTAGCGTCTCCTCTAGGCGTTTATGGTCTTCGATGTCGGTGATTGTGCCGTACCATTTGACAATGTTGCCCAACTCATCCCGCAATGGGTCAGTGCGGAAAAGGAACCATCGATACGCACCATCGACACGACATATGCGTGCTTCCGCTTCGGCCGCTTTGCCACTCGCCAGAGTTGATTGGCAATAAGCAGTAATTGCATTGACGTCGTCGGGATGAATCGCGGACATCCAACCCCAGCCGCGCGACTGCTCCGCTGAGAACCCGGTGTACTCTAGCCAGCGCTGGTTGAAGAATTCCGCTGCGCCATCCGGACGAGCAGACCAAGCCAGCGCGGGCATAGTGTTGATGATCATGCTGAGATTCCGCTCGCTCGTTTCGAGCGCCTGTTCAGCAATCCGGCGTTGTGTTATGTCGTGCGCCGCGCCAAAGTATTCGACGTGGCCCTCAGCATCGCGTACAGCATGGCCTATCAGATGAATGTATTTGGTTGAACCACCGGGCATAACAATCCGATGTTCATATTCAAATTGGTCGTCGCCTCGCTTGGCGCTGTCGATCATCTTGCCCACCATCGGGAGATCTTCGGGATGAACGCGGCTCCCGATCAATTCGAGAGTCACAGTCAGATCTGAGGCAAAGTCGAAGATGCGGTACAACTCCTCCGACCACTCCATCTTGTCACGCAGGTCCCAGCTCCAGCTCCCGACGTGGGCGATGTGTTGAGCGTGGCGTAAGTCACTCGCGGCCTGACGCAACTCCTGCTCGACGCGTTTGTGCTCGGTGATGTCCGTCCAGATCGCGCCAATCGCGAAGACGCGGCGCTGATCGTCGAGCAAGGGAAACTTGCTGACGAGAAACACGCGCGCACCAACCTTGAGCTCGGAGCGCTCCTCGGTAATCAGGGGCGCCATCGTGTCGTGCACGATCTTGTCGTTGGCGCGGAATCGCTCAGCGACCGCGCGCGGGAACAAGTCGAAGTCCGTCTTCCCCTTCACCGTCGCCGCCGCAACGCCGGTGAGCATTTCGAACCCGTTGTTCATGAGCAGATACCCACCAGCGAGATCCTTGATCATGATGCCATTCGGGGAATGGTCGAGGATGGCCTGGAGAAATCGCTTGCTCTCGGCGAGGTCGTGCAGCGCCTCCGTCAGCCGGCGGTTGGCGGCTTCGAGCGCATCCCGGTCGCGCTTGATCGCCG
>Ga0157378_10001208_pt1 | contig 23444 bp, 25 predicted proteins | sample M65metaG_FD_115309 | JGI IMG/M metagenome (GOLD analysis project Ga0157378, IMG submission 115309) | Miscanthus rhizosphere microbial communities from Kellogg Biological Station, Michigan, USA - M6-5 metaG | ecosystem: Host-associated > Plants > Roots > Rhizosphere > Soil | place: USA: Michigan...
CAGGCCATCATAATACACAATATAATTGCCAACATCATTGTGGTTATGGCTTTCATCATTATTGCCGCCTTTGGCTGCAATAAACCATCCGTTGGTGGATCCTTCTTTGTCTCGCGCCGCCATGACCTGCAGATCCGGTAACCAAACGTTACCGGGCAAGGGTAATCCTTTTGCTGCATTCTTAAATTCATCCTGCATAAATAGCTCAAACAAGGTTCTGAAATAATGACCGCCTGTTTCCCCTGCTTCGTCCCTGCGGTAGTACGCCCCAAACCGCATCATATCAGGATCAGCAATGTCTTTTCCAAAACGATAAATCATGCTGGCAGCCATACCAGGTTTCGGACTTGCGTCGGCAAAGTTTATAAAATAGACCGGGCCGATATCTGCGCGGTAAATATAGCGGCCCATGTTTTTTATCTTTTCATCGTTGAACACATATTTGAACGAACCGTTGGTGGCCAGGTTCAGCATGGCAATATTATCGTATAGAGATGCCCCGGCTGCCCCCCAGTAACCCGGTCCTTCATCACAACCCCCATCCTGTGGATATGGATTTAAAAATTCATCCAGTACGCTGAGGATTTTAGCAACAGCATTCACCCGTTTTGTTTCGTCCTTTTCTAACAGCAATACCGCATTCAGCCAGTTGGAGCAAATCCAGGGGTTCCAGTTATTGGGCCGGCGGCCATTGGCATTTTTAGCCATCCAGCCATGTGGCTTTGTCATCAGCGGCTCAAACACCCGCCGGTTGACTTCAGTATAAATCCGTTTTCTTATCTGCGGAGAGACGGCATCCAGTTTGTCACCGATAAAATAATCAACCCATGAAAGAAAGGTTGACATTTCTGCACCAAACAATTCTACAAATGGCTGGGAGACATCCATGAGTCCGGAAATCTCTTTTGTTTTGGGCAGATGTGCGGGTGATCCCCACCAGGATTGTTCACAAATAGACCATACTCCATTAATGATAGCATCTGTAAATCTTCCTTTATTTTCATAAATTTCTGCCAGTATCAATACACCCAGTACTTCGCGTTTTCGTGAATTGATACCATCATAGGTCGCGCGATCGCCCGTGCGTTCGATCAGTAATGAAGTGGTAGCCGGAATGGATGGCCAGTCATAATTAAGATAAGTCATACCCTTGTCGAAAAAAGCCTTCATCATCGTTTGATCCGCTTTTGTCCAGCCGGCCCTGTCTGTAATCTTTGGAAAAGGAATCCACTGCGACTGTGGGACCAGCATTGCCTGCAATTTATCTGCAGTATATTTTCCACTAAGCAGGTTTTGATTTTGCGCATGTGCATGAACGATTGTTGCAAATACCGTTAGCAGCATTAAATTCTTCATAAAGCTTTTTTAAAAATCATGGTTGCCGGTTATTTACCGCCGGGTGTCAGCGAAACAACCAATGTTGTTTTTGCCCTGGCGGGAATGGTTATTTCAAAACCGACCCGGGTGGTGCCCGGGTTCGGTGCGTCATAATCGTTTGGTGGCGGATCGGTGGGCCAGGTTTTCATGCTGATACCGGCGGGTTCTTCCACTTTTATGATTAACTTTTTTCCGTGCTGTGTTAATTCTGCCATGTTCTTCCCCGTTATACTCACCTGTGCCGGGGTAAGCAGGGTCCAGCGAATGGTAGCGATGGTGTCGGCGGCTTCGATCTCATCGCGTACGGATACCGATTGTTTGTGCACAAGGGAAATGCTGCGGATAGCTTTCATCAGGTCACCCTTATAGGCTGCTGAAATATCGATCACCGCATTCATCAGTTCCGGTGCGGCAGATGAGGATATAATTGGCGCATAGCCAGCTACCTTTTGATGTTTATCATTTATAGTAAGGGTATTGTGCACCTGGTTGATATATCGAAATACCGTCCAGCGTTGCGCGTCCTGTGTCCGTCCAAATATCTGCAGTCCTTTTGATTCCAGCGATTCGTATTCCTGCCTGCCGAAATCCATTGCCCATCTTTCGCCGTTTGCATCCATAATAAACGAACCAACATCCATATGCGCATGGTTGATTGATCCCGAACCACCTTTCGCAGCCACATATACAGCATTACTATCTGTCCACGAAGTGCGCATCAATGCGATTGGGTTTTTCCCCTGCCCAATCCAAAAAGTGGATGATGGCGGTTTGATGGCACCCAGGTTGATTCCATTGCCCCATATCAGCAGAGCAGGCAATATCCTGTTTTGAACAAAAGATGTGGGATTGTCTTTAAATAAGCGACTGCGTTCTACCCATAACAGGGAAGGGTCTTTTGTTTTAGCGGCAAACCAGAACATGGCTGGTTCCAATCCGCCCTCCTGACCGGCGTCGGAATAATTGAAAGGATAACCGGTAGGGCCCGTCATGTTTTCAAGGAAACCGGCTGTTTTAAGGAAACCTGGTTTTTCACTCAGCCCGAAATCTTTTCCAAATAGTTTTTCCAGCGCGCTGATGAAAAGTACATTGAAACTGGTTCCATAACCCCAGTAGCCATAGCCTTCCGGATAGATGCCATCCGGACCATAATCTTTCATGGCGCCGGGGATGGAATTAATAGAACGATTAATGATTTGTTTGGCAAGTTCCGGCTCATCTTCGTACACTGCTATGGCTCCGTAGGCCATACCGGTATTGCATACCTGGTTCCAGTTATGCTCCACCGTTAGCCAGTTGGCATTGTTCTTTGTATCCAGCGAGGGCCTGATGCCCTTTTCAACAATAGCAGTTTTAATGGCAGACCGTGATGCGGGTGAAAGATAATCGAACAACCAATCATAGCCGATTGCCATGGCTGTAGTCATTTCCGCTACATCCAGGAAATGACTTGGATTCCAGTCGCTGAACGCGCTGATGGCCAGCATCTCCTTTTCAGCTCTTTCAGCATATTTCCGGTCACTTGTAATCCGGTATGTATAGGAAAGAAAAAATAACCTGCGCAACGCTTCCCTCGATTTGTCCAGCAATCTGCGGCCGATCTTAATTCTTTCTACCGGGGAAAGGTTGATGATATTGTCCGACTCATCTATTATCGCCTTTTGCACTGCGGACCATATTTTATCTTTTGCAATGCCATTTTGCAGGCTTTTTTCTTCTCCTTTCAACAGCAGGATGCGGGGATGCGGCGCAATGGCAACTGTTCCGATATAATCGGTTTGCGCAAACACGCCATTGGTTGTAAAAGAGATCAGTGCAATACATGATACGAAGAAGAATCTGAATTTCATACGGCAATACGTTTTTGAGTAGCAGGCAGGACGCCAGGCAACAGGCAGTAGTATACAGGGTGATAATTTGATTGCAGGCATCGTTCTGGCAAGAAAATTAACTATTCTGTTCCGATATCGTTCAAATAACCGATGTTTTGCGGCTGATATTTACGAAAACGTTTAAGTAAATAAATACTAATTTTATGAAAACGATTCCAGTTTTTTTACCCAAGTTTGAATGCCCGATTTATTAACAAAGCCAAACAGATTGCTTATGCCAAAATCACCTCTTTTCAGGATGTTCGCCTGTTACCATTGCGATATTTCCCCGCAAAGGTTTCTTTTTTGAGTAAAATAATGAAACCGATTCCAGCCGATCCGGCATCACTGCTGATCATTCCGGAATACTGTTATATGGCTGTTTGTGCGAAGATTTGTTTGCAATTATGCCCATGAAAAAAAAACAACACAGAAAGAATTCAATACATGATATTGCCAGGGTGCTGCAGCTCTCTCCCGCAACCATCTCGCGGGTATTGAACAATCACCCGCACGTACACCAATCTACACGCAGCCGGGTAATGGCCATGGTAGAACAGGTAGGCTACAAGCCCAACCCCATGGCTTCCGGTCTCCGGACCAATAAAACCAATACCATTGGACTGATTGTGCCCAGGCTATCAATGTTTGTTCACGCCGAAATTATCACTACCATCCAGAATGAACTCCATACGCATGGGTACAATCTGATCATTTGCCAGTCGAACGATTCTGTTGAAATGGAAAAAGAGCTTACGCGGACGCTTAATGCTTCGCGTGTTGATGCCGTGATTGCCGCCTGTACGCTGTTCACCACCGATTTCAGTCATTTTGATATTCTTGCACAAAATAATATCCCGGTTATTTTTTATGATCGTGTGCCGGTAAAGCCCTATCCTGCCTGCATTATCAGGGGTGATGATTTTCGCGGCGGTTACCTGGCGGCTGCGCACCTGATAGAACTTGGCTGCCGGCGCATCGCCTATATTTCCGGCCCGTTGGTATGCAGCATTTATATCGACAGATATGCCGGTTTTAAAAAAGCCATGACCCAGCACGAGATACCGATACTCAACAACTATACCTTTTACCATGAACTAAGTGCCGAAAATGCAAGGAAATCAATGACCAAACTATTTGCAAAAAAGCCTTACCCCGACGGCATCTTTGCGGCCAATGATGTAACTGCCCTGGAGGTATTGCATTTTGCAAAAGAAATAGGAGTGGAAGTCCCTTCAGAATTAAAAATTGTTGGTTATTCCAATGATCCGCGTTCTGCGATTGTTTCACCCTCCCTGACAACCATTGAGCAGTTTCCCGCGCAAACCGGTAAGGTGATAGTAACCGAACTGATAAAAATGTTAAAACATAATGTAAATGGTAAGCAGCCCGCTGAATTTCCGGAAATAACCACCGGTGTAGGGCTGATTAGGAGAATGTCGACTTAAAGCCAGGTATAAGGTGAAAGGTTTGGGGTTTACCGGCGAAAACCGGCACTCGAAAAAACATAACTGATCAATAATATGAAACAACTAAGCGTTACCGTTATATTTATTTTATTTGTTTTGCTGGCTCCTGCTCAATCAATGAAAGCATTGATTAATGACGATCTTCAGTTTGCCGCACAGCAATACAAGGTGCTGATGCAAACCCTGCCGGCCAGCCAAATGCCAAAAACCTACGATGCAGGCAAAAAAGAACTGGTGACCAGTAATACCAAATGGTGGTGCAGCGGCTTTTATCCCGGCACGCTGTGGCTGATTTATGAAGGCACCAAAGACAGTACTATTAAGGCCGAAGCGGAGAAAAGGCTGGCGCTGATAGAACCCGAAAAAAACTTCGCGCCCAATCATGATGTGGGTTTTAAAATGTACTGCAGCTTTGGAACCGCTTACCGTATTACGAAAAACCCGGCTTATAAAGATGTGATCCTGGTATCGGCCAATACACTTACGACCCGTTACCGGCCGGCTATTCAGTCCATCCAGTCCTGGGATTCCAACGCTAATTTTAAATGCCCGGTTATTATTGACAATATGATGAACCTGGAATTACTGGAATGGGCCGCACAGAACGGTGGCGAAAAAAGATTTGATCAAATTGCGGTTAACCATGCCAATACAACATTAAAAAATCATTACCGTGCTGATAACAGTTCTTACCATGTGGTTGATTATAACCTTGCCACCGGAACCGTTGCCGGCAAAAAAACCCACCAGGGTTATGCGGATGAATCGGCCTGGTCGCGGGGACAATCATGGGGTTTATATGGTTTTGTAATGATGTACCGCTTTACAAAAGACACAGTGTATTTATCGCAGGCGCGTAAAATTGCGGCGTTCATCCAGCATCACCCGAACCTGCCGGCAGATAAGATCCCTTACTGGGATTTTAACGCACCGGACATTCCGAATGCAAAACGCGATGCTTCTGCAGCGGCCGTCATGGCATCTGCACTGCTGGAACTGGGGCAGTACACAAAAGGCAATGAAAAACAAAATTATATCAGTGCTGCAGAAAAAATGATACAAACCCTGTCCTCCCCTGCTTATCGCGCTGCACCAGGTACAAATGGCGGCTTCCTGCTGCAACACAGTGTTGGGTCAATACCCGGCAATTCAGAGGTAGATGTTCCATTAACCTATGCCGATTATTATTTTATTGAAGCGTTGTTACGGTACAGGAAATGGTACCTGTAATTGCTATTTTAAATTTTGTATTTTAAATTGGCAATTGCCCCCTCTCCGTCTTTTAAAGAATCGGCAACCGAATATCAAAATTTAAAATTCAAAATTTAAAATGATTTAGCCGTTGACTCGCGGGGAATCAGTACCGACTTAATAACGATATTTTCATTTTTTAGCTGGTAATGCTTTTTGTCGAGCGCCTTGAAAAGAACAGAAGCGGCTTCTTTTCCTATTTCAAAAGCGGGTTGTGTGATGGTGGTGAGAGAAGGATTCAGCAAAGACGCTGTTTTGAGATTAGAAAAACAAATGATTTTTATGTCGCGCGGAATAACCAGTTTCAAATCACGGCAGGCCTCATACGCGCTTAAAGCATATTGTTCTACCGCCGCAAAAATTCCGTCTGGCTGCTGATGCTGCAGCAGGTCTTTTATCATAAGAAAATCCTGCCTGTTTTCATTGCTGCAGTTTAATACCAATGCATCGTCTGCCGGCAATCCATGATCCTGCCATGCGCGCAGGTAGCCTTTCATTCTTTTTTCGCCGATGGATATATTCCTGGACATTGCCAGGTGCACTGGCTTTTTACAGCCCTGTTCAAACAAATGCTTCGTGGCAAGATAGCTGCTCTCATAGTCGTCGGTTGTTACTTTTACGGTATCAAAAGATTCGCCAACCCTGTCGAAGAAAACAATGGGCAGTCCATTTTCCACCAGTTGTTGCAGGTGTGCATAATCGGTAGTGGTATTCGAAACAGAAATCAGTACGCCGTCAACACGACCACCATGCAGGTACCGGGTCAGCGCAATTTCTTTTCTATAGTCTTCATGCGTCAGGTAAATGAGTACATGGTAATTTTTTTCCTGCGCAACAGACTCGATTCCGTTAATGGCAAGCGTAAAATAATTGTTGGCAATTTCCGGTATAATAACAGCAATGGTTTTGCTTTTGTGTTTACGCAAACTGCTGGCATACGGATTGGGCTGATAATTCAATTCAGTAGCAAGCGCTATTACCCTGTCTTTTGTTTCTTTGCTTATATCATGACTGTCGCGCAGGGCTTTTGACACCGCAGAAATGGATAAATTAAGGATTTGGGCGAGTTTCTTGATATTCACGGATTCCATACTGCAATGATAGGATATCGGATATAACTAGCGTCCATTTCCGGGCGGATTTTCAAAACTTCCCGGCATATTTCCGGGACGCTGCAGGGCTCGCCGCGCCGGGCACGGAATGATCAGCCCGGTTGCCTGCATATCATAAATTTTCATACATTAGCGAATGGCAATAATGGATGGTATTTTGCAAAACGGCATTGAACCAGTCCACCCGACCTAAACAGAACAAGCAATTATTTAATCGAACCGAAAGATAAAATCATCCTGCAATCACGGCGTTGCAGTTTAAACAAATACCCTCACATGGATAAGGTTAAGAAAGTATTGGTAGCAGACGATGACCCGGCTATACTGGATGTTATGAGAATGATGCTTGAGTTTGAAGGATATGAAGTGACTACTACCCCCAATGGTGCGACCATTCTGCAAATGGATAGCGGGCTGCCCGATCTTCTTTTACTTGATATCTGGATGTCGGGCACCGACGGCAGGGAACTTTGCAGGAGATTAAAACTGAACGAAAAGACCAAAAACATACCAATAGTACTGGTTTCCGCCAGCAAAGACGTAGAACATTCCGCCCGTGAAGCCGGCGCCGATGATTTTATTGCAAAACCATTTGAGATGAATGAACTGCTGCAAAAAATAGAAAAGAATATCAACATGTCTTAACAGCTTTACGCAAACGATCATTTTTTCTTAACCGGTGACCAGGCTGCTGCATTATTTTTGTTATTACCATTGCCGTATGCGCAAACTCCTTTTCAGCTTTTTATTATTTTGCTTTACTGGCAACGCTCAGGACGCGGTACCGGGACAGCCCTTACCAGCCTGGAAACCCGGCTTCCTCGATCTTCATCATATCAATACCGGAAGAGGGAATGCCGCGTTTTTTATTTTGCCCGATGGCACCAACCTGCTGATAGATGCCGGCGAGCTGGACCCCAGTGCCCCGCGTACCAATTCGCCAAGAAACACGCCTATTCGTCCCAATGCCGGTAAAGCGCCCTGTGAATGGATAGCAGATTATATAAAGCAATTTTCACCGCAACATGAGCAGGCGGTCATTGACTATGCATTGATAACGCATTTTCACGATGACCATTTCGGGAGCTGGTATCCCGGTGCGCCGCCATCGCAAAATAAAAAATTTGCCCGAACAGGTATAACGGGCCTGGCTGATTTGATACCGATGCGCCTGTTGCTTACACGCGACTACCACTATCCCGTTGATCCCGACAGCCTCTTAAAAAAACTTCCGGACGACAACCATTTCAAAAAAACATGGGCTAATTATATTTCATTTGTGCAGTCCGCACCCAATGGGTTAAAGAATGAATTTCTCCAGGCCGGCTCCGGCACGCAAATCCATTTGCTGCATGATGCGATTGCATATCCCTCTTTTCAAATCCGTAACCTGAAATCAAACGGGCTTATCTGGACGGGAAAAGACAGCAGCGTGTTGCAGCATTTTCCTTCGATCGATTTGAAAAACCCTGCCAGCTGGCCAGATGAAAACACGCTGAGCAATGCGATACTTGTCTCTTACGGAGGTTTCCGTTATTATACCGGTGGTGATAATCCAGGCAATGTTTTCCTGGGTGATTCCAGTTGGCGCGATGTTGAAACCAGCCTGGCTGCAGCGATAGGGCCCGCCGACATAGCCACCATGGATCATCACGGTAACCGCGATGCGGTGAATGCAAATTTCATTAAGACCCTTCAACCCAGGGTATGGATACAACAAACCTGGACAGCCGATCATCCAGGGCATGAAGTACTGATAAGAGTTATGTCGAAACTATACGCTGGCCCGCGCGATCTATTTGCAACCAATATCATGGAAGCGACCAAAATCGTGATTGGACCATTGATAGACCAGGCTTATAAAAGTCAGCAGGGACATATCCTGGTAAGGGTTTTTCCGGGTGGTAAAACATATTATGTTATCATTTTGGATGACGCCGGTACAAGCCGGTTGGTGAAAGCAGTGTTTGGTCCTTATCAAACCAAGAACCAACTTAATGATTAGCCCCGACCGCTTTTTTTGAGTTGTATATTTAAACTACCAATCAATCAGCAAACGACTTTAACTTTTGCTCATTAAACGACTTCGCAAACTTTAAATCCTACCAATATGAAAAACAAATGGATACTTTTATTGGGCATGTTTTTTTTGACAGCCGATTTTTCAGCTTCCGCGCAGGACAGCAGCCGGAGTGCGGCAAAAAAAATAAATAAGACCAGTGAACACGGCGAGAACCTGCATGGGAAAAAAATACAACAGCAAACGTTGTTGAACAATCGTGTTGAAAAACTGGATACTGTTGCAACGACAACGAAGCAGACAAAAAAGAAAATAGTGATTAAGCAGAAACGGAAAAAATCCTGAGCTGGAACATTAGCTGCAGATTCGCAGATAGTCATACCCCAATCAACATTACGCAATCAACATAGGACCATCCCTGCAGATTCCGCAGATTGATTTTAATCTGCATCTGCGGCTGGACTTCATATAAAAGATGCCGTCTCAAATTGAGAGACGGCATCTTTTATATATATCATTTCGGCCTAGGCCCGGAACATCATTAGCGTTTTATAAACATGCCAGTGAATTTGCGATCATACAATTTACTGTTCAAAGGCTGATATTGTTTTTGCACTGAAAGCAGTCGCGCATTCTCTTCATCATTGGTTGCAGCCCTGAAAGAACCCGTGCTGATATAGCGCAGCGCAGCGGCCAGTGAAGGTTCATTAATGTCGCCCCAGTTTCTGTTAACACCATCCGCTACCAATTTATCGGGCGCAAATCCATCGTAATATTCTGCACTTCCTGCACTGTTCACTGTTTTGAATGAAATGGGATACATCGCATAATTAAAAATAGAAATTGGGAAAAATCCCACCGGCTTGCCATAAGTGGTATCGCCAACCAGTTTAACATCGAGATAGGGACGCAGGTTATTAATCAGTAATTCACTGGCAGAAGCGGTTTCGCTGGTTACGATGAAGAATACGCGATTGATGTTAACGTTGCCCGCTTTTTGATAGGCAACCGTATTATCAGCGGGCAGAAACGATACGTTGGAAAAACCCGCTTTTCTTTTTAGCAGTGGATATTTGCCCGCTGTTAGAGAATCATTGAATATATAAGTGTACATCGTTTTACCAGTCGCACCGGACGGGGCAATCAGGTTGGCCAGCGCGTCCTGGGTAGAAGTAGAACCACCATGGTTATAACGCAGATCGACCACCAGTTCGTTAATCCCCTTTGATGCGAAATCAGTAAACGCATTTGTCAATTCTGTTTTCGACACATCCCCAAAAAACTGGTTAAATACAAGATAACCGGTTTTTTTAGCGCCAGCGGTTATTACATCGGTATACAAAACCGAATTGGCAGTATAGCTTCCCTTAGCGAGGTTGAGGGTGACATTGCTGCCATCTGTTTTTACAAATGTGAAACTGGCTGAGTTGGAACTGGTACCGAAAAAAACGTCGTTTAATACAGCGATACTCGCATTGTCGTAACCAATGGTTGTATTGTTTATTTTACTGATGTACCAGCCTCTTTGCACGCCGGCTGTACCGGAGGGCGAGCTTTTATATACATATTCAACAAACCAGTAAACAGAATCATTGGGCAATGCTTTGTCGATGGACGCAGCTTTTATAAAAAAACCATAGTCTTTATCATTGCCGGTTTGTATGGCATCCGAAGCTTCCTGTGTGGTAATAAAACTGTAACTATGCTTATTGTCCTGGGGCTGCAATGCCCTGATGGCTGCCATTTCATTTTGCGCAGCAACCAGTTCGGTGGAACCGGTGTATTGACGGGGATTAAAAATCGCATAGGAAGGAATCACTTCATGCCATAAATATTCTTCTTTGCTATAGAGATAAACAGAATCCCGGAGTAAATCCAGTTTGGCAGCCGCGGAAAGTGTATCCGTGCCGCCGGTCGATGGGGATGAACCGTTATTTTTTTTACAGGAGTCTGAAACAAAAAAGAGAATGGCGATGCATGGGAGCAATAAGTAGTTTTTCATAGCTGTAAGATACGCTGGTTTGCAAAAAACGGTTTGTGGTTGAACGAAGACAAAATTTGTTTAATTTCTTTTTAACAATTTTCAGCGGCGGTGTTTGGTTATTCAAATGTTAAACAATACTCAAGTGATATCAAGGCTGTTTTCCCTGTTCAAAAAAGAAAACGCCTTTTTTGTTGGCGACTATTATATCAGGGAGTTTATCGTGGTTAATATCCTGCACCAGCACCTGCAGCCCTACCCCTGAATTTTCATCTACAAGATGCGGGATCCAAACCGGCGTTTTACCGGGTTTATATTCGAACCAGTATAAAACTGCAGGTTCCAAGGCGCCCGGATCTTTTCCATTGTGTGCGAAATAACGTTTACCGGTTACTAAATCCGGATGGCCATCCCTATTGATATCGGCCATTGCCATACCATGGCTTTGCGAAAATTTATTGAAAATAAGATGATGTGTCCATACAGATTTTCCATTGTCATCGCCGGTTCTTTCATGCCACCATATTCCATAGTTATGAGCAGAAGCGCTGAGCAAATCTATTTTTCCGTCGGTATTTGCGTCCAGTGCGTAGATTTGGGAACAATCTTCACTGATAGCCGCAGCATGAAACAACCAGTTGGCTTGCCGGGGATCAACGGGGCATTCCCACCATCCATTATTGATAATTACATCTTTTCTTCCATCAGCATTCATATCGGCAAAACCGAGTCCGTGCGTATAGCGGTTGGTACCGGTATCGCCTTTTGCGATCAGGTAACGATGCCAGGCCGTATCTCCAATGGCTGAGGGCGATTTCAACCAAATCATTTCTTTGGCTACTGGATCATTGCACAAAATATCCGCCCGTCCATCTCCATCCACATCAACAAAAGCAGGAGATTCATTACCTGCATTGCTAATGATAGTATGCATTTTCCAATGACCAGCATTCTTACCCGGGTTTTCATACCATACCGCTTCTTCGCCGGGTAAACTGATCCGTATTTCATCCATCCAGCCATCGCTGTTTACGTCCATACTGAAATTCAAAAATGAATTGCTGAACTCAGTAGCAGGATTATACACACGCACTGTTGTGATCTCGTGTTTATCCCAGGCCGGTGCTTCAAACCAGCAGGCGCCCGCGAGGATATCTGTTTTGCCATCACGATTCACATCTGCAATGGCCACTCCTTCAGAAATAAAATCAGGGCTGATAATATGTTTGATAAATCGTTTGTCGGCCTGCGACCTTGTTGAATCCTGTGCGGTGAGTGGCGTCCTGAACAAACAAGCACCCAGGATGAATAATAAATACAGGCATGCTTTCCGGAAATAAGGATCGGTTGTCATAGAAGCAATTTTTCAGGTATCTGTTGCCGGTTGTCAAAAATGGATACTGGACGAATCTACAAAAACAGCCCGGGATTTACCTGGTATCTGTGTTCGGGCATTTGCCGGTTAAATAAAACCATGTGGCCTACGGTGGTTAAATACCTTACATTTAAAATAAAAATGAAACCCCTGCTTTTTTTTATCGGTGGTGTTTTGTTGCTGTTCGGCACAGGCAATGCGCAACTACCGTTTAAGTACGACAGTCTTTATAAGACAATCTACGCAAAAGATCTTTGTGGCTTGTTACAAAAAGATCCGGGTATTGTTCTAATAGATGTACGATCGGCGGGTGAATACAGCGATACTTCTCAATATACCAGCCTGAACCTTGGCCATTTAAAAGGCGCTATCAATATCCAGATCGAAGGCATGAAGAAAAACCTGGACACTATAGCACGCTTTAAAAATAAGACTATCGTATTTTACTGCTCACACAGTCAGCGCAGCCGGAGGGTTAGCAGATTTTTGTCTGAAAACGGCTTCACTAATTTCTATAACCTGGATGGTGGCATGACGGCGTTGAATCAACTTTCACAAGACGATTTCCCCTGTAAGAAAGAATGGATCGTGTCGGGTTTACCGTTCAAAAATCTATCTTTCGGTGAAACGGTTACTTTATTAAAAAATCAGTCTCCTTTACTGGTAGTGGATGTGAGGCCCGCTGCCCAGTTTAACAACGCAGATAGCAATCTTGCCAATAATACAGGAAAAATAAAACATGCCATTAATATACCGTACACTGAATGGGAGCAAAAAATGCAGGGATTGTTGAAGTACAAATCGCAGCCCGTGCTTGTTTACAGCGGTAGTGGCGACGGTGATGCAGCAAGAGCTGCTGCCAGCCTGGTTAAGAACGGCTTTACAAACGTTTACCAGCAATTAGGAGGTATAACCGAACTGGTTGCCAGCCAGGATGATATTTCATTTATCGAAAACAAACCCGCCTATACCCTGCTGGATCCATACCGGGCGCTGTTGCTTTTACAAAAAAAACAACCATTAACCATATACGATACCCGTCCGGATGATGAATACAACAACCGGCTCACCGGCACTGTATCGTATAAAAATCTTGGCCACCTGAAAAACGCAATACACTTACCTGCAGATAGATTTAGTTCAGTTACAAAACCTGAAGACCCCGAAAGAGCGGTATTGCTGTATGGTCACGAAGAATCTTTCAAACTTGCCCAATCATTGACCAACGAGGGTTACAAACATGTTTTTGTGCTCAATAGTTTTTACGACTTTGTATGGGCTGGCTTTAATATCGAAAACTGCAAGCCGGCAAAGTCATTCGTTGAGGGCCATGAGGGATTGTATTGAACAGTAAGCCAGTTATCCTACAATTCTGAACGTAAGATTGATCCTTGGTGCAAGCGGCCGGTTTATTTTTGGAATATGGTGTTCCCATTCTTCCTGCATAGAAGCAGGCATCAGTAAAAATGAACCGTGCGTTAGAGGTATGCTGAATGGTTTGATCGATTTATCAAATTTATGGCGGATATAAAAAGCGCGGGTCTGGCCAAAACTAACAGATGCTATGGGCTGATGTTTGCCCGAAGCCGGCCTGGTATCACTATGCCAGCTTACTGAATCCTTTCCATCGCGGTAGAGGTTGAGCAATACCCCATCAAATTGTATATTACAGGAAGCTTCTACCTTATTTTTAATGGAAAGCAAGGATGGAGTCCAGACATTAGGCGTAGACTGTCCATACCAGGCTGTCAATCTTGGATCCAGTACCATTTTATCATACATTTTTCTTTGATGCTGGTGCCAGGGCGTTTGTTCCATCAACAGGCTGTACAGTTCGTCGGCAAGGGCTTTGTCAAAAAATTGCTCTCTTAATACCAGTTCTTCGTTACCAAGATTAAAGCGCTTACAGATTTTTTTACCGGGATCGAACAGTAATTTTTCATCAAACAGGCTAAGCATACCAAAACATTTTATTATCTCAGTGAATCAATCGTTCACTCAGTAAAAATAATAAAAATAATCGATTTGCTAATTAATTTAGCAATTTTTAAGACCCGGTTCTCAATGTATTTATTTGATTTATGCCCTGCCCATCCAGCCCAATACCCTTGTTTTGCAAACCGGATATGCCTCTTCCATTTTTTTCTTCAGCCATTTAGAGAGCACTTCGAAGACAATGAAGCCAATAATAACAGAAATGAATAGTTCCAGGTTGCTGAAAGTCTTTTTATCAATGACCGTTTTCCTGGCTGCAAGACCCCACAAATTTTTGATGCTGCGTGTTACAAAGAAATGCGATACCAGTTTGGTAGCCGCCATACCAATAATAAAACCGATAAAATTGGCGACGAAATTGTCGTAGATGTATTTGAAAAAACTCCTGGTTTCCGGAAATTTCATATGATGGATTTTAGGAAAACAAAATAGTCATTAGCCGGCAAATTGTCAACCTTCATTTTTCAACATTCCTCCTAAAATCCCCAGATAAAATATGCATGCCCGGCGAGGAGCAGCGAAAACGTTTTAGTAAACAGTCCGGTATTTTCTCAGGATAATTGATACATTGGCTTTATGAAACAAATGTTTTTGCTTGCCTGCACAATGGCGGTCATGAGCCTTCATGCACAACTACCCGCAGTGTTAATCTACAATCCCGAACGCCTTGCCACCATTAAAAAAAATATTCAGCAGAAAGATCAAAACAGCGTAACCATGCTGTCGGCCTTGCTGCAACAGGCCGATTCAATGCTTGCCATGAAACCTGTATCGGTAATGGACAAAGCGTTTACGCCGGAAAGCGGCAATAAGCACGATTACATGAGCCAGGCGCCTTATTTCTGGTACGATAGTTCCAAACCAAATGGCCGGCCTTACCTGAGAAGAGACGGAGAACGCAATCCGGAAATATATAAGATCACCGACCGGACTTATCTCGGGAAATTAGACAATGCATGCCGTGTGCTCAGTCTTGCCTGGTATTTTACCGGCAACGAAAAATATGCAGCAAAAGCCACTACTCTTTTACAAACATGGTTCATTGATGAAGCCACCAAAATGAACCCTAACCTCAACTTTGGTCAGGCCGTTCCGGGCATCAACAGCGGAAGAGGTATTGGCATTATTGAAACGATATCGTTAACGGGTATTACCGATGCAGCTGGTTTGTTAGCAGGCTCCAAAGCCTGGACAAAAGCCGATGACGAAGCGTTGAAGAAATGGTATGCACAATACCTGGACTGGATGCTGACCAGTAAGAACGGCCGCGAAGAACATGCAGCCAAAAATAATCATGGCACCTGGTATTTTGCGCAAGCCATCGATTTTGCCTTGTTCACCGGTAACAAGCCAAAAGCAACTGAACTGATTGCAGAGAGTAAAATCCGGCTCGATAGCCAGTTAACGCCCGAAGGAAAACAACCGCTAGAACTGGAACGAACCAATGGTCTTGGCTACAGCACCATGGATCTGCATGGGTGGTTTACAGTGGCAACGCTGGCAGGCAAAACCGGTGTTGATCTCTGGAACTATAAAACATCAAAGGGCGCGGGTATACAAACTGCGTTCGACTGGCTGCTACCTTATGCAATGGGTGAACAGCCATGGCCATACCAGCAAATATCAAAATACAATGCTAAAACGGAATTTTATCCGCTGTTGTTGCAGGCTGCTGCGCAATTCAAAGACCAGCGATACCTTGACAAAGCAGCCTCACTGAACAAAACCGGTAATAGCACACTTACAGAATTGCTGTATGGCAATTGAGCACAGACGATTAATTAAAAAGAAAAAGTGGTAAGGGACATTGTTTAGCGGCATGCTGCTCGTTGTGCGTATCTCTTTCCTTTTAAACAATACCCTGAAAAAAAGATTTTGCTGAAGTATTTCTTTTACATTTGAACCGGTTTGCCACTCATTAATAATTCCACTAACTTTTAATGAATACATATGAAAGGATCATTTAACCGCAGAAAGTTTATCAAAAATATAGCAGCTTCTACAGCCGGGATAGCTATTTTGCCGGCTTTGCCTCATACCGTATTGGCCTCCCCTGAAAAAACGGCTATTGCAGCCGAACCGGTTTATGCAGGACCTCCGCGCATTCGCTTTTCCGTAATAGGTACTAACCACGCGCATATCTATTCAATGGTGGAAGCAGTGATACGAGGTGGTGGACAACTGGTTTCATTTTTTGCCGCCGAGCCGGAGCTGCGTGAAGCATTTGCAAAAAGATACCCGCAGGCTGCACTGGCCCGCAGCGAACAGGAAATCCTGGATGATAAAAACATACAATTGGTATTGAGCTCGATTATACCCGATGAAAGAGCACCGCTGGGGCTTCGGGTGATGAAACATGGAAAAGATTATATGGTAGACAAACCCGGTATCATTACACTTGAGCAACTGGCCGAAGTAAGGAAAGTGCAGAAAGAAACAAAACGCATTTATTCCATTATGTACAGTGAGCGGTTTGAAAACCGTGCCACCGTAAAAGCCGGTGAACTGGTAAAAGCAGGCGCTATCGGTAAGGTAATTCAAACGGTTGTCATGGCCCCGCATAAAATGGATGCCCCTACCCGTCCCAAATGGTTTTTTGAACGCAATCGTTATGGTGGCATTCTTACCGATATCGGTTCGCACCAGTTTGATCAATATCTTTTTTTCACGGGTACTACAAAAGCATCCATTGTTGCATCGCAGGTAGATAATGTGAATCATCCTCAATACCCCGGCATACAGGACTTTGGCGACGTAATGCTGAAAGGCAATGGCGGCTATGGCTATATCCGCGTGGATTGGTTTACGCCCAACGGACTGAAATCATGGGGCGATGGACGATTAACGGTACTTGGAACAGAAGGCTATATTGAAGTGCGTAAGAACATCGATATTGCCGGACGTGAAGGCGGCAGCCATCTTTTCGTGGTTGATCAGAAGGAAACAAAATATATTGATTGCAGCAAGGAACCACTCCCCTATGGAGAGCTGCTGGTAAATGATATTCTGAACAGAACAGAAACCGCCATGACGCAGGAACATTGTTTTCTTGCAACCGAACTGGCATTGCTGGCGCAGAAAAATGCAGAGAAAGCCAAATAATCGGACCTAAATAATCATAATCTCTTTATTCCTTTAACAGCCTGTAACCGACAGCCTGCATCCATTTTAATGGCTTCAATTCCCTCTATCACAAACTGCTGTTGTTTGCATGAAAAAAATATCTTGCCGTTGAGGTAGACTAAATCTATTTTTTCGGTAGGGCTGGCGTCGTATTCAAATTTTTCAAATACAGCATTTTTCCAATTGATTCCAAGGTTGCCGGCCTGTTTCATCAATTCCCTGTATTCGTTTTTATAACAAACAGTTGCTTCCTTTTCACGTTGCTGCAGCATTTCATCCATCTTTGTTTTTGTAAGTTCAGGTGTCTCTTCATGCAGCATTCGCTGCAATATGGTTTTAAATTCGTCATTGGTTGGATACATGGCCGGCCACCCGTTATCGTCGTTTTTTGCCAATGCACTGAAAATGGCATGGGCCATTGCATTCTCTTTTTGCGTGCTAACATTCATTGCGACAGCGTTTGACTTATTCTTTTCCGGACGGATTTGCGCCCTGCCCGATTGGTTCAATAATATAATTATGATAATAAAGGCAGGAAAAAATTTCATGTTTAAAATAGCATTTAGAAAGCAAGGGTTAGTCCCCATCATCAACCTGCACAATATTGGTTAAAGCCTGTAACCGGTAACCTGTCTTCACCGCCACTGCCTGTATGCCATCCATTGCATAATGCCGCTTACCGCACCTGAACCAGATGGTTGCTTCGAGGTATTTCAATTTGACCGGCTCGGGATAAACAAAATTAAAATCAAATTTTTCGAATACGGATTTTCCCCGCTGAATGCCCAGGCTATCGGCCATCCTGGCGTATCCATCAAACAAAGTGCTGTACGCCGCCGCAGCTTCATTATTTCTTCTGGCCAGTATTTCATCAATTTTTTGCTGTGTTAGTCCTGCTGCTTTTGCTGCAAGGCCCGCCTGCAGTATTGCTTTATATTCATCGTTGGTTGGATAAAGCGCTATCCATGCATTTTTGTCTCCATTTACAAACGCGCTGAATAGCGTCCTGCCAAAATCATTTTCTTTTTTTTGAATACCGGTATTCTTCATTTTTTTTATTTGGGCAATTACAGCGGGCTGAATCACCATCAGTGCTATCATAATAACAAAACAAAGTCTCACTGTCCTGATTCTAATACTCATAAAGTGCCTCATGTTTTGCTTTGTCCGACTCTTGTGAACTAATTTTTTTTCCATTCCAGATGGCCGATTCCCAGTCGCCATACATAGCATTGGGTAAAATAATAAATACATCGCCAAACAAATCACTGTTATCCCTTACAAGGTTACAACGTGTGTAAGAAGGCTGCGGGTAAAACATCTTATCAAAATCATTCAGGTTATCGCCAATAAGCAAGGCGATGTTAAAATGCTGTTTTATTTGTAAGCGGCGATACTCTTTATCGGAGCTGGAATCCTTTAATAGTACATGTACGCTATCTGCCTGTGGAAAGCCGGCTGCCAGTAAATTTTTTATAGTCGACGTTCGTTCTTTGGGGCGCCGGTTGCTGATATAAAAACACTGTATGCCCATTTTATCTGCATATTGAAAAAATGCAACTGCGCCTGGCAAAGCGCCCGCTTCTGCACGGCTGGTCCAGTCTTTCCAGTTGGCTTCTGTATATGTTCTATGATGCAAAATATCGCTGGCTTGCTGGGGACTATTATCCAGTACGGTTTCATCAATATCAGTGACGATGGCAAGGGGCATTTCATCTTTCCGATGCAGGGCCATCTTTTCAGTAAGCTTCATCTTTGCAATTGCAAATGCCTGGTAACACAGTGCCCTGTATTCGCCACTACGTTGTTGCCATAATACTGCATTTAGGCTGTAGTCAAGACTCGTAATGCTTCGCGAAGAACTGTTATGGGTTATACCAATAGTTGCAGAGGGATCTTTTTTTGCAACAAGCTGCGCCATCATGCAATACCAACTGCTCAGTAAGAGAAAAATCAATAAGATAATTTTACCGTATTTCATGTACATAGAAATGTTTTATATGCTTTATAAGTTTACGATGTAAAGTTGAACAGATGAGCGTACCGGATAAAATAAGGTTGGCCCAATAGCAGAAAATTGCTTACTGAACCGTATAAAAAACGAAATGAAGCTTTTAGCATTGAGGCCTGTTATCAGTAGAAAACAAGACACGCCGTTTTAGATCGATTCTTTGTATTGTCACTCTTTGCACGGTTGAGCATAGCCGGGCATTAGTTCATTCGCCCGCCGCCAAACAGTACTATTAATAGATACAACAGGAAAAATATGGAAGGCAGGAATAATATCATCAACAATCCAAACGCCTGCAAATTATAACCATTTATTTTTAACCAGATACTGCCTCCCATAATAACCGCCAGGGCCAGCACAATGGCCATCCACAAACCGGCGTTTCCTGACGACACAGTGCCATCTGCAAGCCCGACAAAAAAGAAATAAAGTATGATCAGCGATGCAACGGCGTCTATAGCCCAGAAAATTTTGAATGTCATATGGATTGTTTAGGCGTGTTTTAATTTCAGTCGGAACAAATAGACAGCTGTTGCAAGGAACAGGTAGACAATACCCGGAGCAGCCTCTATTGCAAGCAACAACAAGGCGGTGCTGGTATGATTACCCGCCTTAAGCCAGCCCGCACCCATAATGGTTGCCAGCAATATGGCGAGCGCAGTCAACCAGGTGGTTGTGATGTTTTTTTCTATCGGTCCGCGGAAAAGATAAAATATAAATCCGCACAATGCAGCCAGGGTAACGGCTGTATCAAACAGCCATAGGAATCTAAATAGCATCATGATCATCTATTTTAATTTAATAAAACTTCGCTACGGACATTATTTCTTCTGCTCCACCATACTGGTTAAGGTTTGCATCATATCCAGCATAGCGTACATAATCTTTCCTGCCATGGGATCGTTGAACAAGGCAGTTTGCTCCGCTTCACCAAAATGAAGGCCTGCAGCTGTTAAAAAATTGAGCCGTGCAAAACCAGGGCGTGGAATCCCTGGACGTTCCCCTGTCCAGGGCCCGATTCGTTTTACAATACCATTGCCCAGCGACAGAATATTGTTTATTTTCTGTTCGATAATCGTGTTGCTGCTTTCCCAAACAAAGGCGCTACCCGAATAATTATAATAACGCGCGGAATGATCAGCATATACCGCCAGCAGATCGGTTCCCTCCTCCATTGCTACCTCTACTACCACACCATACAGTTTTTTATCGTTTTCTGCAACAGCATATAAACGCCGTAAAAAATAAAATGCCTGCAAATATTGCCTCGATTCGAGACCGGGCAGCGCAATGATTTCGCGAAGTGTTCCTATAGCACTCAAGTCTTCACCCTCTTCATCAAGCTCTTTTACTTTTCTAAACAATGTCCAGGGTATTTCATTGGATGGAACGGCGCCCCAGAAGCTCAATGGCAGATCGCCGAACAGCATATCACGCTCAGGAATGTTTTTTACGGGTTGTTCAATTTGATTTGTCATACTAATTTTTTTTATCAGTTATTTATTCCGGACCTCTTTCAATAGTCAGTTCAAAGCGGTTCAAAGTATTTTGTCATCCATGCGTCTTCATGAAGGGAAATAACCGAATAATGGGAAGGCAAAAACCAGGCGATGGCCTGCATCAGTTCATCGCGCTGCTGAACGGACGGTAAATTGGCCGGATAAATATTAAAGGCCAGTTCCTCTATCATTCGCCCATCTTTTTTCCGGCAGAGCAACAGTATTTTGGGGGCTTTGACCCCGTTTTCGTACAAAAACTTTTTAATGGCCGCCCTTGCCGGTATTGGAAGGTACCTGGCGGATGGTTGCGCCAGCAGAATATCTTCTCCCTTCTTTATAACCTGCACCGGTTTGTTCATTTCAATGTGCTGTATATCTGCACTAATCATATCCGTTAAAAAACCGTTGCTGATATGCAGGTTTAAAATATCTCCATAGGAAAACAGCCATTCAGCACTGGTATCATTGGGGTTGATGGCGATGCCCAACCCTTTTTCCAACAGGAAATCCTTGAGCTCGCGGATACAAATGGCTTCAAAAGAATGGCCGGGTTCGGGAGTTTTCAAAACAAAAAAAGAAAAACCGCCTGTACCGGTTATAATATGTGGTTCACCGCATTCAAAACTGGCTGTTTGAATATTCTGGTAGAAAGCCAGGTGCCAGGCTTTGTCGCGCTTTTCTTCGTCCACCTGCAGCAAAGCAGTCACCAATTGCGCTGTGTTGGCATCTGCCGCAGGTATTTTCGTAATCGGTTGTTGAGAAGAAATCTGTTTGGCAACCTGCCTGCTTTTGAAAAAAGATAAAAATCTCATTTCGCTTTTTTTGATAAGTTTTTTTTACCGGGTTCACTATCCTTCCGCCGGGAATGGCAATGCATATTCTTTGATAACAGGCTTGTCTTTGCTGCGTACTTTTATTTCAATTCTTGCTTTTAATTGATCACCGCTCACCAGGAACTGTTTAATATACGTGTCGTCATAAACAGTCCATGAACCGTCTTCCAGCAGAAATTCCGTTTGGTTGTTTTTCCTGGCGGCATACAACCAGCGTTCTACGTGCAGGGGTTCATAGTTAACTATTTTACCTGCACACAGGACCTGCAGGCCGGGCAGCGATTTATTTCCCATTTCCGTCTGGTGAGATTCATATACACTGATGCAGGAATTGTCTTCCTGATCTTTTACTTCCCATTCATCGATGGTTGTTTTTACATTGGCCATATTATTTTTTTTGTTTTCAGGATTAACTGAGATCGCAAACAGCAGCTTTTTGCCGGTGTTTCAGTAAAATGACTTCTCTTTTAACAGGAAGGCGGTTAAGCATATCTGCATGACCACTGCGCTTATAAAAAGCCGATACATACAATTGATATGAATAGAGCATGATCCGCCCGGCAAGGCCGGCCAGGGAATGGCTGAAGGAGCTGCGTACTGGTTTCATGTTGATTGATTGTGTTTGATAAAGGTTTATTGTTATGAAGACACAAATATGAACCGGTAAAAAATACCGGCATAGTCAAATTGCGTAAATGGTAGTTATTAGCTGATGAAACGCGGAAAAACATGCAGGAAGTGATTTGTACCTTGCAGGGCAGCAACAAGCTATCTACAGGTGCTTCCGATGATACCAATCGGTGTTCGTACACTCTGCCGCCATTCTCATACGGTTCATAACAGGTTTACCCCCATTCGGCCAACCTGTTTTCTTTGGCTGACGGAGCTGAGCCATATTTGCAAAAAGTACCATGACAAAAACACACATTGAACTGGTGCAGGCTTCCTGGAAAACGCTGACATCTGGCGGCGCAGGAACAGCCGGTTCATTATTATATCAACAACTGATAGATATAGTGCCTGAAGTCGCCGAAAATGTTTCGCAGCAACAGGTAAAACAGCCTTCGCGCAAAATACTTGCACTGGTGAGCTATATTGTCCGCAAACTGCATAAGCCGACTGATATCATTCATGAAGTGGAAAATTTCAGCCGGCGGCATATAAATTATTTTGTGCAGGACGAACAATTTATCCGGGCTGGCAGATCCCTGTTGGATATCATTGCCGGCAGTCTTGGCGAAAAATGGAACCTCGATATTGAACAAGCCTGGTTAAATTGCTATGTCAGCCTGGCCGAGACAATCATGAATGCAATTGAAACGTATGACCGGGAACCCGTTTACTATTGTTAAGGCAGGCAAGCATCAAAAAAGAAACATGAAATCAGCCAGTTTGTATTTTGCTATTATTCTTATTACCATGGCATCCTTCATCACAACCGGTGAACCGGCAACAGTGAAAGATTATTTCGGCATACCCGGACCATTGCAATTCGGCAAAGCCAGCTATTTCCTATCCTGGAGTGCG
>Ga0157378_10001210_pt1 | contig 23430 bp, 15 predicted proteins | sample M65metaG_FD_115309 | JGI IMG/M metagenome (GOLD analysis project Ga0157378, IMG submission 115309) | Miscanthus rhizosphere microbial communities from Kellogg Biological Station, Michigan, USA - M6-5 metaG | ecosystem: Host-associated > Plants > Roots > Rhizosphere > Soil | place: USA: Michigan...
ACACTAATCACACGCTGCTGCCCGGTGTAGGTAACGCCGCCGCTCGTACCTTGGATCGTGGTTGTGTCCGTGAGCACCGCAACATCCGGCGAAATGTACCGCACCTGAATGTCATCGGGGTGGATTTCGTTCAGAACGCGCTGCGGATCCATGATCTGATCGATTTGCTCCTGCTTGTTGACAATAAATCCGCCCGGATGAACTTCGACGAAGTCGTCGGCGAACAGCCACTGCAGGGTTGCCGCATCGCGGTTGTGCGCGGCATCCAGCCAGATGTGATCCATAACCGCGATCGTTGCGGCGGCCTCTCCGGGGGTGGCTGCACTTTTGGGCGCCTGCCCGAGCGCCGTTACGCCCGATGCGACAATCAGGATCAGAATTGCGGCAAGTCCGTATGCGCGATTCATACTCGTTCTCCTCAATTGCTGCGGTGCTGCGGGCTTATTTCTTGGTTTGGTCCTCGTTCATCACCACACCGGTGGCACGCCACATTCCGTTCTGCTTGATGACCACACGAAAAACATTGAACTCGCCGTCCAGGCTGTTGCCCTTGCTGTCGTGGCCCTTAATAGTGGTGTGATCCGTCAAAATCGCCACATTGCCGAAAACATGCGCTTTCACGTTTTCGGGATTGAGCAGCTGCAGTGTGGGGCGGTCAGGCCCCCGTAGAATCTCCAGCCACTCTTTCTTCGTGTAGGACTGGCCGTTGGCAAGCACGAGAACGTAGCTGTCGGCAAAAAATTTTCCCAGATAATCCAGATCACCGTTCTTTTCGGAATCCAGCCATTTGTGATCCAAAGCCGTCCAATCCATCGCGCCGCCCGGAGCCGCAGCACTTTTCGTCTGGCTCCAGGCAAGCGGCACAAAACTCAGAACCAACACCAATGCCACTAATTGACTCGATCTCATCGTTCCATCTCCTGGGATTTTCCCGCTGCCTCACCCTGCTGTACACCAGAGTCAGGGCCGGATGCCGGCGACGTTCACGCGAATCCGGTAAAGCCCGGTTACCGCCGTGAAGTACAGCGTCTTGGCGTCGTCGTCTCCAAACGCCATGTTGGCCGGATTTTCGGGCGGCTTGATCGTTCCGAGGTGTTTGCCTTCCGGCGACAAAACCCAGACACCGCCCGGTCCGGCAGCATAAATATTTCCCTGCTTATCCACCCGCATCCCGTCCGGAACACCGTCTTCTTTGCTGGAGGAGGCGTCGACCAGCAATTTTTTGTTGGTGAGCGTGCCGTCAGGCTGCACATCGAAGCGCCAGTAGGTTTTCGTGAACGAATCATCAATGTAGAGATATTTTTCGTCGGGCGAAAAAGCGATTCCGTTGGGCGCCCCGAAATCCTTGTTAACCAGCGTCAATTTGCCCTTGGACAGGAGATACACGCCGGAGAACGGTAGTTCCTTTTTCGGATCGTCCGCCACCTTGCGCAGGCCGAACGGAGGATCGGTGAAATAAAGCGATCCGTCGGACTTGTAAACGAGGTCGTTGGGGCTGTTGAGCCGCTTGCCCTCGTACTTGTCGGCTAGAACCGTGCGCTTGCCATCCTTTTCGAGACGCATGACGCCGCGATCTCCGTGCTGACAATACGTAACGCGTCCCTGTTTATCCAGAGTGACGCCGTTCGAGCCGTACAAGGTGACCATGGCATGCCCGTTATTCAGCTGGAAGCCGGCGTCGCCCGGATCGGAACCCGCAAAGCCGCTCTTGTCGAGAAATACGGAAACCTTTTTAGTCTGCGGATCCCACTTATCGATCGCGTTGGCCGGAATGTCGCTGAAAAGCAAATAGCCGGGCTTCGCGGAGTGCACCCACACGGGCCCTTCCAAAAATCCCATGCCATCCGCCAGTTTTTCAATCTTGGCATCGGCCGGCACCAGCGCATCGAGCGCAGGATCCAGGCGAATGACTTGCCCGCTATTCTGGGCGGAAAGTTTTACGGCTGCGAGCAGCGCTGCTACCGCGAGCAGCAGGACACCAGTTTTTTTCCACATGAGCGAGCTACACTCCCACTTTGAATTCGTCGCGTCAAGAAGGCGACGTCGACATAGCGACTACCCGATCCGAAATTTCCCTGGGTGCCGCACCCTTTATGATTTTCAAAGGGTGCGGGTTTAAATTTCAGGTGCAACCAACCGAAGACGAGAACGGAAAAAACTGACTTATTTCAGATCGTTGCGAACCACTTTTCCGCCCTTCATCACAAACTTGACGCGCTGCATTTCCGAAATGTCCTTGAGCGGATCGCCGGACACCGCGACGATGTCAGCATACTTCCCTTTTTCCAGCGAGCCGATATCGGCCTGCCATCCCATCGCTTCCGCATCCCCGGCCGTAGCGAGTTGAATCGCTTTGGCAGCGGTCATGCCATGCTTCACCAGCCAGTCGAATTCGGTGTACTGATCCCCGTGCGCGTAAGGATCGCCATCCACTCCGCTGCCAAACATCATTTTGACTTTCATGCTGAGGCCCATCTGAAAAGTCTTCGCGAAGATTGATGGCAGATCGTATTTCCCGCCCGTCGCTTTGTGGTCGCGCTCCACGATCTCCGGCATCGAGTAGCGATAGCCGGTGACGTCCCAATAGAGGCCTTTCTGGTTCATCATGCTCATTTCCGATTCATCCAGCGCCTGTCCGTGTTCGATCGTATCCACGCCAGCCATCACCGAATACTTCAGTCCGTCTCCTCCGTACGCATGGGATGCTACCTTGCGATGATGCCGGTGCGCTTCATCCACGATGGCCTGCACTTCATCCAGAGTGAGCATGGGCTCCACAAACAATTCGCCCGTGGGGCTGAACGAATATCCGCCCGCCGGAAATATTTTAATCAAGTCGGCGCCGTAGCGAATCTGCTCGCGAACCACTTCCCGCGCCTGCAGCGGGCCCGTGATCGTCTGCTGGCCCGCCGTGAGATTCCCTCCGGGACCGCCGATGTAGTCCGATCCCGCGCCGCCGATTCCGCGTGTGGAAACCTGCATGCGAGGACCTTCGATCAGTCCCCTATTGATGGCATTGCGCACATCAGCGTCGCCATATCCTTCGCCGTGAGTCCCGGCATCGCGCACCGAGGTGAATCCCGCGCGTAGATCTGTCCGCGCATTCTTCACCGCGATGATGGTCCAAGCTTCCTTCGACGTGTTCACGCGCTCGCTCGCCGTGAGGCTGTCATAGACATGCGTGTGCGCGTCGATCAGGCCGGGCATTACGGTAGCCTGGCTGAGGTCGATCACCTGCGCGCCTTCCGGAATCTTGATTTTATCCTCGGGTCCGACGTCCGTGATTCGTTCGCCCTGGATCAAGACGACCTGCTTGTCGACCATCTGTCCCGACTTGCTGTCAAACAAGTGGCCGGCGCGCACCGCCACCGGCGCTGCGGCAGGCTTTGTCTGGGAATGCACCAAGGTGGCGAACCCGATTATCGCAAGCAAGACGCCGCACAACAATTTCGTCCGCATCATCCGATCCTCCAATAAAACTCAGGCATGCCTTGGCGGATAATTTATCATGACTGGACCGGATATCCGTAAGACGATGCACAAAGGCCAATCGCCTGGCAGATACGGCGTTCTACAATTCGACTCTTAGCAGGCTGCGGAAAAAATGTGTTGTTCCGTCATTCTGAGCGAAGCGAAGAATCTCTCTTTGTTTCTTCTCTTAAACTTAAATCGAAGAGAGATTCTTCGCTTCGCTCAGAATGACAGCGTTTTGAGTTTTTCCGCAGCTTGTTAGAGACTCAAGTCAGAGACTCACGATGAAAACAAATCAAGCAGAGCTGGCGCGACGTTTTCTCGAACTCCACCACGGCCCAAAGATATTGGTGCTTCCCAATGCCTGGGATGCTGCCAGCGCGCGAATTTTCGAAGATGCCGGATTTCCGGCGATCGCAACATCCAGTGCCGGCGTCGCGTTTTCTCTCGGCTATCCCGACGGAGAGAAAATTCCGCGAGATGAAATGCTCGCAGTCGTTCGACGTATCGCCGAAGCCGTCGATGTACCCGTCACGGCCGATGTGGAAGCGGGATTCGGGAGCACGACTGAAGAAGTGGCGGACACCGCGCGAGCGGTGATCGAAGCCGGGTCCGTGGGAATGAATCTCGAAGACGGCGCCGAGGACAGAACCGATTTTCTCGCGGATGCCGATCACCAGACGGAAATCATCCGCGCCATTCTACAAGTCGCCGACGGCGCTGGAGTTCCTTTTACGCTGAACGCGCGCACCGATATATTTTTGTACAACATCGGCCCGGCGGAAACGCGGCTGTCGCGTGCAATCGAGCGTCTGAACTCCTATCGCGCGGCCGGAGCACAATCTCTATTCGCCCCCGGCGTGAAGGACAGGGAGACGATCGCGCGGCTGGCTCGCGGTGTTCGCGGACCGCTGAACATTTTGGCCACCGTTGGTACGCCGCCTGTTGGAGAACTGCAGCAACTGGGCGTCGCACGTGTGAGTGTCGGGTCGGGACCGATGCGGGCGACTTTGGGTTTCCTCGGTCGCATGGCGCATCAACTCCGGGCTGACGGTGTTTTCACGATGATGACGGATGGCGCTCTCCCGTACGCGGACACCAATGAGCTGTTCAAAAACCGGCGCGCCCGCTCCTGAGATCCCGAACAATTTCATTTTTAAATTGAACAGCGGGTGCGTGGCGTGTGCATTTTAGCTTGAGCGATTTGAAGGCCAGCGTGCTGATGATTGACCCTGCTCAGAGCAAACCCCGCAGGCTGAGCAGAGCGACGCGGAAAAAATGACTTGTTCTGTCATTCTGAGCGAAGCGAAGACTCTCTTCAATTTAGATATGACCGAACAAATAAAGAGAGATTCTTCGCTGCGCTCAGAATGACAGCGTATCGAGTTTTTCCAAAGGCTGTGAAGCCCGCGCTGCAGAATTATGCTTCTTGACCAGCGAATCCTTCGGTTATAAAAGAATACATACTTGATAGCGTTTTACGAGGTGTAATGTGAGGACCACGTCGTCTTTTGCTCCCGGCCTATTTTTATTTTTGCTCACTGTGTCAGCGCCTGTTTTTGCGCACCACGGATTCGCCGTTGAATTCGACAAAGACAGCCCGCTGACACTCACGGGAACCGTCACCAAAATGGAATTCATGAATCCGCACATTTATTTCTATCTCGATGTAAAGAGCAAGGATGGCAAGGTCGTTAACTGGGCATTTGAGGGCGGCCCCCCAAACGTGATCTACCGGCAGGGCTGGCGAAAAGATACCTTAAAACCAGGCGACGTTGTGACGGTCAAAGGTTTTCGCGCCAAGGATGGCACGCATCTGGCGGCCTGCTCCACCGTCAAACTTCCCGACGGCCGCGAAGTTTCCGCGGGAGCGGGCGGCGTCACGCAATACGGCCCGGCAGGCGGCGCGGATGGCAAGAAGTAACGCGATGAGCGAATGTGATCGAGGCCGGGCATGAAAATTTATCTTCGCGCTTCCGTTGCGTGCGCCGCCGCTGGTTCACTCCTGATCCTGGCATTCCTGATTGGCTGCGGTAACCATGCGGCATCTGGAAATCCGCAAGCGGCCGCGCCTCCGGATTTCAACGGCGTGTGGTCCGCGCCGTTTACTCCGGACATATCGAAAGTATTGGGGCATCAGCCTCCCTTCACGCCGTATGCGGCCGCGCGATTCGCCAAAGAGGACGAGATCGACGATCCACTGACAAAATGCCTTCCGATCGGCCCCGCGCGCGGAATTCAGGCGGGAATCATGCCGTTTCAGATCGTGCAGACTCCCGCCGTGTTTACAATTTTGTTTGAGAACCAGCGTACGTTCCGCATCATCCACACGGATGGCCGCAGCCATCCGAAAGACATCGATCCCACTTGGTTCGGAGATTCCGTCGGCAAGTGGGAAGGCGACACGCTCGTAGTGGACACCGTGGGCCTCGACGATCGCACCTGGCTGGACACGGCGGGGCACGAGCATAGCGACCAGCTTCACCTCGTCGAGCGGTTCCAGAAGGTCGACAACAACAACATGAAATGGACCGCTACGTTCGAAGATCCGAAGTTTTTTACCGAACCCTGGTCGGTCACCCTGCCCATCGCGCGCCAGAATACGGAAATCATGTCCTATTCTTGCGAGGAAAATGAAAAAGACAGGGTGCACCTGCGGCGCTCAAAGAAATAAATGGGATGATCTCAAACCGTTGGTATTTTTTCGCACGCAAGGATTTGCGTCGGGAGCAAGAAATGAAACGTTACAGAAGGCGATTGATAATCGTGGCGACGGTTCTTCTATCTTTCGCAACCTCTGTACCGGCGCATCACGGCAATGCCGCGTACGACGATAAAAATCCCATCACCATCAAGGGGACCGTGACGGAATTCGAGTGGACTAATCCGCACGCGCAGATTTATCTGGACGTCAAAGACGACAAGGACAACGTGGTCCACTGGAGCGTGGAAACCTATAGTCCCGGAAAACTGGTGCGGGCGGGCTGGGCCAAGGATAGCGTTAAGGTCGGGGATCACGTTTCCATTAATCTGATTCCAGCGAAAAATGGATCCCCAGTCGGTTTCCTCCACAAACTCGTACTGCCAAACGGCAAGGAATTGGGACTGCAGGAACTGGATTAACGAGCGGTTTACGCTGAAAGCAATATTGGTTGAAGCCTTCAGCGAGTGCAGAAAGACGTTTCTCAATGCAAAAATGCTTGGCCACCATACGGAAAATTGCAGCAACTGCGGCAATTCTCGCATCGCCTCCTGTGCTGGTTCGCGCTCAAATGCCCAGCCAGCAGTCTCCTGCGACCAAAAGTAATGTTTCAACTCCCGCCGATCCTCACGATTTGTCCGGCATGTGGGAATTTTTTATGGGCATCCCGGGCCAAGGCATCTATGCGACACCGAGCAAAGACCACCCTCCCATGACGCCGTGGGCGCAGGCGAGATACGATGCGGCAAAACCGGGCTACGGGCCCAAAGCGCAAGCCGGAGGAAATGATCCGATTCTGAAGTGCAATCCGGCCGGCATTCCCCGCATCCTATTTTTCCCGCAGCCGTTTGAAATCGTTCAGTCACCCGAGCGCACGTTTATGTTCTTTGAACGCGAACATGAATGGCGGCAGGTTTGGACGGACGGGCGAAGTCATTCCAAGGATGTGGCGGCCACATGGATGGGCGATTCGATCGGCAAGTGGGAAGGAGACACGTTCGTTGTGGATACGGTCGGCTTGAACGAAAAAAGCTGGCTGGATTTTTATGGCGATCCGCACAGCGAAGGCCTTCACCTGGTGGAACGCTTCAAGCGCGTGGACCACGACACGCTGACGCTGCAGCTGATCGTCGAGGATCCGAAAGCCTACACAGCGACCTGGGTCGGCGATACGAAAACCTACAAGCTGCTCAAGGGAAAAAAAGCGTATATGGAGGAGCTTCCCTGCATTCCGGAAGAAGAGGACGCTTTCACAAACCGAATCAGAATGCCCGCGGCGGCGAACCCCAAGTAGCACAGGCTTCAGCCTGTGGGTGTTGGTACTTGCAATGACTAAAACCCACAGGCTGAAGCCTGTGCTACTAAATTCACTTCGCCAGATACATGTAGCCCACGGTGTTATTCCCCGGCGAGGCAAACCACATACGTCCTTTCGGGTCGTTGTTTAGTTCGCGCATTCCATTACCCACCATTGGCGCCGGATATTCCGTGATTTTGCCGGTGGCGGGGTCCAGCCGGCCGACGGTATCCATGATTCCCGACGCGTACCAAACCTGATTGCTCGCATCGATGCCGATCGGGTACGGTGACGGCTGCTCTCCGGGCAGTTGGTATTCCTTGAACGCGCCCGTTTCCGAATCAAGCCGAACAATCTGTCCGCGGTCGTACTGGGCCAGCCAGCCGATTCCGTTCGCATCCATTTGAAATCGGCGGCGCGAACCGGGCTGCGGTGGCGGAGTCCAGGTCATAACTTTCTCAGTCCTATAGTCCACCTTAAAAATTCTTCCCAGCCCTCCCACTTCGTCAAACCAGATGTTGCCGGCCTTGTCCAGATTTGCGCCGTAGGTGTTGGGCGCGTCTTTCACTTCTGAATAGATTCCGGTTTTGGGATCGAAGCGGTAGGAATAAGGACTCCCCGAAACCCAGAGAATCCCTTTAGGATCTTCGCGCACCGTGTTCATCGTCTTGCCCGGACCTTTATATTTGGTTTGTTTGCCGGACTTGACGTCAACTTTTACCAGCGTCCCGCCTTCTTCCACCACCCAGGCTGAAATTCCGTCGCGCGTCATCTGCACGGAGCGCGTGCCCACTCGCGGCGACTGGCTCTCCCACAAATATTCCTGCAGCTCTCCTGTTTCCGGATTCAATCTGCCGACGCCATTTACCGTCCCGAAATACGGGCACCAGATGTTGCCTTCTTTGTCGGGGTTAGCGTCCCAGGTCATGCGGCCCGGCGGCATTTCGTACAGGACGTACACAATCTTGAGCGCGTCGTCGCTGAACTGCTTCATCCAATCCACGTAGCCGGGAAGATCGGCCGGGGAGGACGGGAGCGCTCCCGGCCCCGTGCCGAAAATCCTGCTGGCATATGCTGCGAGTTCGTTGACATCCTGATCGTTCTTGATCTGGCTGTAGACAACGCTGCCACCAATCCGCGTCGACATCTGGTCTTTGAGAACTTCGCGCCATCCGTTTTCGTCGCGCCGCACGTTGATGAATTGTTGAAAGCCGTGGCAACTTGATCCGCAGTGAGCAAACTTATCTTTCCCCGGACCTTCCGGAAACAAATCGATTCCCTCGATAATCGGAATTTCGTCCCAATGCACCATCTGCTTTTGCAACGTCCAATCGAAAGTGATGTTTTGATTCGCGGAGAGGACAATTCCACTCTTCGGATCGGACCGATAACCCACGGATTTCGCGAGGACTTGATAATCGCCGGCCGGCAAATTGTCCACGCGGTACTTGCCATCGTTGCCAGAGAGTACGATGACAGTCACTCGCGTCTTCGCATTCCGCGCCTGCACAAACGCGGCACGAAACGGTGCGCCATCGGGTCCCGTGACCTTGCCTGTGATTGTCGCTCCGAACGCTATCGAGGAAAAAAGACCTGCTGCGGTTATGAGACCCAGGGTTTTAAGAATTCTGAGTGGCTGCATGACCCCCTCCTTGCGATGGGTGGTGACAAAGGCCGCTCAACACGGGGAACCGTAGCGGCAAGATGAAAGGTGCAATGCCGCTGAGGCTACCAAACAGACGAACCGACTGTCTAGGTCGCAGGTAACTGCCCCGGCCTTCGAGCCGGCAGGGGTGATCGATTTCCCTGAATCTTCAAATTCAGGGCAGCGGCCCGGTGAAATCGATTGCTTGCACAGTTTCCACTCTAGTGCTACTTTGCTCGTTAATAGAACCCAATCGCAGCTCTAGGCCATTTGCTGAGCGCGTGCAACATTGCAACATACCGTCAGCATGACCTCGAACTTGGAGGGCCCATGCGGGAAAAGCCCCGTTACCCCGGAATTCGCGTCACCGCCAACGGAAACCAACTGGTTTCTTATCACACCGAAACTCGCATTACCGATGCGGGGATCTTCTACCCGATCACACCGTCCACCGAAGGCGGCGAACTCTACCAGCAGGCTTACGCCGAAGGTAAGTTGAATGTTTTCGGGCGCAACACCATTGCGGTCGAGGCCGAGGGCGAGCACGCCGCACAGGGCGGAGCCATCGCGCACTCGGTCTGCGGGCAACGGGTAGTCAATTTTACGTCGGGACAGGGAGTGGTGTATGGCGTGGAGCAGTATTACCACGCGCCAGGCAAGTGCTCGACCATGGTGCTGGAGGTAGGAGCTCGCGCGCTCACGAAGCACGCGCTGAATGTTCATTGCGGGCATGACGATGTCTATGGGGCCCTCGACACTGGATGGATCATTCTATTTGGCAAGGACGCGCAGCAAGCGGCCGACCAGGCGCTGATTCTGCGGCGCGTCACCGAACTCAGCCTGACTCCGGGAATGAATGTGCAGGACGGATTCCTCACCTCTCATCTCGAGCGCACCTTTTACAAGCATGAGTCGGAACTCATGCGTGAATACTTGGGCGCGCCGGATGACATGATCGATTGTCCCACAGAGAGCCAGCGGATTCTTTTTGGACCCAAGCGCCGCCGCGTGCCGCGCATGATCGACCTGACCAACCCCGTTCTTTTGGGTCCCGTGCAGAATCAGGAACATTACATGCAGGGTGTGGTCGCGCGCCGCAACAATTTTACCGAGCCGATCCTCTCCTTCCTGGAAGATGCCTACAAAGATTTCGGAGCGCTGACCGGGCGCTACTACGGACTGGTCACTCAATATAAGACTGAAGACGCGGACACCGTATTTGTGTCACTCGGCTCAGCTGCTGAGAATATCGAAGCGGCCGTCGACTATTTGCGGGAGAAGCGCAACGCGAAGGTGGGCTCGATTCACTTGAACGTATTCCGCCCCTTCCCCGAGGCCGCCGTGATTCGGGCGCTGGCGGGCAAGCGCAACGTCATTGTTCTGGAGCGCACGGACGAACCCATGTCCGGAGACAATCCCATGGGCCGGGAAATCCGGACCTCGCTGAGCAAGGCGCTAGTGACTCAGGACCATAAAGCGGAGGCCGGCCTCCCGGCCATTACACCGGACCATATGCCGCGACTTTTTGCCGGCATCTACGGTTTGGGCTCGAGGGATTTCAGGCCTGAGCATGTTTTGGGCGCCTATGAATTCGCAACCGGGACGCGGACTCGCAAGGATGGTAAGGGCGTAGCGGATGGAGTTTCCTTCTTCGTCCTTGGTGTGGACCATCCCTACGAAGTGAAATCAGACGAGACGCCGTCGCTGCTGCCCGAAAAGGCCGTCGCTGTGCGATTCCATTCCATCGGAGGCTGGGGCGCCATCACCACCGGAAAAAATCTTGGCGCAATCATCGGAGACTTGAACGATCTGCTCTACGATCGCGACAAAGTTGTGGACGAGTGGGGCAATCCCAAGGAAATCATCCACGTCAGCGCCAACCCGAAATATGGTTCCGAAAAAAAGGGTGCGCCGACTTCCTACTTCATGGTGGCGGCTCCCGAGCGTATTCGCGTGAACTGCGACTTGCGCCACGTGACCGTTGTGCTGTGCTGCGATCCGAAAGCTTTCACGCACACCAACCCTTTGGATGGAATGCTCGAGGGCGGAGCGCTGATCTGGGAATCGGAAGAGGAGGGCGAAAAAGCCTGGGAACGGTTGCCGATGTGGGCGCGCAGGCAAATCATCGACAAGAAAATTCATGTGTACACGCTGCCCGGATTCGTAATCGCCCGCAATGCGACCGATCGCGCCGACCTGCAACTGAGAATGCAGGGCAACGCATTTTTGGGCGCGTTTTTTGCGGTGTCACCGATCCTGCAGGAGTTCGGTATCACTCCGGAACAGTTCCGCGACGTGGTGCACAAACAGTACATCAAGAAATTCGGCCGCTTGGGCGACGCCGTCGTGAATTCGAACATGGAAGTCATGACCCAGGGCTTTGAGCGCGTCCGTGAAATTCGCGTCGGTGAGATGGAAGCGCCGGACCGCTCTTCCCTCCGCGGCGAGGCCCTGCTGCCCGTGGTTTCCAACGCCTCGGCGGAAGAAGGATGCGGCTCTGGATGCCGTTCCCACGCAGCTCCTCCAGGACAGGCTCCGCGCACCCCGGTTACGACGATCGCCATGTTCGATTCCGAGTTTCGCTCCAGTTATGGATACAACCAGCCCTCTTCGCCTCTCGCGTCAGTGGGCGTAATGGCTGCCGGCAGCGGTGACACGGCTTCCAAGTATGTCGCGCGCCGCGAAACGCCGCTCTACATCCCCGAAAATTGCACGCAATGCATGGAGTGCATCGCGGTATGCCCGGACACCGCGCTGCCGAATTGTTCGCAGGACTTGGACACGGTACTGCGAACAGCAATCGCGAATTACGTGACGAATCCGGACGATCGCGCCAAAATGTTCCGCTCTGTTCCGGAAATTGACAAACGCACGCGGGCCTTGATGCGGGATTCCGTCAACGCCAAAACGCTGACTCCTCTCCCTGACCTGCTTCGCAAGGTTACCAACGAAGTGGACGGATTCTCGGATGAGGCAAAGCGCCAATTCTTCGCCGTCCTTGAGAAAGTTCCGATGGCGTTTCAGAAGACCAACGCGATTTTCTCCACGCCGGAAAGAAAAACTCCGGGGAGCGGCGGTATTTTCTCCATTTTCGTTTCTGACCTTTGCAAGGGATGTGCGGCGTGCGTGACCGCATGCGGCGATCACCAGGCACTGAGGATGGTGCAGGAAACGGAGCAGGTCAACGCGGAGCATGAGACGGGAACCGCATTCCTGAATCTGTTGCCTGACACATCGCAAAAGTATCTCGGCCTCTACAACGATACCCATCCTGAAGAATCCAAGACCGCGGCGCTGCGCAATTTGCTGATGGTGCGGCGCAACTATGACGCGTTGGTCTCGGGCGACGGTGCGTGCGCGGGCTGCGGCGAAAAGAGCATTTTGAAAGCCATTACTTCCGTGACGGAAGCCTACATGCGGCCTCTCTATCACGCCAAAGCCGGCCGCTTACGAACCAAAGCCGGCGATCTGGAAAAAGTTGGCGTGCAAAAGCTCGCGGAGCTTAAGGGTCGAAGTGAAGAGGAATATCATCTTATGCGCCAGGCGATCGCTCACCTGGTAATGGGCTTCGGCGGCGAGGATGAAAAGGACACCAAAGCGCGGATCGCCGCGCACGGCGAGATCACGGACGGCGAACTGGTCCATGCCATCGCCACCGTGATGCTGCAGGAGGCCTTTAATCACATGAACCTGCAGGCCATCGACGGACGGCTGGCAAACGGCATGTCCGTGATGGCCATGGCCGCGCACACCGGCTGCAATACCGTTTATGGGTCAACACCCTCGAACAATCCTCACCCTTATCCATGGATGAATTCCCTGTTCCAGGACGGCATTACCGTCGGATGGCTGCTGGGAGAGAGCTTCATCGTCGATCATGCTCACCGCTCCGTGGTTCCCGAGCGGCTCGCGGATGCGCTGATGCAACGGACCGAAAATGTGATCAATCCGCGCGAATATTACGAATACACGCATTTCACCGATGCTCTCATGACCGATCAGGAGATTCTGGAACTGCCGAAAGTCTGGGTGGTTGGCGGCGATGGCGGCATGGGCGACATCGGGTATCAGAACACCTCTAAAGTCATCCTGCAGAATCGTCCCAACGTAAAAGCCGTGATGCTCGACACGCAGGTCTACTCCAACACAGGCGGCCAGAATTCGGATTCAACTCCCATGCTTGGCGGCAATGACATGAATGTGTTTGGCGCCGCAACGCAGGGCAAGAACGTCGAAAAGAAAACCGTAGCCGAAACTTTCCTGGCCGGGCACGGCTCGCCGTTCATCGCGCAGATCTCCATCGCGAATGCCCCGAAGCTGTACAGAGCCATCCTCGAAGGAATCGAATATCGCGGAACGGCTTTCCTGCAGTGCTTCACCACCTGCCAGCCGGAGCACGGCGTGGCGGACGATATGGCGCTCACACAGGCGCAGCGGGTTCGCGATTCCCGCGGCGCTCCGGAATTTGTCTTCAACCCGCGCATGGGCGAAACCTACCAGGAGGCTCTCGATCTGAAAGGCAATCCTTCGCTCGAAAAAGACTGGTACGAGACGAAGTTTAAGGCCACCAACGAGCCGTACCGTTACACGGTGGCCCACTGGTGCGCGACTGAAGCTCGCTTCCGGAATCATCTGAAAAAAATCAAGAAGGACGACGCCGCAAAGATGATCCCGCTGGAAAACATGCTCGTACGGGTTACGCAGCAGGATGTGGTCTACCGCCGTTACCTGATTCACGATCATCGTTCCTTCATCCCCGACTTTGGCGTTTACATCAAGGTGCAGGGATCCAAGGACGTCGAGTATCGCTCGCTCTCGCGTCAGCTCGTTCTGTTTTGCGTGGAGCGCCGGAAGGCCTGGCGCATGCTGCAGAGCAAAGCAGGAATCGAGAACAAGGAATACAAATCGCAGCGCTCGATCCTCGCGGACGTGGATGCAGGGAAAATTTCCCGCGAGGATTTCTTCGCACGCGCCGAGGAATTGCTCAACGCTAAACTCAGCATCATGGAAGAGGCGGCTCGTCCCAAGACGCCGGTGCCAGCCGTTGCCGCCAAGAAGCCGGTGATAGTCGCTGAAAAAGTAAATAAAACTCCTGCAGCTGAACCGTCCACGGTAGTAGTCGCCGCCATGGCTTCGCAGGTAACCATGAAAAGCGAACCGGAAAACGAGCCTCCCGACTGGGAACAGCGAATTCAGATCCGGCTGATGGAGCTTGACGTGGATCCGGGCAACGACGCGCAACGCGAAGCAAGCAAGAGTGGCGGGGACTGAAAAATTCACGGTAAAGAAAATCCATTCACCTCGGTTTGCCCGCTGAGCGAGCGGTGGCCTGCTTGGCTTTTTCTATGCTGCCGTCACAGTCTCTGAGAACACCTTCATCAATACGAACGATTCTTTCGCCTGGGCCCTCCATACTCTTCGGAACTTGATTCACCGGATTCTTCCGCCGAAGTCGCATTCAAATTTCACCGCGCGATTGAGATGCTGCCGCTTTCCGCTGCCATCCTCCAAAAATTAAAGGTTCTCGCGCCTTTTTCCGATCAAGAACTATGGATGGCGATTTGAGCACAAAAAGGTCGCATTCCGTGGACCTGTACCAAACCTGAACCTTAGTACAGTTGTGTAGAAAAGCTTGCGTTCCCACTATGAATTGTCAGCCTACATCAGCTTTTTCGATGGCCCTTTCGTACAGGCGATTTGAGCCTTAAATAATTAAAAAAATCGGGGGATTTCATGAAATCCAGGAAACAGAAAAATGGAATGGACAGGCGTTCGTTCCTGAACAAACTTGGCGCCTCAGCAGGAATCGCGGCCACCCTGCCCGCGATCTCTATATTGTCCAATGCGGCCAGCGCCTGCGCGGACGACATAGGTCCGCAAGGCGGCAGACAACGCGCCGAGGAAGCGGAAGGACTTCGCGTTCATGTGGCGGAATTCGACGGCGACCGAGTACCGATCCCGAATCACCCGGACAACGGCGACGAGGATTTGTACCCGTCGCACTTCGCGAGCTACTCGAAGTGCTTGAAGCATAACCCGACCACCGGAGAAGTGGATCCGGCGGCATATGACGCTTTTATTGGCGCCCTGCGCACCGGGCGGTTCTCGGATTTCGAGGCGCTATTCACGAACGGACATTTCGGATCGACGGACGGGTCAAAGCAGCGGCGTCTGGTAAATCCGATCTCAGCGTATGACTACGACTTGGAAGGCGTCGATTCGCACCAGTTCAAGTTACCGCCGCCACCGAAGTTCGCCAGCGCGCAACGCGCTGGAGAGATGGTTGAACTCTACTGGATGACGTTGCTGCGCGACGTAGAATTCAGTTCTTATGCCACGGACGCCACGGCAGCAGCGGCATGCCTGGACTTGTCAAAGCTGTCTGACTTCCGTGGACCGAAGAGCGGCGGTCAGGTGACACCGCAGACGCTGTTCCGTGATTCTTACCGCGGCTGTCTCGACGGCCCGTACGTCTCGCAATTCTTGCTGAAGCCGGTGCAGTTCGGCAGCCAACTGATTGACACGCGGGTGCAGAACATCTTGCCGGGCACGGACTACATGGCGACTTTTCAGAACTGGCTCGACGTGCAAAACGGCATCGACACGCCAGCCGCTCCGTCCAACGGAACTTCGTACCTTGACGAAGGGCGCGACCTCGGACACTACGTTCACATTGACGCGCTGTTTCAAGCGTACTTCGTTGCGTGCCTGCACTTGCTCGGCGGCGGGTATCTTGCGAACGACGGCAACCCGTACGGCAAGGTGATCGACGGCGGCGCCGGTCGGCACCGTAACGCGGCGACTGATCCGAACGGCTCATTGTCTATGGTCGGCTTCGGCACGTTCGGCGCACCGGAAGTTCTAACGCTGGTTTGCGAAGCAAGCACGCGAGCGCTGAAAAATGAGTGGTATCAGAAGTGGCTCGTGCATCGCAACCTCCGTCCGGAAGAATTCGGTGGGCGCGTTGAAGCGATGCGATTGGGAAAAGCCACGTATCCGTTCCACGCGGAACTGCTCAACTCCGGTGCGATGTCCGCCGCGCTCAGCAAATTCGGCACGGCGCTTCAGACACAGGCATATCCCGAAGGTTCGCCGAATCATCCGAGCTACGCCAGTGGTCATGCCACCGTGGCGGGAGCGTCGGTCACGATCCTGAAGGCGCTGTTCGATGGCAGTCAGGTGATCAAAGACCCGATGGTTCCCAATCCTGCGGATCACGGCAACACGCTCATCCCGTATGTGGCACCGACTGGCGAGCCGCCGCTGACGGTGGAGGGAGAGCTGAACAAGCTGGCATCGAACGTCTCGCAGGGCCGCAACATTGCGGGCGTGCATTGGCGCACGGACGCGAACGTAGCGAACCTGCTGGGCGAAGGTACCGCGATCAGTATGCTTAGGGATGCGTTCCACATGTACCGCGAGCCGTTCAAGGGGTACACATTCAACAAGTTCGACGGAACGACGATCACCGTATGAAACGTTTTCAGGGGTAAATAAAAACTAGGAGAAACCTGCGTCTGTGGCCCGGGGAACTAGGGGGCAGTTGAAGTGGAGCGGTTCGGAAGATGGAACCATCGAACCGTCCGATCCACAGGTCGGTTGATTTCAAGCCAGCGCTAGGTACAACTTAAACAATCGCGAGCGGCCACTACGATCGTCCGCCGCGAAACCATAACGAGAGTCGAATCCCGAGGGGGCACGGCAAATCGCCGTGCCCCCTCATATTTTGTCATCGCTAGGACAAATTAGCCTTCGACGAACGTGATACCGGCGGGCGTTTCCGTAACAGCCTCACCCGTGTAAATTGTATGCAGAGAGTGCCCGCTGTATAATAACCAACGAACGGCAAAAAACATTTTTGCTTTGCGGGATGGGACGTATTTGCTGCCATGTTAGCCTTACATTGCGTCCCGTGCGCTGTTGATCCGTGCGTGCAAGCCTCGTTGGAGGAGCATTTATGGGAAAGACTTTCTTCAGTGTGTTTCTAGGTTTCGTATTGGCATTCCCCCTCGCCGCCCAGACCGGCCAGCAGGCTCCGATCAAGGATCTCCCTTCGTGGCTCCGTAATTCCTATTCTACGAATCGAAAATATCTCGCGCGCACCGCGGATAAAATGCCGGAAAACCTTTACGCTATGCGACCCGGCGCGCAAACGGAAGTCCGGACCTTCGGACAGCTGATCGGGCACCTGGCCAACTTCAACTATCGCTGGTGTTCGGACGCCAAAGGCGAAAAAAATCCCCAGGAAGAAACCGATTTTGAAAAACTTACCGCGAAGGCCGAACTCGTAAAGGCTCTGAACAGCGCTTTAACCTACTGCGACGGCGCGTACGCCATGCTCACGGATGTGAATTCCATGGACATGGTCCAAGGCACAAGGGACGATGGTACGAAAGTTCCTGTCCTGCGCGTCAGCCGGTTTATCTCCAACCTCGCGCACAACAACGAGCACTACGGCAACCTCGTCACGTACATGCGGATCAAAAGCATTCTTCCGCCTTCGTCCGAACCGCGCTGATCGCAGATCTGAACCATTTTCATTAACGATTGTCATTCCGAGCATAGCGAGGAATCCCTCCGTTTTCGTGTTCCAACCGAAGAGGGATTTCTCGCTTCGCCTGGAATGAAAGATGTAAGAACGGCTTAGCCAATCCACCAGATTCGCTGACACACTTCCCGAAACGTGCTATGTTGCGCCGCAACGCTACGCGCAGGACGATTTACCGCAGGGAGAGACCGAGAATGCCGAATCGTGATTTTGGAAGCTTCGGGCCGTCGACAAATTTTCGCGAGGCGACCGCAAAACCGTTCGATCCCGGCGCCTCCCGCAGAAAATTCCTAAAAACTTTGGCCATAGCCGGAGCGGGATCGGCTCTCTGCGGCCACGGCGCGCTCGCTCAGGCGATTTCACCTCCCGTACCGCCGATGCGCGGCCGGATCGATGTGCACCACCATCTGTTCCCGCCGTTTTATATTGAAGCGATGAAAGATCAACTGGCCGCCAGCGGCTTCACGCTCCGGCAATGGTCCCCTGCCATTTCCCTGGATATGATGGACAAGCACGGAATCGCCACGGCATTTGTCTCGCCGGTACAGCGCCTGGTGATGGATTCCATGAGCGGGCGCGACGAAAAAGGACGCAGCCTTGCCCGGAAGAGCAATGAATACGGCGCTCAGATGGTCAAGGATTTCCCCGGACGGTTCGGTCATTTCGCGGCGTTGCCACTGCCGGACACGGACGGAAGCTTGAAAGAAATCGCCTACGCGATGGATGTGCTGAAAGCGGATGGCATCGCCCTCTGGACCAGCTACATGGACAAATGGATGGGCGATCCTTCCTTCGCGCCGGTCTATGAAGAATTGAACCGCCGCAACGCCGTGGTCTTCGTCCATCCCGCGCGCGCCTCGTGCTGCCGCAATCTTGCGGGGCAATCCGGCATCATCGAGTATGACATTGACACCGCGCGTGCCATCGACAGCCTCCTCTGGGACGGCACGCTGGCAAAAAATCCGAATATCCGCTTCATCTTTTCGCATTCCGGGGGCGCATTCCCGGTGCTGGCCGCCCGCATCATCGACGATTTTCCGAAAAACCGCGCCGCCAACGCGCCGCACGGTGTCGACTACGAGTTCAAGAAATTGTATTTCGATACAGCCCATGCGGGCCGGGCGCCTGCATTGGATGCGCTGAAGGACATTGTCCCGATCTCGCAAATCATGTACGGCAGCGACGCGCCCATCCGCAATTATGAACTGACAGACGAGTGGCTGGTCCAATACGCGGGCTTTTCGGAAGACGACTGGAAGGCCATCAATCGAGGAAACGCCGAACGGTTGTTTCCGCGGCTGAAAGCATGATCGTGGCATGTATACTGGTAAAAAAGAGGAACCGGTGACTCGATTTACATCCAGGAAATCGGAGGCGACAATGAAAAAATTGCATTTCGTTGGTTTTTGGCTGTTGATTGCGTTCACAGCTGTACAAATTTCCAGGACTGCGTACGGCCAAGCTAACGCTGGCTGGACGACATTGTTTGATGGCTCCAACCTTGATCACTGGAACCAGATCGGCGATGCCAACTGGAAGCTGGCTGCCGGAATCGTGCAGGCGGACAAAGGCACCGGGTTTTTGGTATCCAAGGATTCGTATTCCGATTTCGAAGTTCGAGCGGAATTCTGGGTGGACGCGGATGCGAACAGCGGCGTTTTTCTCCGTTGCTCCGATCCGCAGAAGGTCACCGCGGACAATGCCTACGAAGTGAATGTCTTCGATAAACGCCCGGATCCGACGTACGGCACTGGAGCGATCGTGAACGTAGCAAAACCATCGGTTTTTCTCAAAGCGGCCGACCGCTGGAACACCTACGAAATTACAGCTCGAGGCACGCATTTTACCGTAGTCCTCAATGGCACTCGCACCGTGGACGTCGACGACAGCAAGCACGCCCGCGGACCCATCGCGCTGCAGTCCGCGGCGGGCATTGTAAAATTCCGCAAAGTGCAAATTAAGCCTCTATAGAAAACGGCAGCCTTCACTCCGGTCGGGCCAGGCGAGCCATATCAATGAGCGTGCTTGCCTAGCGGCAGCCCTTCCGGAGCAATGCATTCGGAATATGCTTCGATCGGCGGCAAAGCCTTCAACGTCAGGCGTATATTTGTGTTACCGAACCACTTCAGTAAGGCCATAAAATCCCGTAAAACATCCTAAAGCAAACGATAAGTAAACCAACCAATTAACGTTCCTTTCTTACGGAATTCATCGTATTGCAACATTTACAACGTGAAATAGCGCCGCCCGCCGAAATCTATCGTTACAGGGGTTCGGAGGCACCGTGATCCATTACAAATGTAATTACGTTTTTTTTCAAGATACATATAGTCGGAGGAAATTAATGCATCGTCAGCAAACGAGTGTTTTCCGATCCCTGATTCTCGCCATTTTGGCGCTTTGCTTTGCTCTGGGCGCGCACCGCACGCCGGCACAGGCCCGCAAAGGCACAATCACCGGGATGGTTTCGGATAAATCAGGAGGAGTGCTGAAAGGCGCTCAAATCTCTCTCGAGCCACAGGCCCAGACGGTTGCTTCTGACGTTTTGGGACAGTTTCATATTAACGACCTGGAGCCGGGGAAGTACACGCTGACCGTCACCTACGTGGGGTTTTCGGCCTTCACGAAAGAAGTGGAAGTTACCGCAGGTCAGAGCGTCAATGTCGACGCCACTATGGAAGTCGAGAGACAGGATCTACAGATTCTTGTTACCGCGGAGCGCCCCTCCGCCGAAGTTGAAGCGGTCAACGTCGAGCGCACTGCGGATAATATCGTGCAAGTGCTCCCCGCGGAAATCATCCGCAGCCTGCCCAACGCGAATATGGCGGATGCTCTTGGCCGCTTGCCAAGCATCACGCTGGAACGCGATGAAGGCGAAGGCAAATACGTCCAGGTCCGCGGCACCGAGCCGCGCCTGACCAATACCATGATCGACGGCATGAACGTTCCTTCTCCGGAATCGGGTGTCCGTCAGATTAAATTTGATTCCATCCCGGCCGATATCGTCGAGTCTGTCCAAATCAACAAAACGCTCCAGGCGAACATGGACGGCGACGGCATCGGCGGCTCCGTCAACCTCATCACCAAGACTGCGAGCGACCAGCCCACAATCTCTCTCAGCGGAATGGGCGGTTACACCCCGATCGTGAACGGACGGGGTCTCGTGGAAACCGCCGGCACAATCGGCCAGCGCTTCGGCAGCAAAAAACGTTTTGGCGCGTTGATCGGCGGCACGTACGATTGGAACGGACGCGGTATTGACGACCTCGAACCGGTCGCAGATGTTGCCACTTTGCCGGGCGGGGCGACGCAGCGCTATTTCGAATCGGCGGATATTCGCGAGTATCGCTATTACCGCAGCCGGTGGGGGTTGGGCGGCAGTCTGGATTACAAGCTTGGCGACGGGTCAAACCTGTACGCTCACGGTCTGTTTTCCAATTTCAAGAACTACGGTGACCGCTGGGTTTATTCCTTGACCGACAACACTCCAGGAATTCAATTGCTTGGTAGCAATGGATGCGACACAGACAGCAATGGGATAACGACGGCGTCCTGTGCGGGAGTCCCATCCTTCAATAACCAGATTCGACGTCCGGACATTTCAATCGCCAGCGTCCTGGTCGGTGGTAAACATGACCTGACATCGATCTGGTTCAATTGGAATATCTCCGCGGGTCGTTCAGACCTCATTAATCAGGGTGACGGATCAGCCAGTTTTGACTCCACGTTGAGCAACAGCGCGTGCCAATTTGACCCCGCGGCCACAACGAATATTTATGAACCGCAATGGAACCAGGCCTGCTTCTCGGAAGCGTACAATGCCTCCAACTATGCCCTCAGCCGATTGCGGATTAACCACGGATTGAGCGCTCAAGTCAATCTTCAGGCCGACGGTGCGATTGGCAAGCGCTATCACATCGGGTCGCATCTCGCGACCTTTGAGTTTGGCGGCAAGTTCCGGAACGCCCACAAGTTTGACGATTCCTTTCAAATTACGACGTCGCCCAACGACGGCGTTTCCATTCCGGTTGCACAATTTCCCAGCGTCCTGACGAATAATAATTATTACAGCGGCGCCTATCACTTGGGACCCAATCCCTCTTATCAAGCGGTCCAGGCTTTTGCCGACGCCAATCCCAGCCAGTTCACGACCGTCAGCAGCCAGGGTACCGATACGTCGAACTACGATTTGGTGGAGAAAGTATCGGCCGGCTACCTCATGAACACTATCGACTTTTCCAGCAAATTCCGCCTCGTGGCAGGCGTACGTTTCGAAGCAACGAATCTCAGAACCCGAAGCTTTGACACCAGCGTGGATCCCCCGACCTTTACGGTCGATGCCAGCGGCTCATACCTCAAAGTCTTGCCGAGCGTGGCCGCGCGTTATGCCATCACTCCGAGCACGAATGTCCGCGTTTCCTACGCTCGGGGCCTCTCACGGCCGGATCCTCAGGATATCGCTCAGGCCGTAACGTTTTCGACCAGCGGCAGCCCAGGCAACCAGAAGAATCTGGTCACGCTGGGCAATCCGAATCTGAAAGCGGAGACGGGCGATAATATCGACGTACTGCTCGAACACTATTTGAATCCGTTCGGGTTGATCTCGGTCGGTTATTTCTACAAGAACCTGACCGACCCGATCGTCACGCAGTCCTTTATCCTGACCAATTTTCAACCCATCCCGACCGAGCCGCCTGGAACCTTCACCGCTACTCAGCCCATCAATGCCGGCAGCGCGTGGATCAATGGCGTGGAGTTCGCATATCTCGAACGTCTCACGTTCCTCCCCGGACCGCTAAAGGGCCTTGGCATCTCTGCAAATTACAGTTACACAACTTCGCGCGCCAGTGGCCTGCCGGGACGATCCGATCACCCCAGGCTGCTTCGCGATGCTCCGAACACCTGGAACATCAGCCCGACTTATGACATGGGACGCTTCTCTGTGCGGCTGGGCCTGTCTTACAACCAGGCGAACATCACTTCTTACTTCTATCAGGATGGCACGCCCACCCTGGACGGCTCGCCAACCGATGTAACGCCCGGCGGGCTGAAAGGCCCCTTTGCTGATCAATATTTCTACACACATCTTCAAGTCGATGCCCAGGGCAGCGTTAATCTGGGTCACGGCCTGAGTTACGTGATGTATGGCCTGAACCTGACGAACGAAGTGTTCGGCTTCTACCAGGGCAGCCCCCAGTACATGATCCAGCGTGAGTTTTACAAACCCTCGATTGCCGCCGGACTCCGGTGGTCGCCGTTGCGTGAGAAGTAACACCACGAATGGCGCGCAAACTGTGTTCTGCAATGCGCATTCCAGTTAAGCCTAAGTGAACGAGTGCCCGTTCCGTCCCGACACACCCGGGACGGAACGGCTTCACAAAACCGTCTCTATCCGGCTCACTTGTAGCGCCCGCTCTTCTTTCGGGCGGGCAGCTTTCCGCTCCGCTCGAGGCAAACTGAGAGCACGGCCGTCGGTTGACACGCCTTGCATCTCGTGTGTACCGTGTCGGAATGTCATCCAAACAAGCCGAATTTGCCGCTGGCAGTGTGCCGCTCGGCGTCATCATTGAGCGAGCCGGTGACGTCCTGAATTTGACGCTGAACAACCCCGACCACGAAAACGAAGTCACCGGCGCTATGTTCGACGCGATGCTGGCCGAGCTTCGCCGCGAAGCGTCGCATCCAAGCGCGCGAGTCTTGCGGATTCGCGCGCGCGGCAAAGTTTTCTGCGCAGGTCGCGAGCGCGCGGGCCAACCTCGCCACCGCGC
>Ga0157378_10001212_pt1 | contig 23390 bp, 23 predicted proteins | sample M65metaG_FD_115309 | JGI IMG/M metagenome (GOLD analysis project Ga0157378, IMG submission 115309) | Miscanthus rhizosphere microbial communities from Kellogg Biological Station, Michigan, USA - M6-5 metaG | ecosystem: Host-associated > Plants > Roots > Rhizosphere > Soil | place: USA: Michigan...
CCGGATTACGGCGTCCCTTGGCTCTTCGATCACCCTGCTCCGGTACCGCACGAAAGCTATTACGGATTCGAGCACGGCAATTTTCTGAAAACCGATGTCGACCTGGGCACAGCGAAGTTCGAGCACGATTTCAGCCCCGGCATCACCATGCGCAGCCAGGCGCGCTATGCCAACTACGGACGAGACGCCAGAATCACCGAGGCCAAAGTAACGACGATCCCGGTGGTGACTCCTGAAACAACGCTTGCGGATATCGACGTTACCCGCAACCAGATTGCGGTCAACAGCGGCGAGACCTTCTTCGAAAATCAGACGGACGTAATTTTCACCTTCCGTACCGGAGTCATTCGCCACAAGGTGGTAGCTGGAGTAGAAGCGGGCCGCGAAACATCCGACCCGATACGCTACGGTTTCGCCGGAGTTCCCAACACTAGTCTTCTCAATCCCGATACCCACGACCTGTTCACCGGAACCCAATCGGTACGCTCACGAGTGAATGCTGCAACTGTTTCCGTAGGTTCCTATGCGCTTGACACATTGCGCTTCGGACAACATTGGGAGTTGACCGGCGGTGTACGGGTCGACCGGTTCGATGCCGACTATCACCAATCGTTTCCGACACCTGAGTTGCAATTCAACCGGGTCGACGTCATGACCAGCTGGCGCGGAGCTGTAGTCTATAAGCCTGCCAGCAATGGCAGCGTTTATTTCGACTACGGCAATTCGTTTAACCCGTCGGCGGAATCGCTTTCCCTGAGCGCGGCCAACGCCGACACTTCGCCGGAAGAAAACAAGACCTATGAGGTCGGCACCAAGTGGGACTTCAGGAAGCTTTCGATGCGCTCTGCAGCATTCCGCACCGACAAGACCAATGCCCGCGAGCCCTCGGTCGACGATCCCACACTGAATGTTCTTTCCGGCGGTCAGCAGGTCAACGGAATCCAACTCGAGGTCAACGGACGGCTCACGAGCCGCTGGCAGATTTTCTCGGGATACGCCTATCTCGACTCGAAAGTTGTCGACTCGCTGGCATTTCCCCTTTCGATCGGAGCGCAACTAGCCAATGTTCCACGCAATGCTTTCAATCTGTGGAGCAGCTACCGATTGACCAAGAAACTGGAAGTAGGCGGAGGCAGCCAGTTCGTCGACCGCCGTACGGCCAGTTCGACCGCGCAGAATGATCCTGTTACCGGACTGCTAAAGCAAATCCCCGGCTACTGGGTCTTCAGCGCCATGGCGAACTATCCACTATCCGAACATATTGACTTTCAGGTGAACGTCTACAACCTGGCCAATAAGTACTACTACGACCTGCCACATCCCGGACACATTGTGCTGGGGCCGGGGCGGTCGGCATTGATGGGTTTCAATTTTAAATTCTAATCGTGAGTGAGTTACGTGCTATTGCCCATACCCGATGTATTGACTGCAGAGCAGGTAACCCAGGGCCGCAAAATGCTGGATGAGGCGAACTGGGCGGACGGCCGGGTCACGGCCGGCCATCAGTCTGCCCGCACCAAGAACAATCAACAGCTCCCAGAGAACAGCCCAGCCGCGCTGCAACTGGGGGAGATGATCCTTAGCGCGCTGGGGCAGAACGCGACCTTTGTCGCTGCCGCCCTGCCGCATAGAGTCTTTCCCCCATTGTTCAACCGTTACCAGGGTGGCCAGTCGTTTGGCACGCATGTCGACAATGCCATCCGCCAGATCACCGGCACGTCTCACCGGATTCGCACCGATCTTTCCGCGACGCTCTTCTTCTCCCAACCCGACGAATATGAGGGTGGCGAATTAATTGTCGAAGACACCTATGGCGTGCAGACAGTGAAATTGCCGGCGGGGCATATGGTGCTCTATCCGGCTAGTAGCCTTCATCAGGTGCGGCCCGTTACGAGAGGGGCGCGAGTTTCTTCCTTTTTTTGGATTCAAAGCATGGTGCGCGAGGACAGCGAACGCACTCTGCTCTTCGATTTGGATGTATCGATTCAGCGCCTGAACAGCGAGCGCGGCGACAATCCGATCGCAGTGCAACTGACGGGCGTGTACCACAACCTGCTGCGGCGCTGGGCCGAGCTATAGCGCGGATTCGGGGCCATGATGACGCCGCGGAGAGTTTTGTTCTGGATTCATCTCGCCGTAGGCAGTGTGGCGGGAATTGTGATTTTGATTATGTCGGTCACGGGCATCTTGCTGGCCTATGAACGGCAGATTATGAACTGGGCGAACTGTAGTTATCGCTCCGCGCCCGGCGCAACAAGCCAGGCGCGGCTTTCAATAGATGACTTGCTGGCCAAGGTTCGCGTAAACGAAACGGCGGCGCCTTCGACGGTTGTTGTGCGGTCTGATCCGGAAGTTCCGGTTCAGCTGAGCTACGGACGTGAACGCACTCTGTTTGTAAATCCGTATTCGGGAGCGGTGCTGGGAGAAGGAGCACCGAAGCTGAACGCGCTTTTCTCCAAGATGGAAGATGTTCATCGCTTCCTGGGAAGGAGCGGAGAGAGCCGCAGTGCGGGACGCGCATTAACGGGCGCGTGTAACTTGGCATTTCTCTTGCTGGTGGTATCGGGGCCTTTTCTGTGGTGGCCGAAAGATTGGACATGGAAGCATCTGCGCAAGATTGCCCTGTTTCGCGGCGGCCTTGGAGGCCAGGCTCGGGACTGGAATTTGCACCACGTGGTTGGAGTGTGGTGCTTCCTGCCGCTGCTTCTGATCGTGCTCAGCGGAGTGGTGATGTCGTATCCATGGGCCAACAACTTGCTCTATCGGATGACCGGCAATGAACCTCCGCCTTCGCCGTCTCAGAGTGGGCGCCCTTCAGAAGCAAACCGCAGGCGGGAACGAGAGAAACCACAGGCTGCTGGGAAGCCCTCGCTGAGTGCGGCCTTTGTGCGTGCCGAACAACAAGTTAGGGGATGGCGGAGTGTGACCCTGCGTATGGTCGGTTCGAGTGATGAGCCGCTGGTGTTCACGATTGACACCGGCAACGGCGGACGTCCCGATCAGCGAGGCCAACTCACGCTCGACGCCCGTAGCGGGCGACTGCTGAGGTGGGAGCCATTCTCAAGTTATAACCTGGGACGCCGATTGCGTACCTGGGGACGATTTATGCATACCGGCGAAGCGGGAGGGATATTCGGCCAGAGTATCGCGGCCACCGCTTCCGCCGGCGCTGCTGTGCTGGTGTGGACGGGTATTGCCCTAGCACTGCGGCGTGGCAACCGATGGCGAAAGCGCTTCAGACCTCAGGTCATGGAGCGAAGCTGAATTGCAGCTGTGCCTGGTGATCAAATGCGGGTTCCCCGTATTCGATCCGCATGTTCCCACCTGCCCCGTGGGGCATACAGGTGCAGTCTGCGAACCGGACGAGTCTGCGAAACCAACTCGCAAACCGCGTCCTTTTCATCTCCGCCCACGCCTGTCGGCGGGCGCTTTCGCCATATTTATTGTCTACTACTTCCCCTAGGCGAGACGTGACTCGGATCACGGCTTGTTGGATAGTTCTTCGAAGCCTGAGACTCCCCGCAAATTCGAAAAATGTGAGAATCTTATGCGTCATGCGACGACTCCTATGGCATGCCGCCTCCACTCTCTTAATCGGTTCGTCGATTTATGCCGGCCAATCTCCGCCGTCAATGGCCAATTCCCCATCCCCGGCACTAACCAGCGAACAGGATCATCAGCGCATCATGGATCTGCTGCGTATAAAAACCCTGCGCCGAGGTCCGGACGGAGACCCGAAATCACCCAACGCGGCGAATGTTGACGAATCCAAAGTCGCTCCCTACACCTTGCCCGATCCCCTCACGTTGAATAGTGGAACAAAGGTTCAGACAACTGACCAATGGTGGAAGCTGCGCCGCCCCGAAATTGTCGAAGACTTTGACCGTGAGGTTTATGGCCGTGTTCCCGCGAAGACTCCAAAAGTAAATTGGGAAGTCATCAGCACAACCAGGGAAACGGCCGGCGAAGTACCCGTGGTTACCAAGAAGCTTGTGGGCCACGTCGACAACTCTGCTTACCGGGCCGTCCGCGTGGACATTCAATTGACCTTGAGCACTCCTGCAAATGCGACTGGCCCTGTGCCGGTCATCATGGAGTTCGGCCTCAGCCCCGAAGTCATGGCGGCGATTCGAAAGCGTTTCACGGAGGCTCAATTGGCCGCACTCATGGGCCCAGGACCTCCGTGGCAACAACAGGTAGCGGCCAAAGGGTGGGGCTATGCGCTTTTGTTTCCAACCAGCGTACAGGCCGACACCGGTGAGGGGTTAACTCAGGGCATCATCGGCCTAGTGAATAAAGGACAGCCTCGCAAACTCGATGATTGGGGAGCACTGCGGGCCTGGGCATGGGGCGCAAGCCGAGCGCTCGATTACTTTGAGACCGACAAGTCCGTCGACGCCAAGCAAGTTGGTATCGAAGGCCTTTCACGATACGGCAAAGCCGCTCTGGTTGCGATGGCTTATGACCCCAGATTCGCCATCGGATTTATTGCCTCGTCCGGCGAGGGCGGGGCCAAGATCCTACGGCGGACTTTTGGCGAGCTGGTAGAAAATGTTGCCGCCACTTCTGAGTATCACTGGATGGCGGGGAACTTCCTGAAATATGCCGGCCCACTTACTGCCAACGATTTGCCGGTGGACGCCCACGAACTTATCGCACTGTGCGCGCCTCGACCGGTATTCGTCAGCAGCGGGTCGCCACAAGTTGAGGGCGGCTGGATAGACGGGAAGGGCATGTTTCTCGGCGCGGTGGGAGCGGGACCGGTCTACAAACTTCTTGGAAAGAAAGATCTCGGGACTGTCAAATTCCCTCCTATGGAGACAGCTCTGATCGATGGCGACGTCGCCTTTCGAGAGCATAGCGGTGGTCATACGGCTGCGCCGAACTGGCCGACCTTCCTGGCGTTTGCCTCGCGGTATCTTAAGAGCTCGTCGATGTAATTTTCGGAAGTCAACGTTAAGTGCATTGTCTTGAGGAGATTTCTTGTTTACGAAAAGCACTTTCATGCTGCTCTTGTTCTGGATCGTCCTTACTTCCCTCCCCTCGACTGGGAATGACAAGAAGAGCCACTGGGTCGGCACGTGGGCGTGCTCGCCACAACTTGGGGATGCCAACAACGCTCCGCCCGCACCGGGATTCGCCGACAGCACCCTGCGCCAAATCATTCACGTGTCCATTGGAGGAAAACAAATTCGGGTTCGGTTCTCGAACGAATTCGGCGGAATCGAGCTGACCATTCCTTCCGCCCATGTGGCTGTCTCCGCCGGTGGCGGCGCGATTCATCCAGAAAGCGACCGCGCCCTGCTGTTTCACGGCAAGCCATCCGTAAACATTCCTCCCGGAGCGTTGATCTATTCGGATCCCATCGATTTCGACGTTCTGCCGCTGTCCGATCTTGCTGTAACCCTTCGTCTGACGGGCGCGCCCTACGGCATCACCACCCACCCCGGTTCACGAACAACCTCTTACCTTCAACCGGGTGACGTGGTCGCGACCTCAGAGATGGCGACAGCCGAGCGCGTCGATCACTGGTATTTCCTTAACGGCGTGGACGTGCTGGCCGACAATTCTGCTGCGGCTATCGTTACCTTTGGCGACTCCATTACTGACGGCGCCAAAACCACTACCAACACCAACAGCCGCTGGCCTGACGGCTTAGCCCGCCGCCTGCAGGCTAACAAGCGAACTAAAAACGTTGCCGTACTGAACGCCGGAATTGGCGGCAACCGATTGCTGCACGATCGCGCCGGATTGAATGCTCTGGCACGCTTTGATTCCGACGTTCTGGCGCAGAGCGGCGTCCGTTGGCTGATCATCCTGGAAGGCATCAATGATCTTGGAACCCGCGTGAGCGCTCGTGAACGAAATGAGCAGGCAGCCACCGCCGACGACATCATCGCTGCCGATGAACAGCTCATTCTCCGCGCCCATGCTCACAACATCCGCGTGTATGGGGCTACCATCCTGCCCTATGAAGGAGCCGGCTATTTCACTCCTGACGGTGATGTCGACCGAAGGAAGGTGAATGACTGGATTCGGACCAGCGGCAAGTTCGACGGCGTGATTGATCTCGACGCTGTAACTCGCGACCCAAAATCTCCGTCGCACCTTGCCGCCGTTGCCGACAGCGGCGATCACCTGCACCCCGCCGACGCGGGCTACAAGATCATGTCCGATGCAATCGACCTTGGCTTGTTCCGCTAGCCTTGTGCTCGGGTTTGCAGGACCACCCCGTGGAATAGCCAACTGTTACCACCATCATGGTCATCAAAGGCCCGCTGGTTAAGTCATATGCGCCTTTCATTGCGGGCTGGATTTTTGTGTCTCGTCTATCTGCTGGCCGCGTTTAGCGGCTGTGGAGGTGGTCCGAGTTCCACCCCGCCTCCGCCCGCCTCTTTTCAGCTCACATTGACCGGGCCAGCTGTCAACACAGGGACTGTGACCAGCGCTCCCTCCGGAGTCAACTGCCCGACGACCTGTACCGCTAGCTTTGCACAAAATACGCAGGTCACGCTCACCGCAACTCCTGCTTCTGGCTTCACATTCGGTGGGTGGGGGGGAGCATGCAGTGGAACCGCGACCACCTGCGCTTTGACGATCAGCGCGACTACTTCGGCGACCGCCACTTTCAACTCCAATGCGCCTCCCGGGTCACTCACCGTGTCGGTCAGCGGCGCAGGCTCAGGAACTGTAACCAGCACCCCTGCTGGAATCAACTGCCCCACCACCTGCACCGCTACCTTTCCCGACAGCTCGCAGGTTACGCTGACCGCAACTCCGGCGGCCAACAATGTCTTTGGAGAATGGAGCGGAGGCTGCACCGGCTCGAGTTGTGTCATAACGGTCTTAAATGCAACCCCGAAAACCGCAATCGCCAGTTTTGGTCTTACGCTTCAAACCGCTATCAATCACATCGTGTTTTTGGCCCAGGAGAACCGCTCTTTCGATCACTATTTTGGGGCGATGCGTCAGTACTGGAAAGACAACGGCTATCCCGACCAACCCTTCGCCGGACTGCCACAATTTCCTACAGATGCACCCACCGGGCCGCCGCCCGCCATTCCAGGATGCAATCCCGCAAATCCCTATGCACCGCCACCGGCGGCATTCGAGGATTGCGTCTTCGATCGCACCACGCTAGTTCAGTCGTTCCATCTGCAAACTGCTTGCCTGGAGAATCCTAGCCCGTCGTGGAATGAAAGCCACAAAGACTGGAGCTTTGATGACCCGACCGGTGCCACCCTGGCTCCTGCCGCCTTAGACGGGTTCGTCTGGACCACGGGCCATGGGTCTCGCGCACCCGCCGGGCAGCCCGCTCAGTTCATGGACACCAATGGCGTGCGTGCCATGGGTTACTACGACGGCAATGACCTCAATTACTACTACTTCATGGCTTCGAACTTTGCCACATCGGATCAATGGTTCTCACCGGTAATGAGCAGAACCAATCCCAACCGTGAATACCTGATCGCCGGCAGTTCGTACGGGTTTGCCTATCCGAATGGCACCAATGATGCGGACAACATTCAAACTCCCACGCCTATTATTTTCCAGGAACTGGACGACGCCGGGATTAGTTGGAAGGTATACGTCAAGCCTGACCCAAGAGCCCACGTTTACACTTTCGCACCCCCGCTCCCAGCATTGCATTGCGCCGCCGATGATCCGTCGCCACAGTGTCTATATCAGATCAGCTACTTACACAACTTCACCTACGGCCAAACCATCATCAATAGCCACCCAGAAAGAATCGCCCCAATTTCGCAATTTCTGAGCGACGCTGCCGCCGGCACGCTGCCTCAAGTCGCGCAAATCGAGCCGCCGTCCTCATCAGGCCTTGACGAGCATCCAGCAGATAATGATCCGGGCCCGGGAGAGTCACCCTGCTGCAGTGTCCAGGCTGGCGCCGCATATGTGAAGACACTGATCGATGCTGTGATGGGAACATCGGCGCAGCCCAGCGCCAGTTGGAAAGACACGGTGTTCATCCTGACCTATGATGAGTTCGGCGGGTTTTACGACCATGTGGCTCCGCATAGCGCAGTCATCCCCGATCAGTTCGCAAAACCAGTTGATCTCTTCCAGGGTCCACCGCCAAATGGACCGGATATCTGCGTGGTGCAAGATGGACCAACTTGCCAATTTCAGTTCACCGGGTACCGGGTTCCGCTGATTGTGGTTTCTCCGTTTACCAAAAAGAATTATGTTTCGCACGATGCGGCAGACTTCACTGCGATCTTGAAGCTAATCGAAACCCGATTTGGCGTAGCATCGTTAACCTTTCGGGACGCGGCGCAAATAGACATGAGCTCCGGGGCCACGAGCTTTTTCGACTTCGTAAATGAACCCTGGAAGACGCCCCCGGGGAATATTCCGCCACAGAACCAAACTCTCCCCTGCGATCTCTCGCCACCCCAATAGCGTGAGGACCCGAATCAATCGAGCAAGCCTACCTCACGAAGCAGTTCCTGGAACCGCGGGTCAGACCACAACGAGTCGAACTTCGGCTCGACTTTCAGGTAGTTGATCCCGAGAGTGATCCCTCAGTAGCTACCCTGGTAGAACCGAGCGAACCATGGTCGATGGTCAACCCGACATGAATGTGCGCCGTGTCATAAAATGCTTTATTGCCGCGGAAAGGGATTGCATTGATGGATTCAAAGAAATCGGAGAACCCGCTAGTCGGCACGTGGAAACTCTTGTCCCGGGAGGACGTCACCACCAGTGGAGAACGGCGGACTGAACCAATCCTCGGCTCCAATCCGATCGCCTACCTCATCTATGACGCGGCCGGCCATTTCGCCGTACAGTTCATGAAGCGCGATCGCAAGTCTGGGCAAGCCACGGAAGCACAAGCCACCGGCGGCGCCAATAACAGCGGAGCCATCCACGGCTATGATGCATACTTCGGCCGCTACACGGTCGGACCCGAGGGAACGGTAACCCAGGAACTCGAAGGTGCGTTAACCCCGGCCGACGTCGGCAAAGTGGTCACACGTCGTTTCCAAATCCAGGGAACGGAGCTGACAATCGCTCTCGAAACCACGACGAGCAATGGCCAGCCAGTGACCAGAACACTCCGCTGGCAGCGCCTCGCGTGAGCGGTGCGCCAATCCGGCCAGCACAAAATGCCATCTCCAGTTTTTGTAGATCGCCCGGACTTTCAGTCACAGGAGTTTCGAACTATCTCTATCTATCTCGAGTAAGCCACTAAAGTCCGCCACCGCATTCACCGACATCGAAATCGGCTGATCGTGGCGGAAAGGTCCCAATCGCGGCACTGAGTACGGGCGGAAGGTACGCGAGCTAGGCATTGGACGGGGCGATGAGGGTTTTGGTCTCTTCCACCAGTTGCCCAAGGCTGCACGACCGCTTCGGAAATTGGTGGCGGCGGCAATGCTTAGCACGACGCACCGAGCTTTCTTGCTGCAAAACGAAGAACACGGTAGCCTTTACGACTACTGGAGGGGAAAATGTCTCGTAGACGGCGAGCCGTCATCACCGGAGGAGCACGGGGCATCGGTTTCGGTATCGCGATGGCGATGCTGGAAAAGGGCTACGAAGTCATGGTGACAGGTTTTTCTGACGACGAGGTTGCTGCCGTGCCAGAACGAGATCACCTTTCGGCCTCCCGACTTGACGTCACTCAGGCGGACTCAATCACAGGGCTCGTAGCCCAGGTTTCCGAACTCGACGTACTGGTTAACTGTGCAGGCATCATTTACAGGGACGGTGCGGAATACGACATCAACACCTTCCAGAGAGTAATTGACGTCAACCTCACCGGAACGATGCGAATGTGCACCGTTTGTCGTCCAAAACTGGCGGCTTCTCGTGGAACCATCGTTAACACAGCGTCGATGCTCTCATTTTTCGGTGGTCCGCTGGTGCCGGCCTATAGCGCGTCGAAAGGCGGCATCATGCAACTCACAAAGTCTTTAGCGGTCGCGTGGGCATCAGAGGGAATCCGGGTCAACGCAATTGCTCCCGGTTGGATTGCGACCGACCTCACGCGAAACCTTGTCTCGGACAAGGCACGTTCCGCGCAAATCCTCGAGCGTACACCGCAGAAGCGATGGGGCGATCCGGCTGATATTGCTGGAGTCGTAGTGTTCCTTTGTTCTGACGCAGCACGCTTCATTACAGGCGCAATATTACCCATCGATGGCGGCTACGCCGTCGCTTGACCCGGGAGGACCGCCGTGAAAGATGCTATTCATAAACGCGCAGAATTGCCGCTAAATAGCTCCCAGGAGCGGACTCCGTACCGGCACCCTCAACCTAAAGAGTCCCCGCCCGAACTCGTCATTCCGCACGCCATCCCAGACGACGAGCGTCTATGGGTACCGCAATCAGAGACTGTGTGGTTTCGGCCGTTGTGCCTTTCCGCCAGCCGTGGTTACTGGGTCAATCTGCTGCGCGTGCGGAAGTCTGGAGTTTTGTCCCGCCATCGCCATCCACAGCCTGTGCATGGTTATGTCCTGCGGGGGAGCTGGCATTACTTGGAACACGATTGGAGCGCCACCGAAGGATCTTATGTCTACGAAGCTCCGGGAGAAACGCACACGCTAGTGGTTGAAGCCGATGTCCCAGAGATGATCACGCTCTTTCAGGTGAACGGGGCCATGATATATGTCGACCCCGATGGCGGCGTGCTCGGCTACGAAGACGTATTTACGAAGATTAACCTTTGTCGTAGCCACTTTGCTGCAACCGGACTGGGCGAGAGTTTTGTTGAACAATTCATCAGGTGAACAGTCAGGGAATTTGAAGGCCGCTAAGAATTACCCGATCTATCGGCCAAATCGATGCTTTCTCCCAGACTTCGACCAAACCGTACGCAGCGTTGTTACCGCAAGATGCGTTGCACCGCAATCAATGCCTCTGGCGGGCTTTATCGCTGCAGCGGAAAAGAGTGTCGGGATCACATCACAATCCTTAATTACTCCCATCAGATTTTCCGATTTCCGTCCAAACGCTATGGTTGTTAAGGTAGTAGCAGAGATCAAATCCACAAATTGGATCTGGAAGACCCGAGCGAAGGGAGTCCTCATGAACAACATCGAACGCGGACTAAACAAAATATTGGAAGAGCACCAACACGAGAGCGGCCTCCACGTCATTGGCGGACAACGCAAACTGGTCGACCGGTTGCTGCATTTCTTCGAGGAAGAGCAAAAGGCTCCGCAGACCAAGAGCCGTGACCAGGAAAACTAACCGCCTTCGAAGATGCCATCTGCAACGCCGCCGCCCCCAAGGGACGGCGGTTTTTGTTTAGGAAGAAAGCTTCCGCCGCTAAGGTTCTTGGTCAATTCTCCGCAGGCTTTTCAGCATGATCGATGGCGAGAATCTCCACCTGTCCGCGCTGCGGCTGTAACTCAAGCCCAAGCTGCTCCTGAATTGCCGTAACCAAGGCCGACCCGGAGAACGGTGCAGGAGAATCTGGACGCTTTCCGTTGGCAAACGCGGACGGCTGGCTTTCGTCGGCGGTCCACTTGAGCGAAACATCGTACCTGCCTGTGAGTCCGGTATTATCGATGACTTTCGTTCCTACCTGACGTGACAACAGGTCCGCGATTTGGCTCATGTTGATTGCTTGTCCTTCCATCGATCCAGGCTCCAGGCGCATCAATCCCGGATGTGGCTGCCCGTCAAGCCCCTTCCCCCTCACGCCCGATCGAGCGCCAGGCATTGCTTCCTGAAGCCTCGCTCCGCCGGGTGCGACGACCAGCGAGTAGATGGAGAGTTCCTTCCTCTCGCCGTGGACCCTTAACTTGAACCGTTCTGCCAGAAAGTTCTGAAGCATGCGCTGCCCAACCAACACCCGCTGTTCCGGCTCGAGTTTCTTCAACTCACGAGCCATTGACTCATCGATCGCGGCTTCGATATCAAACTTCGCGGAGTTGATCCAGTCGGGAGCGCCGGAGATCTGGTTATCTTGCATTTTGTAGGCTGTCACCAGCAAAACCTGAACCGTCACTCCGCTGGCGGAAAAACCCTCGGGGGTGAAGAGCATCTTTATGATTTTCCCTTGCTGCTGGATTTGCTGGGAACAAATTTCGTCACCCTATAGTTGTACGGGTTGGCCCCGCTTGCCGCTACGGCTTCTGCCCGGCTCGGAGTAGCATGCAACACTCCAAATCCCACCGGCACAGCTACCGCGATCAGGCCCGCCAGGCTCAACATTAACTTCCTACTGAAATCCAGTTTACGCACAACATTTTTGGTCATGATTTGAACAATCCTTTCCTTGAGATCGGCGCCCGTGACCCCGGACACGCAAGCCAACGGAGATCCCACGCAGAATTCACATACTTTCAAAATGCTCTCGGCATAGATCTGCCGTTCACTGCCAAACTCCAACACTTCTTCGTCGCAAGCGCGTTCGCGCTCTTCCACCAACCGCCCGCCTAACCACCAAACCAAAGGATGAAACCAGAACATGGCCTCCACCACCATGTGAATTACCGCGGCCAGATTGTCGCGGCGGCCGCGGGGCTCCAGATGCTGCCTTCAGCGATTCCTTCTTTCGGTGGAGATAACAAGACTCCACGCGTCACGACCGTCTCCTCGGCCATACACTTTTCCATATTTTCGCTTGACACCGCGGCTACAAAATTTAGAATGAATACTTATTCATTTTGATGAATAGTCATTCATTATGAGCAAGAGCTTGAGACAGAAGGCCATCGTCACGGTGCTCGAGAAAGGCCCGGTTGCCAGCCAGGAAGACCTTCAGCGCGCATTGCGCAAGTATGGCTTCAAGGTCGGCCAAGCCACCCTTTCCCGTGACATCCATGAACTCGGCCTTATCAAAACCGGTCAGGGCTATGCTCAAGCCAATGAAGATTTCTCCGATCCCTCCTTGCCGCCGGCCTCCCGCCTGGTGCGCGAGTTCGTACTCGACATCCGTGTGGCTCAGAACCTGCTGGTAGTAAAGACCGCGGTCGGAAGCGCCCAGCCGGTAGCAGCCGCTCTCGACAGCGAAGAGTGGCCCGAGTCCATCGGTACCATCGCCGGCGACGACACCATCCTTATTGTTTGTCCGGACAAGAAATCCGCCGCCCGCCTCGCGGCCCGTACCCAGGAGATGCTTGCCTAGATGCCGGCCAAACTCAAAACAGCGGTCATGGGAGCGACCGGTTATTCCGGCTTTGAATTGACGCGCATTCTGCTGCGTCACCCTCTCGTCGATTTCCCGGAGTTGCTAAGCCGTAGCGCCGAGGGTAACGCCAACCTGGCGGACCTCTTCCCCGCTCTCTCGGGTAACGGCCGATATCCGCTGAAGCCGTTGTCGTGGAGCGCGTTGAAAGATCAGGGCGTCAAGCTGCTGTTTCTGGCGACCCCGCATGAGGCTTCCCGCGCGCTGGTTCCGGAAGCAGTTGCGAACGGTCTGCGCGTCATCGACCTGAGCGGCGCATGGCGACTTAGAAATCCCGAATACCGCGCTGTGTATGGGTTCAAAGACGAAGGCTCGAAGGCCGCGGCCGAGTATACCGACAAAGCTGTCTACGGATTACCCGAGCTCAACCGCGACAAGATTGCCGATGCGACAGTCGTAGCCAATCCCGGATGCTACGCCACCACGGTGATCCTCGCGTTGGCCCCGCTGCTAAAAGCTGATGTCGTTGATAAATCAAAAGGGATCATTTCCGACTCCAAATCCGGCGTCTCCGGCGCCGGCAAAGAGCCTACGGCGCGCACTCATTTCGTTTCCGTCGCGGATAATCTCTCGGCCTACGGACTATTCGGTCATCGTCACCTCGGGGAAATTCTCGAGCAACTGGATCTAAACGACAGCGAACTCACCTTCACCCCGCATCTGCTGCCGATCCCCCGCGGTATTCTTTCGACCATCTACTTGCAACTTAAAAGTGCAATGACCGCGGCCCAAATCGAAGCTATCTTCCGCGATTTCTATCAAGGTAAGCGCTGGGTCCGGGTCTTCGCCAACCCCAAACTTCCGGAGATCCAGTTCTCGGTAAATACCAATTACTGTGACCTCGGCTTCGCGCTGGCCAAAGACGGACGGCGGCTGATCGTCGTTTCGTGCGAAGACAACCTGCTGAAAGGCGCGGCCGGACAGGCTGTGCAGAATATGAACCTGATGTATGGCTTCGACGAAGCGGAGGGCCTGCAATGAAGATCGTGGTAAAGATTGGCGGCGCAGCACTCGAAGATAAAGACACACTCCGCAAATGCGCCCGCGCGCTCGTAGACTTGGCGCGCGACGGCCACAAGATCGCCGTAGTCCACGGCGGCGGCGGCACGTTGACCCGCACTCTCAAGCTGCTTGGCAAGAAGAGTGACTTCGTCGATGGACTTCGTATCACCGATGCCGAAACCCGGGATGTGGCTCTTATGGTGCTCGCCGGAATCGTGAACAAGAGCGTGGTCGCGGCGCTGGTGGCAGCGGGAAATCCAGCCATCGGTTTGTGTGGCGGCGACGGCATGTCATTCCAGGCCCGCAAGAAAGCGACCGTCGGATACGACCTAGGGTTCGTCGGTGAAATCTGCTCGGTGGAACCACGTTGGCTGGAGGCGATCTGGACCGAAGGCGGCATTCCGGTTCTCTCGTCGCTCGCGCTCGGCTCCGACGGCGAATACTACAACGTTAACGCCGACCAGATGGCGTCAGCCTGCGCGGTCGCCTGCCACGCTGACACCTTGATTTTCCTGACCGATGTTCCGGGGGTAAAGGACGCCGAAGGTAGCGTCATGCCCTGGCTAAACATGAAGGAAGTTCCCTCGATGGTTGCCACCTCTGTCATTGCCGGCGGCATGCTGCCGAAACTTGAAGCCTGCAAACAGGCGCTCAAAAAAGGAGTCGGCAGAGTGCGCATTATGCCCGCGGCCCAGGCAGAGGTGCTGCCGCAGTTTTATTTCACCAAGATGGAATGCGGAACCGAGGTACTGGGCGCATGAACCTGGCCTCTGTGGTTAAGTCCGAGTCCGAAGTATTGCTGCCGACCTACGACCGCCAGAAGGTGTTGTTCACCCGCGGCCAGGGCGTCTATCTGTGGGACTCGCAGGGCAAGAAGTATCTCGACTTTCTCAGCGGTCTGGGCGTAAACGCGCTGGGCCACGGGCACCCCGCCATCAAAGCCGTGCTCAAACGCCAGGCGGGAAAACTGATTCACGTCTCGAATCTGTTTTTCCACGAGTACCAGGCTGAACTAGCCAAGCAACTCATCAGGATCTCAAAACTGGAGAAGGTCTTCTTCTGCAACAGCGGCACGGAGGCTTGGGAAGGTGCGTTGAAACTGGCGCGGGCCTTCGCCCGCGTCAACAATCCCAACGGGCACAAGGCCAAGTGGCGCATCATCGCTCTTGAAAATTCGTTCCATGGCCGCACTTTCGGATCTCTGGCTACCACCGGGCAGGCCAAGTATCGCCATCCCTTTGCGCCGCTTCTGCCGGGCGTCAGTTTCGTAGGCTTTAATGATGTCGAAGATCTGAAGCGCCAGTTCGATGGCAGCGTCTGTGCTGTTTGTCTGGAAACGATTCAAGGCGAAGGCGGTATCAATCCGGTCAGCAAGGAATTTTTGCAAACCGCTCGTGAGTTGACGCAAAAATCGGGGGCACTGCTGATCCTCGACGAAATTCAGTGCGGCCTGGGACGCACCGGCAAGTGGTTTGCCTACCAGCAATACAGCATCACGCCCGACATCGTCACTGTCGCCAAACCGATCGCCGCCGGATTGCCCTTGGGGGCAATCCTCACCACTAACCGCGTCGCCAGCGGGATGCACCCCGGGTTGCACGGCACCACCTTCGGCGGCGGACCGCTGGCTTGCGCTGTCGCTATCGAGTTTCTGAAGCAGGTTCAGGGGCTGATGAAGCACATCAACGACTTGGGCGGCTACTTTCACGGCAAATTGGAAAGGCTTGCCTCCCAGCACAGTTCCATCCGCGAAATCCGGGGAATGGGGTTGATGTTGGGACTGGAAATCGACCAGGCAGACACCGCGAAATCAGCCGTACAGCAATTGTTGGACCGCGGCATTTTAATCAACCGCACGCATGAAACTGTGTTGCGATTCTTGCCCCCATACGTAATCCAAAAAAAGCACGTGGACGAAGTAATCGGTGCCCTGGACGTAGCTCTCGCCAGCGCGACCGGAAAATCGAGTAAGAGGAGAAAGAATTGAGCATCCAGCCCGTAAAAAGCACAACCGCTTCGCAGCCTTTGCCATCGAAGCACTTCTGGTCGCGCGACCTGGTGTCGAGCCGCGACCTCGGTCCTCGCGAAGTCGAAACCGTGTTGAACCTTGCCGCGCTGATGAAGGCGCGGCCCGCTGACTTCAGCAAGTCGCTCGCCGGCAAGATGATGGTGATGTTTTTTGAAAAGGCGTCGCTGCGCACCCGCCTGACTTTTGAAGCCGGAATGGCGAGCCTTGGCGGATCGACCTTCTTTATCGATCAGACTCAGGAGCGCCTCGGCGCCCGCGAAACCTTGGCCGATGTGGCGCACAACGTCGAGCGCTGGGTGAATGCTATCGTACTCCGCACCTACGATCAGGAAACCATCGAGCAGATGGCCGACTTCGCGTCGATTCCGGTTATCAACGCACTTAGCGGGCTGGAACATCCCTGCCAGGCGCTGGCCGACTATTTCACCCTGCAGGAAAAGTTCGGCGACCTGAAGAACGTTACGATCGCATACGTAGGGGACGGCAATAATGTCTGCCACTCGCTGCTGCTGACCGCCGCGACTCTCGGCTCGCACATCCGCATCGCGACCCCGAAGGGTTACGAACCAGACACGCAAATCCTGGCCGCTGCCCGCACTATGGCAGAGGAAACCGGGGCGAGCATCCAACTGATGAACGATCCGCATCAAGCAGTGGATGGAGTTGACGCCATTTACACTGACGCATGGGCCAGTATGGGATGGGAGCACGAGGCCCCCAAGCGCGCCAAAATTTTCGCGCCATATCAGGTAAACGAAAAGCTGGTGGAAGGCGCGGCCTCGCACGCGGTGTTCATGCACTGCCTGCCGGCGCACCGCGGGGAAGAAATCACCGACGCTATCATGGACTGCGACCGCTCGGTGGTCTTTGATCAGGCGGAAAACCGCATGCACGTGCAGAAAGCCATCTTGCTGTTGTTGCTGGGCGGAGACATGGGCCGCCTTAAGATTAGGAGTGCCAATGCCTGAGAAGGTTGTTCTCGCTTATTCCGGTGGTCTTGATACCTCGATCATCATTCCATGGTTGAAGGATAATTATTCTTACGACGTTATCGCCATGGTCGGCGATGTTGGCCAGGGAGACGATCTAGAGGCGGTAGTCGAGAAAGCCTACAAGACCGGCGCCAGCAAAGTCGTCGTCAAAGACCTGCGCGAAGAATTTCTCACCCGCTACGTCTTCCCGACTTTAAAAGCCGGGGCGGTCTACGAGCACAAGTATCTTCTGGGAACGTCGATGGCGCGGCCCATTTTGTCGAAGGCACAGGTGGAGACCGCACTCGACGAAGGAGCTAGCGCCGTCGCTCACGGCTGCACGGGTAAGGTCAATGATCAAGTTCGTTTTGAGTTGGGATACCAGGCGCTCGCCCCGGGATTGAAGGTCATTGCGCCGTGGCGCGAGTGGGATCTGAAATCACGTGAAGACTGTCTCGACTATGCCGAGGCTCATGGCATTGCCGTGGCTCAGAGCCGCGAGAAGATCCATAGTCGCGACCGCAACCTGTGGCACATCAGCCACGAAGGGGGAGAGCTCGAAGACGCGGGCAACGCGCCGCTCGACACCACCTGGCAGATTTCGCGTTCGCCGAAAGAAGCCCCTGACCGTGAGGAGCAGGTCGAAATCGGTTTCGAAGCCGGCATTCCTATGTCGGTGAACGGTATGAAGCTTGATCCCGTGGCGCTCGTCGAATTGCTCAACGAAATCGGCGGACGCAACGCCGTCGGCCGCGTCGACATCGTGGAGAACCGCTTCGTAGGAATCAAGTCCCGCGGCTGCTACGAAACTCCCGGCGGGACCTTGCTGGTCACCGCGCACAACGAACTCGAAGCTCTGTGCCTCGACCGTGAGGTCTCGCACTTCAAGCAGCATATCGGCCTCAAGTACGCGGAGATCGTCTACTTCGGCCTGTGGTTCTCGCCGCTCCGGGAAGCACTCGACGCCTTCGTCAACAAGACGCAAGAGAACGTCACCGGTTCGGTCGTGCTCTCCCTCTATAAGGGAAACGTATCGGTGGTGAGCCGCAAATCCGAGAACTCGCTTTATCGCACCGACTTGTCTTCCTTCACCATGGGCGACAGTTACAACCAGAAAGATGCGGAAGGGTTCATCCGTATTCTCGGTCTACCTTCGCGGTCGCTGGCCCGTTTACACGGGACGGCCCCCAAAACAGAGGTGACTAAGTGAAGATGTGGTCGGGGCGTTTCCGGGCGCCGCTCGACCCAGAGTTCGAACGCTGGCAGCGGTCTTTCGATTTCGATAAGCGGCTGTTGAAGCAGGAAGTCGAAGCCAGCAGTGCACACGCTCGCGCCTTGAAAGAAGCGGGCGTGCTCTCGTCCGACGAACTGATTTCAATTCTCGAAGGACTGCAGAAGATCACCGCGCAGGCCAACGACGAGAAGTTCCTCGACGATCCCGAGGCTGAAGACGTTCACCACTTCGTCGAGAAGCAGTTGGTCAAGTTGATCGGCGATCCGGGCTACAAGCTACACAGCGGCCGCAGCCGGAACGAGCAGATCGCCACCGACCTGCGTCTCTACGTGCGCGCGGCCATCGACCAGTTGCAACACGACCTGACAGCGCTGCTCGCAGCCTGCGTGCTCTGCGCCGGAAAGGCGGCTGACAATGCCATGCCGGCCTACACCCATCTGCAACCCGCCGAACCGGTGTTGGTGGCGCACTGGCTTCTTGCTTATTTCGAAATGTTTTCCCGCGATCTCGATCGCCTGGCAGATTGCCGTAAACGTTTGAATCTGTGTCCGCTTGGCTCAGGGGCGGTCGCCGGCACCACACTTCCGCTTAATCGCAACGCAATGGCCTCAAGTCTGGGTTTCGACTGTCCCACCGGCAACAGCATCGACGCCACGAGCGATCGCGACTTCGCGCTCGAATTCGTCAACGACCTAACGTTGCTTTCCCTCCACCTGACCCGCTGGGCAGAAGAGATGATCCTGTTTTCCTCGCAGGAATATCGATTCCTCACCCTTCCCGACGCCTATTCCACCGGCAGCAGCGCTATGCCGCAAAAGAAAAATGGCGACTTGCTGGAACTCACCCGCGGCAAAGCGGCGCGCCTGATCGGCAACGCAACTGCACTGATGGTTACCGTCAAGGGCCTGCCAATGGCCTATAACAAAGACCTCCAGGAAACGCAGCAGCCGGTGTTTGAGGCAACCGAAACGATGCTCGCGCTTGTTCCCTTGGTAACTGGATGGATGCGAGCTGTCGAATTTGATTTCGAAGTCATGCAGGAAGCCGCACAATCCGGATTCATGAATGCCTTCGCCGCCGCTACTTATCTCACCCGACGGGGAGTCCCCTTCCGCCTGGCCCACGAGCAAATCGGCAAAGCGGTCGCGATCTGTCTCGACAAAGGCTGCGAGTTGCAGGATCTCCCGCTCGAGGAACTACGCCAGCTGAATCCGGCATTCCAACAGGATTTCCCTTCGTCTTTAACTTTGCAGGCAGTACTTACCATTCACGATGTTCCCGGCGCAACCGCTCCCACACAGGTGAAGCAGGCCATCGTCGAAGCCAAACGCAAACTCGCATCCATGAAGGAGGAAACTCATGCGCACGCGTGACGCCGTTCTTCCCGACGCAGAAGAAATTCACCGCCTGATCTCGGCCTATTCCGGCGACGGTACGTTGCTCCCGCGCAGCTTTGCCGAGATCTGCGAGAATGTGCGCGACTTCGTGGTGCTCGAACACAAGGGCCACATCGTCGGCTGCGGGGCGCTGCATCTTTACGGACAGCACCTCGCCGAAATTCGCTCCATCACGGTCGAACCCGAGTTCCAGCACTTTGGTGGCGGCAAAAAACTGGTCAACGCGCTGATGGACGAGGCCAGAAAGCACAAGGTTACCTGCACTTGCCTCTTCACCCGCAAGCCCGATTTCTTCTCCCACCTCGGCTTCAAGCTAGCTCAGCGCGAAGACCTGCCCGACAAGATCCACAAAGATTGCTGGGTCTGTCCCCGGCTGCACTGCTGCGATGAAGTCGCCATGGTCCGCGGCGAGTTGCCGAAGTTCGCCATTCTGCCCGAGCCTGTGGGCGCGCTCGTGAAGATCGAGGCATGACGGCGGACTTTTTCCTTCCCCAGGGATTTTCTTTTTCTTCCGGAACCGCTGGCATCAAAGCCAGCGGTCGGCCTGACCTCGCGTTGATAGAGACCGTTCCCGGCACGACTGCCGCCGCGATCTTTACTAAGAACCGCATTGTCGCTGCCCCGCTGACCGTAGCCCGTGAGTCGCTGGCGAAATCCAAAGGTAAAGTTCGTGCCGTTGTTGTCAACTCCGGCAACGCCAACTGTGCCACCGGAAAACCGGGAATTGCTGCCTGCCGCCAGGTATGCGCCAAGGCTGCGCAATTCTTGGGCGTATCTTCCGACGAGATATTCTCTTCTTCCACCGGCATTATCGGCATGCCGCTGCCGTTTGAAAAAATCCTGGCCAGGTTGCCGGAAGTGATGGATTCCTGCGAGTCTACACAAGCCGCCGCACAGAAATTCGCCGAAACCATCATGACCACCGATACCCGCCCCAAGCTGGCTTCGGTGCGCGTGCGGGTCGGGAAAAAAGAATTCTCTATGCTCGGGATCGCCAAAGGCGCGGGCATGATTCACCCGCAGATGGCGACCATGTTGGTCTATCTCCTCACCGACATCGCTGCGCCTGCAAAGAAACTCCAGCAACTGCTGCGCGCCGCCAGCGACGACACCTTCAACTGCTTGTCGGTCGACGGCGATACTTCCACCAACGACACCGCTCTTCTTCTTGCCAGCGGGCAAAGTGGAATCACGTTGCAGCAAGCAGGAAAGAAATTCCAGGCAGGTCTACATCAGGTCTGTGCCTCCTTGGCTGAACAGATCGTCTCTGACGGCGAAGGCGTGAAGCATGTAATCCATCTTTATATAGAGCAGGCCCAGAACCGCTCCGAAGCCCTGCACGTCGCCAAAGCCATCTCGCACTCTTTACTAGTCAAGACCGCTTGGGCGGGAGCTGATCCGAACTGGGGGCGCATTCTCTCGACCATCGGCTCCTGCGGCGTCCCGATCGATCCCAACCGGATCGACATCATCATCGGCAGTCAAACCGTGTTCAAAAAAGGAGCGGTGCGTCCCTTCGATGAAAGGAGAGCTCACGCCGAACTTTCTCAGCCCGCCTGTGACATCCGAGTGAGACTCCTCCGCGGCAAAGCCGGAATCCGCTTCCTAACCACCGACCTGACGGCAGAGTACGTCCACATCAACGCCGACTACTCCACCTAAGTTGGCTAAAAGCGGCTCAGTTGCCTCTTCTGACCGGCCGATATCAGCCCCTGCCTACGCTGTCACGCCCAGCGAAGTCGAGGGACCGTGCGTTTCGCAGAGCGGATGCTTCCCCCAGGGTGAGAAAGCATGGAAACCTGTGCATCCTACTTCTGCGGAAAAGATAATCCCGGCACCGGGAGGCGACCGTCGATACCGAGGGTGAAGGGGAGCTAGGCAGCGGGATTAGATAGCGCCCCGCGGGGCGCTATGAAGCTTTACCAACTCCTTGCCAGATAGATCGGGAATATCGCGGGGACGAACCGCAGTCACTTACTTTTTGGCCTGCACCGCGTCCAGGCAGCGGCCATAAAGCTCAAGCAGGTGGCTGGCGTACTCTTCAGGCTTCAACGATGCGCCTACTCCCTGAAAACCGACTCCAGCCGAACTGGTTTTTCCGTAACCGGTGCTCATTGCTACAAACTTCATCAGATCGAGAGCGATGTCTTCATTACGCCGCGATCCGAGTGACAAGCCAGGAACTTCCATAAGTGCCTCCATGGGAATAGGAGCATTTCATCCACTTCGGCGATCATAGCAGAACGAATCGCCGCTCTGCCCGCCCGGCTGGACATGGTGCTACGCGGGCTTTTGCTCGGGTCCAAAGAGCGTAAGCAGGTGGCCGTCGGGATCGGGGAAGTTTGCCGCCCACATAGGCCCGTTGACCTGATGAGGCTCATGGCTGAAGACGACGCCTTGCTTCTTAAGAGCTTCCGCTCCCGCCTTCACGTCCTGGACAGAAAAAATTACCTCGGTTGCTCCCGCCACGTTTGCCTCGCCGCTCGCGCGGTCCTCGCTCAATACCAGCGTCACCACCCCGGTATCAAACATGGCAAAACCTGGAAATTGCTGTCTTAAAGCGATTCCCAGTTGGTCGCGATAAAACGAGACGGATCGTTCCATGCTCCGGACTCCCAGCATGATCATACTGATGGCTGGGACGCGATAACTTAAAGTATTCATACCTGTCTCCCGGATCTGAGTTGTTTTCCGTTCTTAGTTACCGGCTCTCAGCTCTTAGTCAAGGCTCGAGGCCCACGTGGCAGATTCGACCCGCTAAGTAGTCACTAGCGCGTTTTTCAGTGTTTATCGCCACGATTTCCACAGGAAAGCGGTGATCGTGTGGACGGAGTACAAGTTGCCTTCCAAACACTTCCACATACCTTAGCGCAAGCCTCCGTTCTGGTTCACTGCATAAATGTTGGGGGCAATCTTTGCGATAGGGCTGCAGTGAATCGTAGTGGCGATCGTCTTGTCAAGAGGGCATAATCGACGATTTCTCTGTAAGTGATTCAGAAGAAGCCAAATAAAAACTTGGGGATAATATCCCATTTTCCCTATTCAAAACGCTCGGCTGGTTTAGATAGTCAACAAAGGGAAATTTCTGGGGCGCGTCCCAAACAAGACGCGCCTCGAACTTTTTTACGGACGATTTGATGAAAAGAACAAGATCGGCGGCAAAACGGGGATTCGTCCCGGTACGCAAGCCTGCAGACTTGACCGCGACTCGACAAACGATCGCAAACTTGTTGGGTCGCATGCAGTGCGCATGGTGCAAATGACCATCGCGGAACTCGACAAGGGTCCCTGCTCCAAGAAGTATTTGTTTGAGATGGTGGGACTGTTTCCGGGGGACGCAGAGGCGGTTCCGACTGGGGAAGGAGTATTGGCGAAAACGCTATGGAAGCTTTAGGCCTCCCGGAAGAAACCGGTGTAGAGGAGAGAGTTACCAAAGGCACGGATGGCCGGGAAGGGGAAGATCGGGAGTTGCAAAGAGATGCCGTAGAATGAAATTACGGCGCCGGTTTTCAGGCATTCGCCGGGTAAGGCGAGTCAGGGTCCGGGGCGAGGGATCACAAGGAAAGAGAGAAATGGACATCACCTGGGTGACGGA
>Ga0157378_10001213_pt1 | contig 23389 bp, 18 predicted proteins | sample M65metaG_FD_115309 | JGI IMG/M metagenome (GOLD analysis project Ga0157378, IMG submission 115309) | Miscanthus rhizosphere microbial communities from Kellogg Biological Station, Michigan, USA - M6-5 metaG | ecosystem: Host-associated > Plants > Roots > Rhizosphere > Soil | place: USA: Michigan...
ATGGAGTAGCGAAGCAAGGATCTTATGTCTGTCTTTCCGGGCCCGTTTCCCAGCAGGAATTCCTGCCCCGTAACCTTCATGGCAATGATCCCGAGATTTTTCTTTCTGGCCTCGGGGAGCGCGAGCTCTTCAAAACGCCCATTCCGTGAGGCATTCAGGGCCATCTGCACACAGTCCAAGTCGTTCTGCCGAATCGCTTGAGCCATTACTTCTCCATTGGTGTGGCTCGTCATGCCGATGAACCTGGTCATCTTTTGGTCTCGCGCTTCGAGGGCACCCTTGATTGCCCCATTCGGTGCTTCGATTTTTGCGAGATCGTCGGCTTGGCCCACGCTGTGAATGTGGACCAAATCCACGTGGTCTACCTGCAGGCGCTTGAGACTGCCTTCCAATCGCCGCAGGAATTCGTCTCGCGAGCGATCTGGAATTTTGGTGGCAAGCCACACTTCCTTTCGGCGCTTCGCCATTACTTGGCCCACGCGGGACTCGCTCTTGCCATCTCCATAGGAATACGCAGTATCGAGATAGGTAATTCCAAGATCAATCGCTCGATTGAGCGCGGTCAGCGCCTTGTCTTCCTCCTCATACATTAGAAAACGGCTTCCGCATCCGAATGCCAGAATTGAGACCTTGGCACCGGTACGCCCCAAGGTACGCGATGGGAGCATGTTTGGCTTGGTTGGATCGGCGGCGACATCCTTCAAGAGCGATAGACTCGCCCCGGCTGCAGTCCCCAAACCAATTCGCTCAAGAAATTTCCTTCGAGAAAGGTCTTTGCTCATAGGATCCTCCAAATCAGGTTGATCTCATTCATTTCCGACTACGACCGCTTCTAGGTGCGACCAAGAACCAGGCGATCCATGCGGCTGCTCACATCTCGTAAATAAGCCTCATCGCCTGCCTCGAGCTCGGCGATAGCACTGCCCGCATAATTTATCTCTGCCAGCGCACTGCGGACTGCTCCCCAATCTGCGTCGCCATCGCCGAGGTTCACCCATGAATATCCGTCATCTTTGCGTTTGAAGTCTTTGACATGAAGCTTGACGATGTTCTTGCCGAGAGTGCGAATCCAATCTTGGGGATAACCGTAGAGCAGCACGTTTCCTACGTCGAACCACGCCTTGATCCAAGGGCTCTGAAACTGGCGAATGTAAGTGTCCATCTCCATAGGGCTTAATAAGAACTTGTTCCAGACTTCCTCTATTGCAATCACAATCCTCAACTCTGTAGCCATTGGAATGAGTTTACGAATCTGCACTTGGGAGCGGGTCCACGCATCGCGGTAAGACGTCTGCGAGTTGACCACAGCGGGGACGAGCAGAACAGTGTCTGAACCCCAGAGTTTTGCATTGTGCAGGGAGGTTCGCATGCCAGCCAGGCTCTTTTCGACGACCGCCGCGTCGTTTGAAGAAAGGGGATATTTCCAGTGATCCATATTCATCACGGAATCGATGCGAACGTTTGCTTTATGGGCAGCGTTCTTGATGTCGTTTGCATCGTGCTCATCAGGTGTTGTCGGCGCCTGCACCACCTCGAAGCCAGTGTCCCTTGCCATCTTGAAGCGATCATCGTGATTCAGACTGCTGGGAAGCATGCTATAGACGAGGCCTTTTTTGATTGGAAGAGTGGCGATTGTCGGCGACGACGGGGCAAGCAAGGATCGTGCCAGTCCCTGGCTAATACCAGCACATGCACCTACGGTAACGGAAGACTTCAGAAACTGACGTCGGGAAGTATTTCCCATCTAAAACCTCTAGGTAAAATCTCCAAGCCTCACTTCAGCTTGTTCAGATCAATTTTAGGATCATAGACTTCCTTCGACTTCATCATTTCGTCCCATGTGATCTCATGTTTCTTGTAGGCTGACTGGCGGGCCATCATGCATGAGATCGCGGATTCAGCTCCCTTGTCAGCCTGATTGTGAAAGTTGCCGCTGGTAATGCTTTCGACGAACGCCTTCTTCTTTGTCGAGTCCGCCAATTCGAGATTCGAAGTAAAGCTGCCGGTGGTTGAGAACGCCTGAGGCTGATTGTTGTTCGACCCCGAGTCAGCCCATTGCCAGGGTTCGTCACCCCAAATACCCAGCGGTCCAGTGTAGGGGGATTGAGAAGTCCCTTTGGTGCCGAAAAAACGTTCTGTAACGTCCCACCATCCCTTGGCAAATTGGGTGGAGGTGAAAGTCACCTGGACGTCATTCGGATAGTGGAATAGCGCATGGTAATTCCCGTACGCATCTCCGTCATTCGATGGGCGGCCATTGCGGCCCCCGTCGGCGGAAACCTTGAGCGGGTGCGATTGCAGAATCCAATTGCAGATGTCAATTACATGGATATTCTGTTCCACGATAATGTCGCCGGAAAGAGCGCGGTCACGGATCCAATTGCGAATGCGGAATTCTGCTGGAGAGGCACTCGGTCGCTCAGGCCGATCGATGTATCCCGTAAGATAGTGGGCTTCGCCACACACGATCGTGCCCAATGCACCGCCATGAATGCGTTTGACCATTTCCACAAAGGGCGGACAGTCGCGAATCTGGAACCCCACGTCCAAACTCAGCTTGCCTTGAGCGCGCTTCCCGAGTTCCATAACCTTTAGCGCGCCCGGCACGTCCACCGAAACTGGCTTTTCGAGATAAACGTGCTTGCCGGCACCCACAACCGTTTCGAGGTGATGGGGATGAAAATAGGGTGGAGTGGCAATGACAATCGCATCGACCTCTTTAGAAGCTGCCATCTGCTGGTAGGCGTTCGGACCGACGAAGAGTAGGGCAGCATCAAGCGGGGCATAGCTTTTCGCCAGCTGAATTTTGTCGAAATGCGCCTTGGCCGCGTCGATCTGGTCTTGAAACAAATCGGCTAGTGCCACCACTCGTGCCCCGCCAGTGTCGACGAGATTGGTCGCGTCTTCCGTTCCGCGGCCGCCACAACCGAGCAAGCCCACGCGCACCGCTGAGTTGGCACCGCTACCGAATGCTAACTTGGGCTTGATGAACATCAACCCGGCAGTAGTGGCGGCCAGTCCCACAAACTTCCGGCGGTCCAGTGATGTGCTGTTCGTCTTCCCTTCTTCTGCTGCCATGTTTCCTCCCGACGACTAGGATGGTCCGATTAAAGCTTCCAGGTATTTCTTTGCAGCCAAAACGTCTTCAACCTGCCGGGCCCCCGAAATCTCGCGCTCAATGGTAACGGCCCCACGATAGTTCAGCTCTTTCAAACGAGCAATGATACGCGGAAAATCAACCTTGCCCTTGCCAATTGGGACCTCCTGGCCGAGGTCTTTTGGATTGGTTGGCCACAATCCATCCTTGGCGTGAATGCCCTGCACGTAGGGACTTAGAATTTCGATCGCGTCTACCGGATTGGCTTTGCCATACAAGATCAAATTCGCAAGATCGAAATTGACGCCCTGGTTGTCGGTTCCGACATCAAGAATAGTCCGCACCAGTGTCGTAGGAGTTTCTTGTCCCGTCTCGTAACGAAAATTCTGGCCGTTGCCCTTACAGTAGGTGGTAACTTCGCGAATTGCGGAGACCACTTCCTTGTATGTTGGATCGTTGGGATTCTCTGGGATAAATCCGCAATGCGTCTGCACTGCCGAGATGCCGCACTGCTTGGCGAAGTCCGATGCATGTTTGATGTGAGCTATTCTTTCTGCGCGCGTCTGGAGTGGAACCAAGCCTATCGTCAACGGCCCTTGGTAGAAGTCCCATACCTCCTTGCCTGGACCTCCGACGACCAAAGCAGTCGGCTCAATGTTGTTCTTGTCCAATGCCCTATTTAGTTTTTCGGTGAGACCCGACTCAAATTCGTTTACATAGACCTGCGCTGTTGTCAGGCCTAGACCGCGGACCTTCGCCATAGCGGAATCCGGATCTTTGTCGATGTCGATGATCAGACCGAGACGCAAAGGCTGTTTGCCGTTGTCAGCAGGCACGGGCCTGACCTTTCCGGCAACTTTGGGTTCGGATGAAACCTGCCCTGAACTTGGGAAACCTAAAGCCGCTAGTGTCGAGCCCACCCCCAGCGCGGAGACAGACCGTTGCAGGAATGTTCGGCGATCTTGTTTACTCATATAGTTAAATCCGGGGAAGCCCTCTACTCAGCCTTAATGTAAATATCCTTCCATCGAACCTTCACCCCTCCCCCGGTATGAATCTGTAGAGCGATGACGCCATCGGTAAATCGCGGGGTGGAGTCGTTAAAGTCCGCAACTTTTGTTCCATTAACATGGGTAATGATGTGATTGCCGTGAACGAAGACTTCCAAGTAGTTCCAGGTACCAGGCTTCAGCGAATTCTCGGCGTCGGCAGTCGGCATCGCCACCCATTCGCGGCCGCCGCTTTCGTAGAGCCCCCCAGTGTGCTTGCCGCGGCTGGGATCCACCTCAACCTGCATGCCTACGATGTCGGGTCCATGTTCAGGATTCAGACCAGTGATTTTTGAGTGCAGGAACAATCCGGCGTTCCCATCGGCCTCTCCTTTGAACTTCAGACGCAGATCAAAGTCACGATAGGTTTTCTCGGTGGTCAAATAACCATACTTGTTGGCAGAGCTCTCTCCAAGGATGGCACCTTGTTCGACCACCCATTTTTCGTCGCCGTTATTTTTCCAGCCCTGCAGGTCTTTTCCGTTGAAAAGAGGAACCCAGTCTGGCTTCGCAGGCGCTGCAACTATAGCGTTTAACGTGGACAGAGAAATGAGTATGAGTAGCGCAATATTTTTCATGGCACGTCCCTTCATCTGAACCTGACACATCGGTTCTGGCCGAAGAGAATTCTATTACGAATGGGCGTTAGCGCTTAGGGTGTTTTCTCACAGAAGGCTCCCTTTCCACCGTCCGAAAGATGTGAGCCCGAGATGCCAGCCGTTTTGGACCGCGCAATCATGATGTGCCTGACAAAGAATCCAGAGGAACGTACCGCAGATGCGCAGACGTTGGAACGAATGCTTGAAGACTCGGTTGAAATTGCCCCTTGGGGCAGGGAAGCAGCCCACAATCGGTGAAATACGAACATACCTCAGGAAATTTCACCAGTGGTTCCGGCGACTCAACGGGTGACTTCAAATGAAAGTCTGCCTCTTGTAGTTAGAGCCCATTCCTCGCGAGACGAGAAATGGGCCCCCGGTTTTGGACAGCGTGATCTAGAAGTTGTACTTCAATCCCAACTGAATCTGCCGCTGTGGGATTGCGACGGAGGTTATGACGCCGGCGCTGCCCGGGCCGTCGTCGATGAAGTTGTCGGGCTGGGCGAAGTTGGCGTGGTTGAAGGCGTTGAATAATTCCGCCCGGAATTCCAGGCGCTGCGATTCGGTCAAGGCGAATTCCTTGCGTAACGAACCATCGAACACGTTCTGTCCTGGCCCGATCAAGCCGTTGCGGGGCGCATTGCCGAAGGCGAATCCGTTCGGCACCGCGAAGGCATTGATGTCGAACCAGTTGTCAGGAGTGCGTTGATCGCGCGGCAGGTTTCCGTCGTGCAACTGATCCGGTCGTACGATACCTTGTGTACCGGTATTTGACGGATCGAAGCCGAGATAGGGCGAGAACGGGAATCCGGTCGCGAGGGTATAAATGCCGCCCACGTGCCATCCTCCGAACACCGCATCCATGGCGCGATTGTCCAGGTGATGCTGCGATCCACCAAAGGGCAATTGGTAGTCAAAGCTCAGAACCCAACGCAGCTTCTGGTTGAAGTCGGCCGGGCCACGTTCCGCTCCTAGGTTATAGCTGTCCTGCGCGAACGGCGCAGCGCAGCAGATCTCGGGGAGATCGTTGATAGCTTTGCTGTAAGTGAAAGCGCTCAGCAAGTAGAGGCCGTGCGTCGCACGCTTCTCCACTTTGACTTGCAGTGAGTTGTAGTTCGAGGAAGCAATATTGGTGATGGCGGTGAAGCCGCCCAGGGTGGGGAACGGACGGCGAGCTTGCACGTCACCGGGACCAGGAGTTGGGTCTTGGTTTGGATCGACCACGCCCTGCAAGTGAGTTCCCTTCGAACCTGCGTAGGCTACTTCCACGCTGGTCTGCCCCGGCAACTGACGTTGGATGGCCAGGTTCCAGCTTTGGTAGTAGGGAGTATGGAGACGTTGGTCAACGCTGGTCACGCCCGGATTGACAGCCAGGCTGGGATCAAGTGACGGGAATCCTTGCGAGACCGTGATGAGGGGCGTCACTCCATCGCTGATGAAGTTCGGCTCGTAGAAAAACGGCAGGTTGTATGCCAGTTGCAGCGGAGCCGCAGTACGAATCTCCTGACCACCGAAAAAGATGCCGTAGGCGCCACGAATTACAGTGTTGCCGTCGGCGGTTGGCGTCCAGGCAAATCCCAGGCGGGGAGCGAAGTTGGCTTTATCGCCTTCCACCAGGCTACGCGAAGCGCCGCCGACGCCGGCGGTGATGAGGGTGCTGGTTGCGTAATCGAAGTTGCTCTGCCGATTGTTGGCTTCGACCGTCGGTGAGAAGTAGTCGTAACGTAACCCAAGATTCAAGGTCAGACGGTGAGTGACTTTCCAATCGTCCTGAAAGAATGCCGAGGGGACATGCTGGCGGTTGTATAGACCGACCACGGTGGAGATCCGGGCGCTGAGGGGAAGGCCCAGCAACATATCGGCCAACGGACTGCCACTGTCGTCAACCGCGCCTTGCGTGAATTGCCCGGTGAACGAGAATTGGCCACGGGGCGCAGCTTCCTGGGAAATGTTGAACTGGCTCCAGCGGATTTCGCCGCCGACCTTGAACGTATGCGAGCCACGCACCAGGGTCAGCACGTCGTTGATCTGCCGCTCCTGACTTGCCAGCAGAGTGGGCGCGAATCGAGGATCGCCAACCCGGCGGTAGCCGCCGGTGGGAGAGAATAACGTCAGGCCATTCACGCGAGAATCATCGGGAACGCCCGGAACTCGCAGATCGTCCGGGGGAAGAACGGTGCCGTTCACCGGCAATCCGCGGCGCACATGCACGTGATTAAAGCCGATGCGGGCTTCATTGATGATTCGGGGAGTGAAGGTGTGGGTGTACCCGACGGAGGCGCCCTCGGTGTCTTCAAATCCAATTCCGGTACTGGAATCGCCGCCATTGGCCAGTCCGGGCAGTGGCGCCGGGCGAACGTCTTTCCTTCCTGCCTGCGAATAGCGCACGAAGAACTGATTGGTTTCCGACGGGGTGTAATCCACCCGCCCGTCACCCTGATCGATTCCGTCCTGTTCCGTGGGGAAAATGATGTAGCGGCTGCCGGCAGCGTTGGCGTCCGGGTAAAGATTCATGTACGCCTGGCTGATGGGGTCGATGCGGTCCGTGGGGATGATGTTTCCAGGAAACGGATTGCCAGTTTGGGGATCGTAAACGGTCGGCTCGCCGGCGGCGGAAAAATCTCCAACCCGTTCCGCCGCGGTTGGGACCTTGGAGTTCCAGTTCAATGGGTTGCGAATGCGTGTTCCTTGATAGTCGCCGAACCAGAAGAGTTTGTTCTTGATAAGCGCGCCGCCCAGGGTTCCACCAAACTGATTCTGCTTGTAAGAAGCCTTGGAGTCGGTGGGGAGCTCGAAATAGTCGCGCGCATCGAGTGCGGAATTTCTGAAAAATTCGAACACACCGCCGTGCAGTTGATTGCTTCCGGACTTGATGATGGCGTTGACGACCGCGCCGCCGCTGCGTCCGAATTCCGCGGAGTAGCTGTTGGTCTGAAGTTTGAATTCCTGAATGGCGTCAACGTTGGTGCGAAGCACGAAGCCCCCGTTGTCGTTAGAGTTGTTGTCGATTCCATCGAGAAGGAAGTTGTTTAAGGTTCCGCGGGTGCCATTAGCGACGAAGCTGTTTTGGCCGCCGGTGCTGCTGCCGCCGGAGTTGCCGTTGGTGCCTGAACTGGTGCGAACTACGCCGGTACTTAGGGTGGCGAGCTGCACATAGTCACGCCCATTGAGCGGCAGTTCGGTGATCTGGGTGGTGGTGATGACCTGGCCCAGGGAAGATGTCTCCGATTGGATGGTCGGGGTCTCAGAAGTGACCTCAATGTTCTCTGAGATCGAGCCCACTGCCATGTCGAAGTCAACCCGCAAGCGATCCTGCACCTTGAGGGTGACCAAGTTACGAGTCGAGGTCTTGAAGCCTTGCGCTTCGGCGACGACTTTGTAGTCTCCCGGACGAAGCGGCGGGGAGACAAATTCTCCCGAACTGTCGGTTTGCGCCTTGGTGGTCACGCCGGTTGCGACTGCTGTGATGGAAATAGTAGCCGTCGGGACGCTGGCCCCTTGGCTATCGCGGACGCTGCCGGCAATCGTTCCTGTGTCGACTTGAGCAAAAGTAGCAGATAGGGTCAGAAAGCAAAAAGAGCAAAGTAGGAGAAGTCGTCGCATTGGGGCCTCTTAGTTCGGGTTAAAAGTGTGGAATAGAAAGTATACAGCACAACTAGAAAGCAAAGGAAAGTATATAAGGGACAAACAGGAAGGAAATGGCAAGTTTTCGATTGTGGAAATCGGGATTTCGAGAAAATGGAAATTCGGCTCCTGCCGGTTCAACCGAAGGCGGCGGGACGGTTCTAACGATTGCTTCCCTGGATGGAGAGCTAGTCGGCATTGGGCGGACGTTTTCTGGGGATACAATCGTGCAAGGTAAATTACCTGTGCGCTCATTCCTAACTGATCGAAGGAACCTTCATGAGCATTGCGCAATCGGAGATCGCAACCCGTTTTGCCGCCCTTAATCCGCCGAAGCGCTATTTGTTCGGGCCCGGCCCCACCATGGTGCATCCGCGAGTCTATGAAGCACTGTCAATACCCATCGTCGGGCACCTGGATCCCTACTTTATTCGGGTCATGGAAGACGTCCAGCAATTGCTTAAGCCGGTCTTCGGCACCAGTGAGGGTGTCACGATGGCAATCTCGGCCACCGGAAGCGGAGGTATGGAAGCGGCGGTCTCAAACTTCGTCGAACCGGGCTCGAAGTTTGCCGTCTTCGCCAACGGCTACTTTTGTGATCGCATTAGCGAGATGGCCAGGCGCCAAGGCGCGAATGTAGTGCGGCGAGAGAAGCCATGGGGTGAAACCTTTACGGACGGCGAAGCGGCGGACTTCCTCCGCTCGGAAAAACCACAGGCTGTCGCATACGTTCACGCCGAGACCTCGACGGGCGCACTACAGCGGGGGCAAGCCATCTGCAAAGCTGCCCACGAGGTGAAAGCGCTTGTGATCGCCGATTGCGTTACCTCACTTGGAGGAGTTCCAATCGAGGCCGACGAGACCGGAATTGATGTTGCCTATAGCTGCACCCAGAAGGGATTGAGCTGCCCACCGGGACTGTCCCCGATTTTTATATCTAAGCGGGGCATGGCCTGGCTGGGCACGCGGCAGTCGTCTCCCCATAGCTGGTACTTCGACATCAAATTGATTCACGACTATGCCAGCGTCTCGCACCGCTATCACCACACCGCACCGATCTCGATGTTCTATGCATTGCGCGAAGCGCTAACCGTGATTGCAGAAGAGGGCGCGGAGAACCGCTGGCAACGTCATCGGCATTGCCACGAAATGTTTGTTCGCGGCATCGAGTCGATGGGGCTGCGCATGCATGTTCCCGAGGGCGAGCGGATCTGGACTCTAAACACGGTCTCGGTTCCTGCTGGCATTGACGACGCAAAGGTTCGTAAGCGACTCATGGACGAGCAGGGAATCGAAATCTTAGGAGGATTTGGTCCGCTCGCCGGAAAAGTCTTTCGCATTGGCATCATGGGACCCCTGGCCACAGAAGAGAACGTTGAATTCCTTTTGCGCGAGTTCAAGATCGCGCTCGCAGCCGAAGGATATCGCGGCTAACATCGTTTCGAGCAAGACGGGAGCCGAATGGAAACACAAGTTCTCGACGAATTCCGTGAGGTCGTGGGCAAGGGCCTGATCACCGACAAGTCGCAACTTCATACCTACGAATGCGACGGCCTCACTAACTTCCGCGTTCTCCCGCAAGCGGTGCTGCTGCCCACTTCCACCGAACAGGTGCAGGCCCTGGTACGCATCTGCAGTCAAAGAAAGATTCCATTCGTCGCCCGCGGTTCTGGCACCGGTCTAAGCGGCGGCGCTCTTCCGCACGAAAACGGAGTCGTGATAAGCCTGGCCCGGATGAACCGAATTCTGGAGGTTGATCTGGTGAATGCTCGAGTTGTGGTGGAACCCGGAGTCATCAACGCCGAGATTACACAACGGGTTTCTCCGCACGGCTATTTTTATGCACCTGACCCCTCATCTCTTTCAGTATGCAGCATTGGCGGGAACGTTGCGGAGAATGCCGGGGGAGCGCACTGCCTGAAGTATGGTTTCACCACCACTCACGTGCTTGGTCTGGAAGTCGTATTGCCGGATGGATCGCTGGTGCATGTTGGCGGCAAGGCACTCGACCGTCCGGGCTACGACTTGCCCGGAATTTTTGTGGGATCAGAAGGCACGCTGGGCATCACAACCCGCATCGCTCTTCGGATTGTTAAACAACCAGAAACAATTCGAACTCTTCTTGCTGCTTTTAACTCTTCGAATGAGGCCGGCGCCGCTGTGAGTGAGATCATCGCTGCGGGTATGCTGCCTGCCGCGATTGAGATGATGGATAACCTCGCGATCCAGGCGTCAGAAGCTGCCGTCCACGCCGGCTATCCGAATTGCGGGGCCTTGCTGCTCGTGGAGTTGGATGGTCCTTTGGCGGAGGTGGAGTGCCTTACGGATCGCGTAGACAAAATCTGCACTCAATGTGGCGCGTGGGAGGTTCGTGTCGCACAGTCGGAGTCGGAGCGCATGATGGTCTGGAAGGGGCGCAAGGCCGCGTTTGCCGCCATGGGAAGAATCTCGCCCAACTATATCGTCCAGGATGGTGTCATCCCACGCACTGCTTTGCCACAGGTTCTTGCTCAAATCGAGCAGATGAGCGCGGCTGAGGGCTTGCGCGTCGCCAATGTTTTCCATGCAGGCGACGGCAATCTTCACCCCCTTGTCCTTTATGATCGACGCATCGCCGGCCAGGAAGAGCGGGCCTTTGAATTATCGATTAATATTCTCCGGCTCTGCATCAAACATGGCGGGTCGATCACCGGGGAACATGGCGTCGGCGAAGAGAAAAAGATGATGATGTCGGAGATGTTTGCCGAGCCAGACCTCGATACCATGCAGCGGGTTCGCTGCGCATTTGATCCAGAACATCTCTCGAATCCCGGGAAAGTTTTCCCCCGAACCAGGCTGTGTGCCGAAAAAACCGGGCCTTACCAGCCGCATCCCCTTGAACTGAGCGGAGCGGCTCAGTTCTTCTAGACGCCGAATGGAAGCCAGCCGCGTACCTCCGATTCCGCCTCTGATTGCGAATACTGTCCGCTCCGATTTGAAGACGCTGCTTGGAGAATCCCATCTGCGCCCGGCGCTTCTCGCAGATGCCATCGACGGCGTAGTACCTGAAACTATTGTAGAGCCCTGCAGCGCAAGCGATTTGGCATCTGCTCTCAAAATCTCGAGCGAAGCTGGACTGAGTGCTATTCCGCGAGGTAGCGGAAGCAAGATCGGATGGGGTAATCGGCCCACGGCCGCGAATCTGGTGCTTTCAACTGGCCGGCTAAACCAAGTGCTTGAACATGCGTGGGGCGATATGACCGCTACGGTCGAAGCTGGTTGTGTTTTTTCAGACCTGCAGCACACGCTAGCACGACATGGTCAACGCCTGGCACTTGATCCGCTGTGGCCGGGACGGGCGACCATCGGCGGCATTTTAGCTACGAATGACAGTGGCGCGATGCGCGCGCGTTTTGGATCCCTGCGCGATTTGGTCATTGGGATTACTCTGGCGCTGCCCGATGGCACGCTGGCAAAGAGCGGAGGCAAGGTCGTAAAGAATGTCGCAGGATACGACTTGGCGAAACTCGCCACAGGATCTCTTGGGACACTGGGCGTCATTACTCAGGCGATATTCCGCTTGCATCCTGTTCCTACCCACGCTCGTTCCGTCACCATCGGTGCAAAAGATAGCGGAGCGGTACAGGCGGCGGTTCTCGCAATTCTGGATTCTCAGCTAGTTCCTTCTGCGATTCAGATTCGGGCTAGTAGTTCCAGCACTCCGCTTGTCGACGTTCTGTTCGAAGGAACTGCGGCGGGGTGTGATGCGCAGCTTCAGCAGTTGGCGCGAGTTGTCTCGCCTTGTGTTGAAAATGGATCGGATGGTTCCTCGTGGGTAGCTCGCGAGCCCTTGTTTGAAGAATCGCCGAACACGGCAGTTTGTAAAATTAGTCTGCTACCTTCTGACTTCGGTCGCCTTTTGAACCGACTCGCTCGGTTGGCGGGGGCCTCTGAAAGTTTTTGGGCACTGATTCTGCAGTCTGTTGGCGTCGGATTGTTGCGCCTGGAGGCTGCCTCCGTTGATGGGCTTCGCGCGGCAGTCCTTGACCTGCGGTCCTACGCGGAGTCGAGCGGTGGAGCGCTGGTGATTTTGAAATGCCCGAATGAACTTAAATCCGGGACTGATGTTTGGGGAAGTGCAGGCGACGCACTACCGCTAATGAGAAGCGTTAAGGCGCAGTTTGATCCCTCGGGAGTCCTGAATCCGGGGCGTTTTGTGGGGTCGATCTGATGACAAAGCAGAGCATGTTTGCGGCTTCCAACCCCCCGGACAAATGTGCCTTCGATGCCCACCATCCTCCCTCTCGCGAATTGCTCAACGAGTGCGTGCATTGTGGGTTCTGCCTCGCGACCTGTCCTACCTACGCGCTTTGGGGCAACGAGATGGATTCGCCTCGCGGCCGAATTTATCTGATGAGCCTTGCTTCCGAGGGACAGATCCCGCTCGACTCCACTTTCGTGCGCCATATGGACAACTGTTTGGGATGCATGGCTTGCGTCACCGCGTGTCCTTCCGGCGTCAAGTACGACAAGCTGATCGAAGCGACGCGTGCCCAGATCGAGCGCAACCATGATCGTCCGCTTACTAGTGGCCTACAACGCCGCATGATCTTTCATCTCTTCCCGCGGCCTGACCGGTTGCGCTGGTTGCTTGCGCCGATGAGACTTTATCAACGCTCGGGATTGCAATCGCTCGTAAGAAAAAGTGGCGTTCTCAAGTTAATGCCTGCGGGTTTGCGGACGATGGAGAGTTTGCTGCCGGCCCGCCTGCCCGCTTCGAAAGCTTCCATCCTGCCGGAACGCATAGCAGCCGTGGGAACGCGACGCTTGAAAGTGGGTTTGCTTTCGGGGTGTGTGCAGAGTGTCTTTTTCTCCGAGGTAAATGCCGCCACAGCGAGGGTTCTATCGGCGGAGGGTTGTGAGGTCGTGATTCCCCGCGATCAGATTTGTTGTGGTGCTCTCCTGGTTCACGCCGGTGAGGAATTCCAGGCGCTGGACTATGCGCGCAGGACCATTGAGGTGTTCGAACGCGAGGGCATGGATGTGGTCGTGAGTAATGCTGCCGGGTGCGGATCGAATTTGAAGGACTTTGGCTATCTGTTGCGGGACGATCTACAGTATGCAGCGCGCGCCAAAGTGTTTTCCGCCAAGTGTCGCGACATTTCTGAGGTGTTGGCGTTTCTCCCTCCTCGCGCTCCCCGGTACCCCCTCTCTCTGAAGGTCGCATACCAGGACGCCTGCCATTTGCAGCACGCTCAATCCGTGACGATCCAGCCGCGTACTGTTCTGGCAACAATCCCTGGACTTGAGTTATTCGAGATTGCCGAGCCCGCACTCTGTTGCGGATCGGCCGGCATTTACAACCTGCTTCGCCCCGAGTCGGCGGAAGAACTCGGAGCCCGCAAGGTTCAACACATCCTAGCCACTGGGCCTGACATTGTTGCTACCGGTAACCCAGGCTGTTTGCTTCAATTGCAAAAGGGAATCAAGATGGCGGGAAGCAACATCTCGGTCGTTCACATGGTGCAGTTGCTGGATGCGTCGATACGTGGTGCAACGTCCTTCAAGGACTGAATGGCCTCGCTTTTACTTTACGAACGTAAGTCCGTGCGGGACTGCGTGAGGGAAAACGTAGGCATAAAACATCACGATGCCCCCCACGATAGCCCCTAAAGCAATCGAATGCCAGACTACGAAGCGGAAGATGATTCCCTCGTTACCAACTTGCTCCGTAGCCGCGGTAGCTATGGTAATCGATTGCGCATCCACCATCTTCCCCACCACGCCGCCCGCGCTATTTGCCGCACACATCAGTACCGGGTCGATCCCCAGCTGCTGCGACGTTATCCTCTGCAGGCTGCCGAACAACGCATTAGAGGAAGTGTCACTCCCGGTGAGTGCGACGCCAAGCCAGCCCAAAAACGTGCCGAAGAACGGATACAGCCACCCCGTTCGCGTAAATGCCAGCCCTAGAACAGCATCAAGACCCGAGTAGCGGGTGACATAACCCAATCCGAGCATGAAGGAAATAGCTACCATTGCCAGCCGCATGCGAACCAGTGTGCGCCAGAAGATTTTTACCAACCTTGCGGGAGATAATCTAAGCAAGATGCCAGCGACAATGGCGCCCAGAAAGCAACCGGTTCCGGTCGCCGAAAGCCAGTTAAAATCGTACCTTGCCGCTTCTGGTGTCGGCTTGGACACAACCGGCACTGCCCTGAAAACCTCACCGTGGAGATAGGGAACGTCCCACCCCGGCGGACCGGGGCGAGCCTTGCCGTCCGGCATGACGACTTTGAACGCTGGCGTCGTTGCCTGGTTGATGGCCAGCTTGATCGACGGCAAGCCCCAGACCAGCACGAAGACAGACAGAATCGCAAAGGGCATCCATGCCCTCATGACCTGCGCTGGGGTATGGGAAGAGGCGGTCACGTAACCATCGAACTCCGCCGCGCTCCACTCGCCTCCGAATTGATCGGCGATCTTTCCAGTCGGTGGAGGCAGAGGCACTGCATCTTTGTCGTAGTCGAACCGCCATATTTTTTTTGGTTTCCAGAAACGCAGGAACAGCACCGTAGCGGCAATCGAGACCACGCCACCGACGATGTCGACAAGATTGCTGTCGATGTAATTCGACCAGAGAAATTGTGTCAGGGAGAAAGAAATCCCCACCACCAGAATGGCCGGCAGTACCTCCAAGGTTTCCTGCCAGTTCACCATCGTTCTTACCAACCAAAAGGGAACGAGGATCGCGACGAAGGGAAGTATGCGGCCGATCATCGCATTCAGATCGGATTCCGGCAGACCCGAAACCGCGGCCAGAGTGTGGACGGGGGTGCCAATCGCTCCCCATGCAACTGGAGCTGTATTGGCAATCAGATTGAGCGCGGCGGCCTGAAATGGCCGAAAGCCCAGCCCGATCATGAAAGCTCCGGCGATTGCTACCGGTGCTCCGAATCCGGCTGCACCCTCAATGAACGCGCCGAACGAAAAAGCTACGAGTAGCACCTGAAGCCGACGATCCGGAGTGATCCTCGCGATCGACTCCTTCATAATTTCAAACTGACCGGTCTCCACCGAAATGTCGTAGAGGAAAACCGCCGCCAGAACGATCCACGCAATTTTCAGAATGCCGAAGGCAACGCCATAGCCGAAACTCATGGCGGCCAATTGCACAGGCATTTTGAAGATGAGAATCGCCACTGCAGTGGCAGTTAAGGCGCCGGCAATGGCGCACCAATGTGGCTTCACCTTCAGTCCTGCAAGCAAGCCCAGCAGTACGATCATGGGGAGTGCCGCCGCGAATGTGGACAACCACCAGTTGCCTAAGGGGTCGTAAACCTGGGTCCAGTGCATGTTTTCTTATCTAGCGAGGGTAGCTTGCTTCGTGCCCTTACCCCTCCGCTTTCAAGTGGTGCTCTTTTAATCTTGCCACCGGGCTTTGTCAACTTGAGAATTGCCGAGCATCAGGCGAATGTCGGGAACTGACGATTCCCCTCCGGGCTCCGCTGCAAATTATCTGCTATAGAATTGTGATCTAAGTCCGTCACCTTGATTGATTCATGATTCTGACAACTCGAAGGATGGGAGCAATTCATGAAGGGCAAGGTTGTGCTCGTAACCGGGGCAAACGGCGGTTTGGGAACCGCTGTGGTTCAGGCGTTTCTTGATGTAGGCGCCAAAGTTGTCGGAACCTCGCGAAAGATACAGCAGTCAGAATTTGGCAGTCCTAATTTCACCGCGATTCCGGGCGAAGTTTCCAATAGCGAAGGATGTAAAGCCCTCGTCGATAAGGTCGTCGCAAGTTTCGGTAGGATCGATGTGCTTGCGCATACCGTAGGCGGCTTCGCGGGTGGGAAATCGCTAGCGGAAACCGATGACGCGACCTTTCAGCGCATGATGGCCCTCAACCTCAATGCGACGTTTTACCTGCTGCGTGCTGCAATTCCGGTGTTGAGAAAGGCGGAAAACGGGCGAATCATCGCGATCGGCAGCAAGGCTGCAGTGGATCCGGGTGCCAATGTCGGGAGCTACAGCGCGTCCAAGGCCGCCATGGTTTCACTGATCAGAACGGTTGCTCTGGAAAACGCAGACGCTGGAGTTACCGCGAATGTGATCTTGCCGGGTACGATGGATACTCCAACCAACCGCAAAGATATGCCAAATTCCGATTTTTCCAAGTGGGTGCAACCAACGTCGGTAGCAAGTCTTATGGTTTGGCTTGCCAGCGAAGACGCAAGAGACGTCAATGGCGCCTTGATTCCGGTTTACGGTAGTGTTTGAGCACTAACGGTGGAAAAGGGCTGAGGAATGGAAATAACGCGGCGCAATCTTCTGATCTCCGGCAGTCGGCTAGCCTCGGGACTCGCGATCGGCGCAGGAGGCGGTGCCGAGGTGGCCAGCCCTGGGAATCCAAGCCGGAAGATCAAGGTGATGGTTTGCGGCGGTCACCCTGGCGATCCCGAATATGGCTGCGGCGGTACGGTTGCACGCTTGACCGGGTTAGGTCATCAAGTCCTCCTACTCTACTTGAATGATGGCGCTTGGCCCCCGACCCCAGCTTCAGTTCGTATCGCCGAGGCTACCAAAGCGTGCGAGATTTTGAAGTCCCGGCCCGCCTATGCAGGACAAATTAATGGACATGCCGTCATCGATAACGCACACTACGATGAATTTCAGAAGCTAATCGCGGCTGAGAGTCCGGACGCTATCATCACTCAGTGGCCAATCGACAACCATGCCGACCACCGCGCGATCACAATGCTGACTTATAACGCCTGGCATAAATTGGGTCAGAAATTTGCCATGTACTTTTACGAAGTCTCAAACGGCGAAGACACCGTTCAATTCTCCCCCAATTGCTACGTCGACATCTTTGAGACCGAACCGCAAAAGCGAGCAGCCTGTTATGCGCACGCCAGCCAGACTCCCGATCGTTATTATGCTCTGCAAGATGATGTTGCGAGATTCCGCGGAATAGAACGCGGGTGCAAGCGGGCAGAGGCATTTCTTCATCAGCTACAAAGCCCATACGACATATTTCCACTGGCGCAAACCTACACGCTAAGCTAAGGGACTGAACCGACTGTCTTTCGGCATACTCACCACCTGCTTGCCCTGTCGTACACTAACTTCTGGGCCATTGAATACTATTAAACACATCCTCTCCCGCTACACTGCCTTCCTTTGGGCTTTACTAAAGCCGCTCGGGGTATGGGGAGTATTCGTTATTGCTGCCATGGACGGGGCGGCAATTGGCCTGCCGATGGATGTGGTCGTGGCTGGATATGTCTATCAGAACAAATCACTATTCCTGGTCTATGCGCTTCTCGCCGCGGCGGGCTCTGCAGTGGGCAGCAGCGTTCTCTACCTGATTGGGTACTTGGGCGGAGAGGCCTTTCTTAGAAAGCGCATGTCAGAGCAGCGCTTTGCGCGGATTCACAGCTCGTTCGATAAACACGAATTCTGGGCGCTGATGTTTCCGGCCATGTTGCCCCCGCCAACCCCTTTCAAGCTATTTGTGCTGTCGGCGGCCGTATTTGAGATGAATTTTGGGCATTTCCTACTGGCTATCTTTGCGGGACGGTTCATCCGCTTCTTCTTGCTGGGACTCCTGACCATCCGATTTGGACCGGAATTCGTGAATGTGGGCGGACGCATCCTAAGTGAGCACTGGGGATGGATGCTTGCTGCGGTCGGAATGGGGATCGCAATCTGGCTGGCGGTGCGCAGGAAACGTGCGCGCCGCGGTGACGTGAAACTCAGCGAGGAAGATACTTCGGCAACCGCTTGAATTAGGCCGCCGCGGCACGGTCTTCGCCGCTCACGGCCGAAGACACTGCATGGATTACAACCGGGGCCGCGAACATAGCCGCCGTGAACAGAAAATCACCTTCGATGCTGTGGCGAAAGAAGGGAATCGCCACCGTATACGAGGTCAGCAGACCTGACAAGTTCTTGGTGTAGAGATCAGTTGCCGCCCAGACCGCAAAATTCGTAATCACAAAAAATGATACTGAACTCGCCAGCGCCGCACCCATGATCGGCAGGGGTTTCTGATGTTTCGTAAGACGGGTTCCCAACCATAGGATCGCGGCATACCAGGCCCAGATGACGACCTGATCCCACGACATGTGATAGGCCCAATAGTATTTGGTGAGAATCACATCAGAAATGATCAACAAGGCCAACGGGACCCAGAGCATGCGGCGCGGTCCTCGGGCGCCAAAGAACAACAGAGAGGCGGCGACCGGGGTAAACATCCAGGGATGTGGCATGAACCGCATCGCAATTCCCAGCAACACGAACAGGTAAGCCAACGTTGTCATCTCATTTCCTCGTAACTGATTGTGCAGCCGCGACCTAGACCGCGTCAAGCGATTCAGCTTTCACTCGGTAGCCGGTTCGAATTTGTCGCTCGTACCCATGCTGTAGCCAACCACGTGGAGGTTCTCATCGAGCCTCACGCTGGCACCGAGTGGATTGCGGCGGCTCATTTCGGGGTAATCAAAGCGGAGATCCCGGAAACGCACAATATATCCGGCCGGTTCGCTTACTCGCTCGGTTTCGGTGATCGGATATTTGGCCCAATCCAGAAAAACTCGTCCGAGATACGACCTTTTGGCGGCGAGCGTCACCGGCGTTTCCTCCGGCTTATAGCGGACCTGAACTTGTCCCTCTGGATCAACCGCTGGCGCGCCTGAGTCCACCGGCATTGCCGCCAAGAAGTTTTGCGTCTCAACCACCCCAGACCAGCGAAAAACATTCCACCAGTATGGGTAGGCCGAAGCGCGCAACGCTTGCGACTCCTGGTAGGTTTGCGCCTGCAATGCATTCACGGCCGTGCGATGCTCGTAGTCGCGTACCCACCACAAGGGAATTAGGCCTATCAGAGCCACCGTTGCTGCGAGGCGTCCTTTTGGTCCGCGGCTGCGGACGCCGATCTCGTCATTGATGAGAGACCCTAGGGATGGCAGAACCAGGCCACCCACGAGCAAGAGCAAGAGCACCGGCTCGACGATGAAAACGATATCCCAGGAATACCATCTCTCGGAAAATGGCCAGAAGGGCCGGACGCCATAGTTGTTGGTGAAGTCGAGCAGGATATGACTGAGCCCGGCGATGTAGGCGAACAGGAACAGCAGCCCCCATCGCGGTGGAAGACTTCGATCTTTGACCCGGCGGCCGCGAATCCGCCAGACCAGGTGCATGAATCCAACGACCAGCGCCGAAATAAGAAACAACCCAAGAAAAGAATGGGTGAAGCCGCGATGGTGGGCGAATCCAAAAACTGTGCCTTTGAAGCGGGAGAAAACGTCAAGGTCGGGTGCTTCCGCCGCTAGGGTCATGGTGGCGGTGGCGAGCGCAGTCTTGCGGTTAAAACCGGCTCGTCCCAGGCAGGCGCCGGTCAGGAAGTGGGTAACGGGTTCCAATCGTTCGCGTGGCCCTCTTGCTCGACGTCCCTAGAATACATTGCTACTTCTGTAGTTGGTAATATACTCGGCAACTTGAAGACCTTTGCCCAACCCGAAGCTAGAAACGCTATCCTGCGCCGCTTGGGTAATCTTCGCGTCGACAGCCCGCGGCTTTGGGGAAGGATGTCGGCCCATCAGACAATTTGCCACCTGTCCGATTCCCTTAGATCCATGATGGGAGAAAGACCTATCAGCACGCTTCGGCGTTCTACTGCTCTCAAATGGCCGGCGCTGTATCTTCCCTTTCCATGGCCTCGAGGCATCAAAACCCGGCCTGAGGTAGATCAGTTTGTCGGCGGTACTAAGCCGGCTGATTTCGCGGTTGACATGGCATCGCTTCTCATTTTGCTGGAAAGAATTGCGTCGCCTACCCCGGACTTCACCTGGCAGCCGCATCCCATTTTTGGCCCGCTATCCCAATGGCAGTGGATGCGGTGGGCCTACTTACATGCCGACCATCATCTTCGCCAGTTCGGCCAATAAGGGCGCTTCTCCAGGTAACGACATATCAGCGACTTACCCCCGTCAAACGCATCTAATATGCTAGGCTTCTAAAACATAGGGACGATTGTGTACCTGGCCTGAATGAGGACTGCCTAGTTGATTAACTCTCTTGTATCCAAGGTCTTCGGGACCCAAAACGAGCGCGATGTCAAACGCTTGCTGCCTAACATGCAAGCCATCACTGCGCTCGAACCGGAGATGCAGAAGCTTTCTGACGAGCAGCTGCGGGCGAAGACCGCAGATTTTCGAAAGCTAGTAGCCGAACGCCTTGGCAAACTGCCGGAAGAGCCCGATGCGGGCTCTGATCGCGCCAAAGCGCTTGCCGATGAACGCTACAAGCTGCTGCAGGAAGTTCTGGACGAGATACTAGTCGAGGCTTTCGCGGTAGTTCGTGAGGCCGGACGGCGCGTTCTCAACATGCGCCACTTCGACGTGCAGCTTATCGGCGGTATGGTTTTGCATAACGGCCGAATCGCCGAAATGAAGACCGGAGAAGGAAAAACCCTTGTCGCTACGCTCCCGGTCTACTTGAATGCTTTGAGCGGGCGCGGCGTGCACGTGGTCACGGTCAACGATTACTTGGCCAAACGCGATTCGGAGTGGATGGGCAAACTCTACCGCTTCCTCGGGCTATCGGTGGGAGTGATCGTCCACGACCTGGATGATGAACAGCGCCGTGAGGCATACGCCGCAGACGTCACCTACGGCACCAACAACGAATACGGATTTGACTATCTCCGCGACAACATGAAGTTCGATCTACGCGATTGCGTGCAGCGCGGGCACAACTTTTCAATCGTAGACGAAGTTGATTCCATCCTGATCGATGAAGCCCGGACTCCGTTGATTATTTCGGGCGCCAGTGAGGAATCCACCGACAAGTATGCCCGGGTTAACAAAATCATCCCCAAGCTTGAAAAGGGCGAAGAAATCGAAGGTGCGCCGGGTGAGGCTGCGACTCTAACCGGTGACTTCGTGGTCGATGAGAAGCACCGCAGTATCACGGTCACCGACGAAGGCTGGGAAAAAGTTGAGTCGCTACTCGGCATTGGCAATATTGCCGATCCCGAGAATTGGGACTTAAAGCATCACGTTGAAGTTGCAATCAAGGCGCACGCACTCTACCGCCGCGATGTGGAATATGTGATCAAAGACGGCGAAGTCATCATCGTCGACGAATTCACCGGCCGCATGATGCCGGGGCGGCGCTGGTCCGATGGTCTTCACCAGGCGGTTGAAGCCAAAGAGAACGTCAAAATCGAGCGCGAAAACCAGACGCTGGCGACCATTACATTTCAAAATTATTTCCGCATGTACAAAAAGTTGGCCGGTATGACCGGAACTGCGGAAACCGAGGCCCCGGAATTCGACAAGATCTACAAGCTGCAAGTCACGGTGATTCCCACCAATAAGCAATTGTTGCGCATTGAGAATCCCGACGTGGTCTACCGCACTGAGAAGGAAAAGTACTATGCGGCTGCTGACGAGATTCAAAAGCTGCACGCCACCGGACAGCCGGTGTTGGTGGGAACCACTTCGATTGAGAAATCGGAAAGGCTCTCCGACCTGCTGAAGAAAAAGGGCGTCAAGCATTGGGTGCTGAACGCCAAGCAACACGAAAAGGAGGCCGAGATCGTTGCCCAGGCAGGCCGCAAGGGCGCGGTCACGATCGCCACCAACATGGCTGGCCGCGGTACCGACATTCTGCTCGGCGGGAATCCAGAATTCATGGCTAAACAGGAAACCCTGAAAAAAGGCATAGCCCAGCCTGTACGAATCGCCGAAGGAAAAATCGAAGGGCCGACCGACGACGGCAAGACCACGGTCTGGTACTACAACGGCAAAGAATTCACAGTTCCAACCGAACAATGGCTGGAAGTCTTCAACCGCTACAAGCAGCAGACCGACAAGGAGCATGACGAAGTTACTTCTGCTGGCGGCTTGCATATCTTTGGCACCGAGCGTCACGAATCCCGCCGCATCGACAATCAGCTTCGTGGACGCGCCGGCCGCCAGGGCGATCCGGGTTCCTCGCGCTTCTACCTCTCCCTTGAAGATGACCTGATGCGTATCTTCGCCAAGGAATGGGTTTCGACGCTATTGCAGCGTTTGGGCATGGAAGAAGGGATTCCCATTGAATCGAAGTTGATCACCCGGCGCATTGAGAAGGCCCAGCAAGCTGTCGAAGGCCAGAACTTCGAATCCCGCAAACACCTGCTCGAATACGACGACGTAATGAACAAGCAGCGTGAGGCGGTCTACGGACTGCGCCACCAGCTGCTGGAAGGCGTCGACCAGAAGGAACTTATCCTCGAAGATTATGTCTCGGGAATTCTGGGCGATCTGATTGAGCAGCATTGCCCCATCAAAGCCCATGCCGATGATTGGGACATTAAGGGCCTGAAAGATTCGATCTTTACCCGCTTCGGCGTGGACATTATGTCCGAAGGATTGAAGCCTGAGACACTCAACCGCCAGGAACTCGGCGATGCGATCTTTGCCAAGCTTCAGGAACGGTACAACGCCAAAGAGCAGCTGATTGGTCCCGACGCCATGCGCTACCACGAGCGCATGATCATGCTGAGCGTGCTCGACGCGCAATGGAAAGATCACCTCCGCGACATGGACCACCTCAAAGAGGGCATCGGGTTGCGTGGGTACGGGCAGCACGATCCTCTGGTGGAGTACAAGCGCGAATCCTTCGACATGTTCGAAGCCATGATGCAGCGTTTCCAGGAAGAGACGGTACGCTACCTGTATCTCATGCAGATTCTGGAGCGGCCACCCGAGCCATCGAATCAGGAAGCTCCCACTCTGGGCAGCGGCGGCAACGGCCACACCCGGCCCTCGCGTCCGTTGGCAACTTCCGTGGATGACCTGGAAGAAGATTTCCAGCGCAAGAAAAAGCGTGAGTTGGAACAGGCGCGCATGGCCGGTGGTGGTGAACAGCAACCAGTGCAGCAGGTCGTGCGTGGTGAGAAAATCGGCCGCAATGATCCGTGCCCCTGCGGATCAGGCAAGAAATACAAAAAGTGCCACGGTACGCAGGCGTAGAACATCCGC
>Ga0157378_10001215_pt1 | contig 23332 bp, 23 predicted proteins | sample M65metaG_FD_115309 | JGI IMG/M metagenome (GOLD analysis project Ga0157378, IMG submission 115309) | Miscanthus rhizosphere microbial communities from Kellogg Biological Station, Michigan, USA - M6-5 metaG | ecosystem: Host-associated > Plants > Roots > Rhizosphere > Soil | place: USA: Michigan...
ATGGTTGCCGGTTTCTCGCTAGCCGGCTACATCCTGTTCACCTTCAATCCGAAAGCACTGTGGAATCCGCATGCGTGGTGGCAATCGATCGCTGTCTGGCTCGTCGCGGCCGTCATCTTCCACGATTTCGCACTGTTTCCTCTCTATGCACTCGCCGATCGACTCCTGGGCATCGCGGCCAGGCGGCAACGACGTCGACGCCGCGGCCAACTCCGCGTCCCGGGCCGCAACCATGTACGCATCCCAACGCTGGCATCCGGACTGACACTGCTCATGTTCTGGCCCGGGATAGTGAAGCAGGGCTCTGCAACCTACTCGGCCGCCACCGGACAAACCCAGCAGCCTTTCCTAGGCCGTTGGCTGTTGCTCACCGCGGTTCTGTTCAGCGCCAGCGCCTTTGGCTACGCGGTCCGACTTGTGCTGGCTCACCGTCGTGTCCAAGACGTCACGAACCAGGCGGACCAAGGTACCGATCAATCGGCCGACACCCACCCACCACGGCACGGCTGCACGCAGCCGAAAGACGAAACTGCCGCCACAGGCTCTCACCACGACCGCTAGGACAGAAGACGGCGCCTACCCTTTGCAGTTTGCAGGGTTCGACTGCCGTGAACACTGTGTGTGCCATGGAGGCACTCCGGGAGTCCGGGTAGCCGATTCGTCACTCGTGGCGGTCGTCGGGAACCTAACCTACAAGCACAACCTGCGACGGAGGGATCATGATGAAGCTACTGCGATGTCCAGCAGCCGTTGCAGCATTGTCAGCAGCTGGACTGATGTTCTGCACACCTAGCGCGCCAAGCGCTGAAGCTGCGCCGGGCGGGTGCCCAGCGTATCCGGCGTTTCCTAACGCCGGTTGCACCGGCGTACCCCCGGGAACCACCCTCACCGCGGTGGACGGCGACTTGGTCGTGACCACCGACGGCGAAGTCGTCAGCGGCAAAAACGTCAACGGCTGCATCGTCGTTAAGGCCGTGGGGGTAACCGTCGAAAACTCCAAGGCCCAATGCGTGGCAATGGAGGACCGTGCCCGCGACCCGGCCAACCCCCGCCTCACCGTGCAGGATGTCGAGATTGACTGCAGAAACGGAGCCGGGAGCGGCGGCAACACCGGTATCGGCGACCGCAACTTCAACGTCTACCGGGTGAACATCCACAACTGCGAAAACGGCTTCGACGCCGACAGCGACATCACCATCACGGACAGCTACATCCACGATCTGTTCACGCTTCCCGACGGCACCCCCAACCAGCCGCATATGGATGGTCTGCAATCCGCCGTTGCCTCAAATCTGGTCATCGAACATAACACCATCTACGGATTCGACACCGGCTGCCAATACCCGAACAACGGCTCATGCAACGGCACTTCAGCGCTGATCATGGGCAACAATGCGAACGGCCCAAGCTCCAACACCACGATCAGCAACAACCTGCTGGCCGGGGGTGCCTACACGCTTTATTGCCCGAGTAAGTCGACCGCGAATTCAGGGTCGTAGGCAACCACTTCAGCACGGTCTACAGCCCGAACATCGGGGAGTACGGCTCGTCGACAAACTGCGGCGGCGTAATCCAATCGGGCAACGTCTATCACGAGAGCGGCGCGCCATTGACATTGCAATGACTTGAGTGGTCCTGCGCGGAGGCGTCCGGTTGAGCGTTCGGATTGGATCCGTCGGCGACCCATTTTCGGCGCAAAAGCCCGGCTCTTTCTAGCTCTGCGGTTTCAAAATCGATCCAATCGCGATTGGGTCAGAAGGTTGCAGTTGGTTCGCTGACTCGGTGCTGACGCCGCCACGTGGACCGACGGCTGCTAACCGCCAGTTCCACCATGTTGTCGTTGCACAGTAGGACCATCTAACCGAAATCCGGCACTCGTTGTGCCACAACTATTCTCATACTCTTGCAGACCCCAAACCAACATTGGGGAGTACCGGATCACAACGCAGCCGCTCTGCACCGGCCTCAATGGGTGGGGACTATTTGCGATTTGCGAGACGTTTTCACGTCACATGAGGGAATCAGGACCCATGGCTGAACGGCTCGAGGTCGATCCGACGATAAAGGCCTTCGCCGATGTTCTTGCGCAGCAATTCACGCTCGCGAACGGTGCCGAAGATGCACGCCAGCAGTGGCGGGCGCTGACACCGCCGACGCCAGAAGACCTACCACCATGCGAATCGAAGATCGCACTGTCGGGTTCGGCGACCTGACCGACATTCCCGTGCGGATCTACTGGCCACCGATCGAGCATCAAACAGACTTGCCGATCGTCGCCTTTTACCACGGTGGCGGCTGGGCAATCGGCGACCTGGACTCCTACGATGCCACCGCGCGGATACACGCAATCGCTGCGGAGGCCATCGTCGTGTCGGTGGATTACCGGCTCGCTCCCGAGCACCCCTTCCCCGCGACCATCGACGACGCCTGGGCGGCCCTGCAATGGATCGGCAAGCACGCGGCCGAACTCGGCGGTGATCCAACACGCATCGCCGTTGCCGGCGACTCCACGGGCGGCAACATCTCCGCGGTCATGCCCCAGCTCACCAGGGACAATGGCGGGCCACCGGTGGTCTTTCAACTTCTTTGGTATCCGGCGACCTCGCTTGATTTCACGCTGCCCTCGGTCGTCGACAATGCCGATGCACCGATCCTGAACGTCGACATCATGACGACGTTCCTGCGCTGGTATCAGCCGCCCGACATCGACTCCAGCGACCCAACAGCGTTGCCGGCCACGCTGGCCCCGGCCGACGCCATAGACCTGTCGGGCTTGCCGCCCGCCTACATCGCCACCGCGCAACACGACCCGCTCCGCGACGACGGAGCGCGCTACGCCGAATTACTCAGAGCCGCACGCGTTTCTGTACAACTGGACAACGCTGCGACCGTACCCGCCGCAGCCGAGGCCATGGACCGCGGACTGGCAGCGCTGAAGTCCGGGCTTCACCACGCCTGACGGAACGCGACGCAACCGAATTAGCGCCCGCTAGGCCAGGTACGCCCGTTGAGCGCTCACAGGGCTTTATTCGTCACCCTCCATCAGCTACCCGATTGCCGTCCTACCGAGAGATAGGACAGACTTGCTTCGACGTCGACGCGACTCGGCGGCCTGACTCGAGCAACCGGCGGATGCGGACACGGTGAGCGCAAAACGGTTAAACACACCTACGCAGCGCCGCGGCACGCTGCTGGTCCTCGCCGCCATCATGTGCGGACTGATGGGCTGTACGAACGGTGCGTCGCCGATGACGCCATCCGTAACGAGGGCGCCCACGCCCGCCACTGTCGGGGCGACCATGATGGACGAGACGACGGCGTCCGACGCATCTACCGAGTCTGCGGGCGCGCAGCCGAAGCTCTCGCCAGACCCGGTCCAGCTGGCGGACGACCTAGTCGCCGATGAGCAGACGCTCCGTGACCCGTCGATTCCAGAGGCAGCGCTGGACGCTGCGGCACGCCGCCAGCAGGCGGCCTACCGCGCGATCGGTCGACACAGCGAGTGGGACACCATCACACGTTCCCGAATCCCACCGTCGCTCCTCGAAACCTACGACCGCAATGTCGACGCCCGCCGGCAGCTCGCGGCAATGGCGCAGGTAAAGGACACGGTTCCGCCGTGGCGCATCGTGCCGCCGGCTCCGGCCGACGAGTTGCTCGGTTACTACCACGATGCGGAGCAGGCGTCGGGCGTCGGCTGGAACTACCTGGCCGCGATCAATCTGATCGAGTCCCGGTTCGGCAGCATCGACGGCGTGAGCACTGCCGGTGCGCAAGGTCCCATGCAATTCTTACCTTCGACATTCGGCGCCTACAGCGATGGAGGCGACATTCACTCGCCCCGCGACAGCATCATGGCGGCTGGCCGCTTCCTTGCCGCCAACGGCTTCGCCGACGATCGCGACCACGCCATCTTTCGGTACAACAACGCCGCGCAATACGTGCAGGCGGTCAACGACTACGCGGCGCTAATCGCGGCTGACCCTGCGGCGTTCACCGGCTACTACCGCTGGGATGTCTACTACTACACGAGCGCAGGTGACGTGTTGCTGCCAATTGGCTACTCTTCGACATCACCAATTCCCGTTCAAGACTACCTGGCTGCGCACCCGCAGTGACTGCTCAACCTTCTCGTCCCGGAAGTGTCAAGGATCAACCGAGGTCTGGAGATGCGTGGCGAGGGAATGGCCGACAGTGATCTTCCGACGGCAGCCGAGTTCTTTCGCGGCGGCATGACACTTGCGCAACTTGGAAGGCCGTTCGGGATATCGCCGATGCGGTGAGACGAGCGCTGCGACGGCGTGGGATCTGGCCGAGGGATGGAAGTAGGCCGCAATCTTGGTGCCAGACTTGGTTTCTCCCCCGCGCACTACGACGGGCGCTATCAGGTCTGGGATTCACTGCGCGCAGCCTATCCGGTGCACCGTACGCTGAGGCGGTGGTAGGGGGGCCGCTGTCGACGAATCGGTTGCAACAGACGATGCGCGGACCCGTGCTGGCCCCTGAGCATCCCGCTTACGAAGTCGCGCGGACAACGTTCAACACGATGATCGATCGGGCCCCCGCGGTGATCGCGTGCTGTGCGGATAGCGCTGATGTCGCCGCAGCGATCGCCTGGGCCCAGCAAGAGGGACTCCCGATGGCGATCCGCGGCGGTGGCCATAGCGTAGCCGGCCACTCGATATGCAGCGGAGGCCTCCTGATCGACCGCGACTGATGGGCGGAGTGCTGATCGACCCCGAATCGCGGCGCGCCCGCGTCGGTGGCGGGGCTACGGGGCGCAGTGTCGATGCGTGCAGCGCTATGCATCGGCTCGCAATGCCAGGCGGCACTTTCGACACCACCGGCGTGGCTGGTCTGACCCTGGGCGGAGGCATCGGCCACCTCATCGGCCTGCATCGCCTTACGCTTGACAACCTCGAGTCGGCTGAGGTCGTCCTTGCGGACGGCACCGTGGTGACCGCCTCGAATACGGTTGAACCGGAACTGTTCTGGGCGTTGCGCGGCGGCGGCGGGAACTTCGGCGCCGTGACAGAATTCGAGTTCAGGCTGCACCCATTGCCGACTGTCTGGGGCGGGATCATCACCTATGCGCGGCCTCAAGTAGCGGACGCCGTCCGCCTTTTCCGCGACGTGATGGCCACCGCGCCCGACGAGTTGACGATGATGTGTTACTTGGACCAAACACGGTCCCCACGGCCGCAGACGACTTCAGCGGTTGGTCGAAACGTGCTACGAGACCCACAGGTTTCGAGTAACGACGTCAAGGTGCCCAATTGTGGAGGTGGTGAGACGTTACTCGAACCTCGGGTACCAGGGGTCGCGGTCGAATCCCATTCGCGATGAACGTCTTTGGCGATTTGGAGGAGCGCAGGCGCTTGCAGTCCGGCGGGGCCTTCGGTTCACTGTTGGCGACCCGAACCAATCGCATCCTTCAAGCGAACGAACGGCCGAAGTGCGGCCCCGGTCCGGTCATCCTGCTACCGTGCATCGATACCGGCGGCAGGGGTGCCATGGTTGACCGAATTCCCGGGCTTCGACGGAAACTGCGTCGCTTCGCCAAAACCGCACTAGCCGTGAAGCGACTTCTTGACGCCGGCATCCTCGACCTCGGCAATCTTGGCATGACGCTGGAAACCGCGAAGAACGCCGGCGTGTACGGTCCGCAAGCGTCGCTGACGATTCAAGGCGGTCGCAAATACCCGTCATTGCCCGCGGTCAGCGACGAGCGTGGAACCCTGACGTATCGGCAGGTGAACGAGATGTCCTCCGCGTTGGCGCGTGGCCTCGGTCAGTTCGGCGTCACCCAAGCCTCGGTCGTCGGGCTGCTCTGCCGGGACCACCACGGCCTGGTCATCGCGATGGCCGCATGCGGCAAGATCGGCGCCCGGATAGTGCTGATGAATACCGGATTCGCCAAGCCGCAATTCGCGCAGGTCTGCGCGCGGGAAGGGGTCAAAGCAGTTCTTCACGACAGTGAATTCTCCGGGTTGCTGGAGGCGCTGCCCACTGACCTGCCCCGAATCCTCACCTGGGTGGACAAGGACGCTGATCTGCCCGTCTGTCTGCCGACGATCGAGGACTTCATCGCGGCGAATTCTTCTGAACCGCTGCCTGCACCGAGCAAACCGGGGGGCTCCGTCGTCCTCACCAGTGGCACCACCGGGTTGCCCAACGGTGCGCCCAGAGCGAAGGTGTCGCCATTGGCGACAGCAGAGCTCGTCGACCGGATCCCCTTCCCTCGTAAGGGAACAATGGTGATCGTCTCCCCGATCTTCCACGGCACTGGTCTGGCGACGTATCTGGTGGGCGGGGCGTTGGGGAACCACATCGTGACGGCTCGACGGTTCAAGCCGGAGGCCACACTGCGGCTGATCGCGGATCACAGGGCCGACATGCTGGTCGCCGTCCCCACGATGCTGCATCGCATGGTGGAACTCGGCCCCGACGTCATATCGGCGAACGACACGTCGTCGCTAAAAGTGATCTTCAGCGCCGGGTCGGCGCTGTCACCTCAGTTGTCCAACCGCGTCCAGGACACTTTCGGCGATGTGTTGTACAACATCTACGCGTCAACCGAGTGCGGGCTCGCCACCATAGCCACCCCGTCTGAACTGCGGAGCGCTCCCGGCACGGCGGGCCGCTCGCCGGTGACCTCCGAAGTGGTGTTATTCGACGAGCACGACCAGCGTATCGATGGCGCGAACAAACGGGGCCGGATCTTTGTCCGCAGCCATGCGCGGTTCGAGGGGTACAGCGACGGCCGGACCAAGCAGATCCTTGACGGCTACATGTCCAGCGGCGATATGGGTCACTTCGACCAGAACGGGCTGCTTTTCGTCGACGGGCGCGATGACGACATGATCGTGTCCGGCGGTGAAAACGTCTTCCCGCAGGAGGTCGAGAACCTGCTGGCTGAGCGTGCGGATGTCTCCGACGTCGCCGTGGTCGGCATCGACGACAACGAGTTCGGAAAACGGTTGCGCGCCTTCGTCGTACCCACCTGCGGGGCATCGCAGGACGCGGACGAGATCAGGCAATACGTCAAGGCCAATCTAGCTCGCCACAAGGTGCCCCGCGATGTGGTGTTTGTCGACGAACTCCCCCGCAACGCCACCGGTAAATTGCTTCGACCCGTCTTGATCGACATGGACGTCGACAGCTGACCGAGACCGCTATGACAGCGCACGCAGTTCGAAGTGCACGTCATAGTGAAGCAAACGGACCGTGCCGCGCTTGGGTTCGACTGAGGACATCAAGGTGTCCGATCAGTCGGGCGGGCGGGGCTCGAACCCGCGACCAACGGATTACCGATAGCCACTTCCCGAAAGAATCTAAGTGTCCGTGTCTTTCCTTGTACCCCAGGATTTTTCCCGTCCGGACGTGCCCAGTCAGACGTGGCCGATTCCGGTCATTTCTCAGGCATTGGCGGTTAAGAAGCGGCTGGGGCACGATCTAGGCTTACGAACGCTTACCGGTCCTCATTAGGATGTTCGGGTGAGGAAACGATCGCCGGCAGCCATCCGCGCATGAGCCTTTCCCCCCTCGAACGCGAGCAGTTGGCCGCGAACCGGCACGTCTGGGACTGCTGGGCGCCGCTGCACCTCACGTCGAAGTTCTACAGCGTCGAGGATTTCATCGCGGGCGGCTCCAGCCTTCGCAGCATCGAGACGTCCGAACTCGGTGATGTCCTCGACAAGCGACTGCTTCACCTGCAGTGCCATTTCGGGCTCGACACCCTGTCGTGGGCCCGGCTCGGCGCCGACGCGGTCGGCGTCGACAATTCCGAAGTCGCCATTGACATTGCCCGTCGACTCAGCGTCGACACCGGCATTCAAGCCGACTTCGTGTGCAGCGACCTCTACGCCCTTCCCGGACCGCTCGATCGCGACTCGTTCGACATTGTTTTTTCCAGCTACGGGGTACTGAGCTGGCTACCGGACCTCGAGCCCTGGGCATCGGTTTCCGCGGCGCTTTTGAAGCCGGGCGGCGTTTTCTATCTCGTCGAGTTCCATCCTCTACTCGACATGCTCGACGAAGACACGGGCACTCGCTTCGAATTCCCCTACTTCGGAGCCGACCGGAAACCGTTGGTACTCCGCGACGAAGTCAGTTACGCCGACCCTGACGCCGACCAGCCCAGCCACACTCTCTACCAGTGGATTCATTCGCTCGGCGACGTGGTCAGCGCGTTAGCAGGCGCCGGGTTGACCATTGAGTGGCTACACGAGTTCGATTACAGCCCCTACGCCTGCTGTCCGTGGCTGCACGAACGCAGGCATAACGAATATGTGGCCGACTTCCCGGCAGCACCTCATGTCTTCTCCGTCAAGGCGCGGAAACCGGTTCGCTGAGCGGCCACCGACACACTGTCCAAAACCTCTTGGTGGTCGACGGACTCGGCGGTCAGCGTATCCAGGTCGATGACCATCTTCTTCCGATACGAGTGCACAGCAAGCCCGGCAAACCAGTTCACGATGTCCCGGGCGAGATATGACGCGACGATGGCATTTGTTGGACCGAACGACGCCGTCATGGGCCGGGCCGCCGGCGGCACTGGGGCGCGGTCAAGGACCGCCTCCATTGCCGAGATATAGGCCGCGAGGTCGGCTGGTTCGAGTAACGGCCCCCAACTGGCGGTGTGTAGTCCGCAATCGGCGCCGATCAGTGCCGTACGTGTCTCGATGCATGCATGTGCGGCACGTAGACCGATGTCGGTGGGGAAGTCAGCCGCTACCACGAGCAGCGAAATTCCTTCCCGCAGTTCAGGTATCAAACTGGATGCGTCAGTGAGCATTCGCGGAACGACACGAACGGCCGCTTCGGGGTTACGTGTCGCGAGCCAATCCGCTGCCGCATCGACCTTGCGCCGACCCACGTCTGAGAAGCCATAGACAATCTGGCGGTTCAGGTTTTGCGGCTGAACCGTGTCCCCGTCTATCAGCGTGTACCGGCTGAAACCCGCGGAAGCCAGGTGCGCAAGCACGACGGATCCGATGCCACCGACTCCGAGGATCGCGATCCGCGCGTTGCCGATCGCCGCCTGAGCCTCGTCGGGATCGGCGCCAAGAGCGCAGAAGTAGTCCGCCTGACGTTCCAGGGATGTTCCGGCCCACTTGTACGAGGCGTTGTGGACAAGGCAGTTCGTGGTGCGCAACCAATCGAGAATCCTTGCCGCATGCGTGGGTTCGATGTCCAGCGTGTCGATGGCGCCCGCCTCACACCCCACTTCGAGCAGCCGCAGCAGTGCATCGGCTTCGCGCGGGCAGTCCCGCAGCTGAAGCACTTGAGACTCGCCGTGGACAAAGATGTCGTTTCCGTGGCGGCTCCAACTCATCGCCGGCGATAGCCGCATCATCGGCTACGCCGCCCGTCAACACGTCGAAGCCCGGCGAAGTCGAACACGGCGTCGGTAGGCCAGCTGAAGCCGGCTACGCGCGGGCCGGCCAACCAATTCCCCATGACCTCGAACACTCGAATCATCGGAAGTGTTGTTTGCACATGATGATTCATGGCTGCTCGCGATTCCTCGTCACCCGCGGCGAACCGCTGCAGCAACCGGTCGAACGCGGTGTCCGCAAGCAGCGTCGCACACTGATCGAAGTAAGCATACGGATGGTTGAACGGAAGGTACCGCAGAACGAAAGATCCATCCGCCTCATCCTCTCCCCAGTCTGCATAGTCTCGCTCGACGAGTTCGGTGTCCATTCCCAACCGATCGCGCCACTGCATGCTGAGCCTCTCCAGAACGGAGCGATTCGGATAGAAGTCGTGATAGCTGATGCACAGCCGCGGCGGGATGTCCACCGCAGGCCGAGCCGACCCCACGTAGAGCGAAGTGGGCCGAAGCCCGCCAGGAAAACTCGCAGCGATCGAGGCGAGATCGAGACATCCCGACATCGCCCTCCGCAGGGGCGGATTCGCCAGCGGCCCTTCGCCTGACGGGTTGGGTTCCACCTGCATGTAGATCCCGGTGGGTGCCCGGTGCATCGCACTGTTTCCCCGCCATTCCTCCAACCGGTCCAGTGGGAAGGCGGTGTTGCAGGTGATGTCGGATTCACCGCGGAGGAACCTTTCGGGCGCGCCGTCGACGTCGGTCTGCAGGCGGAACACGAGCTCTGGCCGCTCATCGGAGTCCTCTACGTGAGGGTTCGGTGTCAAATGGTAATACCCGCGGTCGGCGTCGAACTCGTCACCGATTCGGTAGGGCCCGTTGCCCAGGCCGTCGGGATGGGTGGGTGCGAATTCGACCGTTCGGAGCATGTCGGGAAAGAAACAGGCGGGGCGCCGCATGCTCAGGCACAGGCGGTCTCCGATGATCTCAGCTTTCTCGAGGTATGCGATCTGCCGAGCCCACTGCAACGATGACGCGCCGGCGATGAGCGTTTGCAGCACATGCCGCGGCTGCACCGCCGAGCCGTCGGAGAAGCGTTGACCATCTGCGACGTCGAACTCGAAATAGTCTGACCCGCGGCTCGCCGAAAGCAGGCGCAGCGCTGGACGGAACAGTGCTGAAACGACGCAACGTTCGAGGTAGTCACCGCTTGTCGGCACATTGAGCGCGGTGGGCGCCGAGTCCAACTCGATCACGACCGCGTCCCGATTGCCCATGTACTCCGTCTCCGCTGACTACTAGAGAGGCAGCCTCAGGCCTTCGATGGAGCGCAATTCTGCCCGAATCTGCGCGAATGTGGATCGTGCTCTTTCCACCGCACGCTGGGCTTTGTCGAGCGACACGGCATTGTCCGAGGACAGGGCCCGCGATATTCGATCGAGGTCGACGACGTCGAAAGTGTCCAGTTCGTCCCAGATTTCGCGCTGCCACTTCGGCAGCCGAATCGTCACTCGCGAGCCCGCCGCAGAAAGGTAGATCAGATAGGTCGTGGCTCGGCATTCCAGCGAGGCCCCGTCCTTGACAGCCCCGTTGGGGAACAGACTCACCACATCCGCTTCGACATCGACCAGCACGTAGCCCAGGCCGGGAGCTCGTCGGCTCATCTGTGAGTAGACATTGTCAATCTCGAGCTCGACGTCGACGTCGATCAGGGAATCGCATGCCGATTCGTAATCGTGGAGCGCCCTCGCAAATGGCTGTCGGTCCACCGGAAGACGCGTGATCATGTGCCGGATCGCTTCCGGGAGTGCACTTTCCGCGACGCCGAGCAGCCCCTCGAAAACGTCCACATAGCGGCGATGACACACCACTTTGAGGTAGCGGAGAGTGAGGAAGAAGTGCCTACCGAAGTAGCGAACGAGACGCAGCACCTGTTGGTAGTAGTCGAACGGGCGGTTCCGATGATGCAAGAAGCCGAACCCGGACAGGATCTCAAGGTGTGCGCGAGCGAGCTCCGTTGCTTCCTCCGGCAGAAATGTACCGAGCCCCGCGTCGCCGACGAATTCCAGCGACTGCGCGTATTCAGCGGTGACCTCGGCACCAGGCAGCGGTTGCAGAATGCTGACGTCGCTGCTTCCCGCACCGTAGGAGATCGCGTCGAACACGACGTCGAGGGCGGCCTCGAGGTCGTCGGGGGTCTCCTCCGGATAGCCGATGATCGTGTTCGTCTCGAACGGAATACCCAGGCGCATACAGTTCTCGAACAGTTCGTACGATCGCTTGGTCGACGGCATTTTATGCATCGCCCTGAGTATCTTTTCTGAGCCCGCGTCGGTTCCGCAGAAAACGCTGAAGCAGCCAGCATCGCGCATCCGCTTCAGGTCGTCGAACCGAACGTTGTCCGGGCGAACCGCGCAGCCCCATTGAAAGCCGGGATTGTGCTCCGTGAAGTAAGTGATGAACTCGTCCAGATAGGCGCGTCTGTTGGCAAAGTTGTCGTGAAGGAAGTTGAATTGGGAAATGCCGTAGTTGCCGTGGAGGTACCGCAATTCGTCCAAGGCGGCCTGCGGTCTCTTCGACCGGAAGTCTCTTTCCCAGAAGGTCGAGGTCACGCAGAACTTGCACTTGTAGGTGCACCCCGAACCTAGGTACACGTCGAAGATGCGCGGCGCGGCCATCTCGAGGTATTCCGTCACGGGTACGGCGTCATACGCGGGCATCGGTAGGTCGTTGATATTCGCCAACTCTCGACGAGCAGCGAGAAGCACGCCCGACGGGTCCAGCGACCAGAAGCCAGGTATCCGCGGATGCGCGTCACCATCGGCGATGGCGTTGGCCAGATCCGTCAACGCCAGTTCACCTTCGTTCATGCAGACGTAGTCGACGGCGTCGCCGAACTCGCGGAACAAGCCGGGGAACGCCCCGAACACGCCTGGCCCGCCTATGGCGACGACGATCCCCGGATCCACGCGACGCAGATACCGTCCCATGAGAAGGCCCACCGGGAGGGTGTCGGCCAGGACGGTGATACCGATCAGTTGAGGCGCGCGGTCAAGCAAGGGTGCGCATACGTCGGCGAGCCAGGTCTCGTCGTCGAGCCGGAATCGGCCTGCCCGCGTCAGGAATTCGTAGTCGACGATCTCGACGTCGTGGCCGGCGTCCCGAAGCGGGGCCGTGACACAGAGCAATCCCAGGGGCAGGAAAAAGGGCGCGTGCGGCGATCGATTGATCGGAGGCCTGACGAGGACGACGCGACACTGACCCGCTGCTCGATCCATCCCGTTTCAGCAGCGGCGCGCGATGATGAGCCGCATCGTCGTGCCATTCACGGTCCACACTCTGAGATTGAGAGGGTCGTCCACGTCCATGCCTTCGGGCACGAATAGGACGGCTTGCGGTTCGCCTGCCGGAGGAGGTTCCGGTGGGCCTGGAGGTGGAGGTGGTGGTGGAGGTGGCCTTTCGGGCAGTCGAAAGCCGGGAATTGATGGCTGTTCGATACCTTCGGTTTCTTCGCCGTCTGGCTCTTCTGGTGGCTCGCCATTCGTCATGTCGTCCCCTCCGAGTTCTCCCCCGCGTTCGCGGTAAGGGATTTCATATGTTGAAACCCACACGGTACGCGCTAGGGGACGACTTGGATGGGCGAATTCGGCATCCGTGAGATGTCCGTTCTGCGAAGGTCGGCAGTTACGGCAGAAGGGAACGAGCCAGCACGAATTCCGGCCAACATTGATCCGCCGGAAAGCGGCCGAGGGCTTCTGCAAGTACAGAATGCGCGCGGTCGCCGCGCAGTGCTACGTCATCGATCGCGGCGCGCAGTTCGAAGAGTTTCGCACCCTGTCGGCATGCGAGATCTCTGGCGGCAGCGATATCGGCGGCTCGGGCGGCGTCATCGGCGTGGGTGCGGGCACGCAGCCTGAACAGTTCGGCGTCGTAGAAGTGCATCCCGCTGTCGTCTGCGAATCGCAGGGCGCGGTCGATGCCGACGCGGGCTCGGTTGGTCTGGCCGTCTCCGATCAGCAACCGACCCATCACGCTGTCGAAGAAGATGACGAATTCGTTCACCTCCAGCGACCGCAAAGTGTCGACCCGATCCGTCATCGTGACGATGCATTGCGCCAGGTCATTCGGTTCTGCGTTCGCATCACCGAGCTTGACCCGTGCCTCAACGACGGCCTCCCACGTAACCCCGAAGAGCCGAATTATTTTGAGGCCGTGGCGTTCACCCATCTCGGTAAGGTCGGTCGCCGCCGCGGCGGCGCGGTCGATATCACCCGCCTCGAGGCGCAGCCAGATCTCCACGAAGCGCACGAAGGCGAGGCTGAATTGCTCTTCGGGGAACTTGAACCCGTGCGTCAAGCGTTCGGCGTTGGTCACTGCGGCTTCGGCAGCGGTGAACTCGCCGCGGACGAGGTGGGCCAGAACCAGCTGGCTGTAGGCCGAGACCACGGTGAGGTTGAACCGCTCCTCGAGCCTGGGCGGACCTTCCGTGCGATGGTCGGTCGCAGCGAAACCAGCCGTGGTCTGTTCGAGTTGTCTTGCGGCTGCCTCGAATTCGCCGCCAAACCAGGCGACCGTTCCGAACCAGGTATCGATCAAGAGGTTGAACGGCCAGGTGTCGCCAAAACCCCCGCCGATCGCCTCCAGCAGTCGGAGCACCCGGCGAGGATCGGCCCGCATGATGTAGGACTCCACCACTTCGAGCAGGTCGAGTACTCCGTCGACATCGTCGGCTTGCAACTCGGTGCCTGTGAGTTGTAGACACCGGTCGAAGTCCGCGGCGGCCGCGGCACTCCGACCACCCTCCGCAGACGCGACGAGCCAGGCTCGCTCCAGCAAGATAGTGGATTCCCGACGATCACGTTCCTGGCCGGGCGCGGCGCGCGCGAGTTGATCGAGCGCCTGACTGAGATAGCCACGCGCTTCGGCGAGAGCGCCGCGGCGGCGGGCGTCGGTTGTCGCCTGCTGGAACGCCAATGCGGCGGCATCGAACCGCTCCGCACGCGCGTAATGGCCTGCGACCAGGCCCCAGTCGGGGTTGTCCTCAGCGCCGACCAGCGCGTCTGCCACCTTGGCATGCAGCCTGCGGCGCACCGTCGGCGGTGCTAGTTCGACAGCGACTTCGCGCAGCAGCTCATGCCGGAACCGCCAGCCTTCAGCGCCCCACTGCTCGAGCACAAGCGCGTCTTCGAGCTCCTCGATCACGTTGTCGATGTCGGTCTCGCTCATCGTGCACACGGTGCCCAACAGTCCCCGGTCGACGTGTCGCCCGATGATCCCCGCGACCTGAACGACCGGCACCGCGTTGGCGCTGGCACGAAGGCGGGCGAACAGCGGCTCGTACAGCGCCTCCGGCACCTCCCCAGGCCCATCCAGTTCGGCGGCGACCTGTTCGATGTAGAAGGGAACTCCGTCACACCGAGCGCATACCGCCGCACGCTCATCGTGTGTCAAGATCGGGTTCAACGAGGCGATCAGTGCATCGGCCTCGTCGTCGCTCAACGCCGTGAGTTCCACCACGTTGACGGGCCAGTCGTCAGGCAGCCAGTCACCCGGCCGCCCAGTGATGACGATCAGCAGCCTGCCGTTGGCCGAGCCGAGCAGCGCGCCGAGTATCTCGAGCGTGTCCTCGTCGAACCAATGCACATCCTCGGCTACCAGCAGAGCCGGCCCACTGCCTAGACACGCCAGCAGGTAGGCCTCCACCGCCTCGGCGATGAGGCCGAACAGCTTTTCGCCTTCCGCGGCCACCGGCTGATATCCGGCCTCGGGTGGGATGCCCGCGACCGGTGCCAGTAGCGCAACGTCCTTCGGATCAAGGTTGTGGGCTGCGACCTCAGTCTCGAGGAGCCGTAGCCGCTCGTCCTGAGTGGTGAGCCTGCTGATGCGGCAACGACGCTCGAGCAGAGTACGCACTGGATGTAGGCCGGTACGGGTGTGGAATGCCGATCCCGTCAACTCGACAACCGTTTCGCCACACTCTCCGACCATCTCCTCAGCAAGCGCCGCAAGCCGCGACTTGCCGATTCCCGGCTCGCCACAGAAGACGACGCCAGGCGTCATTAGCGCCCCCGCCTGCGCCCGCGACCAGCTTTTGTGTAGACGGCGTTGCTCCCGGTCGCGACCGACCAGCGGGCAGACCCGCCGCTTGGCCGGTTCGGGACGCTCAGCGAGCACCCGATGATGCGCGATCAATCCCTCGACGCCTTTGACCGCTGCGGGCTCGCACGCCTCGAGCTCGAAAGTGCCTCGGACCAACGGTTCAACCGCCTCCGACACCACGACCGTCCCGGGCTGGGCGAGGCTTGAAACTCGGGCGGCGAGGTTGGCGCCGAGTCCGTACACATCGTCCTGCGTGGTGTCCAGATACACCAACCCTCGGTGCACCCCGACACGCACCGCGAGATCGATCCCGAGCAGCCGCTTGGCCTGCTTAGCGATGCGGGCAACCTCCCGTACGATCGACAGCCCCGCCAGCACGGCGCGCTGCACGTCGTCCTCGTGGGCTATCGGATGGCCGAATTCCGCGAGGAGGCCGTCACCTTGGGTTGACCCGATGTGTCCCTCGTAGCGGTTGACGATCCTGATTACTTGTTCGCGGTACCGGCCCACCAGGCGGCGATAGATCTCTGGCTCCACTTGTGTGGACAACGCCGTCGAATCCACCAGATCGGCGAATAGCATCGTCAGCCGGCGAATCTCGCCGCCCTCGACGGGGCACGCCAGCATGTCGTCGGCTTCGGCGTCGAACTCGTCAGCCATCGCGCGGTCCTGTGGATCGTCGATCGGCGCCCTACGCTTACCACCGCCCACAGACCCCCTCCAATCCCTGGACGAGGGTCAGCATATCGCCGAACACGCATGAATACACTTCTATATTCGCTGGTAAGCTCCTTACGGCCGCGTCAATCAATATCGGCGGGTGGGCGACCTGCGGGTCTGCGTATTTCCGGGGTATCGTCCGAAATCCATCTGCTTAGCCGCCCCGTCAGCCCGAGGGACACTCGCTGATGTCAGCACCGCCGAAACCACTGACCAGACACCCCCCTCGCTGGTAGAGGCCAGTTCGCGCGGTGGTGCGGTGGCTGTCAAGGATCTGCCTTGAGCCGACCAGTAGCGGGCGCGGCCGTGACAGCCACCGGACCACCGTTGAGCACAATTTGAGTCCGGGCGAGGCAGCCATCCAGATAGATCATCTCGATTCGAAGCAAGCGGATACGGGAAACCCGCTTGACCGCAGAAAAGTGCTTGTAACCGTTGGATGCCGTGCGACACGTTAAAAGACGCTCAGATCGTTCACCATCGCGCATCACGTGTGGTCCCAAACATGGGGTCCGATCCTCGCCACGACCGCGTAAACGGCCGGCAATGCCCGCTTGGCTCAATCCCAGTATCGCGCATCACTATTCGTGCAGTTCAGAACCATATCTAGGCTAGCTCAACAGATTTGTGTCCAGTTCGCGGCGGTGGCGGCGGTCGACAACTCCACCCCCTCGGCTTGGGCCTTTTCGAAATCGGCGTTCATTGCGCGAACATGGCGCGGATCACGCGGTCCCGCTTGGCCCGCATCTTGACCCACTTGGCCCGCTCGTCGGGCAGCCATACGAACAGCGACACGTTGGTCGGCATGCCGTTCAGTGCGGTGTAGTACTCGCCGCGGCACTTGAGCTATCTGCTTGACCAGCGGAATGTCCTCTGCCTCAACAGGAATCATCTGTTCCGTTCGATCCGTTTGCGCTTTGCACACAACGCATTGCCGACCCAACGTAACCTTCTGAATTGGCTTGTCAGGGAACAGCTTATGGAAGCAATCAAAGCAAATCTTCTGAGTCATCCGATCGGATCTTTCAGTCAGAGGTCCCGGTATCGGTCGAGGTTCGTGACCCCGGCCGGCAGCTAAGCTAGCTGCCGCGGCGGCGTGACTTGATGATCTCGAGGCGTTCCTTGAGCAGTTCATCGAGTTCCTCGATCGAGCGGCGTTCACGCAGCATGTCCCAGGGTGTGCGCGGCACCTTGACCTTCTTGGGTTCGGCCAGGTCACCACCCTCGATCAGGGCGCCCTCCATGCCGTTGCGGCACAGCCAGGTGCCGGGGATCTCGGCGTCGTGGGCGAAGGGCATGTCGAACTCCTCGCCGTTCTCGGTGCGGTACCGCGCGATTTGACGGGGCGCCAGGTCATGGTTCCGGTCGTTCTCGTAGCTGACGGATCCGAGGCGACTGCCCCTCATGACGCGATCAGCCATCATCAACACTCCTCATTGCACGGATCACCGCATATCTCTGTAGGTTACGCCCCGGCCGTGCTAGCTAACGCCGTCACGTACGCGAAAGGTACGCGACCGGGGGCGCCCATAGCCAAATCGGAGGCGAACCCCGGACGTGGAGACTCTTTCATGGTCGGGCCGACGGGGGCGTCGCCGTGGCCGGCGCGCCAGTCAGGGGAAACTTTGAACCCAGCACACGGCTAGGCGAGAAGCCGGTGTGCACATCAGGCGGTGGCCGACCTGCTCGGGGCCAGGGCGTTACGACAGGACGCCGCGCAACCCACCAGAAACGTCCTACTGTGAACGTATGCCGCCAACATGTCCTCGATGCCGCAGCGTCGGGACGTACCCGATCGAGGACACCAAGAAGGCCGGCGGACAACGCTGGGAATGCGCCGAGTGCGGCAAACGATTCTTCAACGCACCAACGGCCTGCCCCAAGTAGTCGTCGAACAACCAGTCAGCCGCCGGGACGCCATTCAAGCCGTCGATGAGTTCGCCCCACATACTCGGGACTGACCAACCGACGGCCGAAACCCCAGCCGACCTCGACAGCCGTCGCGCGACGCCTAAACACACCAATGGGTTGGTGCGAGATCCCACCAGCCCATTGGTGTGTGGGGGTCAGCTAAACCGCGGTCACGCCGACGGCCTGAGGACCTTTGGGTCCTTGCTCGACCTCGAACTGGACACGCTGGTTTTCCTCGAGCGTCCGAAAGCCGCTGCCGCGGATCTCGGAGAAGTGGACGAAGACATCCTTCGACCCATCGTCAGGAGTGATAAAACCGAAGCCCTTGTCACCGTTGAACCACTTCACAGTTCCCTGCGCCATTTACTTTCTTCTCTCGTTCAGAGCGGATGTACAAAACATCCGCGCGCACTCTAACAGGATTGATGATGGACAAAGAATCATTCGCGCGCAGCGTGGTGCCGCCCTCCAACAGGAACAGCGCGGTGCCGGACTCATCCACGGCGCGTTGAAGCGCGGCGGTGACGACGTCGCAGCCATGGGTGTTTATCGGTGAGCCCGGCAAGGTTGACCTGCTAATACGCGATCGACTCGCCGTGGCCACTCCCGCAGGCGCTGATGCGTTGAAGGCAGCCTACGCACGTTTAAGAGGGACGATCGATCCGGCAAGAACGATCGCCAACATCTCTGCAGAGCGGGACCGCCTACTGCGCGTCGACAACGACCTGCCCGCGTCGTGCAAGAAAACCGTGGTCGAGCCCCGGTGGCCAACATGTAGTCGATGGCATCGAGCCCATGATCCACCAGCTGTGTAGGGAGCCGCGGTATTCGTCGATCGGGTGCGTCGGGTCAGCAGTCTGAATATTTCGCGGGCGATGGCTCGTTTGAGCAGCCGCAGAATCTCCTTGTTGGTCCGACCGTTGGCCAGTTGACGTTGGACGTAGCCGTGGGTTTGCGGGTGGGCCGACATGCGCACCAGCGCGATGCGGTGCAGGGCGTTGTTGGCTGCCCGGTCGCCGCCGCGGGACAGTCGGTGGCGGGTGATTTCGTCAAAAGCGAAATGCCCCAGGCGGCCTACCGCTGGCAGGGCCATGGCGGCTAGGCGACGGTTCGCGGCGGCCCGAACCTGCGGAGCTGACCCGCCGTGTCTCCGGCAGACCGTTCCGCCGCGGATCGCATAGCTACCCACATGGCTTTCCGTCTTGCCTGCGGGCAGTGCAATCTGCGCGCCGTGCGGCCGCGCAAGCCCACCAGATGTTGCTCAGGCCGGATCCGTTAACAGTCACGGTGGCGTCGGTTGCTTGCCAATGGGGCTTCACCAACCTCGGCAGGTTTGCTGCCGCCTACGCCGCGCGCTACCGTGAGACACCGACAGAGACTCTGCGTCGCGGCTCGTTCCGGCGCAGCGCAACGAAACTACCGGGCCGCGCGAGAACCGTTCGGCGTTGATGGGTTCACCGCAGGAATTCGGACATTGCCAAAACGAATCGCGATCGCGGACCGGATTGGATGTACCACAGTGACAGTAGACAATAACGCGTGGGTTTGCGTGCGGTCGTTGGACGACTTCGCCGAGCTGCGCAAGCACCAGCTGGAGTCATTGCCGTGCTGGTGGCCAGAGATTGGGCCGCTCGGTGACACAAGCTCGTTTTCATTCACGCACCGTACGGGTCGCCTCGGTCCGATCACAGTGCTAGACGTGGATTTTCATGACGACGTATGGGTCGACGGTGGTGAGCATCGTCCCCACTATCATGTCACTCTGCCAGTCGCGACTCCTTCGGCCGCAATGGATAACAGTTTCTCCGTTGTCGCGGAGCCGGGCTCAGTGGCGGTGTACCGGCCGGAGGGCAAGGCGGCCGTCTCCCGTTACGTCGGCCGTCTGCTGGCTGTGATGATCGATCGCCACGCTGTCGAAGATGCTCTTGCATGTGCGCTCGGACGCTCTATAACTTCCCAAATCGACTTCCGGCCCACGATGACGACCACGACTCAAGCCATCCGCAGCTGGATCTCCATGGTTTCGCTGTTCACCGAGCAGCTGTTCCGGCCTCGCAGTGTCCTGCATCAGCCGATGGTCGGCATGCCATTCGCCGAGAGCCTGGTCCGCGGTCTCTTTCTGGCCGCAGACCATTCACATCGTGCTGCCTTGGAGGGCGAGGTGATCGAGATCCCGTCGCGCGCCATCCGCGAGGCAATCGAGATCATCGAGGCCGAAGCGGACCGGCCGTGGACTGTCTCGGCGCTCGCTGAGCGCAGCCATGTCAGCGTCCGTTCGCTACAGCAAGCCTTCCAGCGTCACTTAGGCACCTCGCCGATGGCGTATCTGCGCGAGGTCCGGCTGCGCCGAGCGCACCACGACTTGCTCGAGTCTGACCCATCTACCGTCACCGTAGGTTCGGTCGCCTACCGTTGGGGCTTCTCCAACCTCGGTAGGTTCGCTGCTGCCCACACCGCCCGCTACCAAGAGCCGCCCTTGAAGACACTGCATCGCAACTCATTCCGCCGCAGCGCATAGCGGTGCACAAACCCAACCTGTTGTCGGCGTAGTTCAGTCCTCCAAGTTATTTCAACGATGGTGTGCGGTACGGCCAGGGCAGTGCGCGAGACGGCTACTGTCGCAGTGGCTTTCAATTTAGCTTACGAGCAAGCACTGTCGGATCCGTCACCGCGGCCTTCGTCAGCGCCCGTTTGCATCGCTCAGGTATCGCGACCGAAAAGATAACCGGGGGAATCCATGGGCGCTATCAAAGGCTGGCCAGCGAACCGATAAACAGCTGCCTACCTCCGACCGCCGTGACGAGGTCGGGCTACCTGGCCGCGCTGGCCGGCCGCGTCGACTCATTTTGGGTTCCAGATCACCTCAACGCGATGCTGCATCGCCTGGGGTGTGCGGTCCCGCACCGATCCCTTTCTTGTGATTGGGGTTGTCATGCGCAGTCTGGCCAGAGGGCCGCGCGCGATGGCTAGTCGTGCTTGCTTGGGCCTACATAGCGTTGGCGGCGTGATACCACACCCACGACGCGGCCACGCCGGCGCTAGGGCAACGACCGCTGGTAGGTCTCAACCCTCGCAACCATGCGATACATCGCCACATCAACCGGGGGTAATGCAGTGAAGTTTGGTGTTGTCGAAGCGCCTCTGCACAGCCGGTTCGCGCCGATGATGGCGGCCGAAATGGGCTACCGGACGGCCACGGCGACCGGTGCCGATTCGTACTGGCTGCCCGACCACCTCAACGGCTTTTTGCCCCGTGCCGTGATGACACCGAAGTACAGCGGGATGGCCCGACTGGTGCCCGATGCCGACGCGTTCCTCGAACCGTGGACGACGCTCGGGTCCCTCGCAGGCCGGCACCGATTCAGCCGGACACGCTTGGGCATCGGCGTGACGGACACCGCGCGCCGGAACCCGGCGGTGACGGCGCAGGCCGCGGCGACGCTGCACCTGATGACCCGAGGCCGGGCAATCCTAGGGATCGGGACCGGCGAGCGCGAAGGCAACGAGCCGTTCGGGGTGGACTGGTCCAAGCCGGTGGCAAGGTTCGAAGAGGCGCTGGCAACCATCCGCGCGCTTTGGCACTCGAACGGGCAACTCATCAGCCGGGATTCGGAGTTCTTTCCGCTGCGAAACGCGATATTCAGCCTGCCCCCGGTGAAAGGTACCTGGCCGCAGATCTGGATCGCCTCGCACGGACCGCGGATGCTGCGCGCGACGGGTCGCTACGCCGATGCGTGGTTCCCGGTGTCGATCTTCAGTCCAGAACGGTACGCAGATGGGTTGCAGCAGGTCCAGACCGCCGCCGACAACGCCAATCGCGACCCGCACTCCATCATCGCGGCGAACGCGCAATTCGTCGTGACCGGGCGGAGTGCGGCCGACGTCGAAGAAGCCGTGGACTCGGTGCCGGTGCGCGCGTATTCCCTCCTTGTTCCGGACTCGGAGTGGGCCAAGCACGGTGCGCGCCATCCGATGGGCGAAGGCTTCACCGGCTTTCAGGACATTCTGCCGCAGTTACTCGACGAGGCAACGGTGCTCTCCCACGTCGCCGCAGCGCCGCTGCCTTTGATTCGGCAATGCCTGCTCAGCGGAACACCCGACGAGATTCTCGATCAACTCGCCGCCTACCGCGATCACGGTGTCCGGTACCCGGTGCTGCTCAATGCGAGCCCCATCCAGCCCAAACTCAGCCGCGGCCTGCCCACCGCCTTGCCCTTCATGAGGATCCTGCGTGGAATCCGCAAGATGTGAGAACACCGAACCTTGTTTGGGCCAAATGGTTTGCGCGGTTGCCGGGGCGACCGCGGCCCCGTAGCGCTGCAAGTTAGCTACGCGCTACCCGCACGAAAGTTGCAGGTGGGTGGGGCGGCCGGGGCTCGAACCCGCGACCAACGGATTACCAACAGGGCGCTCGCAGCGATGCCGGTACCTGCTTGTCTTATCTTGTCTAACAACGGAATTGGTTGCTTTGCACGTCCCGCCGCGACCCGGTGGATCCGATCGATTCCTGTCATTGACGGTGAATAAACGGTAACCGAAATCACTGCATCCCTCCCCTGCCGTGCTGCGCCTGGCCTGCTTCACCCACCGCCTCCGTACAGCCGTACTTCAGTATCGACGTGACGCTAGCCAGCCTTCGGGACAGTGCTTTTCGGCGCATTGACTTCGATCGGCTTCGTGTGGGTCTTCTGGAGAAACGGGGCTGCCGAGCAGGAACATCCGAGGATCGGGGACCGGACCTATGCAATGGCTCTGTGATTGCTGGGGGCCACGCCTGGGAACGTGCGGTCTTCTGATATGAGCCGCGAGGTGAGGCCAGATTGAAGTTGCTGCAACCCTGTGTCGCGATCCATCAGCCGCAGTAGTCACATCGTCTCGCTAGGGAAGAGCGGTCGCCCTGGAACGTCCTGTGCACCTTCCTGTATACCGGCGACCGCGGCGTCGACGGCCGAACGCGGCGAGTCGAACACTGCGCACATTCCGTCTCCGGTGTATTTGAAGACGTGGCCTGCGTGTACTTCTACTGCCTTGCGCAAGGTCTCGTTATGGGTTTCCAGCGCTATCCGCATGGCATCTGGGGCGGCCTCCCAGCGCCGTGTCGACCCTTCGATATCGGTGGACAAGAACGTGGCAACGCTCATGGGACGTCGTCCTCGTGTAGTAGCTCGGCCCGCACCCCGTCGATCTGCTCGAGTGCATACGCCGTCATCGCAGCGTTGGTCATGCTCGCACCTGTACTGGCGAGGGCCTCGTAGGCCTCGTCGCCGA
>Ga0157378_10001221_pt1 | contig 23291 bp, 20 predicted proteins | sample M65metaG_FD_115309 | JGI IMG/M metagenome (GOLD analysis project Ga0157378, IMG submission 115309) | Miscanthus rhizosphere microbial communities from Kellogg Biological Station, Michigan, USA - M6-5 metaG | ecosystem: Host-associated > Plants > Roots > Rhizosphere > Soil | place: USA: Michigan...
CCCAAACGATTATGCGGATCGAATCGAAAGCCCCCACGCGCGTAGACCTGGCCGGCGGAACTCTGGACATCTGGCCGCTGTACCTCTTTCATCCGGGGGCGGTGACGATCAATGCGGCGGTGACCCGCTACGCGAGCTGCGTGATCGAGACGCACCCGCGCGGCGACGAAAGAATTCGCCTGGTCTCCCGCGACACCAAGCGCGAAGAAAACTTCGCTTCTTTCCCGGCGATGGTGAAGGCCAGGCGCTACCATCTGCCGCTGCTCGCCGAGATCGCCAAATTTTTCGAGCCGCAGGGCGGTTTCACTCTGACCACCGATTCGGAAGCGCCCGCGGGAGCCGGAATCGGCGGATCCAGCGCCATGGCCGTGGCGATTTGCGCGGCCCTGGACAGATTCACCGCGGCGGGCAAAAGCAAAGTGGATTGGATCCACATCAGCCGCGATGCGGAGGGAATCGTCATCAAGGTTCCTACCGGCACGCAGGATCACTATCCGCCGGCATTTGGGGGAGCTGCCACGATTGAGCTTCCTCCGGGCGGCGAGCGCCGCGTGGAGTTGCGCCTGGATATTTGCGAACTCGAAAAGCGACTGGTCCTTTGCTACACCGGCAAGCCGCGGCAATCGGGCATCAACAATTGGGAAGTCTTCAAAGCCCACATCGACGGCAAGAAGAAAGTGCAAGCCAACCTGGAACGCATTGCCGAGGTGGCGCAAGCAATGCGCGTCGCCCTCGAACAAACCGACTGGAAAGAGACCGGCCGCTTGATGCGAGAGGAGTGGAACTTCCGCAAACGCAACCTTCCGACGATTTCCACCAAAACAGTCGATCGCATCATTGAAGGCGCGCGCAGAAAAGGCGCCCTTTCCGGGAAAGTATGTGGCGCGGGCGGTGGCGGCTGTGTGGTGATGCTGATCGAGCCCGACGCCCGAGCGAGCGTTGAGAAAGCCGTTGCGGACGCGGGCGGCCAGCTGCTGCCCATGAAAATTGACCGCTCCGGCGTTCAGGTCACCGTCTCCTGAGCTCCGCCCTAAACCAACAGGCATCTATTCTTTGCGATACGGGCGTCGTAGAATAATGAGGACGGGCCTCGACCCCGGAACTCTATGCCGAACGCGCTCGCCATCGCCGCAATTGGTTCCAGTTTGCTGCTCTTTGCCGACGCCGATGTTCCCCGCGCCATGGGCCTGCGCACTCCCGACCCCTCAGCAAGACCCAGCTTTTCCAACACGGAAGTCGCGATTTTCCCAACCCTGACCGCGGAAGACCCCCAGCAGCCGGCTGCCGCTCCGAGCCCGCCCAGAAAAGACAAGCTGCAGGAAAGCTCCAAGCTCGCGTTGATCCGCTACGTTTCCGGCGAATTTGCGAAAGCCGCCAAGTCCTTGCCCGCCGGCAAGGAAGGATTTTTGCAATATGCGGGCAAGCCGCTCAATCAGGAGCTGCTCGACCGGGCAGTAGCCACCCACGGCGCTGCAGTGCGGGCGGGCGACAACGCGCAAATCACCAAGCTCGAATTTCGCGATCACACGATTGTCGTTGACGTGAACGGCGGGGGCCGCGGGAAGAAGCGCTTTCTCGATCGCCTGCAGATTGACATGGGCGGCCTGCCAACGGCGCGTACCACCAGCGACGTCCAGCAGGATGCCGGCCCGGCGGGAATTCAGCCTGGTGCGGGAAGCACGCTGTTTCTCGAGTTTAACAAGGAAATTCCCGACCTCACGCCCGATGAGTTGAAGCAGATGCTGTCGCCATTTTTGGACTTTGCCAAGCAGCGGTCCGCGTCACTGCATTGGATCGACACGCTGCCTGCGGACGTGAGAAAAGCGATTCAGGAGCGCGTTCCAAAAGTCGGAATGGATCGCGAGATGGTCGTCGCAGCGATCGGCAAACCCGGGCACAAAGTTCGCGAGCGCGATTCACAAGGCAACGAAATCGAGGATTGGATTTACGGCACTCCCCCTGACAGGACCATGTTCATTCGCTTCATGGGTGACAAGGTCACCAGTATCCGCCAGTTTCCCCAGTGAGTTAGCGGGCTTCCGCGCGAAGCCACGGTCGCCGATTAAGTTCAAGCGCAGGAGAGTTAGGCGCGGAACTGGTTCCGATTGCGGCTCCCGCACCACCAACCGAGCACCGCGGGATAGAGAGGAAACCCAACGGAAAAAAACGGGCGAGTTGCATCAAAGCTGAATGAATTCGGGCTGCCAGGGAGTCTTGCCTAAGTCGAGGCGGGCGAGAGAAATGGGAAGAGAGAAACGGCGCGGTCCGGCGCTGCCCGGATTGATGTAAAGGACGCCGTCTCGCCAGCTGGACTGGGGCTTGTGGGTATGCCCGCTGATCACGATCTGAAAGCCGGCCGCCTTCGGATCGGTGTCGAGTTGCTCCAGATTGTGCAGGACGTAGATGCTGGTTCCCTCCAATTCGAGGACGACGTCTTTAGCAAGGGATTGGCACCAAGGCTCTGTGTCTACGTTGCCGCGCACCGCATGGACCGGCGCGGTGTCCTTGAGTCGGTTGAGGATCGCGCGATCGCCAACGTCGCCAGCATGAATGATCGCTTGCGAGCCACCGAGCGCCTCGACCGCTTCGGGCCGAAGCAGACCGTGCGTGTCGGAGATTAAGCCCAGGACAAAAGACTTCACCGGTACAGAGTACAGGAAGCGCAGGGCCGGTTGGAGTGCTCCGGCCCTTTCTAACGCTTCGCAGCGCTGGCTTATTTGGGAGTGCCGACGTGGAAGACGAGCGAACGGCCGACTTCGGAGCGCGAAGCGTCGGCATCCACAAGGCTGACAAAAAGATGGGTCAGTGCGTCTTGCTCTTCCTGAGAGCGACGGTCGCGATCGGCAATGAATGCTGCGCGGACCTTGTCGAAGGAGGCGAGATCTTTCACGTCATACCAGACGAAGTGCGTAAAGTCGCCTTCCGTGCGGACCTCTTCGACGGCCAGGCCGTAAGCCAGAACCGTGCCGTCGGCCAGGAGTTTGTCGAAGACGGGCTTGTTGTACTTCTCCCAGGCCTTGCGGAAGTCGTTCCCTTTGCCCGGCTTCACCTTGACGAAATTGTAGCGCGAGAAGGGAAGCACACCGGAAGGCGCCGAAGGGGACAGTCCGATCACCAAATCGCGAGTGAGAAAGTCGTGAACTTTGCTTAGATCGGCGACCTGGGCGAGGCGGGCCATTGGGGCTTCGGCGGCCTTTTGGCCTTTCTTGGCCGGCGCCCCGGATTTGTTGGCTTCTTCGGTAAGCTTGGCGATTTGCGCGCGCATCGCGGAATCGACTTTCTCCACGCCGGCGTAATCGGCAACGGCGTACCAGATGAAATGAGTAGCGTGTCCGGGCACGCGAAGCAGGGAACTCTGTACTCCCCAAGCGAGAACAACTCCATCGGCCATGAGTTTGTCGCGAACCGGCTGCCCGACGGTCTTTACAAGATCGAGAAACTCCTCTTCCTTGCCGGGGTTGACGGTGTATCCGTACCAGAAGGTGAGGGGTTGCATCGCTTGCTGCGATTGCTGCGCGATCGCAGAGATGCAAGAGAACAACATCACAAAAAAACACAAAAGCAGGCGCTTCTTCATTGTTTCTCTCTCCATGAAATTCTGTTGCCTGCACCGGGGCAAATGCGTACTAGAGTTGCGGGAAGCTCGGATGCCGCGAGCAGGCACTCGGTATCCGCGCTATGGGAAAGGGGCCGACCAGGTGGAAAGGTGGGTAGGTTCTATCACCGGGACAGGAAGCGGTCAAGACAATGCGCGCCGGTCGGCCATAGACGTTGCGATGAACCTGCCGGGCGGCAAACGCTCCGGAGCCGCCGTGTGCTTTAGAACTGCCTTCGCCATCGACCTATCGCTCTTTTTCGTGCCGTGTCTCGGCGCACAGCCGCAGACCGACTATCACCAGCATCTGTTTAGTCCGAGGATCGCGAAGCTGGCGCCCGGGCTGAACCCCCTTTCGGCGGCCGAGCTGATCGCGCTGCTCGACAAAGCCGGGATTCAGCGCGCGTCGTGCTGTCGATCGCATATCAATACAGCGGCGCGAACCGGCCGGCGATTGAGGATGAATACGCGAAGGTAAGGGAGGAAAACGATTGGACCAGTCAGCAAGTCGCTCTGTACCCGGAACGCTTACGGGGTTTTTGCAGCGTCAATCCGCTCAAGGATTATGCGATAGGAGAAATTGAGCGATGCTCCAGGGACCCGCAGCTGCACTACGGGCTGAAGCTGCACTTTGGCAATTCGGATGTGGACCTGGACAACCCGGTGCACGTCGAGAAATTGCAGCAGGTCTTCCATCGAGCGAACCAGCATCAAATGGCGATGGTGGTTCACATGCGCGCCTCCATCACCAAGAAGAGGCCATACGGTAGAAAGCAAGCTGGAATCTTCCTTCGAGATGTTCTACCGGCGGCGCCGGACGTTCCCGTCCAGATTGCGCATTTGGCCGGAGCGGGGGTTATGACGACCCATCGATTGATGAGGCGCTCAGCGTTTTCGTCGACGCCATCGGCAAAAACGACCCGCGCATGGCACATGTATATTTCGATGTTTCGGGAGTCGCCGGGTACGGGGAATGGGAAAAGAAAGCGGAATTGATCGCCAAGCGAATCCGCCAACTCGGAACGAGGCGCGTTCTTTTTGGCTCGGACGGTTTTGGCGGAGTAAAATCTGGCTCCGCGCGAAGCCTGGGCGGCATTCCGGCGGCTTCCGCTTTCCGAGGAAGACTTTCGCCTAATCGAGACAAACACCGCTCCCTGGTAGGCTCTCAGTTTGAAATTTCTCCCTCCTGGGTGTCCGTCATACTTCTGTCGGGTGAGTGATGAGACCCTTTGCCCAAACCGACCGATGAGCTTTCCGAGAAGATAGAGAATCATGCTGCGGCTGAGGCCAAACGCTCGTCCAAGAGCAGTCGCACCGCAGACTCTTAGGTTGGGCCCCTGGTATCGTCGTTCTCACCGCTGTTTGGATCGCATATCACCCATGAGGAAGCGCCCGCGCGCGCAAACCCGCGCCGTAGATGCGTTGACTTTTCGCGCCGCAGCCCATAGCATTTTTAGTTCGCATCGCGATGTAGCCCGCTGCTGAGCGCCCCGCGCAATACCCGCGACTTGCGCTTCACGAATCTACCGAGTGCGAATAAGAGGCTTTCTACTTGGCCCGGACGGCCAAGAATTCTGGAGGACTAATGCCCATCAAGGTTGGGATTAATGGATTCGGACGGATCGGACGGAACATTGTCCGGACGGCGATTGACGACAAGGAGATCCAGTTCGTTGCGGTAAATGACATTACGGATTCGAAAACGCTGGCGCACCTGCTGAAATACGACTCGATCCTCGGCAACCTGCCACACAAAATCACGCACACCGACGACACCATTTCGATTGATGGGAAAGCAATCAAGGTTTTCAAGGTGAAGGATCCCGCGCAACTGGATTGGGCCAGCGTGGGCGCAGATATCGTCGTGGAGTCCACCGGTTTGTTCACCAAGGGCGAGCAGGCCAAGGCACACCTGCGCGGTACGGTGAAGAAGGTCATCATTTCGGCGCCGGCCGATGGGCCGGATGCGACGTTTGTGCTGGGCGTGAACCATCACAACTATGATCCGGCGAAGCACCACGTCATTTCGAACGCTTCCTGCACTACCAACTGCCTCGCTCCGGTGGCCAAGGTCATTCACGAAACATTTGCCATCCACAGCGGCACCATGACCACCATTCACTCGTACACCAACGATCAGCGTTTGCTCGATTTGCCGCACAAGGATTTGCGGCGGGCCCGCGCGGCGGCGCTGAGCATGATTCCAAGCTCGACCGGCGCAGCAAAGGCGCTGCACCTGGTGTTGCCCGATTTGAAAGGCAAGCTGGACGGCTACGCCATGCGCGTGCCCACGCCGAACGTCAGCGTCGTGGACCTGACGGTATTCGTGGACAAGCCGGCGTCGAAAGACTCGGTGAACGCGGCATTGCAGAAGGCCGCCGAAGGCCCGCTGAAGGGCATTCTCAGCTACACGCAAGAAGAACTGGTTTCGGCCGACTTCAAGGGCAATTCGCATTCGTCGATCATTGACGCCGAATACACCAAGGTGGTCGGCGACAAGTGCGTGAAGGTGCTGGCTTGGTACGACAATGAGTGGGGTTATTCGTGCCGGTGCCGGGATTTGATCAAGTTCCTGGCGTCGAAGTTTTAACGACGCCGGAATTTGCCTGATTCTCGACTCAAGCTGAGATTCCTCGACTACGCAGGCCGACAGTCGCTTCACGATTGGAGGAAAGTCGGCCTGCTCCGCTCGGGATGGCAGGTGGAGCAGCGACGGAGTGAAAATGGACAAGCTGACGATCAAGGACCTGGAACTGCGCGGCAAGCGGGTGTTCATGCGGGTGGACTTCAACGTTCCGTTGAAAGATGGCGTGGTGACGGACGACACACGCATCCGCGAGACAGTGCCGACGCTCAAGCTGGCCATCGAAAAAGGCGGGCGGCTCGTGCTGGCTTCGCACCTCGGGCGGCCGAAGGGCGGTCCGGATCCTAAATACTCGCTGCAGCCCGCAGCTAAAAAGCTGGAAGAACTTCTCGGCAAGCCGGTGGCGTGCGGCAAGGATTGCGTTGGCCCCGGTGTGGAAGCACAGAGCAAGGCTCTGCGCGACGGCGAAGTGCTGGTTCTGGAAAATGTCCGCTTTCATCCGGAGGAAGAGAAGAACGACGAAGAGTTTTCCAAGCAGCTGGCTGCGCTGTGCGACGGGCTTTTCGTTTGCGACGCCTTCGGCTCGGCTCATCGCGCGCATGCATCGGTGGTCGGAATCACCAAGTTTGTCGGGAAAGCAGCTGCCGGTTTGCTGATGGAAAAGGAGCTGGCGTATCTCGGCAAGGCGATGACCAACCCGGCGCGGCCGTTTGTGGCGATTCTGGGCGGGGCAAAGGTCAGCGACAAGATAGAGGTCGTCGAGAACCTGATGAAGATCGCCGACGCCCTCCTGATCGGCGGCGGCATGGCCTACACGTTCCTGAAATCGCAGGGACTGCCCATCGGCAAATCGCTGGTTGAAAACGACAAGCTGGACCTTGCGAAAAAAATTCTGGCCGATGCAAAAACTGGCGGTAAGAGACTGCTCCTGCCGGTTGATCATGTGACCGCGCCGGAGTTCAAAGCGGATGCTCCCGGAAAAACCTGCGACGTGAACCGAACGCCGGACGACCAAATGGGCCTGGATATCGGTCCGAAGACGGTTCTGGCGTACGCGGCGGAGATTGCGCAAGCAAAGACGATCGTCTGGAACGGGCCGATGGGCGTCTTTGAAATGCCCCAATTCGCGAAGGGAACCCTGGAGGTGGCCAAAGCCGTCGCCGCAGCGACCGACGCGGGTGCCACCTCGATTGTGGGCGGCGGAGACTCGGTGGCGGCTGTCCAGCAGTCGGGAGTCGCCGGCAGAATCTCTCATATTTCGACAGGCGGCGGGGCTTCGCTCGAATTTCTGGGCGGCAGCAAGCTGCCGGGCGTGGAGGCGCTGAGCAACCGATGAGCACCGCACGCCGCAGGGTGATGGCAGGGAACTGGAAGATGTACAAGACGCAGTCGGAGACGCGCGCCTTCTTTCTGGCGTTTCTTCCGATGATTGGCGATGCGGCGCACTGTGATGTGGTCATCGCGCCGCCGTTCACCGCGATTGCCGCTGCCGTGGAAGCGGCGAAGGGGAGCCGCGTGGCAATTGCCGGCCAGAACAATCACTGGCAAAGGGAAGGCGCTTTCACCGGCGAGGTATCCTCGCAAATGCTGGTCGCCGTCGGCTGTACACATGTGATTGTCGGCCACTCGGAGCGGCGCCAGTATTCGCTTGAGACCGATGACATGGTGGCGCAGAAGAGCCGGGCGGCCCTGGGCGCCGGCCTGACGCCGATTGTTTGCCTGGGAGAAAATTTTACGGAGCGGGAGACGGGAAAGACGCAGGAGGTGCTTTCTCAGCAATTTATAGGCGGGCCCGGCGCGTTGACCGCCGAGGAGTTCTCCCGTATCCTATTGGCTTACGAGCCAGTGTGGGCCATCGGGACGGGCCGTACGGCGACGCCGGAGATTGCGGCTGCCGCCCATCGGTTCTTGCGGCAGTGCGCACGCGACCAGTTTTCGCCCGAGGCTGCAGCCAGCCTGCGAATCCTCTACGGCGGCAGCGTCAAGCCTGACAACATTCAGGGATTGATGGCGCAGGAAGAGCTGGATGGCACTCTGGTGGGCGGAGCAAGCCTGGACGCCAAGTCGTTCGCGGCGATCGTAAACACCAGGTAGGCCGCAACGGTTGGCAAGCGGCGGCAACGGAATTTGATTTGACGAGATTCGAGGTGAATGAACAATGCCGGGTTGGATGAAATGGGGCATCGCGCTCCTGTTGGGATTCGGATTGATCGTGGTGGGCTTCCGCTGGGCCGGATGGCTGCTGACGACTTTTTTCGTGCTGAATTGCCTGGTGCTGATCATCGTGGTGCTGCTGCAGAGCGGTAAAGCGGCGGATCTGGCCGGAGCGTTCGGCGGAGCGGGGAGCCAGACGGCGTTTGGGCCGCGCGGGGCAGCGACGGTTTTGTCACAGGCGACCACCTGGTGCGCCGTGATGTTCATGGTATGCGCGATGGCGCTGGCCCTGCGCAGCGAACGCAGTGTAGGTGGCGGGAACTCGGTGATTTACAATTCGTCGAAACCGGCCAGCAAGCCGGCGGCTCCTCTGACGCCAGCGGGAACGCAGCCGGCCACGACGCAGAGTTCGCCCGCGCCTTCTCAGCAGAATCCGGCTCCCGCTTCTCCGGCGCAGTCTCCGAAGAAGCCGTAGCGCAGTTGCCGGTGTGAAGCGTGCCGGAGTTTCGGTTGCATTGCCGGCTTAAGCCGGGGAATAATCAAGAAGCGGGCGTCACCTCAGACGGCCGAGTAGTTTGGCAGAAATAGCAGCGGCTTTGCGGTGGTGGCGGAACTGGCAGACGCACCAGCTTGAGGGGCTGGCGGTAGCGATACCGTGAAGGTTCGAATCCTTTCCACCGCACCAAGTTCTTCAATTCCCGTCCTGCCTGCCTTTGCTCAGTCGTCTCGAACGTAATTTTGTGTAGACTCGGGATGTGCGAACCGAGGTTGGGCCATGCCTGGAACCGTAGTTGACGATATTGAGCTGATCATCGAAGACATTCGGGGAAACGGTGCGGGCAAGCCTCCTTCGCGCGACGGCGATGACGACGGCGGCGGAGACGAGGGCGGAGGCGGCGAACACACTCCCGCGCCGAGGCGCCCTAACGCCAGAAAATACTCAATCGCCGTGCTGCTCGGGATGGTTTCCATCACCATGTTCTTTCTGGTGCCGGCCGTAGCGTTCGTCGTGCTCCGGGTGATCAATCTCCGCAACTGGATTGGTATCCCGCTGCCCGGCATCCTCTGGATGAACACCATCGTGCTGCTGCTGAGCAGCGCGACACTTGAACTGGCGCGGCGTAAACTGCGCTGGGAAGATGCGGCCGGTTTCCGGCGCATGTGGACTTTGACCACAGCGCTCGGGCTATTGTTTGTGGGAGGCCAGATCGTCGCGTGGCGGCAACTGGCGGCGCATGGCGTTTATCTGGCCACGGGGCTGGCCAGCAGTTTCTTCTATCTTTTCACGGCGCTGCACGCGATGCACTTGCTCGCCGGAGTATGCGCGCTCGTCTACGTGGAATGGCACCGGTTTGAGGCTGCGCGGATAAGCCGCTCGCTCGCGGCCGAAATTGCGTCTTATTACTGGCACTTCATGGACGGGCTGTGGGTATTCCTGCTGGCCCTGCTGTATTTGGGAAGGTAAGTCCTTCTAGGTAGGGACGCGCTCCCTGGGTGTCTCGAGTCGGCCCGCGACAGATTCCTTTCTACTTTCCGTAAAATTCCGCGACTGTACTGGCGACGCGCTCGATCTGCTCCCCGCGGAGCTCCGGAAACATTGGTAGCGAGATGGCTTCGGCCGCCGCCTTTTCCGATTCGGGGAAGGAGCCGGCACCATGCCCGAGGCCCGAGTAGATAGGCTGCAGGTGCAGGGGGACAGGATAGTAGACGGCGTTGCCGATTTTGCGATCGGTGAGAAATTTCTGCAGCTCATCGCGCCTCTCGGCGCGGATGGTGTACTGGTGGAAAACGTGTTGGCAATCCGCGGGAACATAGGGCACCTTGACTCCGCCAAGATCTGCCAAGAGTTTTGCATACTGTGCGGCGTTAGCGCGGCGTGCATTTTCCCAATCTTTGAGGTGCCGCAGCTTTACGCGCAAAATCGCGGCCTGAATCTCGTCGAGCCGGCTGTTCCATCCCGGTTCGGTGCTGTTGTAGCGCGATGCCTGGCCGTGATTGCGCAGCGTCCGCAAGCGAGCGTCGAGTTCGGGCGAATCGGTGATGATCATGCCGGCGTCTCCGGAGGCGCCGAGATTTTTCGTCGGATAAAAACTAAGGCAGGCGATGTCTCCGAGCGAACCGGTGGGCCGGCCCTTATACGTCGCGCTAATGGCCTGCGCGTTGTCTTCCACCACCGGCAGGCCGTGTTGTTTTGCGAGTTCGCGGATGGGATACATGTCCGCTGCGAGGCCGTATAAATGAACGACGATGATCGCACGCGTGTTTTTGGTGACGCGCCTGGCGATTTCGGCGGCGGTTATGTTGAAGGTTGCGGGATCGATGTCGGCGAAAACCGGCCGCGCGCCGAGCGCGCTGACCGCACTGCCCGTCGCGACAAAGGTAAACGGGGGAAGGATGACCTCGTCGCCGGACTGGACGCCGACTGCGCGCAAAGCGAGGATCAAAGCGTCCGTGCCCGATGCGACGCCAATTCCGTGGCGCACACCCGAGAGCGCCGCGATCTCCAGCTCCAGCCGGGCCCCCTCCTTGCCCAGGACAAATTGCTGCGAGGCGAGCACCCGAGCGACCGCGTCGCGGATCTCTCCGCCGATCGCCGCATACTGAGCCGCCAGGTCCATTTGCGGAACCGGCTGAATTTCGGGAATGGATTGCGTGGAACTCATGCCGAACCAGAACCAGTATACGTCAAAGGAAATCGGACCACTGGCATGCGAGGATTCGCAGTAGCCGCGGACCCGTATTAGTTATCGAGGTTCTTCAGATGGGCCAGCCGGAACGGAGAACCCAAAGTCTCGCGCAGCTCCTTCCAGTGCTGCTCGGGAATGGAAAGGAACACTTGCACCACTTTCGGATCAAACTGGGTGCCAGCGCAACGCTGAATTTCTTCGCGCGCGTAAGACATCGGAAGCGCCTTGCGGTAAGGCCGGTCGCTGAGCATGGCGTCCATGCTGTCGGCGATGGCGAAAATCCGTGCACCGAGAGGGATTTCTTCGCCCTTGAGGCCCCGCGGATAGCCCGTCCCGTCAAAAAACTCCTGGTGCGCCAGCACAATTTCCGCCGCGTCGCGCAAAAAAGGAATGCGGATCAGCATGTCGTAGCCGATCTGGCAGTGCTTGCGCATGATGACTTTTTCGTCGTCGGTAAGCGGGCCGGGCTTGAGCAGAATCTTGTCGGGAATGCCCATCTTGCCGATGTCGTGCAGGAAAGCCGCTCGAGCCAGTACTGGCAAATACGCGTTGGGGACGGGCATGGCCTTGGCAATCGAAATCGTGAAAGCCGTTACGCGCTGGCAGTGCCCTTCCGTTTCCGCGTCCTTCAAGTCCAATGCGCTGCCCAGCGCTTCTAGCGTGTCGTCATACGACTGCTCCAGCTGCGCCAGCGCAATGGTTAGACGCGCTGTGCGCTCTTCCACCTGACGTTCCAAATCGCGCTGATAATTGCGGTTTTCCGCCACCAGACGCCGGTGCTGCAGCGCGCGGTTGACGCCCAGATAGAGCTGGTCTTTTTCAAACGGCTTCAGGATGTAGTCATAGGCGCCGCGCCGGATGGCTTCAAGAGCGGTGGAAATGTCATGAATCGCGGTGACCATGATCACCGGGATTTCCGGATCGTACTGGCGCAACCACTCGAGCAGCTTGATGCCGTCCATTTCCGGCATGATCATGTCGCTCAAGACCAGGTCTGGTGTGGCGCGCTTCACAAAATCCTGCGCCGCGCGGCCATTGCTGACGGCCGTACAGTGATAGCCCTTCGATTCGAGCATGGTTGAAACAACTTCGCGAATGGCTTCTTCGTCATCCACTACCAGAATGTTTTCGAAGGTGTCCGTTTGCACGTGGCCTCACTCCGGTCACCAGTATACGAGAGGTCACAACTGCCTGGAGGTACCCTTGTCCATTCAGAAAACAGCATGTTAGCGTCGAAAAAGTCTCGTTACGCGCAGCTCTGAGCAGCCCTTTCAAGTCAAACGGGCAAGTGTCCTCCGGGCTATCGCGCATCCACTTGGGAGGCGGCGCTTCGTGCTGGAAACTCAGGGCCTAACTGCCGTCGCTTTCTTTGAGGCCACCGCCTTTATTATCCTGCTGGTCCTTTTTGTGCTCTTGCGGCGGGACCACCCCAACCGCTATCTGAACGTTTGGGTGCTCGCCTGGTCCCTGCTCACCGTCAAGGCCCTGCTGGAGCTGGCCCAGCTTTCCGTAGCAGGGCCGGAACTCCGGCTGCTGAGAACTCTCCTCCTGGTGGTGGTCCATTTGGCTTTTCTCAAGGCCGTCGTCCAGTATTCCTACGGTTCCCGGGGATCGTTGTTCGAGCTGTGGCCCGCGGCCGGCGTGGTAGTCCTTCTTGCCTTTTATTTTGAGACGCGACCGCTGGTCGGTACCCCGCACGTCGGATGGTTCTCGTCAGGCACCGTGGCGGTAGCGGCCTTTGCTTCGGGTTGGTGTCTTTGGAATGTCGGCAAAAAGACCTCGGGCCACGGAGCGCGCTTGCTGGGCGGCCTGTTTTTCCTCGACGGGTTGCACAGCCTGGACCGCTCAATGTGGTTCCTGAGTCCGTTCTTTTTGCAGCGCATTGCCTTTGACTATCTGCTGGCCGTCGCGCTGGGCATTGCCATGGTGGTGGTGGTTTTGGAAGAGGCGCGCGCCCGCACCGGTGAACTCAACGACAAATTGAAGCGCTTGAGTCTGCTGATTGCCGCCAGCACGCAAACCCTGTCCATTCGCGAGATGCTCGATCAAGTGCTCGTGAACGTGGTTGGCAGCCTTGGCGTTTCGCACGGCCTGGTCCGCTTGCTCGAAGGCGAAGGCAATTCCGCTCAACTCGTGGTCCATGCCGCGGTCGGATTCAATGAAGATTACCTGAAATCGCAAAACGGAATTCCAGTCACCGAGCCGTGGGTTCAGCGTGCTCTGAAGCAAGACTACGCCGCGGTGAAGATCAATGAAGAATCAGACCCCCGCGAACGGCAGCGCATGACGGCGACCGGGGTTCGCGAGATTGCCACCGTACTCCTGCCTGGAAAAGTGGGACCACTGGGCATCCTGGCCGTGGGCTCCGCGCAAGAATTGAAATTTCAGCCCGATGAAGTCGATTACCTAAAAAATATCGGCAACCTGCTGGGCCTTACGCTGCAGAACGTCCTGTTGTTCCAGCAGGTCGATAACGTCCAGCGCCAGTGGGCGTTCACCTTTGACTCCATAGGCGATCCCATCGTAGTCCACGATCGCGAAGGCCGCATTCTGCGCCTCAACCAGAGGATGGCCCAGCTTAGCGGCCGCGAGCTCAAGTCTTCCATCGGACGCAACTTGGCGGATCTGTTTACGCGTAAGCATGCCGATTACTCGATTTGTCCCTATTGCGAAGGCGTGGCTGGCGAAGGAGACTCTCCGGATCCTTGGCTTTACGGCTACTTTCTTACCTCCAACTCTCCATTTGTGGATCCGAGCGGACGACAGATGGGGGTTGTCCACGTGTTGAAGGATATCTCCGAGCGCAAACGCGCCGAGGAAAAATACCGCACCCTGATCGCCAGCGTGCAAGAGGGCGTTTTCATCTCTACGCCGCACGGCCGCTTTCTGGATTTCAACGACGCCTTTCTGCGCATGACGGGCTACGGGTCGCGGGAAGAGTTGTTGAATGTTGACGTCGCCGCTCTTTATGCCAACCCAGCCGACCGCGATCGCCTGAAAAAACTGCTCTCCGACTACGGTTCTGTCGCCGATTTCGAGTTCGAGATTCGCCGGAAAGACGGCGAAACCCGCACCGTGCTGGAATCTTCCAACGCCGCGCGCGACCGGGCCGGGAACACCATCGCCTATCAGGGATTCATGCTCGATATCACGGAGCGCAAGCGCGCCGAACAGGAGATCCGCCGCCGCAACCGGGAATTACTGGTCCTCAACTCCATCGCTACCACGCTGAACGAGTCGTTGGACCTCAGTGACTCGCTGCACAAAACCCTGCGGCAGATCTGCGAATTGTTTGGCCTCGAAGCTTCGTCCCTGTACCTGTTCGACTCTGCCAACGAAATGTTGAGGCGCGTAGCCGCGTTTGGACACCGTTCGGAATTCGCACGGAACTTCCCGGCCACCCGCGTGCAGCCGGAGCTGCTGCAGCACATCAAAGCCGTGCACGCCACTTTCCTGTCGATCCAGGGACTGCCTCTCCCGCCAATCTTCCGTGAAGTGCAGCGCGCAGAACAGATCGTCGCCGCGCACATTGTGATCCTGTGGTCGAAGGACAAAGTCATCGGCGGCCTCGTCGTAGGCAGCCGCACCCCGCGCGACTTTTCGCCCGGCGACATCAACCTGCTCATCGCTGCGGGCAGCCAGATTTCCAGCGCCATCGAAAGGACGCTCCTGTACGACCAGACGCGTCAGGCTTACGACGATCTGCGTCGCACTCAGGAGCAGCTCCTGCACAGCGAAAAACTGGCCGCAGTCGGCCAACTGATCTCCGGCGTGGCGCATGAGCTGAACAACCCGCTTACCGCGATTTTAGGCTACAGCCAATTGCTGACTTCTTGCGGCCAGGTCGGCCCGCAGGGGCTCGAATATAGCGAAAAGCTGTACAAACAGGCGCAGCGGACCCACCGCATCGTGCAAAATCTCCTGAGCTTTTCGCGCCAGCACAAGCCCGAGCGCGTACCGGTCCGCCTGAATCAAATCCTCGAAGACACCCTGGCCTTGCGTGACTACGATCTCCGCATGAGCAATATCCGGCTGCATCTTGATCTCGCAGAAGATTTGCCTTCGGCCATGGCCGATCCGCACCAGCTGCAGCAGGTCTTCCTGAATCTGGTCAATAACGCGGTCGACGCCATTCTGGAAGGTTCGGCCGACGGTGATCTGTGGGTGCATACTGCTCATAACGGTGGCAAGTTCTTGGTGGAGTTTGTCGACAGCGGTCCGGGGGTTAAGGACGCTTCGCGCGTCTTTGACCCGTTTTACACCACCAAGCCCGTCGGTAAAGGCACCGGCCTCGGACTCAGCATCTGCTACGGAATCATTACCGAGCACGGCGGACAAATCCGGGTGCGTAACGTTCCCCCTCGCGGCGCCTGCTTTACTATCGAAATACCCGCGCCGTCGGCAATGAACAACAGGGATGAGTCGATCCTGGAACCTGCGCTGCCCGTTTCCGGCTCTTCCCGCCTCAACTGAGCCGCTTCAGCCTTATCGCTCGGATTGCAAAGCTACGTTTGCGGCCAGCGCGGCCCGCTCTCCAAGAGTCTCCATCGCTGTCTCCATGCGTATGGCAAGCGACGTTACCATCTCTCCAAGCGAAGTCACCTGGGGCATCGCCGCATCACCGAACAGGAAACGGAGTTTCACCAGGGCAAAACGGCCCCGAAACAATAAGGAAAGCCGTAGCCTCTCATACTCGTACGAACTGGAGATTTCCGGCGACAGCAGCGCCACCACCCGTGCGATCCGCAACAACTGCTCAAAATCTGAACGCAAAAAGCTGAGGTACAGCAAAATGACGTTTTTGCGCTCGCGCCGCAGCCGTTTGGCAAGTTCCCGGCCTCCGCGACGCGCCACATAAGACAAATCCGCGGGATCCTGCGACCGCCGAATTGGTCCCATGTTGCAAAGATGCTGAGGTGCGCTCTCGAGGACCGACAACCCGCCGGGTCCGCGCCGCCGGTGCGCCGTTCGCAACGTCCACACCAGCAACGCCGCCAGCGCCACCGCAAAGCCCACGCTCACGATGAAGAATGCGCCACTCACGGTTTGGGCTGCTCCAGCTTCCACAGTTGGATCAGTTGCTCGTTAAGCTCCAGCAAGCGGCGGTTCATCTGCGGAGCCAACGTTCGATACAAATCCGCGGAAGCAAGTTCCGGTTTCGGAACATGCACTGTCGACGTGGCCCTCATGGCCCCTATCCAAAACAGAAGAACAACGGCAAATGTCGTCATCGCCACTTCGTTCCACACGCCGTCATACCCGCTCAAATATCGTGTCAGTACCGCATCGTTGAGAATCTTGACGCAGGAGTTTAAGCCCAAGCCGATCCCCAGGAGCACAAGGTTTCGCTGCATTTCCGCCTGGTAATAGTTGGCGAACAAGAAAGTCCCCACCACCAGCGTTAAAATGAACGCTTCAGAGGCTATCTCCAGGGTCATCACGCCATACCGGAATCCGTCTTTGCCGAAATAAATGCTCAATCCCAGTACGATCGCGCTCGAAAGCAGCAAGATTCGCTTGGCCAGCGCCCACACCCCCAGATAGCGGCCGAGCAGCGCATAACAAAATTCGCCGGTGGCGAACGCTCTGGCCAGAATCACCACGGCCTGCGAACCCCACACCGCCGCGTAAGTCACGTTCGAACGGATCCCATAAATCTCATACACAACCACTTGGGCCAGGGTCTGCAGCAAATTCACGCCGAGATATGCGGTTAGAAAAGGGAACTTCTGATCGAGGCGCCGCGCAAGAATCAAGCACAGAAGAACAACCGTAACCAGCGTGGTCGCGGCCCACAGTGCGAGGTCGAGTGTGGGGAGGGCACTGAGCACTGAGGGCATCTTATCGCGGCGGGCCGGTATAAGAAAGAGATAAGATACCCGGAACGTTATTAGAGCCGGTCAGTATGGAGAGTATTTAATTAGGAAATCCTCATGCCGCTTGCCCGACTTCTATCGTCGGCTTGGGAATCGGCATGGGCGATCCGTCGGCTGCCAACGCTGGCGGCTTCGGAATTGGCATAGGAGACCCGTCCGCCAAACTTCCGGCTGCCGTCGGCTTGGGGATCGGCATGGGCGAACCATCCGACCATTGCTTGACGGACTGCCGTCCTGGAACTACGATGGACCCCGCCAACAGGATGAAACCGAGAACAACACGCGTTTGAACCATGGATGACACCTCCTGGCGTCATCCTTGGGGGCTCGGTGCGGAAGCTGATTTCCTGTGGCGAGATTTTCTGAATTCGGAACAAGCTGTGGCGGCCGATGGACGAAATTCTTAGGATTCAACCAGTCGTTCGCGATTTCACGGCGACCACCCTGGCGGCCATTCCCAACGTGTTCGGGCGGCTAATCTACATCGCGTCTTTGCGGGATCTCTCTTCCGGCCGCTATGAGCATTCCGGCCTCGCGGCCGTTTATTCTCCCGATGCCGTTCAGGAGGCTCTCAGGTTCTGCCATCAGGAGATTTTTTCCAGAGTTCTCGAAATGCCCCTCTCGGTTCAGGAGCAGGATTTGACGGAGTGTTTGGATAACATGCCGGGCGCGCTAGAGGAAACCGTCGCGCACTGGCGGCAGCTCGAGTCCTACCGCGTTCTTCCCCCGGAAGACGCTCCCGACTATCTCAGAGAGCTTTTCTTCTCGAACCTGCGTGCCCTTCTTGAAATTCTCGACTTGTCGAGGCCCACGGCTCGTTCAGCCGGGTAACTACTCCAATCACCTGTCCGACCACTTCCGCTTCTTGCGGAAGCACCCACGATTCCGGGGCATAGTGCGACAGCGGGTGCGGTTGCATCACAAGTTTTTCCGAATCGCGCACGAACCACCCGCAGCGATATCCATCCCGGATATCGACCAGATACATGGGGCGATCGTGTTCCGAATTCCATCCGCTCGATTCGATGTGCCGCATCTCGGTATCCACGAGCACCAGGCTGCCCGGACGCAGCAGCGGAGACATTCGATGGTCGGCCAGCCCGATGTAGCCGTAACGGTGGCGCGGATTCGCTTTGGTCAGCGCGCCTTCAAAATGACCCCAGCGCTCCACCATGCGCGACAGAAAATCGGTTCGCCGCGGATCGAAGGCAGGGTCGAACCGCAATGGTACGCGCAGCCCGGAGGGCGGAGCCGCCACATGGGTCTGCGGCACGGGGAATTGCAGACCATCCTCGAAGCACTCTTCAAACGGCACGTCGTACCAGGCGAACAGCTGCAGCGGATTCAGGTGGTAGAGCACCGCTAGGGTGTACAGTTTGTGGAGGCCGGGAACCACATTGCGGTTTTCGAAGTCAGCCAGCCGGCTGATGTGCACGATGAACTCGGGTCGGCCGCGTCGCGCCGCAAGTTCGTAACTCGCCGCCTCGACATCGCGGTACGTCAAACCCAGCCGCTCGCGCACTTGGCGCAGGCGTAATCCGGGAAGCATAGGGGCCTCGGGGAAGGGACCTTCTGCGCTAGTTGTACCACGCCGTTATCAGTTTGTTAAGGAATAGAACTGTGTAACTGCTCAGGCTCGGCTTACTCGTCCCGCGTGAGTCTTCCAGGGAAGCCAGAAGCCGATTGCCGCATCTTGCAGCCTTTGATGAAACTCATGCGTTTCGCCTTGCGCTGGTTCGATAGTCTTATCTGTTATCCTCAATCCATGACGACAGCTCGGTCTTTTTCTCCGCTGTTCGGTTTTCTCTTGAAAGCTTTCCTCCTTTTGGCGCTCCTCTCGGGCCCCTGTCTGTCGTTCGCCCAGCAACCTGCCCCCAAACCGGCTCCGGACGCGGTCAGTACTCCCGCCGCCGCATTCGCCGAGGCCGCCGACGAAGTTCTGCAGAACATGAGTCAAATCACTGGCCTGTCCCTCGTCTCGCCCCTCAAGAAAACGCTCCGCTCCCGCGAGGAAATCCGTGCCTACGTGATTCGCCAAATGGACGAAGACAAGGACACTGCCCAGCGCTACGCCGATGCCAGGGCCGCCGAAGCCTTCGGCCTGCTGCCCAAGAACTTCGACCTCGATTCCTTCATGATCGAACTCCTGACCGAACAGATCGCCGGCCTTTATGACCCTAAGGCCCATGAGTTTTACATCGCCGACTGGATTCCGCTGGAAGACCAGCGCATGGTCATGGCCCACGAATTGACCCACGCGCTTGAGGATCAGCACTTCCAGATCGACAAGTGGCTCAAGGCCGCGCGTCCCAACGACGATGCCGAGCTGGCGCGCGAGGCATTTCTTGAAGGCTCCGCGATGGCCGCCATGGTGGATTACCTTCTGCAGGGCACCGGAAAGTCGGTCAACGATATGCCGGAGTTTGATCCGTCGCTGCTCACCGGCGACGTTGGCGACACGCCTTCCATGAAGAAGGCGCCGCCCTTTATCAAGGATGCTCTCGTTTTTCCGTACTTCGCGGGAATGAAATTCACCGCCGCTTCCCTGAAGCCGGACGGCTGGCCCGCCCTTGGCAAAGTCTTCAACAACCCGCCCGTTTCCACCCAGCAGATCATGCACCCGGCGCTCTATAAGTCCGGCCACGTTCCCGAAAAGGTCACTCTGCCCGATCTCCAGGCCCGTCTTGGCAAGGACTGGAAGAAGCTTGACGACAACCTGATGGGTGAATTCGGCTGGAAGGAAGTGTTGAAGCAATATCTAGGTGAGGACCGCGCAGCGCCGCTCGCCGCTGCGTGGGATGGCGATCGCTACCTGGTTTATGAGCACCAACCCAGCAAACGTTTGCTGCTCGTCACTCGAGTTCACCTTGCTTCCGACGAGCAAGCCAACCGCTTCTTTGGCCAGTACTCCGAACTGCTGGAAAAAAAGCACGAGAAGCGCAGTGAACTCTTTCGCCGAGCAAACTTTTTCTCCTTCGAAACTCCAGAGGGCGGCGTTTTTCTGCGCTGCTCGGCCGCCGAATGCGTGACGCTCGAAGGCGGCGACCGTGCGCTCTTCGTTGAACTCAACAAACAACTCGATTTTGGCGCGCTCCCCGAGCCCGATCAAAGGCCAGGCGCCACGGCCACCAAAACGGCGGGCCACCTGGCGGCCCAACCGGCAATCTCGGGTACGCGCTGATTCGCGATTACTGGGCCCTTTGCAGCGGCGGCGCCACATTTGCGGCCTTCTCGAGTCGTTTCTCGAGCCGCTCAATCTTTTTCTTTAGTCGTTCGAATCTCCGCAGATCTCCCGCAGCCTGCCCGGCAAGCCTCTCCGCCGAAGTCCGCTTCCCCAAAGCGGCGATCGCCTGTCTGGCGAACTTCAGCGCCGTTTGAGAATCCTTCCGGCGCCGTTCGTGGAACGAAGCCAGTTCTTCCGAGGCCGCCACGCGCCAGTCCGCGTCTAGCGTCAGTTCTTTCCAGATTTCTGCAGCCACTTCATGCTCGCCGCTCCCCTTAGCCATCTTCGCCAGTTCCCATCGCGCCATGGCGTCGAACGCGATTGGCAGGCCGCGATCCCGCGCCGCTAGACAAGCGACCTGCGCGCGGCGGCGTTCCCCACGGCGATCCAAATAGCGGGACAGTCCAAATAAATCCAGCCCGTCGGCTTCGCCGCCGTGCGCTTCAGAACCGAGCATCTCATTCAACTTTCCAAATAGCGCCGCCAGCCCCCGCAAATCGTTGCGGTTGTGCCGCACCACTCCCGCCAGCGGCGCCACCGACCGGCCGCGCAAATAGTCAAAGTAAAACTGCGGAATCATGTTGGACGGCACGTCGTCCGCCCGGTCCCAGCCCAGCCGTTTCGCATCCAGGATGCGTTCTTCCAATTCCATCAGCTTCACCGAACCCAATCTCAGCTTCCACACCGCGCGCGCCGGATGCAGCAAGTCCAGATGCGCCGCCAGCTGCGGCACGCAAATGCTGCGGGTCATCAGATAGCGGCTTTCCAGCAGCGGCCAGTCAAACGTTTTTCCATTGAACGTCACCAGCACCGGCCGCTCCGCCAGCCGCTCCGCCAATTCGAGCAGCACCGAGTGTTCTTCGGAAAAGTCCCGCATCAGGAACTGTTCCACTTGCAATCCGCCCGAATCCCACCAGGCAATCCCAGTCAAAAAAGCATACGTTCCCGTTCCGCCCGACAACCCCGTCGTCTCCGTATCCAGAAACAGCCACTTTTCCGGGTCGTGTAGCAGCGGGTTTGTCCCGCTGCCGTTTTTTCGCGAACTCGCCGATCGCAACAACTCAATCACTCCCGGCGACGGCGCACAAAACTCCGGCGTAGCGTGCCAATTCCGCACGCTCAAATGGCTCCCGAATTTCGTCCGCGCAACCCTCGCTCCGATCATCCGCGCCAGCATGCACTCTTCTTCGCTCTGCGGCAGCGGCTCGTTTATGCGGCTGACGTTGAGCCGGAGCTCACCGCCTGGCGCCGCAGCCCGCGCCGGCCTCAATGCCGACAATCGCGCGAATTTGTCCGCTGCTGTCGCCATTTACGCGCCAATCTTCTCTAGGATCGTCAACGCCGCTTCTTTGGCGCGCGGCGCCAAATCCCCCGCCGGCCCAATGCACGAAGGACACCCATCCTCACACTCGCAAGCCAGTATCAACTCGCGCGTCTTCTCTAGCAGCAGTTGGCTCGCCCGAAATAGCGGCTCGGAAAACCCAATCCCGCTCGGATATGCATCGTACAAATACAAGTTCGGCTCAAAAAACTCTTTCGCCACGCTAGCGCTCATCGCCTCTTCGAGGCGCCCCGGCCGAAACTCCTGGCTGGCCTCACCCGGCGCCGGCGGCCGCTCTCCGATCGCCGATCCCAGGTCCCGCCCGTCGCACATCAACAGCAGCGTCGCCACCGACTTCATCGCGTGCAGCAGCCCGAACATCCCGCTTTGCCGCTCGCTTACCGAAAAGGGAAGCGACACCAGCAGGGCCCGCTCGAGCGTCAGCCAGTACGAAGTCGTGTGCATCTCGTTCTCGGGCAATTCCAGCTGTCCAAAGCCAATGTTCTCGTTGGTGAAAAACTTGATCTTCTTGAATCCCACCACCTGCGAGCGCACCAGCACGTCACCATGCGACCGGATCGCAGGAAGCTCAGGCCGTTCCGGGTCGACGTCACCTTCCCCGGCCAGTTCCAGCACCCGCACCTGCGTGTACTTCATCGCATCGGTGTAATAGTCCACGTCCACTTGCTTCACGTACGCTTTGCGCTCTTTGAAGTCCAGATGCTCGACGTGATATTGCTCCGCGCCGTGCAGATAAATCGCCTTTTCGTGCAGCGTGGCGAGCGCGCTCGGAAAATCCACCTCGCCAATCACTTCCGGCGCGCCCGTAATATCAATGATCACGAAATTGTCGCTGGTCACCGACCGCAAGCTCACCGTGTCCGCCGGATACGCCTCCTGCGTCCAGTGATAATGCGTCCCCGCGCGATGCAGGTAGCCCGCCTCCGCCAATCGCCCGCACAAATCCGGCAAGTCCGCCTCGCCAAACTTCTCCTCCGGCCCAAGCGGAAGCTCAAACGCCGCGCACTTCAGGTGATTCACCAGAATTTCCAGATTGTCCGGCTGAATGAACGCCTGCTCCGGCGTGTTCCCGAAAAAATAATCCGGATGCCGCACAATGAATTGATCAAGCGGCGATGACGACGCCACCATCACCGCGCACGAACTTCCGCTGCGCCGCCCCGCGCGCCCCGCCCGCTGCCAGGTTGCCGCAATCGTCCCCGGATACCCCGCCATCACCGTCGCATCTAGCGAACCAACATCAATCCCCAGCTCCAATGCGCTCGTAGAAACCACGCCGCGAATTTTCCCCTCGCGCAGCCCGCGCTCGATCTCCCGCCGCTCGCTCGGCAAATAGCCTCCGCGGTAGCCGCGAATCGGCTCCGGCGTGCCCGGAAAATGCGGATTCGCTTTCTGCAAATACGTCAGCAGAATTTCCGTGTGCAGCCGCGAATTCGCGAAGACCATGGTCTGCAGATCGCGCTGCAGGAATTCCTGCGCCACCCGAGAACTCTCATTGATATAGCCGCGCCGGATCCCCAGCGCCCGGTTCACCACCGGCGGATTGTAAAAAACAAAAGTCTTTTCTCCCGCCGGCGCGCCGTTTTCACTTAACACTTCCACGCGGCCTTCGATCAGCCGCTCCGCCAACTCCCCGGGATTCGCGATGGTCGCCGAACAGCAAATAAATTGCGGCGAACTCCCGTAAAAATTGGCAATCCGTCGCAGCCGGCGCAGCACGTTGCACAAGTGGCTGCCGAACACGCCGCGGTAGGAATGCAGCTCATCAATCACGATGTATTGCAAATTTTCAAACAGCCGCGTCCATCGCGTGTGGTGCGGCAAAATTCC
>Ga0157378_10001223_pt1 | contig 23270 bp, 23 predicted proteins | sample M65metaG_FD_115309 | JGI IMG/M metagenome (GOLD analysis project Ga0157378, IMG submission 115309) | Miscanthus rhizosphere microbial communities from Kellogg Biological Station, Michigan, USA - M6-5 metaG | ecosystem: Host-associated > Plants > Roots > Rhizosphere > Soil | place: USA: Michigan...
CGCATCTTCCAGAACCGCTGCCAGTCGTGCCATCACCCCGGCGACATCGCGCCGTTCTCGCTGATGACCTACACCGACGCGGCCGCGCACACCGACGCCATCAAGTTCATGACCCAGACCCGGCAGATGCCTCCGTGGAAGGCCACGCCGGCCTGTGGCGACTTCCGGGACCCGCGCGTGCTGACCCAGGACGAGATCGACACCATCGCCAAGTGGGTCGACAACGGCGCGCCACAGGGCAATGTCTCCGACATGCCGCCGCCGAAGAGTTTCGATGGCGGCTGGTCTCTCGGCGAGCCCGATCTCGTCTTCTCGTCACCCGAGGCCTACAAGCCGCCGGTCACGGGCGACACCTATCGCTGCTTCCCGATTCCGACCAACCTGGCGAGCGACCAATACGTCTCCGCAATCGACATCAAACCGGGCGACCGCCAGACGGTGCATCACGTCATCGCCTACATCGATACCACCGGCGACTCGCAGAAGCTCGACGAAGCCGATCCCGGACCTGGCTACACCTGCTTCGGCGGTCCCGGCTTCACCATCTCCACGCTGGGCGCGGCCACGCTGGGAGGCTGGGCGCCGGGCGCGCGCGCCTCGCTGCTGCCGGAGAACGTGGCCCTGTCGCTGCCGGCGCAGTCGCGCATCGTGCTGCAGGTTCACTATCACCCGCAGGGCATCAAGACCGTCCCCGACCAGACCCAGATCGGCATCTACTACGCGAAGAAGAAGCCGCAGCAGCTGATCTACATCCTGCCGCTGATCAACCAGAACTTCACCATCCCGCCGAACGATCCGAACTACAAAGTCACCGCGTCGGCGAATGCCGGCTGGCCGGTACACCTCTACCTCATCGCCCCGCACATGCATCTCCTCGGGCGGAAGATGCACGTCACGGCGACGATCCCCGGCGGCGAGCAGAAGTGCCTGATCAACGTCGACGACTGGGATTTCAACTGGCAGGGGCAGTACATGTTCAGCGAGCCGCTGACCATTCCCTACGGCACGAAGCTGTCGCTGGAGGCGAGCTACGACAATTCGGAGGGCAATTTCCGCAATCCGAACATCCCACCGAAGGCGGTCTCCTGGGGCGAGCAGACCACCGATGAGATGTGCATCGCTTTCCTCGGCATCACCCTCGATGGCGTGACCCTGGGCCAGGCGCCGCCGCAGCGACTTGTACTCCGGCCGGCCGAGTAATTCGTTCCGGGGGTAGACTTCTCCATCCCCATGCCATCGACCGATCGGGAGAGCGTGCTTCGCTTCGATCTCGCGGTGCAGAAGAGCCATCCGCTCCTCTACACCGCGGCATTCCTGACCGCGCTCATCGGCTACGCGCTCGGCGTCTTCAACATCGACATACGGGCAGGAATCGTCGTCTGCCTGATTTCTTTCGCGTGCTCGGCCGTGATGTATTCGCTTTTCCGCCGCGGCTTCGACCGGCGCATTCTCAACCCGATCTGGATCGGTACCGACGTCGTACTGGTCACCAGCATCATCTACTCCTCGGGCGGCGCGACCAGCCCCTGGTTCATCTGGTATCTGGCCACGTCCGCGTCGACGGCATTCGCGATCGGCAAGAAAGCGTCGTACATCGTCAGCCTGGCGAACGCGGTCGCCTACATCGCCGTGCTGGTGGTGATGGGTCAGGCCACGTTCTTCAATTCCGTGATGCTGCTCGCGCTCACGCGAATGCTCTTTCTATTCGGAGCCTCGTTCTTTTTCCTGGCCGGCATCGCCAATCTGCAGCAGAAGCGCCTGGTCATCCGCGAGCTCGAAAACGAGCAGGCGCGCGAACTGGCCGAGCTGACGCGCCTGACCGAAGAGCTGAAACAGCGGAGTAACGATCTCGAGGAGGCGAGCCGCCGCATTCAGGACGCGGACCGGCTGAAGAGCCAGTTCCTGGCGAACATGAGCCACGAGCTGCGGACGCCGATGAACTCGATCATCGGCTTCTCGGAGATCCTGATCGACCGGCTCGGCGACACGCTCGATCCGAAGCACGTCAGCTTTCTCCGCCACATCCTCACCTCCGGCCAGCACCTCCTCGGCATCATCAACGACATCCTCGATCTGTCGAAAATCGAAGCCGGCAAGATGGAGGTCTACGCGGAACGCTTCGAGATCCGGCCGATCGTCGAAAGCGTCTGCACGGTCATGCGCGGGATGGGACGAACGAAGATGCCGGTGTTCGTCATCGAGGTCGATCCCAACCTGCCGGCGATCGAGACCGATCTCGCCAAGTTCAAACAGATCCTCTACAACCTGCTCTCGAACGCCATGAAGTTTTCGCCGCCGGAGTCGCCGATCACGATCCGGGCCATGCATGTCGACGAAACGATCACGGTCTCGGTGCGCGACGAAGGCATCGGCATCGATCCGAAGAACCACGACGTGATCTTCGAGGAGTTCCGCCAGATCGACGGCACCGCACGCCGCGAGTTCGGTGGCACCGGCCTCGGCCTGGCGCTGGTCAAGAAGTTCGTGCAACTCCAGGGTGGCTGGGTGCGCGTTGACAGCGCGCCGGGCCACGGCAGCACGTTCTCCTTCACGCTGCCGGTGCACTCGCGCGCCGCGGTGGTGAGCCGCATCCCGGATCTCGTGCCGGCCGAACAACGCCAGGAGCGAGTCCTTGTCGTCGAGGACGATGCCCACGCCTACGAGCTGATCTCGATGGCGCTTGCGTCAGCAGGCTATCTCTCGGTTCGTGCCCGCCACGGCGAGGAGGCGCTCCGTCTGGCGCGCGAGTCACGGCCGATCGCCATCACACTCGACCTCGTGCTCCCCGGCGTCGACGGATGGGAAGTGCTGAAAACGCTGAAGGGCGACACCGCAACCCGCGACATCCCGGTAGTAATCATCTCCCGCGTCGACGAGCGCGACCTAGGCGTAGCTCTCGGCGCCGATGACTATTTCGTCAAACCAGTCGACCGCGATCGCCTGCTCGACCGCGTCCGCCAGCTGACCACATCCGATCAGTCGAAGATCCGCCTCCTGCTGATCGACGACGACGCCTCCGTCCACGAGCTCCTCGACGAAGAGCTGACCCGCCTCGGCTACACGATCGAAAGCGCCTTCAACGGCGAAACCGGCCTCGCCGCCGCCAAACAAAACACCCCCGACGTGATCATCCTCGACCTGATGATGCCCGGCATGAGCGGCTTCGAAGTGGCCGGCCTGCTGAAAGACCACCCGACCACCGCCCGCATCCCGATCCTGGTCCTCACATCAAAGGAGATCTCCGCCGACGACCGGCGCGAATTGCAGTCAAAGGTGGCGGCATGCGTTCAGAAGGGGAAGAGCGCACGGGACCAGCTGGTGGCGGAGATCAGGAGATTAAGGAGGGCGAGCGTCTGAAATTTGCCCAACACGAAACATCGTTGACGAACCTGCACGCTAAACTTGGTCTAATTAGCTTAGTTTAGAAGGAGCTACAGTGAACAAGGTCAACATCCATGAAGCCAAAACCCAACTTTCGAAGCTGGTCGATCGGGCAGCGAAAGGCGAATCCTTCATCATCGCGAAGGCCGGCAAGCCACTCGTAAAAGTCGCTGCTCTCGACTCTCCCAAAAAACCAAAGCGGCTCGGCTTCTTGAAAGGCGAAATCGAGGTTCCCGATGATTTCGATCGCATGTTTGAGGACGAGATCGCGGAGATGTTCGGAGTCGATGAGTGAAGCTCCTGCTCGATACTCATCTGCTGTTGTGGGCCGCCGCCCAACCTGACCAGCTATCGGCGGCGGCTCGCAAGCAGCTCAACGACCCAGATAACGAGCTTCTGTTCAGCGCCGCAAGTCTCTGGGAGATCGCCATCAAGAGTGCCCGCGGCCGCGAAGATTTTCGCGTCCAGCCTCGCGTATTGCGCCGAGCTCTGATCGATAACGGCTATAAAGAGTTACCCATCACCAGCGACCACGCCGTTGGTATCGACGCCTTGCCGAGGCTACACAAAGATCCTTTCGATCGCCTGCTTCTGGCTCAAGCATTCTTCGAAGGACTCACTCTGCTCACCAGCGACGCCCAACTGGCAGGTTATCCGGGTCCGGTGCGTAGAGTGTGAGCACCTTCTTTGACGGGCTCGCGTTTAATGCGAGAACGCCTCAAAGATTTCGCGCGCGATCTGCCCCACAACGCGTAACGCCAATTTCTCATCCTGCTCCGACGCCTTCTTCGTGAAGATGGCGACGGCGATGTGGTGCTTTCCGTCGGCCGAGGTGATGAGGCCGACGTCATTGAAAACGCCGGGCATCGTGCCGGTCTTGTGTGTGACCACCGCGCCGGCGGGAAGGGATGAGCCGATGCGAACGGGGTTGTGGGACCTGGTCATGAACTGAAGCAGCAGTTCGTGGCTCGCGGACGAGAGACCGTCCTTGCGGCGCGCGAAGGCACTCAACAGTGCGGCCATGCTGTCAGGCGTCGCGGTATCGCGCGGATCACGAACGTAGGCGGCAATGCCGTGCTTCTGGATCGCTTCGGCGATGTCGTTCTCGGGCCTGTCGATGCGGACGCCCTCACCACCGAGTTCGCGCACGCGGCTCGTGATCGCCGTTCCGCCGAAACGGCGGATGAAGTAGTCGACAGCCGTGTTGTCGCTCTCGCTCACCATCAGCTCGATGAGGCGCCTGACCGTTACCGTCACTGGCTTGCCGTTGGCCGAATCGCGCAGCGGACTGTGTCCGCGCGAGAACTGTGAGGGCTGAATCGTGATGGTGTCATCGAGCTTGAGCTCGTGCGCGTCCACATGCCGCAAAACGACCAGCGCGACCGGGAACTTGAAGACGCTGGCCATCGGGAAGCGTTCGTTGCCGTTTGACGAGATTCGCCGCCCCGACTCGATGTCGATCGCGGTGTAGCCGACGGTTGCGTCGGTGCGGGGAATGGTGATGGCAAGTGCGAGGAGGAAGGCGAGCATGGTCGGTGATTGTAGAGATTCGCCATGCATGTCCGTCACTCCAGGTAGGGAATCGGCACAGAGCCAACTCTCCTATTGAGTGGAGGAGATGAAATGCACGACATTTTGGTTGCACTGGTCAGCGCCGTTTTTAGCTTCCTCGCAACCTGGCTTCTCACGCGAGGTGACAAGTTAGACGAAACGCGACGCGCTATCGAGCGCAAACTCGCGGTGCTTCTCAGCCCGTATACCATCGATTCCATAGTGACAAGGAACGATCTTGCGAAGATTCAAAAGGACTGGACCGGCGCCATCGCTGAATACAAGCCAACGGTGAATGGAGCGTTAGTCGACATCTCAATTCATATCAACCACTATTTTGAGACGGTGCGGCTCTATATGAACGAGGAAATCCCTCGATCTGAGCTTGAAGACAAAAGACAGCTGGCGGCCGAGTTCGCGTTCGCTCGAGTGCCATCGATCCGGCGACGCCGTTAGGGTGCCCGGAACGCCCTCTCGTATCCCGTCATCTCCACGTACCCCCGCCCATTCACGGCCACGTTGCCGAATGAGCCGGCGGCGTCGACGGCTCCTTCCCAGTACGTGACGCGCGTGGAGCTGCGCGTGACCAGTTCCTGGTCTTTCATCACCGGCTGCAGGACCAGTGAGATGCCAAAGGACGGGATGGCGACGCGCCAGCCCATTGGATACGTCGCGCCGGACTTGGGCGAGTGCCACTTGCCGAGGGGCGTGATCAGCATCTGGTCGCGTCGGAGGTGGATGACGTTACCTTCGCTGCTGATCAGCGAGCCGGACGACGGCGCGTCGGGCGTGCCGTCCTTGCGGCGGATCTGGTAGAGCATCAGCTCCGCGTCGTTATCGAGCTGGACGGAGAACCAATCCCATCCCTGCTGGCTCTCGCGCAGGGCCGAGCTGCCGAATTCGTGGTCCATCCAGGCCTGGCCGTGACAGGTCGCGCCGTTCACGCGGCCGCGCAGCTCGAGGCGCGACATCGAGTAGTAGTGCGAGGCGTAGCCGGCACCTTCCGCTTTCACGCTCACCCCGTTCTCGCCGTGAATCGCCGGCGCTTTGCGCGACGTCATCGTCAGATCGATGGCGTCCTTCCGGGCGTACGCCACGATGCGCCATGAGCCATCGGCCAGCGTCGTTGCGCGCCAACCTTCGTTGAAGACATCGAGTGTTCCCGTAGCAGCACCGGCGGTAAACGGCGACGAGCGATTGAGCTTCTCGTAGTAGCGGAACTCATTCGACGAGACATCCGTGATCGCGAAATGCGCCAGCGAGAGATTGCGCAGATCCCAACGCGTTTTCGCAGCCTCCCCCGGCGGCATGATACCGACGCGGAAGAACGTCAGCTCGAATCCGTAGCGCTTCCCGCTGTCGGTCTGGAGGTGACCGGTGTAGTACCACCACTCGGTCCTGTACTCGTCGTGCGAGCCGTGGTCGCGCGGAAAGGAAAACTCGTATCCCGGAAGTGCCGCCTGGAACTGCGGCACCGCCAGAAGTAACGCCAATGTGACGGCCCGAAGCATTCGGCCATAATATCGGCTCGCCATGGCCGAAACCCCGGTCGCCACTCCAGCACGCACGCGCTTCCGCACGGTCGCCGCGGAGTCGAGCATCCCTGTCGATGCCGACGACCTCGTGATGCTGGCGCGGCGCTACGCCGATCAAGGGATGTACGACGAAGCCATCCATCTGTACGAGATGGCGGAGAAACTGAAGCCGGGCTCCGTGGCCGTGCACATCAACCTCGCGCGCGCGCGCGACCTCAAGGAGCAGGCCGAGGCCGCGCGGTATGAGACGGTGCGGCAGGATGTCGATGCCCAGCGCGCGCGCGACGAGATCGATGCCTCACAGTACGTCGGTCTGGCGCAGTACTACATGGCCAAGGATCAGACCTCGAAGGCCATCGAGCTGCTTGAGATCGCCAAGCTGAAGACGCCGAACAACTATCGACCTTACGAAATCCTAGGACGTCTCCACTACTCGCAGGGCGAATGGGACGCCGCGCACGACGAGATCGGCAAGGCACGCAAGCTCAATCCTTTTGACCGCGGGCTGGCCGAGATCGCCGGCCGCGTCGAGTTCGAGCTGCGCAATTTCGATCGCGCGCTGGAAGACTTCGTCGACGCCTTCCTCCTCTCCACCGATCAGAAGGGAGAGAGCACCGAGCCGGTACGGCGGATGATCAACACGCTCAAGCGCATCGAGAACATCGAGCCGAAGGATCTCAACGCCCGGATCAAACAGCGCGTCGAACAGCTCCAGCTCTGCACCGAGCGGCTGGAGCTGCGGAAGGACAATCTCTTCAAGCTGGAGTCGAAGAGAGGGCTGCAGGAGATCATCCAGAAGATCACGCGCGATGCCGAAACGCGCGACAACCTGATCACCATGGCCGCCGACCTGCGGGCGCTGGCGGTCTTCCAGCACATCAAGGACGAGCAGATCATCCGGCTCTCGAAATTCGCGCGCGTCCAGCAGCTCGCCGAGGGCGGCCACGTGTTCAAGGAAGACGACCGGTCGATGGATTTCTATGTGGTCAAAGACGGCCGCATCGAGATCCGCAAGGAGACGCCCTTCGGACCGCAGATTCTCGGATCGCTCACCGCCGGGACGATCTTCGGCGAGATGAACTTCATCGATCGCACACACCGGTCCAGCGATGCCATGGCCGTCATCCCATCGAGCTGCTACACCTTCTCCTTCAGCGCTCTCGATCAGCTCATGGACGAGGACAAGCAGCTCGCCGTCGGCCTGCACTGGGCCTTCTGGCGCTCGCTCACCGAGAAAGTGCGCGACGCCAACGAGCAGCTCAAGCTCTTCTTCCAGGAGGACGCGAAGAAGGGCCAGGGCCGCAAGCGGGTCGAAGGGACGCGTGAAACGCAGCAGGTCACCGTCAAGTCGGAAGACAAGGTCGATCTCTTCAAGGAGCGCGGTCTCTCCGCCGGTGAAATGAAGCTGCTGGCCACCTTCTCCAGCGAGGAGCGTTTCAGCGAAGGATCGATGGTCTTCCGCGAAGGCGAGAAGGGCGACAAGCTCTACATCGTCCTCGACGGCCGCGTGCGCATCTCGAAATTCATCCCCGGCGTCGGCGAGGAAGCGCTGGCCGTGCTCGATCGAGGCGATTTCTTCGGCGAGATGGCGCTGATCGACGACAAGGCGCGCTCGGCCGACGCCAAAGCACACGACGGCGACGCCACGGTGCTGTCGATCGATCGTGCCACGCTGAACGAGATCCTGTCGATGGATCCGCACGCGTCGCTGCAGTTCCTCAACCTACTCTGCCGGATGATCAGCCGCCGCCTGCGCGAGATCAACGAGAAGATCGTGCAGTGGAAGTACATGTCGGGCGGGTTCTAGTCTTGCTTTCGGTGTTGTCGGTTGTCGGTGATCTGTGCTCAGACAACTGACAACTCTCTATGCTCTTCCTCGCCTTCGCTCTCACCTTCCTGATCCTCTGGGCGATCGTCTACGCCTCGCTTCCGACGATCAAACACCTCGGGCAGGTGCTGTCGCGGCTGATCGCACGCAGCGCGTGGGCCACGCGCGTCGTCTCGACGACACGCCAGCGCTACAAAAAATATCTGCCGGTGCTGGCCATCCTCATCGCCGGCGGGCTGCTGACGGCGTGGGCGGGCGACGGCTTCATGGATCTTGCCGAGCAAGTCCACGCGAAAAACGGACAGCTCGAACAGACCGACGCGCGCATTCACGACTGGGCCATCGGCGAACGCACGTCCGGCGCCACACTCTTTTTCACGCTGATGACATACATCGGCAGCCCGGTCGGAATCGCCGTCGAGATCTCAATCGTCGGTGTGATCCTTGCCTTCAGCCGGCGCTGGCGCTGGCTGATCTATCTGGCCATCACCGCGGGCGGAGGAGGACTGCTCAACTCCGAGTTGAAACGCTACTTTGCCCGAGCCCGCCCCACCGCCGCGGAGATGCTCCGCCGCGCGAACGGCTACTCGTTTCCCAGCGGCCACGCCATGGGCTCGGCGGTCGCATACGGCGCGTTGGCCTATCTCGCGTTCCGCGCCATCAGAAGCTGGCCGGCGAAGACGGCGGTGATCGCCTTCCTCTACACGCTCATCGTTGCCGTCGCCCTATCCCGCGTTTACCTCGGCGTTCACTGGATCTCCGACGTCCTCGCCGGCATCACCGCCGGAACGGTCTGGGTGACGACGACGACAGTAGCCTACGAGACGATGCGGCGCATCCGGCGCACGCGATAACGCTACGCCGGATTCGGCCGCTCGCCATACAGCTGCCGAACCAACTGCCCCACCGTGAGGTGTTCGAGGGCGTTGTTCATGCAGGCTCCGATGCGCGTGAACAGCTCGCCAATGACGGCGCGCTCGTGGTCGTCCATGTGAATCTCGGGGACGTCGCGTCGCAGACCTTCGACCTGTGCCACGACTTCCTCGATGGTGATGCGGTCGGGATCGCAGCCGGGGACGAAGCCTGCCCAGTCGCCGCCGGTCTCCTTCACCAGCTGCGCGTCTTCCAGCTTTCGCAGCACGCGCAGCATCTGCGCATCCGTCGTCCCGAACTGTTCCGCCAGCCGGTACGACGACGGCGCCTCCTCGCGGCGATCGAAGCGGCGGGCGATCTCGACCAGCGCGCGCAGGGCAAAGTAGGCATCGAATCGCGGCTCGTCCTGCACCTGCTGCTCGGTTGCGCGCAGGAGGCCGTAGAGGTTCTGATAAACGAAACTGATCTCGACGCCGAGGAGGATCACCACCCAGAGGATCTGGATTGCGATCAGGAAGATGATCGCCAGTCCGAGGGCGCCGTAGATCAGGTTGAAGCGTCCGTGGAAAAGGTGATCCGCGTAGATCCCGAAACCGAAGCGCACCAGCGAGAAGAGCGAAGTGGTCACGATCGCGCCGACCGCCGCGGAGCTGAAACGGACGCGCGTCGACGGTACCAGCCAGAACAGCATGGTGAAGGCGATGAACAGCACCACGATCGGGGCGATGCGGAAAATGATGTCCTGCTTGAAGAGCACCTGCAGGTAACGGTTCTTCTCAAGCGTGTTGGTGGTGGTGAAGGAGATGCCCATCAGCACCGGCCCCCAGAAGAAGAGCATGGTGAAGGCGATTATCTTCTGCCGGTAGCCGCGCGCGCTGCGCACCTTCCAGATGCGGTTCACCGTGTCTTCTACCACCAGGAAAAGCCGGAAGGCGATGATGATGAAGATGATCACGCCGAACGTCGACGCCGCCTGCGCGTTCTCGGCGAATCGGGAGATGTGGTACGAGATCACCGGCGACTGGTAGGGGATGATGTTGTTGAGGATGTTGTCGATCTGGGCCTGGAAGTTCGGGAAGAGATTGCGGAAGTAGCGCTGCAGCGCCTGGGTGAAGGCCACCAGCAGCGGGATCAGCGACAGCAACGTGGTGTAGGCCAGCGCGGCCGCGCGTGACGTCCCTTCGATGTCGTAAAACTCGCGCGTCACCTCGCGGATGAAGAGGAAAAATTCGACGGTGGTGACGCGGGCGCGCTTGCGGCCGTGGGCCTCGCGGCGATAGAGCAGGACCGCCGGGTCGGTCAGCCACGACCAGACGATCGTACGCGCGCTGGCGAACTGTTTTTTGAACCTCGCGCGGCGTTCGCCCTCGCGACGGATTTCGGCCATGCCTCAACTATAAAGGCAAGCAGCGAGCCCGCGGGATCGGGATGCGATACCGTTAGGCAATGGTCACCCGCCCTCCCGCCGTCGCCGGCACGTTTTACGAGGGGACGCCGGAACGCCTGGCGGCACAGGTCGAGGCCTGCTTGGCCGAGAATGCGGAGCCGGAAACGGCCGAGCGATTCATCGGCGCGGTGGTGCCGCACGCCGGTCTGATGTACAGCGGCCACGTCGCCGCATCCTTCTATGCCGAGGCAAAACTGCCGCGGCGCTTCATCATCCTCTGCCCGAATCACACCGGCTTCGGACACTTCGCCGCCATCAATCGTGATGGCGACTGGCTCACGCCGCTGGGTAACGTTTCCGTCGACACGCCGCTGGCCGATGCGCTGATGCAGCAGTCGCAGCTTCTGGCCGACGATTCGCGAGCGCACGCACGCGAGCATTCGCTCGAAGTGCAGCTCCCCTTCCTCCAGCAGCTTCTCGGCGATTTCACCTTCGTCCCGATCTGTCTCGGCGCCAATCGTTACGACTACTGCGAGGAGATCGGCCATGCCATCGCCAACGTCGTTGCCGCCGCGGGTGAGCTGATCGGCATCCTGGCCAGCTCCGACCTCAATCACTACGAGGATCAGAAGACGACGCTGCGGAAGGACCAGCTGGCGATCGATGCGGTGCTGCAACTCGATCCACACGAGCTCTGGCGCGTGGTCGAAGAGGCCGACATCTCCATGTGCGGCTTCATCCCCACGACCACGATGCTGATCGCCGCCAGACAACTCGGCGCGAAACACGCAAGGTTGATCAAGCACGCCACCAGCGGCGACATCAACGGCGACTACTCGCACGTCGTCGGCTACGCGGCGATCGTGATCTCGTAATGAAAATCGTCTTTGCAACGGCCGAGGTTTCGCCCATCGCCAAGACCGGCGGGCTGGGTGATGTGTGCGGCTCGTTGCCGAAGGCGCTGGCCAGACTCGGGCATGACGTCGTCATCTTCATGCCGTACTACCGGCAGGCCCGGGAGTGGTTTGTGGACAACGGCGTCACGCTCGAGCAGGCGCTGCCGACGACGCACGTGCGCTGGGCAGACTGGGAAGCGCAGGCCGACTACCGCCGCACGACGTTGCCGGGAACGGACATCCCGCTCATCCTGGTGGGGAACGACTACTACTTTCATCGGCCGCACATCTATTCGCAGCGATTCGACGGCTACGACGACGGGATCGAGCGCTTCACCTTTTTCTGCCGGGCTGTCGTCCGCGGATGCGAGCTCCTCGGCATCGCGCCCGACATCGTCCACGCCCACGATTGGCATACCGCGCTGCTGCCGATCTACCTGCACTCCGGGCTGCGCGGCAGCGACCAGTTTCGCGCTGCGCGCTCGGTCTACACGATTCACAACCTCAACTACCAGGGGATCGGCGGGTCGTATCACTTCCCGGGTCTGGGCCTGCACAGCCGGTACTGGGCGCCGGACGCGATCGAGCACTTCGGCGACGTGAACCTGATGAAGGGCGGCATCATCCTCGCCGATCAGCTGACCACCGTCTCGCCGGCGTATGCGCGCGAGATTCAGTCCGGCGAGCATGGCGCTGGTCTCGACGGAATCCTGCGCAGCCTCTCGTTCAAGTTGCAGGGGATTCTCAATGGCATCGACGTCGAGGAGTGGAATCCGGCGGCCGATCCTCACATCCGTTCGCACTTTCACGAGGGACATCTGGCCGGCAAAGCGCTTTCGAAACGGGCGCTGCTGCGCGAATTGAATCTCAAGCACAGAGCGAGGACGGCGCTGATCGGCTTCATCTCCCGGCTGGTCGATCAGAAGGGGATCGATCTGCTCATCGCCGCGCTGCCGCACATGCTTGCCGCCGGCGCGTACGCCGTGATCCTCGGATCGGGCGAGCCGCGCTACGAGAACGCCCTGCAGCAGATCGCGGCGCGGTTTCCCGACTCCTGCCGGGTGGTCATCGGATTCGACAGCGAGCTGTCGCACCGCATCTACGCCGGATCGGACATCCTGCTCATGCCATCGATCTACGAGCCGTGCGGCTTGAACCAGATGTACGCGCTGCGCTACGGCACGGTGCCGGTGGTGCGGCAGACCGGCGGCCTGGCCGACACCGTGATTCCGTTCGACGGGGCGAACCTCGACGCCGCCAACGGATTCGGCTTCTTCTCCACCAGCGCTGCCGATTTCTACACCGCCACCTGGCTGGCCATGCTCAACTATCGCGAATCGAAGACTTGGCGGCGCCTGCAGGCAAACGGCATGGCCGCCGATTTTTCGTGGGAGCGCTCGGCACGCGAGTACGAAGCGGTCTACTATCGCGCGCTGCACTCATGAAGACCCTTGCATCATGAAGACTGGCGACTACGACGACTGTTTCCAGGCCATCAACGCCATCTGGAGCGACGAGGGGGGCGCCTCGCTCGATGACATCGCCCTCATGGCCACCACCAGCTCGATCCTGGCCCATCGCTTCCCGCATTTCTACTGGACCGGCTTCTACCGCGTCTGCGGCGACCGCCTCGTGGTCGGCCCGTACATGGGAACGGTCGGCTGCCTGCAGATCGAATTCGGGCAGGGCGTCTGTGGCACGTCGGCGCAGAAGCGCGAGACGGTCATCGTGCCGGATGTGAATCAGTTTCCCGGTCACATCGCCTGCGATCCGAATTCGAAATCGGAGATCGTCGTCCCGGTCTTCGGTCCGGACGGCGAGCTGATCGCCGTGCTCGACGTCGATTCTGACAAACTCGATGCGTTCGATGAAGAAGATCAGCGCGGGCTGGAGAAAATCGTGGCGCTGTTCGGCAAGGCGTAGGGCCCGGCTTTCGCCGGGCCCCGTGGAAAACGCTAGCCCTGATACTGCGCGCTGCCGAATCCGAGAATCGGGAAGCAGATGAACGGGAAGAGCAGCAGGCCGATCGCAAATCCGACGCCTTTGCCGAATCGCTTCGCCAGCTCGACCAGGATGATGATGTAGACGATGAGGTTGACCAGAGGAATGAGCATCAGGATGATCCACCAGATCGGCTTGCCGACGATTTCCAGCAAAACGACCAGGTTGTAGATCGGAATGATCGACGCCCAGCCCGGCTTGCCGGCTTTGACGAAGACTTTCCACATCCCGATGATGATCAGCAGTACAACCGCGATGTAGCAGATCATGATGCCCATGCCGATGCCGGCGCCCAGAGGTGAGATCCCGGTGGAAGTGTTGTCCTGTAACAAGGCGAGTGCGAGTAGACCGGTCATATCGTTCTCCTTCTTCTTTCCCCGTTGTGACGATTCGGTGAAGACGGTACACCGGACTCAGCTGCAGATCAATGACCGTTAACCAACGATCACTTCCAGCTCGTCGATCAGCTCGCGAATTGAGTGGAAACGGAGCGATTCCGGCTCCGCGATGAGGGCGTCGAGCGCGGGCGTGGAGAAGCCGGCCGCGGCGAGCTGGCCGGCGAGCGGGATCGCTTCCGCCCGCAACTCCTCGGGCGGATGCGGGAGAGACACCGACCCATCCTCGACGTAGGTCTGGCGCTCGATGGCCTTCATCCTCGCGCGCAGTTTCGATTGAAATCGCCGGAGCTGCTCGATCAAACCGGGATCGAGAGCCGTTGCGGACTTCAGCGCCTCCAGATCGCGGCGCAGCGTCGCCAGGAGCGGCGTCAGGCGATCGGCATCCGCCTGCGGCAATTCGCCGATGGCCGTACTGAGGTCATTGGCCGCGAACTCGATGTCGTTGACGATCGCCGCGTTGACGCCTTCGTGCCCTGCGGCGATCGCATTCGCCAGGACGCTGATGCAGAGCCCGAGCTGCGGCGCCGACTCCGGATCGACGTTGCTCGCGGCCGCGCGCAACTGAAACAGCGCGGCCTCGAGCATCACGACGTCGGTCATTCTCGATTCAGGGCCTTGGTAAGCCCGGTGAGGATATCGATCGGCAGCGGGAAAACGATAGTGGTGTTCTTCTCGACGCCGATCTCGATCAGGGTCTGGAGATAGCGCAGCTGCAATGCCGTCGGCTGCGTCGACAGTACGTGCGCGGCATCCGCCAGTCTCTGCGAGGCCGCGAATTCGCCCTCGGCATGAATGAGCTTGGCCCGCTTCTCGCGCTCGGCCTCGGCCTGTTTGGCCATGGCACGGAGCATCGACTCCGGTAGATCGACCTGCTTGACCTCGACATTGGCCACCTTCACGCCCCACGGCTCGGTGTGCTGATCGAGAATCGATTGAATCCGCGCGTTGAGCGCGTCGCGATGAGCCAGCAGTTCATCGAGCTCAACTTCCCCCAGTACCGACCGTAGCGTCGTCTGCGCAAACTGTGAAGTCTGATAGCGATAGTCGAACACTTCCACGACCGCGCGCCGCGGCTCGATCACGCGGAGGAAGACGACCGCGTTCACCTTCAGGGTGACGTTGTCGCGAGTGATGATGTCCTGCGGCGGCACTTCGAACGCCTCCTGCCGCAGCGAAACGCGCACGATGCGATCGATCGGCGCGAAAACCAGAAAGAGTCCCGGCCCCTTAGCTTCCGGCAGCAATCTGCCCAGGCGGAAGATGACCCCGCGCTCGTACTCCGGCAGGATCTTGATTGAGCTGAGAATGTAGAGACCAAAGATGATGATGATGATCAGCAGACCGAGATTCATGAAACCTCCGCGCGAATGAGTGGATTGTAGCTGGACTGAGCCATTGAGGTTGCGCGAACCATTGAGCCTGGCGGATCATCATGCGCATGACCAGTGAGGGAAACGAAGCCAAAGAGCCCTCCGGACGCATTCGGCTTGCACGGGAGGCAGCGAGGCTTGATCGCGACGAAGAGGAGGCACTCGCCGACGAAGGCTACGCGAGCGAGAGCGAATGGCCTGAATACTAGAGGCGTCTACTCCGCAGGCTCTACAACGAGGTGCAACCCATTCACGCCCGCCACCTTCACCCTCGCCCCCTCGGCGATGGCGCTTGTCGACATCGCGTTCCATAGCTCGCCGTGGACGAAGACCTTGCCCTCGGGGCCAACCGCCGTACGGGCGATGCCGATCTCGCCGATCATCCCCTCGCTGCCGGTGGCTACGCGTCCGCGCCGGGCACGAACGACCAGCGTCGTCAGAAAGACCGCAATCAAACCGATCGGGAGGCTGACGGCGATGGCGGTGACCGGGTTCACGCGCATCTGCGGAATCGGTCCATCGACAAGAAAAAGTGCGCCGATGATCATGCAGACGATACCGCCCACTGCCAGAACGCCGTGCGAGGCGAACTTTGCCTCGAGCGCGAACAACGCGAACGCCACGAGCAGTAAGACCAGCGACGCGAAACGGGTAGGCAGAAAGTTCAGCGCGAAGAGAGCCAGGACGATGGAAATGACGCCGACCACGCCCGGAACGACCGCGCCGGGATGGTTGAATTCGGCGTAGAGCGCCAATGCGCCGAGGGCCAGCAACAGGAACGCGATGTTGGGGTCCATCAACGCCGACATCAGCCGTTGTCGCAGCGACATCTCGAAGACGTCGACGTGCGCGTTGGCCACGTGCAGGGTGACGTTCGTGCCGTCGTACCGCTTGAAGGTGCGGCCCTCGATGGCGCGGAGGAGCGACTGCTCGTTTGGCGCGATGACGTCGATCAGTTTCTGCGACAGCGCTTCCTGCTCGGTGAACGACTTCGACTCACGCACGGCTCTCTCGGCCACGGTCACGTTGCGGCCGCGCTTCGCGGCGATCGTGCGCATGAAGGCGGCGGCATCGTTCTCCATCTTCGCCTTCATGATCTCGTCGACCTTTTCGCCGAGGACCACCGGATGCGCGGCGCCGGTATTGGTCCCCGGAGCCATCGCCGCCACGTCCGCCGATTCGAGGATGAAAAACCCGGCCGATGCCGCGCGGCTTCCGGCCGGCGCGACGTAGACGATGACCGGAATCCGCGAGGTCATGATTTTCTCCACGATCGATCGCGTGGAATCGAGCAGACCGCCGGGCGTGCTGAGCACGATGATCACGGCGTCGTCATGCTCGCGCTGCGCCTGATCAATCCCGCGCCCGATGAACTCGTCGCTGATCGGATGAATCATGTCGTTGACGTTGAGCCGCAGCACGTTGGCGTGCACGTGAAGAGCAGCGAGAGTCAGCAGCGCAGCGATGGCAAGGGCGCTTCTCATGGCGATGATCGTACACCTGAGAACGCCGGAACTATTGCGGCATGTAGTCCGGCGTCGGCTCGTAGTTGAAGAACTTGGTGATGTCGTTTCGGAAGACCAGCTTGAAGTCACCGATGGGGCCGTTGCGCTGCTTGCCGATGATGATCTCGGCAATCCCCTTCTCCTCGGTGTCCTTGTTGTAGACCTCATCGCGATAGATGAAGCAGACCACGTCGGCATCCTGCTCGATCGATCCTGATTCGCGGAGGTCAGAGAGCTGCGGCCGGTGATCGCCGGTGCGCTGCTCGGGGCGGCGGGAGAGCTGCGAGAGCGAGATCAGTGGCAGATTCAGCTCCTTGGCGATGGCCTTGAGACCGCGGGAGATCTGCGAGATTTCCTGGTTGCGCGACTCGGTCTTTCCCTTGACCGACATGAGCTGGAGGTAGTCGACCATGACCATGTCCAGCCCCGCCTCCATCTTCAGCCGCCGCGCCTTGGCCCGCATCTCCATGATGTCGATGCCCGGCGTGTCGTCGACGAAGATCTTTGCCTTGGCCAGACGTGCCGAGGCGTCGGCCAGGTCGCGCCAGTTCCGCTCGCTGAGCATGCCGGCGCGAATGAGGTGATTCGACACGCCTGATTCCGAGGAGAGGATGCGCAGGCCGATCTGCTCCTTCGACATTTCCAGCGAGAAGACGCCGACCGAGTAGAGCCGCTGCGCCGGCGACCGCGGCTCGCCGGAGCGATCGGGGATGGCGATGGACTCGGCGATGTTCATCATAAAGCTCGTCTTCCCCATTGAGGGCCGAGCGGCGATGATGATCAGATCCGAGGGCTGGAAGCCGGACGTGAATTCGTTGAAGCGGTCGTAGCCGGTGGGGATGCCGGTGATGAGCTTTCCGGCATGCTGCAGCTGCTCGATGGCGGTCATGTTCGATCGCGTGATGCGATCGAGCGCCACGAATCCTTTCTCGATCGAGCCCTCGGCGATCTCGTAGATCGACTTCTCGGCGATGTTGAGCACGTCCGCCGGCTCGCTCGGAGCGTCGAGTGCTGCTCTCATCACTGAGTTGCCCATCACGATGAGCCGGCGCAGCGTCGACTTCTCTTTGACGATGCGGGCGTAACGTTCGACGTTGGCGATGTCGGGGATGCCGTCGACCAGCGACGCAACGTACGCGGAGCCGCCGACCTGCTCGAGCTGGGCGTTCTTGGCCAGCTCTTCGCGCAGAGTCAGAGGATCGATCTCCTTGCTCTGCTCAGCCAGCCGCCGCATCGTGGCGAAGATCGTCCGATGGGCATCGCGGAAAAAGTCTTCGGTGTTGATCGTTCCCACGACGCGATAAAACGCGTGGTTGTTGATCAGAATCGATCCGAGCACCGCCCGTTCCGCATCCGGAGACTGCGGCATCGGCCGGTCGAGGGCGACGTCAAGTTGGGCTACCGACATTGGATTGAGGCGCGCAGTTTGGTGACGTCACGAGCAAGAAGCATCCGCAGATTTTTTCCGCAGTTTTTCAACAGAACGTCGCAGCTAAGCCAAGTGATGTCAAGAAGAACCCCGATATCCTCAGAGAGTGGAGGTCGCTCGCGCTACTCCCTGTGGAATCCGGAATGCCCTCGTCCGGTAACCCTGTTGGTCAGCGCGTCGTCTGATACCCGTCTGGAGGATCTGAATTGATCAAACGAATACTCATTCCGCTGCTTGCGCTCGCGTTTCCCGCGTTCGCGCAGCAGGGCACGCCGGCCCAGCCGCCGTCAGTAACGCTATCGGCGCCCGCACAATCGGCGGCCACCGCCACGGACGCGCAGAAAGCGGTGGCCGTCGTCAACGGCGAGACCATCACCGTTGAACGACTCAACCGGATGTACGCCAACCTCAACGCGCAGATGCGCAAGCAGTACGACGACAACGGCGGCAAAGGCGCCTTCCTCGAAAACTACATCCGCAAGCGTCTTCTCATTCAGGAAGCGTACAAGTCGGGATTCGATCAGAAGCCGGAAGTCAAGGCGGCGCTCGAGTCGGCGCGCGAGTCGACATTGTTCGATCGTTACGTTCGCGACGTTGTGGCCACGCCAATCGTGACCGAGGCTGAGACCAGGGCCTACTACGACGCCCATCCCGACGATTTCGCCACGCCGGAAAAGGTCCACGTGCGCCACATCGTCATCACCGACATCGCCAGCGGCCCGGGCCAGAAAACGAAAGAGGAGGCGCTGGCGCGCATCGAGAAAGTCCTCGCGGAGATTCGCGCCGCTGACATCACCAGCGCGCAGGGAACCAGCGACCCGGCAATCCAGGCGCACTTTCGCGTCATTCACTTTTCTGAGGCTGCGAAAAAGTACTCCGAGGATGGATCAGCGGAGAGCGGCGGAGACCTTGGGTGGATCGTCAAAGGTCAGACCGATCCCGAGTTCGAGAAGGCCGCCTGGGCCATGAAGCCGGGAACGCTGAGCGGCATCATCCACACGAAGTTCGGCTACCACATCATGCTGGTCGAAGGTCGTGAGCCAGCCGGGACCGAGCCGTTCGAAAACGTTCGCTCCAGCATTCGCGAATACCTGCTCACGCAGAAGGCGCCGGACGTGATGGCCTCGGTGACCAGACTGACGAATGAGCTGCGCGCGAACAGCCGCATCAGCACCTTCCCCGAAAACATCAAGTAGCTGCTACGACGCGGCGCTCGCGGCATCGCGGGCGCCGTGCGCGGCCTCCCACTCCTCGGCTTCCGCCGAAAAGAGATTAATGCGCGCTTTCTTGTACTCGCGGGTCGGGTAGAGCGCCTGCTTCTCGTCGACGCCGGCGTCGATGGCCAGATCGTTGATGATCGACTCGCATTCATCGACGGAGCGTCCGTGCACGATCGTGTAGAGGTTGTACGGCCAGTCGTCGTAAACGGGACGAAGGTAGCAGTGCGAGACAGCCTTGTTCTGCGACATCTTCACGCCGGCGTTTTCGACCGAGGCGGCGGGCACGACCCACACGCCCATCGCGCTCGCGGCGAAACCGGTCTTGCGCGGCTGCACCACGGCGCTGTAGCGGCGGATGTAGCCGCGCTTCAGCAGCGATTTCGCCGAAGCGAGCAACTCGTCGGCGGCGACGCCATTGGTCCTGGCCATCGCTTCGAACGGGCGCGGCTGGAGCGGAAGATCGCGTTGCAGGAGACGCACGGACTCGATCTCCGCCGGCGTCAGCGGGGCGAACTGCGCATCGCCGTGTGATTCGTCCGCGTCATTGCTTCCTTTGAATTGGCGGAGCGTCGGCAGCGCGCGAACGGTTTCGCAGCCGGCCTCGTCGCCGAGAATGTCGATCGTCTTTTCCAGGCCGAGGTGCGAGGTCGGAGAGACGGCGATGGTGAACCAGAGATTGAAATCGTTGTTGCGCCGGTAGTTCTGCGTGACACCGGGATGCGCGTTGATCGCCGCTGCCGCCTCGTCGATCCGTTCGGGATCGACTTTGGCCGCCACGAGACACGATCGGTACCCGAGCGCGCGCGCATCGAACTGCGCCGCGAGCTGCCGTAGCAGGCCCTCGCGCTTCAGGCGCTCGATGCGCTTGATGACTTCTTTCTCCGACATGTCGATCGCCTGTCCGATGAGGGCGAACGGTGTGGAGACCAGCGGAATCTCACTTTGCAGGGCACCCAGCAGCTCACGGTCCCGTTGATCGATTTCCTGCATTTGGATCCTCGGCGCTACGTTGTGGCGTTGGGATAGTGGGGATGGGCGAATTGTATGAGATCGGGCGTTCGTTCACCAGTGTTCAAATGGCGGAATCGGCGACTCGTCAGCGGCAATCTTCGGAAATTCGCCGGCATCGAGCCGCTCCCCGGTTCCACCGCGTGCAAGAAGCGCCGCCACCCACTGACGATGGCGCCTGGCAGCCTCCTCGACCGAGGTCCGATCGATGCCGCACCAGCGTTTCGGAAAGCGTTCCAGCTTCTCCAGCGCGGCATCGAAAAGGCGCAGCCCGCCCGGATACGTTCCTCGTTTGACGTGGTGATACGCCGCCGCGAGCTGGATGAGGCCCTGCAGAAAAAGATGGACATCCGACTCCGCTTCCAGCCAGATCGTCTCCCACGACTCGTGCGCATCCCAGAACTCGGTGGCGTTGAAGTGATCGAGCCCGGCACGGAAGTGGGTGGCGAAGTCGGGTTTGCTCAGTCGCCCGCCCTCGTTCCTCGGCGCAGTGTGTCGCACATCGCCGTGGTGAAGTCCGCCGTCGTGCCGGTGCCGCCGATGACGCGAGTGCGATGCTCGGGACCGGAGTCCAGCACCTTGACGATGGCGTCCTCGATCCGTTGTGCAGGACCCATCTCGCCGATGTGATGCAGCATCAGCACCGCCGATTTCAGCATCGCCAGCGGGTTGGCCTTGTTCTGGCCGGCAATATCGGGTGCGCTTCCGTGCACCGCCTCGAAGACGGCGCCATTCTCACCGATGTTGGCTCCGGCAACGACGCCGAGTCCGCCCACGAGACCGGCCGCGAGGTCGGAGACGATGTCGCCGTAGAGATTCTCGAGCAGCAGGATGTCGAACTGCTGCGGGTTGGTGACCATCTGCATGCAGAGGTTGTCGACGATCTTGTCGTCGGCTTCGATGTTCGGATAGTCCTTCGAGACGTTGCGGAAGCACTGCAGGAACAGGCCATCCGACAGCTTCATGATGTTGGCCTTGTGCACCGCGGTGACCCGCTTGCGTCCGTGTGTGCGGGCGTACTCGAAGGCAAAGCGTGCGATCCGCGTCGACGCTTTCTCGGTGATGATCTTGAGCGACTCCACCACGCCCGGCACGACCTCGTGCTCGAGCCCGCTGTAGAGATCCTCGGTGTTCTCGCGGACAACGATGATGTCGACGTTCTCGAAGCGGGTGATGATGTTCGGCATCGACTTGACCGGCCGCAGGTTGGCGTAGAGGTCGAGTGCTTTGCGCAGCCGCACGTTGATCGAGGAGAAGCCGGTCCCGATCGGCGTGGTGACCGGTCCCTTCAGCGCCACCTTGTTGCGCAGGATCGATTCGAGGACCTCGGACGGCAGTGGATCGCCGAAGCGGGCAATGGCTTCGGCGCCGACGAAGAATTTCTCCCATTCGACTTCGACGCCGGCGCACTCGATGATCGAGACCACCGAGGCCGTGACCTCGGGGCCGATCCCGTCACCGGGAAGAAGCGTGATCTTGTGTTGCGTCATGAAAAATCCTTTCCGCTCGCTCCCGCGCTCTCGCGACGGCGAAGTCCGCGGGGAGCAGCGAGGCCAGCGCGCCGTACTCCGGCAGCTCACCGATACAGCGATGAACGCTCTCCAGCGTCGGCGGTATGAAGTCGAGGTAACCCATGCGGCCGCGCGTGAGCGGCTGCTTGGAAAATGTGCCCAGGATTTTGAGCGAGCGCTGCAGAAGAGTCTCGAAATACCGGCGGCGCATCGATCGCCGTTCGCCCTGGGGCAGCTCGTTCCGAGCCGGCAGACCATGCACGCGCCAGTCGGCATAGTAGTCGACCAGCTCCAGCTCCGTCTCTTCGCCGAGGATGCGGGCCACGCCGCGGTCGCGCAGAAGCGAGGCCACGTCGTAGGTGTCGGGACCCATTCTCAGATCCTGATAGTCGATCAAATAAAGCTTGTCGTTAAAGATATGAATATTCTGGCCATGATAATCACGATGACATAAAACATACGGATGTCTGGAGATGTTATCGGCCAGCTTTCTAAGTAACGGTTTGATGGCCAGCGTTTCGTCGGCCGGCAGATCCATCAGCTTCTCGAAGAAGAACTCCCGCGACATCTCCAGCTCGTTGAAGAAGAAATCGCCGGTGAACGGCGGATTGATGTCGACGGCGCCGGCTTTCTGAAAATAGACCAGCAGCGTGATCGCCTTCCGATACCAGCGAATGCCTTCGTCGCGGTCGTGGTGCAGAAGGTCGAAGAGAGTCTCGTCTCCGACGTCCTGTTGCAGCATGGCCGTGTCGCTGTGCTGGATCAATCCCGGAAGGTAGGCATGCTTCGACGCCGCGTAGTAGGCAGACAGCACCCGCGTCAGATCGCGCCGGACCTCCTCGGGATACCAGGCCAGCATGCGCGTCGTGCCGTCGGGGGCGCTCACCCGAAAATAGCGCCGCACCGAGGCATCGCCCTGGAGTGGCCGCGCCGACCAGCCCTCCCCGACACACTCGGTGAGAAACGCCGCGGCGTCGTCGGGGAGGGAAGCGTCGGTCATTGGACTACTGCAGTTGCAAGAACCGGGGGCTACTTCGGCGCCGGTCCCTGCTCGTCGGGCCTGGCGTCGCGGATCACGACCTTGTCGATGGTGGTGGGGTTGTTGGGCCGGTCCTGCGCGCCCCTCGGCGCGTTGACGATCGTGTCGGCAACTTCCATCCCCTTCGTCACCTGGCCGAAGACGGTGTACTGGTTGTCGAGGAAGGTCGAATCGCTGGTGACGATGAAGAACTGCGACGAGGCGCTGTTCGGCGAATTCGAGCGCGCCATCGATACGATTCCGCGCTTGTGCTTGACGGAGTTGATCTCGGCGCTAACGTTCTTGCCGGAGCCGCCCGTGCCCCACGTCGACGGCGAGCCGGAGACGGTATTCGGGTC
>Ga0157378_10001226_pt1 | contig 23186 bp, 17 predicted proteins | sample M65metaG_FD_115309 | JGI IMG/M metagenome (GOLD analysis project Ga0157378, IMG submission 115309) | Miscanthus rhizosphere microbial communities from Kellogg Biological Station, Michigan, USA - M6-5 metaG | ecosystem: Host-associated > Plants > Roots > Rhizosphere > Soil | place: USA: Michigan...
AGACTAGCAGCGCTGGGCCGGGGAACAGTAAGACGTCGAGATGTAGGACTGCGACGGACACCGTTCTCAGCCCCGTCTCGCGACAGAGACAGCTCGCATCGAGAGCGCGACGACTTGCGCTTCAGGCTTCGCTCCGGCATGGACCTCGGCTACCGTTCTGCCGACGAAGCCGCCAATGTCCTACCTGAAGATCGCGTGCGCTCTCCTCGCCACCGCACTGGCGGCAACGGCGGATGCCGGCGCGCAGAGCCTGACGGCCACGTTAACCTACCCCGCCAACGGCGCAGTGAATGCGGACATGTCGCTGCCGTTTCAATGGACCACGGTTGCGAACGCGCAGTGGTACTACCTCTACGTCGGGACCACGCCGGGTGCGAAGGATCTGATCGACAGCGCCGGGCTGCACGGCACATCGTTTCAAGCCTCGTCGCTTCCGTCCGGCCGAACGATCTACGTGCGACTCTGGACTGCTGTCGACGACATCTGGCGCTATGTCGACACGACGTTCACGGTTGCGGTGCCCGTGATACCCCGGCTCATTTATCCGGCCGACGGCGCCGTGGCTGCGGACATGACGCAGCCGATCACGTGGACGAGCGTGGCGAACCCAGAGTGGTACTACCTCTACGTCGGGACGACGCCGGGCGCGACGGATCTGGTCGATACTGGCGGTCTCCACACGACGTCGTACCTGGCAACAGGTCTCCCGTCTGGTCGAACGCTGTACGCGCGCATCTGGTCCGCCGTCGGCGGTATCTGGCAGTACAGGGACAGTACTTTTACGGCGGCACCGGGAATCGTCTCATCGCTGGCGCCGACGTTCGTCTATCCCGCCAACGGCGCCGTCAACGTCAACCAGTCCCAGGCTTTTCAGTGGACCTCCGTCCCGAACGCGCAGTGGTACTACCTGTACGTGGGCACCCGGCCTGGTGCGCAAGACCTGGTGGATACCGGCGGGATCCATGCGACGTCATATTTCGTGGGCGGACTTCCGAGCGGCCAGACGCTCTACGCGCGCATCTGGGCTGAGGTCGGTGGCGTATGGCGATATAACGATCTCACGTTCACCGCGGCGCCAGCGCCGCCGCTGGCGCCCACGCTCACCTATCCCGCGAACGGGGCCGTCAACGTGGACATCACGCGGCCGTTCACATGGACGAGCGTCCCGAACGCCCAGGCCTACTACCTGTATGTGGGGACGGCGGTCGGCGCGCACGACATCGTCGATTCGTTCGGCGTGCAGACGACGTCGTTCACCGCCAATGACTACATGCAGTCGAAGCTCACGAGCGGGATCACTCTGTACGCGCGCGTGTGGGCAGAGGTCGGCGGGATCTGGCGGTACACCGACAGCACCTTCATTGCAGCGCCCTCGCCCCTCGCGGCAGTCATTACGTCGCCGCCTAACTTGTCGACGAATGCTGACTTCAGCCAGCCAATTCAGTGGACCAACATCGCAGGTGCGCAGGCATACCACCTGCAGATCGGCTCCCATTCCTTCGTCGGCTCGAACGACGTCCTCGACATCAACGGGCTGGGCGGCACCTCGTTCCTCGCCACAGGGATGCCAACTGGCCTGCAACTCTCCGCGACGCTCGGGACGCTAAGCGGGGGGGTGTGGCGCTACACCTATAGCACGTTCAGAGCGCCCGCCTCTCCCTTCACCGCGACGATCATCAGCCCTTTAACGAGCGCATCGCAACCCATTCAATGGACCCCCATTTCCAACGCGCAGGGATACGAGTTGTACGTCGGGACCAGCCCTGGCGCGAGTGACGTGCTCGACACTGGCGTCCTGCAGACCACATCGTTTCCGGCGGCAAATCTGCCACTGAGCGTGACGCTCTTTGCCCGGCTGTGGACCCAGGTCAACGGGATCTGGAGGTACTCCGATAGAAGCTTCATCTTGAGCCTTGCGGAAGCGACGATCACGTATCCGCCAAACGGTGCCACAGACGCGGATATCGCTCTCCCGATTCAGTGGAACCGGCCCATACTTGCCAGCGCCTTCGAGCTGTACCTCGGCACGACGGTTGGCGCCCACGATCTCGTGGATTCCGGCCAGATAACGACGCAGTCCTATCAAGCCGCGGGCCTCCCCTCCGGACAAACGATCTACGCGCGGCTCCGGATGCGGATCAGCGGGGCCAACGGGGTCTGGAACGACACCGACAGTACATTCACCGTGCGCCCACGCACGGCGCAGGACATGACCATCGGCTTCGGCGGCTTAACGGTGGATAACCAGCCAGTCACCAGTTACACGGAATCCGGATTTGCCGTCTCGACCTCGGGCGCTTTCCTGGATGGTTTCACGCACGTGGGATCCCCTGCGCCATCCCTCACGTTTGTTCCTGTGTCTGACCAGAGTCAGGGTCAGATACAGATCGTCGATACGGGCGGCGGGACGTTCACCTTCAAATCGGTCGACTTCTCTGCACCCTGGATGGGCAGCCCGTATGCGATCAGGGGGTTTCGACAGGGCGCGCAAGTATTCAACACGAGTGGAACCGCTCTGGGCACAAACGGGAACTTCAAAACGCTGGTGAATCCGCACCCGACAGATCTCATCGACACGCTCCTGATCATCACAGGGCCGCCCTATGGCACGGCCCGACAATTGGGAGTCGACAACATCGTCCTGAGTCGCTGAAGCTGCCCGCACAATCCGAGTTAACCCGGAACCTCTCCGGCGCGTAACACGTTGTAGAGGCTATGAGCTTCCGCCAAGCGACCCGTCTGTTCGTCGCCTGCATGGCCGTCCTCTGCTTCGTGTCCTTCTACACGTCGAAGGTCGGCTATCAGACCACCACCAAGGACGCGATCATCTATTGGGGCATGGCGTTCGGTGGCGCGCTGTTCCAGTTCAGCACCTTCTGGTTCCTTGCCGAGTATTACGCCAGGGGAACACGAAAGGAACGCGTCCGCTACGGCGCCATCGCGGGAGCGATTTGCGTCCTGGTGTTCTGGTTCTCCACGCAGTGGAGCGTCGTCGCGATGGGCGGCAAGGACGCCGTCAGCACGCACATGCAGCGGACGCTGGCCGCCGCCGAAGTGCAGGGGCTTCGGCTCTATCGTCGTGCGGCAACCGAAGCCAACCTGGTCCCGCAGCTTCAGACGCTCTCGCAGAATTTCAACGACCTCGCCCGGCGGGAGGCCGGCGGCGCGTTCTCGGGTCTGCGCGGTGAGGGCGACGTCGTCGCGACGCTTCGCAATACGAGCCAACTGTTCGCGAACCTGGCCACATCTGTGCAGGGCGTGGACAAGGAGTCGCGTCAGCACTACGACAGCGCGCGCGAGCTCATCGGCCAGGCGCGAGGCGCGGCGGCGAGAATGGAAGGCGCGGACATCTCGGAGGGCGAGGAAGTCCGGAAAAACAATCTCGACTTTGCCAGGCACGTCGGCGACATCAACGCGGTGATGGCGCGCATGGCGCAGACCTCGTCGGTCGCCTTCGTTCGCTCCGTCAATCGGAACCTGACGTCGCTGACGATGTCGGCGAAGGCGGAGGATCAGCCTCAACAGAAGGCTGCGGTCGAGCGCCTCAGGGTGGTAGTGGACGGCGCGCAGGCGGTCATCGGCCAGATGACCAGCGCGAGCGACAACGACGACACCAGCGTGGAGATCTTTACCGTGCTGTCCACGCAGCGGGCCGTCTGGAAATACTGGCAGGACATCCTTTACGCGTGGGCCGGCGCGACCACGCTCGACTTCGCGCCGCTCTTCTTCATGGTGCTCCTCGCGATTGCGTACGACCGGCAGAGGCAAGAGCAAGCCGGCGCCGCCACTGACGAGACGCGTTCGTCCTCTTCGCCGCCGCGGCTCGCCACCCGCGTCTAAGTACTCTTAGAACGTCCATCCGATTGAAAAGCTCACGCCGAGGTCGTTGCGGCTGACGTCCGCCACCTGCGGCTGGCTGTCGAAGGCGTCGTAGGCCGTGATCGCGGCGATGAAATCCCTGAACAACTCGCGTTTCAGCCTGGCGTTGGCATTCGCCCGCACTCGCCCCCAGCGATTGAGCTCAGGAAACATCAGCAGCGACAGATCCACGGCGGTTCTGGGATAGTCGTGGCGGAAGAAGGACGTCGCGAGGCTGACGGCGGCGTCGAGGTCGCCGATGGATCGGCCATCCGTCAGGTGCTCCCTGCCGACCGCAGCGCCAAACGCCACCAGCGTCTCACGACGATTCGACCGCTGCACGTATCGGCCCGCGGTCAACACGGCCGCGGCGCCAAGGGAGAGACCGAGATCCAGGTTGCGAGTGACGTACGCGAACGGGCTGAAGATCCAGCCGTCGCCGCGAAAGCGCATGTATCCGGATCGCAGCGTAAACTGCGTGATGGTGTCTGAATCGTTCCGCGTCACGTTCGACACGAAGTTCGTGAACACGTCGAAGGACGGCCGCCGGTAGTCGGCATCCAGGTCGACGGTCATCTGTCCCACGCCGCTCGACTTCGTATAACTGCCGCCGACGTCGAGCGTGCCGTCGATTCGCTCGAGGAACCCAGCTTTGATCGAGGCAAAGGACACGACGTCGAGAAACGCCAGAATCGTCTCGATCCCATCGTTCCCGACGACCTTCAGCTCGGTGTTCGATGCCGGCGCCAGGACGCCAACGTAGCGCGTCCCATTGGTCGTCACGACTTCATACTGCAGCGCCGTCGACACCGCGGCGATCTTGTCCCACTCGATGTAGAGCGTTCCGGCGTCGTCTGTAGTTAGCTTCAGCTGCCCGCGACTCAACTGCTTCACTTCTCCGGTGAAGTGATCGCCGTTCTTCAGGACGACGACGTCGGTCTTGGCGGCGAAGGCCGTCGCCGCGACCGACAGGACGATCGCGGCGACGAAGAATGACTGAAACCTCAGTTGAACGACGCCTTGCGCCCGGTCGCGGCGTACGGGTTGCCGTTCAGCGCGTTGGAGATATCGCGGATTGCCCTCTGGGCCCGCACGCTGTTGCCGGCGTCGTCGAGCGGAGGCGACACGACGGCGATGCCGAAGTTGCCGGGTGAGACGGCGATGATGCCGCCGCCGACGCCGCTCTTCGCCGGCAGGCCGGTGTGGTAGAGCCACTTGCCTGAGTCGTCGTACAGTCCGGCCGTGGCCATCACCGCGAGGACATACGGCACCTTGTCGGTGCTCATCGCCTGCTTGCCGGTGAGCGGATTGCGGCCGCCAAAGGCCAGCGTGGCCGCCATCACCGCCAGGTCTTTCGCGTTGACGCCGATCGCGCACTGCCGCGTATAGAGATCCGTCGCCTGCGCCGGGTTGGTCTTGATGTACTCGTACGCGTACATCAGCATGCCGATTGCCTGATTCCGTTGGTTGGTGTCCGCCTCGGACTTGTAGATGTCCTGGAGCACCGACAACTGGCGGCCTGCGAAGTCGTTGTGAGTGCCGATGATCTTCGCCCAGACCTCGTCGGCGGTCTTGCCCTGCACCATACTCGTTGCCGTGATCGCGCCCGGGTTCACCAGCGGGTTGATTTCCGGTCCGCCCAGCGCCTTCTTGGCAAACTCGACGGAGACGATCGAGTTGAACCGCATGCCCGTCGCGTCCACGCCAATCCGCTTTTCGATCGCGTCCGGCCCCTGATCCTGGATCACACGCGCCATCGTGAAGACCTTCGAGATGGACTGAATCGAGACCTCCGTCTTCAGGTCGCCCGCGGTGTACATGTGTCCGTCCGAGGTGACGACCGCGATGCCGAACAGATTCGGATTCACTTTGGCGAGCGCCGGGATGTAGTCGGCGTTCTTGCCTTCCTTCAGGTTCTGGTATTTGGTAAAGGCGGCATTCACCGCGGTCTGAATGGATGACTGCGCGCTGAGCGTGATCCCCAGCGCGACGGCGGACGCGACGAGGGCAATCGACACTGCAGCGGGGCGACGGACTCGAGACACCATGGTCATTCTCCTGTGACTTTCGCGTTGAAGCTGTACTTGAACGAGAACTGAAGGCGGTAGTCGTCCGACTTGAAGTCGTTGACGGCCTTTCGCTGCCCCCACTGGAACTCGACGCCGGCCAGTACGTTCTTGACGGGCGTGCACAGCAGGTTCACCGAGGCATAGCGCCCTACGTTGAACGACGAGGCGGCCTGAAGATCGCTGTTGTTCACGTTGACCATCGAGTAGCCCACCGCCGTCGTCCACTTGCTGCTCCAGTTGTGATCGAGATACGTGACCAGGCCGAAGATCGGGAGCGCTTCGCCCTCGACAGGCGTCACCGTGCTCCCGGGATTCCGCTCGACGCCGACGTCGACGGGCGCGTCGTTGAAGTAGTTTTCGATGCCGCGTCCATACACAAGCTGCAGCCGAAGGACGTTGCTCGTGCGCAGCTTCACGTTCGAGCTGAGGCTGGTCCCCCAGCCCCACACGTGGCCGTTCAAGTCGAATCGATCGTTGGGAATCAGATCGTCCCAGGCGATGTAGCGGACAGCCGCGCCGAACTGGATGTAGCCGCGCTTGGTGCCGAAACGGTAGTGGCCCGTGAAATCCGGCGCGGGGAACCGGCCTTTCACGTTCTGCAATTCGTTACGTTCGCTGAGCAATCCGAGGTCCGCGCTCGCGCCGGGGGCTTCGATGGCGACCGTGAGATTCGACTCGCCTTCCTTGTACGGCTGCCAGAACACCTGGACGTTGCGAAAATACAGCATCCCGTTCGGTCCCCAGTATTCGAGGATGTTCGGGAACACGTCCGCGTCCATGAACTGGCTGTACGTCTGCCCCGCGCCAATCTGCTTCCACTGTCCATAAGCGTTCTGTAGACGGAACATCGTCGTTCCTACGTTGCGGCCGACGCCGAACATGTCGAAGTCGATCACCACCTTGATGTCGCCGTTCGACGTGGGCAGCGTGGCCTTCACACCGAGCTTGCTTTGACGCGGGCTCAGATAGAAGTGCTGGTCGTTGCCAAACTCCCCGGGAAACGACGGCAGCTTCGACGGCCGGTTCACGTCGTACCAGTCGGGGTTGTTCACTTTGAAATCGACGATCGCATCCGCCATGGCGAATCCGTAGATCTCGAGCGTCGGCTTCTCATCCTTCGCCTGCGCCAGGACGGGCGCGGCAGAGGCCACTGCTAGCAGCGCGGCGAACAGCATCGCGCGTCGCGCGGTCTGGTGATCTCGTGTCGTCATCTTCGCTCCTCTGTGATGTTGGCTCTTTCCCACGCCCGGACCTTGCGTCGGGCTTCGTCGAACAGGCGCACGTAGTTGCCCTTCCGCACCTGTTCGCTGGCCGAGGGCGTCAGGTGAGCGAACAGCGGCTCGTAAATCCGGTAGACCTTGAGGTAAGCGTCCTGATCCTTCGGCGCGACCTCGTCGGTGCCGAACAGGAACCGATCGGGATGGCGATTGATCAGCTCGGCGGTCTGCGTGATGGTCTCGGGAGACGCGACGATGTATTTCGCCGTTTCGTCCCAGGACAAATCGATATACAGGTGATTGAGCGCGGGATCCGACAGCGCGCGATCGACGATGCCGATTTGCTCCCTGGCCGGCCGGACGACACGTCCGAGGCCGATGTGCGCCCAGATGATCGTGGTCTTCGGGTGACGCAGGAACAGCTCGCGCAGCTGCCGCGCCTGATACGGCTCCTGTCCTGGCTTGGGAAACGGCGCGTCGATGTCGTTGTGGATGAGCGCGACCAGCCCGGCGTCTCCCGCAAAGTCGAGCAGGCGATCGAGCGCGCGATTCGTGAGGCTCGCGGTTTCGCCGGCGATTTTTGCCGATACGAACTCTTTGTGGATCGTGAACTCGCCGATGCCCGAGAACACGCCCGGGAACGTCGTGAGCACGCGCCGCACGTGATCGGCGGCGTACATGTCGGTCGGATTGAACCCGGTGATCATCGGGTCCAGGCGCGCCTGCTGATCGGGCGGCAGCGACTGGTAGGCCTTCGCGATGAAGGCGTCGGTGAACGAGTAGTAGTACAGAGGCGCGTCGGTCTGCAGGTAATAGGTCGGCGCGAAGTCGCCGGTGTTCCCGTACGCCCACTGCTGCTGGAGCGGGATGCCGAAGATCGCCGCGCGGCCGACCTTCGTGCCCATGATCTTCAGGAAGTCGCGGATGTCCGTGCCCTCCTGCACGTAGTTCGTGAGGTGCAGGTGCGTGTCGTTGACCTCGAACGAGCCCGGCTGCGGCGGCGCCGCACGGCCGGCCGACGGCCGGAGCGTCCACATGCCGACGGCGACGGCGATCGCGCCAAAGATGACGCGAGCTCTGCGCATCAGAAATTCATTTCGAGGTCGACGTGGAACAGGTTGCCGTTGCCGCCGACCGGATACGGCACGGCCGTGTAGCCGACCGGGCTGCGATCCAGATGGATCCATTCGGCGTTGACGCGCAGGCCGCGCTCCTTGACGAAGTACCAGTTCACGCCGGCGCGGATCTCCGACGGGTTACCGTAGCGGCCGAAGATCTGCGACCCGCTCAGGTAGGCCTGCAGCGTCTTCTGAATCAGCATTCCGGACGACTGCAGCTGGTAGCCGTCGTCGGTGATGTTCGCGATGCCGGCGGTGTTGAGGCCGGTGAAGTCGCTCAGCCAGCGCCGGTAGTACTCCGCTTCGAGGGACAGGCCGTGATATTTGACGCCTGCGTCGAGGCTCATCATCCGGTAGTCGACCGTGTTGACGGTGATGCCCGGCCCGAAGAGATTCGGCGTGAAGATGACGCTGCCGTCGGTGAGCCGGATCTGGCTGTTCTCGATCGCGTTCGTGCCGGGCTGCTCCTGGCTGTCCTCGAAGCTGTGCGTGAAGTGCGCGCCGAGTCTCGTGGCGAGCATCTGGTGGTTGTCGAAGTCGCCGAAGGTGCCGTAGAGCCCGAACTCCCCTGTCGTCGGCAGCCACTGGAGCATGAACGACTGCGTATCGAGCTTGTTGTCGATCTGCGTCGCGCTGACGCCGAGGATGCTCAGGTTGTTCGCGACCATCGCCATGTACTTCAGCTTTGCGGTGATCTCGCCTTTGAGCCACAGGCCGTCCGTGTACGAGCCTCTGAAAAACTCGTCAGCCGCCAGGCGGTTGTCGACGGTCAGCCAGTAGGGGAACTGGCCTTCTGTGCTTCGAACAGCCGGCAACGACGTGATGCCGGCGCCAAACGTCACGAAGCGGTTGAAGGTGTAGCTCAGATTGCCCGCGCCGACCACCTGTGCGGGGTCGCCCTGCGATGAGTTCGACGACCACACATACAGGTAGTAGCGAAACTTCGGCGTGAGGTACCACCCGGAGAAGGGCGCGAAGAATTTCTGCAGCTGGATGTCCTGCCGGAGTTGCACGCTGTGCGTCTTGCCGAAGGCGTCGACGTAGGAAGGGTCGAGGCTCCGCTGATTCAGATATCGTGCGTAGCTGAAGAGCCGGAAGTAGATTTCCCCCTTCTCGCCTGTGTACAGGAGGAAGCCGAGATTCGGGATGTGCTCGAGCGGCTTCTTCTTCTCCTCTTTCTGCTCGCCCTGAGCGGCCGGACGCGCGAGGAACTCGCCGCTGCATCCATCCGACACCCAGATCGCTTTGTCGTCGTAGCCCCACGACTTCCCGAGCAGACACGGCGCCGGGCCGGACGACTTCACCAGCACCACGCCGCTCGATGTGTCGGCGGCACACTGCTCACGGCTGCCTGGTCTCGATTGACACGAGATGGTGGCGCTCTGCGCGGCAGCAGGGAGTGCGACGGCTGTGTCGGCAGAAGGATCGGCCGCCGCCGTCGCGTCCTGCGCGTGAGCCGAACTCGCGATCAGCACCGCACCAAGGACGACAGCGACGGCACCCAGCTTCGCAATGTTCGAACGCATCGGGACCGCACCAGAGCAATGGGTTTGCCAGCGCGACCGTCCGAAGATCGTCCGCAACGCGAAGGATTCGAGAGGGCTGTCGCTCTCGCACTGACAGGTGCCCGTGCGGGATCACGACATGTGGTCAGCGGGCGCCGTTGTCAGCGAATAAGGAAGAGCGCCAGTACTTGCGCGACCAGAATTCTCAGCAGCGTGGTCAGCGGATACACGGTCACGTAGCTGAGCATCGGCGCATCGGATCGCGCGAGGTTGTTCACGAATGTGAGCGCCGGCGGATCGGTCATGCTGCCGGCGATCAGCCCGCCGAGCACCGCGAAATTCATGCGCAACACCACGCGGGCGAAGATGCCCGCGAGCATCAGCGGCACGACGGCGACGGCCAGGCCGCTCCCCAGCCACACCAATCCCGCGGGACTGAACACGGCGCCGAAAAACGTCGGGCCCGCCGCCAGTCCGACCGCCGCAAAGAACAGCGCGATGCCGAATTGGCGAAACGCGAGGTTCGTCGTCACCGGCATGTAGAACACGAGCCGCCCGATGCGGCCGATTCGGCCGAGCACGAGCGCTACCAGCAGAGGCCCGCCGGCGAGCCCGAGCTGTACCGACTGGGGAAGACCCGGAATGACGATCGGCATCGACCCGACGATGATCCCGAGCGCGATGCCGAGGAACAGCGGGACGAATCGCGTCTCGCCAAGCGCTTTCACCGAGTTTCCCAGCAGCGCCTCCACCCGCGCGAGGCTCTGCTCGTCGCCCACGGCTTGAACGACATCCCCGAACTGCAGCGTCAGCCCAGGCGCGGCGGTCAGCGCGACGTCCGCGCGAGTGAGCCGGCTCACGACGACGCCGCGGCTTGCGTCGAGCCCAAGTTCGCCCATCGTCCTGCCCAGCACGTCATGGTTCGTCACCACGATTTCCCGCTCGGCGGCCGCACTCGAGGGATTCGGATGTGCGACAACGTGCGTCCGCGTTTCGGCCGGCTCGGCAGGGCGCTGCTGCTCCGCCTCGAGCGCCGCCGCCTCCTTCGCGGGGTCGATCCGGAAGATTCCCTTCAACGCGAGCAGACTCGCGATGATTCCGACGATCGCGCCCGGATACGTCACGGCATACGCAAGCGCTGGAAGCGCCTGGCGCCTCTCGGACATGCCGGGCAATGCCGCCAGCGTCTGCTGCGCCGCGCCAAGCGAGGGCGTGTTCGTGGTGCCGCCGGACAGGATGCCGAGCACCGCCGCCGAATCCAGTCCGAACAGCCGTCCACACAACACCGCGAGCGCCGAGCCCAGAAAGACGATGAGCACCGCGACGGCGTTCAGCCGCAGGCCATCCCGTCGCAACGCCGCGAAGAAGCCAGGCCCGAGCTGAAGACCGATCGTGAAGACGAACAGCAGCAGCCCGAACTCCTTCACGAAGTCCAGCGTCGCATGATCCACCGGCTTACTGAAATGACCGGTGATGAGTCCGGCGAAGAGGACGCCGGCCGTGCCCAGCCCGATGCCACGGACTTTGACGCTGCCGATCGCCATGCCTGCGACGCACACCAGCGCGAAGATGCCGATCGCCTGCGCGGCGGGATGCGTCTCGTGCAATTGAAACAACCAGCTCACGACGGGAATCGAGGGGTGCATACACGATGCCCGCTGAGCTTTACTTGTCCAGTTCCTGCCGGCTGTCACCCGCTCTCAACAAATCGAGCATCGGAACGCCGCCATGCGCGATGTTGCGTGCATTGGACTGCGGCTCACATCATGCAACGCGCAGGTGGACGTGAAATGCGAGAGGAGCATATGCAGTCCATCATCAGAAAGATCGTGAACACTCCGTGGACGTGGGCGTTCTTGATTGCGTCGGTGACCGCCGCAGTGGCCGTGAACACGTCTGCCGCGCCGACCGATGACGCCAATGCGAGGAACTCGGTGAAGAAGATGTCCGACTATATGGCCGCACAGAAGGCCATCTCCTTTGACTACAACACGAACCTTGAAGTCGTGACGAAGGAGGGTCAGAAACTGGGGCTGGCGAGTTCCGGCTCGATGAAACTGAATCGGCCCGACAAGCTACGCGCGACACGGGCAGGCGGATTTGCGAATGTCGAGTACGTCTTCGACGGCAAATCGCTGACGATGCTCGGCAAGAACCTCAACGCGTACGCGCAGGTCGACTACACGGGGACGCTCGATCAACTGGTCGACGAGTTGCGGGACAAGTTTCACCGGCCCGTTCCCGGGGCGGACCTGCTGATGTCGAACATGTACGACCAGCTCATGCCGGAGGTCACCAACGCAAAGGACATGGGCAGCGGCGTGATCAACGGCGTGGAATGCGATCACATGGCGTTTCGCACGAAGGACGTGGACTGGGAGATCTGGATTGCTCAAGGAAGCCAGCCCCACCCGTGCCGCTACGTCGTGACCAGCCCGCAGGTGAATCGATCGCCGCAGTACACCATCGACATCAGATCGTGGAAGACGGGCTCGCAGGTCCCACCCGATCGCTTCGCGCTCGCAATTCCCGCCGGCGCCAGAAAACTGAAGCCGGGAGAGCTCAAGGACTTCGACGAACTGCCGGCGATATTCCGGATCAGCAGAGAGACTGGAGTGAACTGACCATGGTCAAGCGCATTGGAGTCTTCTTCCTCGTCGCGTCAGCCTGCGCCTTGTGCCTCGAGCTCAGCGAGCGCTTCCTGCCGAAGGGCGCGCACGGTCTGGTGGCCACGGTCGAAGCGATCGTTGGCCGTCCTCTCACGCCGGTGAGCGTGGCTGGCGTGGCGCGCAGAACAGGCCGGCGGTGCGCAGCGGACGTGTACGACTGCTAGGTCGTGGCCACACCGCTCGTGCCCTTTCCGAACGTCGAGACGGCAGGGCCATCCCCGCCGTTCTCGCCCATCGACGACGAGCCGCCCCTGCGCTGGCAACGGGCCCTGCATCTGGCGCCGCGCGACAGCCTCGGTGTCGGCCGGCGCGCGGTCGTCTTCGCGCTCGCCGGATGGCTGCCCATCGCGCTCTGGGCGTTGATTCGCGACCGCTTGATCCACGGGACGGCCGGCGAGCCGTTGCTGCAGCACTACGGCGTGCACGTCCGCTGCCTCGTCGCCATTCCCCTGCTGATCCTCGGTGAGGCCACGCTCCACAAGGCCGCCCTGCGCTACTTTCCACAGTTCATCACCATGGGCCTCGTCGACGACGCCACGCAGCCCGCATTTGAGACGGTGCTGCGGACCGCCCAGCGGTGGCGCGACCGCGCGCTGCCGTGGCTGTTGACGCTCGGCACCGCGCTCGTGTGGACGTTCGCGAGTCGAGCGGCGAGTCACGGAGACGAGCTGTCCTGGGCACTCGACGAGAACGGGAGGCTCGGTTTCGGCGGCGTGTGGTTCGTGTACGTGGTGCGGCCGCTCTTCGTCGCCCTGCTGCTTGCCTGGCTGTGGCGGATCGCGCTGCTCATGCTGTTTTTTGCGCGGATCGGCAAACTCAACTTGTCGCTCGTGCCGTCGCATCCGGATCGCGTCGGCGGGCTCGGCTTCCTCGCAAAGCTGCCCAACGCCTTCGCGCCCGTGAGCCTGGCATTGTCGGCGACGATCGCGTCACGCTGGGCGCACCAAGTCGTGTACCACCAGCAGAGCGTGATGGCGCTCAAGCTCCCGGCGGCCACGTTCGTCGTCGTCTGGTCGCTGCTGATGATCGCGCCGCTCGTGCCGCTGATGCCGGTGCTGCTTGCGGCGAAACGGGCGGCGGTGCCGACCTACTCCGCCATGGTCGCGGAGCAGGGCCGGCTCGTGCGCCGGCGGTGGATCGACGGCACCGCGAAGGGGGATTCGCCTCTGCTCGAGCCGGACGGCGTGGGCGTGATTGCCGACGCCGCGACGATGTACAACGCCGTGCGGTCGATGCGGATCCTGCCGATCGGCAAGCCGTCGCTCGTCGGCATCCTCCTGCCGATCGTCGCGCCGATGCTGGTCGTGGCCGCGCTGCAGATTCCGATCAAGACACTGCTGCTGGGCCTCCTCAAGACGCTGATCTGAATTCGCATCGCCGCCGTAGCAGGCCGTCCCGTCGGGAGACTACGTTGGTCTCCGGAGCACACGCGACTTCATCAGGTAGAAAAGGACCGGCGTGATGATGAGGACGTGGATGGCCGACGTGACCATGCCTCCGACGATGGGCGCCGCAATGGGCTTCATCAGATCCGCGCCGGGCCCTGTGCTCCAGAGGACCGGCATGAGTCCCATGATCACCACGCTGACGGTCATGAGTTTCGGCCGGAGTCGAACGACCGCGCCGGTAATCGTCGCCTCGAGCACCTCGTCGGGCGTGAGGTGGCCTCCAGCACGTAGTCGATGATCGAGCGCCTCGTGCAGGTACACGACCATCACGACGCCCGTTTGCACGGCGACGCCGTACAGCGCGAGATAGCCCACCCAGACCGCGACCGAAAAGTTGTAGCCGAGGAGCCACTGGAGGATCACTCCGCCCGTCATCGCAAAGACGACCGAGAGCATCACGGTGGCGGCTTCTGACGCGGAACGGAACGTCAGATAAAGCAGAAGAAAGATGATGACGCAGGCGAGCGGAATCACGACTTTCAGCCGTTCCTGCATTCGTGCCTGGAATTCGTACTGCCCGGACCACTGCAAGGTGTAGCCCGGGGGCAGCGCGATCTGTTCGTCGAGCGATCGCTGCGCCGCCGCGACGTACCCGCCGATGTCTCTGCTTGTCGTGTCGATGTACACGTAGCCGGCCAGCTGGCCTCCCTCATCCCGAATCATGGCGGGCCCTGGCGTCAACGCAATGTCCGCCAGTTGCCCTAGAGGCACCTGCTCGCCTCGATCCGTCTTCACCAGCACCCTGTCGAGGTCCGGCAGGCTGTCGCGAAACCCGCGCTGGTACCGGACGTTGACGGGATAGCGCTCGCGTCCTTCAATCGTTCGCGTGATGTTCTGCCCGCCAACGGCGGATTCGATCACGTCCTCGACGTCTCCGACCGTCAGCCCGAATCGCGCAATGCGTTCGCGATCGATCCGGATGTCGGTGAAGTAGCCCTGGACCACTCGTTCGGCGTACACACTCCGCGTGCCGGTGACGCACTGGAGGATGCGCTCGACCTCGCCGCCGATGCGCTGAATCTCGTTCAGGTCGGGCCCGAGGACTTTGATTCCGAGGGGGGTTCTGACGCCCGTCAGCAGCATGTCCAGGCGCCCGCGAATCGGCTGCGTCCAGACGTTGCTGATTCCGGGAAGTTGCAGCTGCGCGTCCATCTGCTCCTGAAGCGTCTGCGCGGTCAAGCCGGGACGCCACTGATTGCGCGGCTTCAGCGTCACGATGGTGTTGGCCATGCTCATCGGCGAGTTGTCGGTCGCGCTGCTGCCGCGTCCCACGGTGCCGAACACCATGTCCACTTCGGGAAACGTCCGCAGGATCCTGTCCTGGACCTGAAGCAGCCGCGTCGCCTCGGTCGCTGACACGCCCGGCTGTGCGGTGGGCATGAACAGCAGGGGCCCTTCCTGAAGCGTCGGCATGAACTCGCTGCCGATCCTGAAAGCGAGAACCATCGACAGGGGCACCACCGCCACACTTACGGCCAGCGCGGTCCATTTCCAGCGCAGCGTCGCGCGGAGTACCGGCTCATAGAGGCCGCGGAAGAGCCGCGACACCGGACTGGCCGATTCCGGCCTCAGCCGTCCGCCCCGCAGGAAGATCACTATGCAGACCGGCACCAGCGTGATCGCCAGCACTGAGGCGCCCACCATGGCGAAGGTCTTCGCATACGCGAGCGGCCTGAACATCCGTCCTTCCTGCGCCTCGAGCAGGAACACTGGCACGAACGAGACGACGATGATCGCGAGCGAGCAGAAGATCGCCCGCGCCACCTGCCTGGCGGCGTCCACGATGGCGCCTTGCCGGTCGCGGCCGGGCACCGGAACTTCCGACACCCGCCGGTACGCGTTCTCGACCATGACAATCGACGCGTCCACGAGCACGCCAATCGCCAGCGCCAGACCGCCAAGGGACATGATGTTCGTGTTGATCCCGAGGTAGTACATCGGGATGAACGACGCGAGCACGGCGATCGGCACCACCAGAATCGGAACGGCGACCGACCGAAGGCTGCCAAGAAACAGCAGCATCACGATCGAGACGACGAGGGCTTCTTCGATCAACGTACGCCGCAGCGTCCCGATCGAGTCCCGGATCAGGAACGAACGGTCGTACGTCGGAACGACCGAGACGCCTGGCGGAAGCGCGTGCCGCAACTCCCGCAGCTTCGCCTTCACGCCCTCGATGACGTGCAACGCGTTCTCACCCGACCGCATGACGACGATGCCGCCGACGGTCTCACCTTTCCCGTCGAGTTCGGCCGCGCCGCGTCTCAAGTCAGGTCCAAGCCGCACCTGCGCGACGTCGCGGACGCGAACGCGCGAGTCATTCGAGCCGGCTCGGACGACGACGTTCTCGATGTCCTCGAGTGAGGTGAGATAGCCGTGGACCCGGACCATGTACTCGCGGCCGGAGAACTCCAGCAGTCGGCCGTCCACGTCGTTGTTGCTGGATCGGATCGCCGAGATCACGTCCTTCAGGCCGATGTCGTGGGCCGCCAGCCTGTTGGGATCGACGTTGACCTGGTACTGCTTGACGAATCCGCCGATAGTCGCCACTTCCGCCACACCCGGCACCGACGCGAGCGGATAGCGCAGGGTCCACTCTTGAAGTCCGCGAAGATCGGCCAGGTTGCGGCGTCCTGTTTCGTCGACGAGCGCGTACTCGTACACCCAGCCGACGCCGGTGGCGTCCGGACCAATCGAGGGCGTGATGCCGTCGGGGAGTCGTGCGCGCATCCCCTGAAGGTATTCAACGACGCGGCTGCGCGCCCAATACGGGTCGGTGCCGTCCTGAAAGATCACGTACACGAGCGACACGCCGAAATCCGTGAACCCTCGGACCGCCTTGACCTGCGGCGCACCCAGCAGCGCCGAGACGATTGGATAGGTCACGTGATCTTCGATCAGGCTGGGGCTGCGGCCCTCCCACTCGGTGGAAACGATGACCTGGACATCCGAGAGATCGGGCAGCGCGTCCACGGGCGTGTGCACCATCGCCCATGCGCCCCAGATGGTGATCAGCAGCGTGGCGGCGAACACGATGAATCGATTCGCGACGCACCAGTCGATGATTCTGCTAATCACCACCGCCCCGCTTCGCGGATCACCGCACCAGCATCGGTCGCTCGAGCATGCCGAGACGCCGCTCGCCACTCCGGACGACGACGGTCGCGTTCCAGCGGCCGGCCATCATGATCGGGCCGGTGCCTCGATACACGCCGTGGCCCGCCCACGCCGGCCTTGCCTCGCTTTGCATGGCCGGCATGTTCATCGCCGGCATCGCCGGCATGCGAAGCTGCAGCAACACGTCCGCGTTGTCGACAGGCGTGCCGTTCGCGTCCGTCACGATCACTTCGAACCTGTTCTCACCCGTTGTCGGGGGGTCGGGATTGGTGCGAAGCACGATGTTCGAAGCGGGAGCGGATTCCGGCGCGTCCGCAGGTTGAAACGCGGCGCGCATCCGGCTTTCGGAATCGAGGAAGAATGCGGCGCCCGTCGCGACGGACTCTCCTTCGTTGATTCCCTGCAGAATCTGCACCGCATCGTCGAAACGGCGTCCAATCCTGATCGGCCGCGGCTCGAACCTGCCGTCGCCGTGCGCGACGAAGACGATCTGTTCTGCACCGGAATCGAGCACGGCGTCCACGGGCACGGTCAGCCCGACGCCGCCCGCGGCTTTCAACTCCACTCGCGCGTACATGCCTGGCTTGAGACGCTCGTCCCGGTTTGGAATCTCCAGCTGCACTCTCGTCGCGCGTGTCTTGTCCTCGAGGTAGGGATAGATATGAGAAACGCGGCCCGCAAATGTCTGATCGGGATAGGCGTCGATGGTGACGGCCGCCGGCACACCGATGGCGATGTCCGCCAGCTCGTTTTCGTAGATCTCCGCTTCGATCCACACGACCGACAGGTCGGCCACCTTGAAGAGTGTCTGACCGGCCGCGGCGTGGAGCCCCTTCATGGCCTGCTTCTCGATGACAAAGCCGTCAACGGGCACCGGCAGCCGCACGATGCCGGTGGCCACGCGCGACTGCTCCAGCGCGCGAATCTCTTCCGGCGGAACATCGAGCTGTTCGAGCTTTCGTCGAGCGGCGGTCACGATCACGTCGGCTTGCGGCCGCGCGTCCGGCGCCGATTGCATGACTTGATCTCGCGTGCGCAGTGCGAGCAGATAGTCAGTCTGAACGGTCAGCACTTCCGGGCTGTAGAGCGTCAGGAGCGGTTGTCCTCGATGAAGACGCTGACCGGTGTGATCGACCGCCAGCTCCTGAATCCATCCGTCGGCTTTCAGGTTGATGTCGAACAGCCGCGGCTCAGCGGCCCGGATCCGGCCACCGGCTCGCGTGACGTGCTCCAGTGTGCGGCGAACGACCCGCACGGTCCGAACGCCGATCAACTGCTGCCGGCGCAGATCCAGCGTGACGTCGGCGCGCGACAGTGCGTTCGCGACGCCGCGTGATTCCACGTCCGGCATGTCGTGCGCGCGCGTTGCGTGGATCCAGGTGCCGAGACCGCCGACCGCCACAACACCGATGACGGCCGATGGAATCAGACGACGTAGGTTCATCACGGACCGACGCGAATGATCGGCGCCACCGACGGCACTCCGGCCGTGTTGATGATGAACAACATGTAATAGCCCGGCGGTGCGAGGTTCGCATTGGCCGGCCCCGTGACGGTCAAACCGCCTGCCGACTGTTGAAAGGACAGCGGGACGAGGCGCTGATCCATGTTGATACCGTGCGTCACCGATCCATTTCGAACGAGCGCCACTGATGCAATGGTGGCCGCATCGGGCGTCTGCACGGACAGACTGCCGCCGTAGGAGACGTTGCCCACCGGCGACGTGATGGTGGGCCGGACGCCCTTGAATAGATACGGCGGCGAGTAGATCTCCGCGTTCTTGTACGCCGCGCTGTCGTTGAAGTTGCGCCCGCCACCGGCGACGAGCACGCGTGCGTCGGGAAGCAGGAGACCAATCGAGTGATAAAGGCGGGGCGTCTGCATCGCACTGCCGGTCGTCCACAACTCGGTCACCGGCGACCAGATTTCCGCGTTGAAGACCGCCTTGGAGACGTCAAAGCTGGACTTGGTTTTTCCGCCACCGGTGGCGAGGACGGTGGCGTCGGGCAGTACCGTGAGCGTGTGGTAGCTGCGCGGGAATTGCATCGACGTCACCTTCCGCCACGACGGTTGCGCCTGGGTCATGTCGAGCACGTACGCGGTCGCCAACGACGGGGCCGTCGATCCGTCGTTAATGGCCGACGCCCCGGTCTTGAGGACTTTTCCGGGCAGGTACATCGCGGCGCTTCCGGCATCGAACGACTGTGAACTGACCGGGGTGCGCATTTGCGTCGTGAGATTCAGCACATCGCTCGTGATGGGCTGTTCGAACGACGAGGCGTCGAGCACGCGGCCGTCCGGCAGCACGAAGACGTGCGGGTAAAACGGAATCGACGCGGTAGCGCCGTTGAGCTTCGTCCAGGTATTCGTCGCCGGGTTGTAGACCTCGGGTGTCGTGATCCAGTCGGTGTCGTTGAACTGGGACCCGGACGTGATCAGGGCGCGGCCATCCGGCAGGCACGTAAGCGTCGGGTACCACCGGCGAGTCGACAGGCTCGCAGCCGCCGACCACGAACGCGTGAGCGGATTGAAAATATTCACGTCCGGCACACCGAAGTTGTCGTTCTCCGGAGCACCTCCGCCGGCCACGAGCAGCCGACCATCCGGCAGGGCGCAGGATGCCGAACAGAACAGATCGGTCCTCGATGTCGGCACCGGCGTGAACGTCTGCGTCGTCGGATTCCAGAGCTGGGCCGTCTGACCTCCGTGCGTCGGATTGCTTCCCACGGACTGGCCGCCGTCCCACACAAGCACTTCGCCCGTCTGCAGCAGCGTCGCGTTGATGGCGACGAGCGGCCACGAAATCACGGGACTCCACTGGCCGACGGTGGCGAAGTCGTTCGTCGCGGTGGTGAACGTCCACACGACGCTGCTCGCCAACGCATTGCCCGCGGTGTCGGTCACGCCGCCGGCGCCGCCGAGGACCGTCGCGGTATATAGCGTGCCGGCTGCGAGCGCCGCGTTGGGCGTCAGCGTGGCCACGCGAGTCGCCGCGTTGTATCCGACGGACGCCGGAACCGCCGTCGCGCCCGGCCCCTGCAGTGTCAGTGTTCCGGTCGTCACCGTGGCCGCATTCAGCGCTTCGTTGAACGTCGCCGTCACCGTCGTCGCGGGTGCCACGTTGCTCGTCCCGTTCACTGGCGTCACGGCCGTTACGAGCGGCGGCGTCGTGTCCGGCGGCACCGTCGTGAATGTCCAGACGACGCTGCTCGAAAGCGCATTGCCGGCAACATCTGCCACGCCGCCGGCGCCGCCGACGACCGTCGCCATATATTGCGTTCCCAGTGTGAGCGCTGCCGACGGCGTGAGAGTGGCGACGCGAGTGCCCGAGTTGTAGGCGACCGCTGCCGGCACCGGCGTCGCGCCCGGTCCCTGCAGCGTGAAAGTCGTCGTTGTCACGGTGCTGGCGTTCAGCGCCTCGCTGAACGTCGCCGTGACGGTCGTCGTCGCTGCGACGTTGGTCGCACCGCTGACCGGCGTGACCGTCGTGACGGCCGGCGGGGTTGTGTCCCCAGGCACCGTCGTGAATGTCCAGACGACGCTGCCGGACAGCATGTTGCCTGCGACGTCGGTGACGCCGCTGACCCTCGCCGTATACAGCGTCCCGGTGGAGAGTGCCGCGTTCGGCGTGAGCGTGGCGACGCGCGTGGCGGCGTTGTATCCGACCGCTGCCGGCACGCCGGTCGTCCCCGGTCCCTGCAGCGTCACCGTCGAGGTCGTCACCGTGGCCGCATTCAGCGCTTCGCTGAACGTCGCCGTGACCGTCGCGCTCGTGGACACGTTGGTCGCGCCGCTCACCGGCGTCACGGCCGTCACGGTCGGCGCCGTCGTGTCCGCGGGCACGGTCGTGAACGTCGAGACGACATTCGAAGCAAGCGTATTACCCGCGACGTCGGTCACGCCACCGGCGCCGCCGACGATCGTTGCCGTGTAGAGCGTCCCGGTGGCGAGCGCGGCGTTTGGAGTGAGCGTGGCGACGCGGGTGGCGGCGTTGTAGGCGACGGCCGCTTGTACCGCGGTCGTGCCCGGCCCCTGCAGCTTCAGAGTTGCCGTCGTCACCGTGGCGGCGTTCAACGCTTCGCTGAACGTCGCAGTGACCGTCGTTGCCGTGCCGACGTTGGTGGCGCCGCCGGTCGGCGTGACTGCCGTCACGGTCGGCGGAGTCGTGTCCGGCGTCGCGCTTGCGGGCAGAATCTCGACGAGGCTCAGGTCATAACGATCGCCGGCCGGCGCCGTGTCGTTGATCGTGACGCTCGTGCCGGCGCTGGCGGTCGGGTTCGTCATCCGCTGCACCCAATAGGTGTCGCCGATCGTGGCGAGGTACTGGTGGACGAGCGTCTGGCCGCTGCCAAGTGTTCGCGCCGTGGCGTGGTCCCAATCGTTGCCCACGCCGAACACCCACGAACCGGACCGCGTCGTCGTGAGCGTGCCGGTCGGTGCGCCCGCGGCAGCGCTGGCCGACTTGACCGCGCCGATTGCTCCCGCGCCGCTGACACCGGAGGGGTCCGCGCCTTTGAAGCTCATGACGACGATCGACGCCGCGACGGACTGCGACAACGTCGCCGTCACCGTCACGTTGGTCAACACGGCCGGCGCGAACGCCCGCCAGACCTCCGCGGTTCCGCGCTGAGCGTTGGTACGGACCGCCAGCTGCCACGTCAGGCCGCCGCCCGCCACTCCGGTCACGCTGGTCGCTCCCGAAACGTTGTCCGCTGAGACAAACGCGAGGAGCAGCTCGTTCGCGGCCGTCGTCGTGACGGCGGTTGCCGCGATCGTCGTCGCCGACGTCGATCGATCGCCGAACTTCGTCGCATCGATCGAAAGCGCCTGCGCCTCGACGTGCGCCGGTCTGCCGAGCACAACCGCAAGTGCGGTAATCAGGATGGCAATCGCGCACCGCGGCGATTGTGTAAATCGCTGTTTCATACTTCTCTCGTGTTCTTCGGAGCGCGCCCCCGGGGCGAAGTCACTTCACCCGATTCGGCGGCGCTGGACCAAGGTATCCGGAGGATAGATCCGAAGGCAGCCTCGAGACGGCAGCAGTTCAGCCTCCGGTGCGGCTTTGTGTTTTACGTGGAGAGAAATGTCGCCCCAGCGGCGGACAACAGGACCTGTACGCCACGCAGAAGCGGCGGCGTGGCTAACGTTTCACGGCCAGAAACGATCCGCCGCCCTTACCAGCATATGAGAACCGACCCAGGATGACGGTGTCGTCGTCGTCGAACATGCCGGTGAAGAACACGGTGTCGTGCGTCCTGGCCGGCGTCAATCGCCACGTCACTGCGTCGCCTTTGATCTGACCGACGAGAGTCGCATCCTCGCAGGTGCCGCTGAGACGTTCGCCGTCCTGATTGAACGTGCAGTATGCAAACGCACCGGGGATACGACGGTCATCGAAGTCCGCATGCAGTTCCCAGCGAGCAGACACGGCGGCGTTGGCCACGACGGAGAGAACGACGAAAAAAATTAGGACCAGCCATCGACACCTGATCGTCCAAACCACGATGGCCAGATGCTACACCGTCCTGTGTCACCGCTAAGACTGCTCGACCCGTCCGCGCTCGAGGAACTCGCGGAACTCCGCTTCAGAGTCGAACCGAACGGTCATGCCCCGCTCGCCGTTGGAGATCGATATCGAGAACTGGCCGCACTGCGCGAGATCACAGCTGCCTTGCTGGATGCTGACGCGAGGCCTCGCAGGGGTTCGGCGGTCCTCCCAGGTGCGAATCTCCATGCCGATCTCTCCAAGGGGCAGAGCGTAGATCGAGGGCGAACAAAAAGCAAATACGCGGTCAGTTCCTGTAATTATCGTGCTGACAATGCAGGTGATAACACCTATGCATTGTTACAGTTAGTCGGTTGTATCAATCTGGCCTCGCGCCTATACTGCCGCCTTCCCACTCGACGCATATGCCGTGGCGTTGTCCGGCTTGTCAAACCGAAGTGAAGCACGACCCGATGGACGGCTCGCCGAAGCCGGGCACGCGCTATCGCTGTTTCGTCTGCCGTCTCGATCTGGCGTTCATCGATTCGGCGAGCCACATGGAAATCGCGCCGCTGGAATCCGATCACGTCGTCGCGCCGCCAGACTCGCGCGGACGGCGCACGATCCCGCAGCCGCTCTCACCACCGAAGAAGCCGCGCTCGTAAGGTTGCGTGATTGCTGATCGCTAGGAAAAACTCAG
>Ga0157378_10001227_pt1 | contig 23172 bp, 19 predicted proteins | sample M65metaG_FD_115309 | JGI IMG/M metagenome (GOLD analysis project Ga0157378, IMG submission 115309) | Miscanthus rhizosphere microbial communities from Kellogg Biological Station, Michigan, USA - M6-5 metaG | ecosystem: Host-associated > Plants > Roots > Rhizosphere > Soil | place: USA: Michigan...
CTCTACGGCTGGACGATGGAGCAAAATGGCCTAAAGGCAAATGCTCCCCGCATTCAGTTCAGCGCCAAATACAGTTTCGTGAAACTAGACGCCGACCGTTAGCAGCTTTCGCGGCCATCGTTTTAGTTCGAACCCCGACAACGCGCGCCCAGAGATCGAAAGGTTGCGATTAATCGAAACTTGCATGATGTAGCCAGAGCATGCCGTAGCGCGCAGGCGATTTCAGCGCGCAAACGTGAGCTCGGCAGCACCTGTTGACCTCAGTTCGGTTACCTATCCAAGAAATCACGTCATTGTGTTCGACGGAAACAAAGGAGTACTCCCGATGGGACACAAGGATCAAAGCAATGGCAACGAACGTTTGACGGGGAAGCAGTACACCAAGGAATTGAGGCGACTCCAAGCTGAACTTTGCAAGCTTCAGGATTGGGTGAAGTACAAAGGACTGCGGGTTATTGTCGTGTTCGAGGGGCGAGACGCCGCTGGCAAAGGCGGGACGATTCGTGCAATTACGGAACGGGTGAGCCCACGGGTGTTCCGCCTCGTCGCGCTACCCGCTCCCTCCGATCGCGAAAAAAGCCAGATGTATATTCAACGCTATATGCAACATTTCCCTGCGGCGGGGGAGATCGCAATCTTCGATAGAAGTTGGTACAACCGCGCTGGCGTGGAATACGTGATGGGATTTTGCACTAAGGACCAACATCGGAAGTTCCTGAAACTGTGCCCGGTGGTCGAGAAGTACATCGTGGACGGCGGGATCATTCTCATCAAGTATTGGATGGACGTGGGGAAGAAAGAACAACAGCGGCGATTTGAGGCGCGTATTGCTGATCCGCTGCGGCAGTGGAAGCTCAGTCCTATGGATCTGGAGTCATATCGTCGCTGGTACGAGTATTCCAGAGCGCGCGATAAGATGCTCGAAGCCACTGATACCAAGCATGCGCCGTGGTACATCGTTCGGTCGGACGACAAAAGGAAGGGGCGGCTCAACTGTATTTCCCATCTCTTAAGGGCAATCCCTTACGGTAAAGCCCCGCGGGAAAAGGTAAAGTTACCGAAACGCAAGAGCAAAGACAGCTACGACGATTCGGCGACGCTAAAGGGAAGACACTTCATCCCGGAGAAATACTAGGTTTCTCAACTGGAGTAGATGGTCTCGAGGACTAAAGCAACTGAAAGCACCGATTTCTCAAGGTCCCTGGACGACCTTTCCACTTGTATTTCGAGGACTTGGGTATTAGCGGTTACTTCCTGCCGTCGCACTTCGAGTTTTTTCAGCTATTCCGGTGAACGCGGACTGTCTGCCCGCCTCCAAAGTCCGCGTGGGATCAAGGGATCCATAGAGATGGATGAGCTTGGCAACGAGCCCGGTCCAGCCGGTCTGGTGACTGGCACTCGTCGAGCATCTTGGTCAGTATCCGGCGCAGCCGTTCTGGGTTGAGAAGTGCCATGATCCCGCGTTCGGCTACGCCAAAATGTCCTGCGCCCGTGGGGTGGATGGTTGCCTTGAGTTCGGGTATCCGGCGCAGGCGCTCCTGTATGTTAGCCATCGTCCGCGGAATGCGCTCACACATCCACTTCTCGGTAACCGTCGTGGCGCATAGCGGCAAGAGCCCCACCATCGAACGTACCTTGAGCCTTTGACAGCTGCCGTCGGGGCTCCGCAGCAGGTCGTAGTAGAAGCCATCCTCCTCGTCCCACATGCCGTCCTGACCGGGCCGGTTCATGGCCGAGCCAATGTAGCAGAAGTGCTCGGCGAACTTCATGATCATGGGTTCGTAAGTGGGATCGTGGGCGGTAATTTCGAACGCAAGTTCGAGCATGTTCTGGCTGAACAGCGCCATCCAGGCCGTGCCATCCGCTTGCTCCAGGTGACCGCCAGTGGGAAGAGGCGCGCTGCGGTCGAAAACTCCGTTCCTCCCAACGGCTTGCCCAGCCGATACGCTTGATCCTCCACCGCGTCTCCAGCTTGAATGCGCGGTAACCCCACGCGGGCAGATCGAAGAACATGCCGCCGAAACCAGCTCCTCCCCGTCACGCTCAAATACGACCGAACTCATCAGATCCAGTGTACGCAGGGTGTGTCCGCGGATTTCATCGGACGGGAATCGGAGATAGCAGACTTTGGTTCGGAGCGCGGTTAGCAACAACAAGTGGTGGGATACCCTGCGTATACCAAGCAAAACAGACAAAACAGTCACACGTCCAGTTGCCGCCCCATGCCAGCGCGGCCTCCAGCAAGCCCCAATCCCCGTCTCGGGTCTCCGGCCTATGGACACAATCCAAGAGCCGAGCGTAAAAGTCGCGCAGGATCGGTTCCTCCGGCTCGGTTGGTTGCCGGTCAAGATGTATGGGACCTTCTTGATTCGGCCCTCAAACTGCCCTTCACGGAAAATTCGCAAACCTGGACACAAGTAGGTCAGGACGGCAGCGGCCTGGTGTTTCTCCAGCGCGAATGTTGCCGCCGCTCGTGGCTCATCGTGGTTTTCTCGAGTGTTCAACTGATAGAGGGAAGGATACCGATGCAGGCGCGAGCCATTCATCAGTTCTGGGCATTGGAGGGTTACCTGGGTAAGCGGATTCAGCTTGAGTTGGGCGCTGGGCATCGCGGAATGAAATGTTGCATCGCATCGTCGGCCTACAGAACTGTCAATAACTACAGTGGTCAGCCTCTGGCGACATTTCTATATCTATGAAAATGGGTTTCTTTGCTGCGGGTTCACGCTGGATCATACCCTTCCTGACCTGTAGTCTATTTGCCCCCATCTGCCTCACGCAGGATCTTGCCCCTCGAGCCTACGTCATTACCCCTGTTCACTCGAACGCGGTCACATTGTCGTATTCTTTTTTCGACGGAAGCCTAACTTTCGACGGAACGGTCCCAATCACAGGCGCAACGGCAAGGTTCAACGTCTCGGTGTTTAATTACTCGCACTCCCTGAATTTTTTCGGCCGGAGTGCCAATTTTCTCATTTCCCTGCCATACGGCGTTGGTAATTTCCGAGGAAATGTGGTGGGCGCTGAGGTTCTTGCCTATCGCTCGGGCTTCCTGCCTGCATCACTTCGGTTTTCTGTGAACATCAAAGGCGGCCCAGCAATGAACGCACAGGAGTTCAGCAAGTGGAACCAGAAGACCATTTTGGGTGTCAGCCTAAGGGTTGTACCCTTAACAGGCCAGTACGACCCGACGAAACTCATCAATCTTGGAACCAACCGCTGGGCATTCAAGCCTGAACTCGGTTACTCACGGCGTTGGGGTCATTGGCTCCTGGATGGCTATGGGGGAGCGTGGTTCTACACTACGAATCCCGAGTTTTTTTCGCACAATCAGTTTTCACCCGGCACCAATACGCAGTCACAGAGTCCAATAGGTTCGTTTGAGGGACACGTCAGCTACGATTTTAAGCCGCGGCTGTGGGTCTCGCTCGATGGAAACTACTGGTTTGGAGGGCGCACTAGCCTCAACGGCGTGCAAAGCCCTGATACTCTTCAAAGGAATTCCCGCGTTGGATTTACCGCGTCGGTTCCTTTGACGAGGAACCAGTCGCTGAAGTTCAGCTATAATAACGGAGCCTATATCAAGTACGGTGGGAACTTCCAAAATATATCTATAGCTTGGCAATACTCCTGGTTGGGAAGGCCTAACTAGAACCATCGCCCCATCCTTTAAGCGGTAATTCATTGACACGAGCCGTCATCTACAAACTGGCCACTCGCCGCCATCGCGGCCAAGGAGCGTCCACAGTTCAGGATTTTCCCGTTTAGCGGATCCTTATCGAGCGCATCGGTAGGGGTATACGTCCTCGATTTGTTTGCTTCCACAAATCGATCGCTCAATATTTTCATGTTACTGAACTCGTTGTTAAGCAGTTGGAGCGCGTTCATGTCCGACTGGGTTGACGCAGCCACCGAAACCAACCTAAGATCGTGTTGCGCCCGGTCACTGAAGGTCCTCATCCAATCCTCGGTGACCGGAAATCCACGCTGTACCGCGCCGATCAGAGTGCTTCGCCATTCCCTGATTACAGACATCTGTTCAATAGCCGCCCTGAGGAATTCTTTCGTAAATCCTGCTGCGGGATGGGTCGTCGGCGTATTCTCATGGGAAGGAGGTAACGTCAGCACGATCTGATTGCCGCTAAAGCTGAGCGAGCCGTTCACAAGCCGAGTTAACGCCTCGATCTCAACGTAGGCATGCCCGCTTTGCTCGGAGATGGGGATCTCTCCAGGATGCCCCGCCAGCACGAATGTCCGATTCTGCCGCGTTGCCTGGGCTACGCTGAGAGCTGGCACGACTAAGAAAAGTGTGGAGACTAGCCAAAAGGAGTGTCGATTTTGAACCATAGATGTACTTTCGAAGGTAGTCTTGGTAGCGTAAAGAATCCGCCTCAGCCCGGATTCTCTCTGGGAGTGAGCTCACGTCATAAGAGAAACGATGATCGTTCCCCAAGTCGTCAGAAAGATATGCCCGAATGCTACCGTGTACGAGTATCCGAGGGTCGCGACCGGGCTACCTGATTTCTCCTGTACGGCCGCGACACCCGCGATCATTGTTTGAGCCCCAGCGATTCCTCCCATCAGTAGTGCCGGGTTGAGCCTAAGAACGTAGCGGCCGAAGAAAAGCCCGGCAATAAGTGGCGTAAGCGTGACTATGATGCCTCCCAAGAAAAGAATGTAGCCATACTCTCTTACCGCATGCACAAAGATCGGGCCCGCTTTTAGCCCAATCATGGCCACAAACGCTGCCAAACCCATCGATCGCATGAAAAGGATCGCAGCGTCCGGCATTATTCCGAACCAAGGCCGCACTGACCGCATCCAGCCAACAACAACGCCAGCGAGGAGAGTACCAACGCTAGTGCCCAATCCTATTCTCAGATGACCCAGCGGAATTACGAGCACGGCGCCTACCAGCACTCCGACGAAGATGGCCATTCCCAATACGGCAAAATCGCTCTCTTCTGTCGGCTGGATCAATCGGCCAACAGCAGGCGCGAGTTTCTCGACTGCGGCCACAGATCCGGTCACGTGGAGTGTGTCCCCGCGTTTGAGTACCGTTTTTGTCCCGATCGGGATCTTAAGGCCGCCGCGTGTAATACCACGTAGTAGAACGCCGCGAGCTTGCTCGACGCCATCAGCGATCTCCTGGAGCGTCTTCCCTGCTATTCTCCTGCTGGTTATATATAGATCGAAGGATGCTATCGGAATTTCCAGTAGCTCCGCGTCAGCGACCTCCCTCGACAATGGACCAAGCAATTTGATCATGATTTCGGTACGCCCGAGCACTGCAACCGTGTCATTTGCCTCGAGGACGGTGGTCCCAACGGGTGAGAAGATCTCTCCTTGACGTCGAATCCGCTCTACAAAGAGGCGGGCGCTAGGAATGGACTTTTCGGCTTCTGTGACAGTTTTACCAACGGCGAGCCCGCCTTGAGGAATGGTGTAGGCGCGAAAGCCGATGGGTTGCCATGCCGAATAAACCCCCAACTTCGAATGCTGTATTCCAAGGCTCGCTTCCACCTTCTTCGACTCCTCTCGCAAGTCAAAGCGAAGAAGCCTCGGTCCGAGGTTGCTGCAACACCAGATCACACCCAAAGTCCCGAAGATATAGCAAATCGCGTCTGCGACAGCGATGTGTCCGATCCATAGCTGCTTTTGATCCTCAGACACCGACAAGGATCGGATAGCCTCGCTTGCGGTCCCTATTGCCGGCGATTCGGTTAAGGATCCGGAAAGCAGGCCAGCCGAGTACCCAGGGTCAAGTCTCAGGAAGTGAGCCACCGCATATGCCGCGATAAGCCCAACGACCGGAACAAACACACCAAGCGCAGCCCATCGCCATCCATCTCCTTTGAGATTTTGAAAGAAGCTAGGTCCAACCGAGTACCCAATTCCGAAAAGGAACAGCAAGAACAGCATAGCCTTCGCCTGGTCGGAGACTGGCACATGGAAGAAGTTGCCTAAGAAGACGCCCCCTAGCAAGGATCCGGTTACAACACCCAAGCCTACACCCCGAAACTTTAACCTGCCGATCAAATACCCAATGCTCAACGCCAGGTAGACTCCCATTTCGGGGTACTTCGTAAAGAGTTTTCCCAACAATTCCATACGCCATTCCTCAACTGGCAGCCTCCCGCGTAGGACCCGAAAGAAATCTCGATCAACGCTACCTACGTCAGGTTCTCGTAGTTCCTCCACTCCACAGTGACTCGAAGGGGAATGCTTCCTTCCAGGTCAACCCCGACATTGCCCAACTAATTCGGAGGTATCTTCGGCCATGCTCACGGTTCCGGCAGAACGACGAGGAGCTATCGCGCGGCCGCTCGCTGTGATTTCTCGGTGTGCTTCGTAGCCTCGAAGGCATCTCGGTAACCGCGTGCAATCGAGCGCACGCCACGTCCGATATCTTCGTACACTTCGTCAGCCAGATTGGCCAAGGATACGCGCAGCGACCAGTCTGGCGCCTCAAAACCACCACCATTTAGCAGCACGATCCCGTGATTCTCGGCTAGACGGAAAGCCAGGTCGAGCGGATGGACATTCTCTTTGAGGTATTCGACGGCGTCCTCGCCGATATTTTTGCGCGCAAAGAACTCGAAGTCGATCAAGCCGTAGTAGGCGTTGTACAGCGGGTTCGGAGTTACTTCGATGCCGAGGCCTTCAATCATGGCCTTGGCTCGCCGGTGCACAATCTCCATGCACGCCTTCTGATACAGCTTGGCTCCATCCATCATCTCGGCAATGGAGAACAGGCTCATCATGACTTGCTGGGGCAGCGCGAGGCCGGCCGTGTGGTTGAGGGCCACATCCCGGCTGTCGGCCACTATGCGGTCGATGAACCTGATCTTGCGTGGCTCGAGGACTAGCGTGCCATACCGTTTGTCGAGCGCTTTTAGATCGCCATCCGGGAGCTTCGCGATCATCTTGTCGAAAATGTTGTCCTCGTGGATAGCTATGACGCCGAGTCGCCACCCCGTGCAGCCGACATACTTGGAATAGGAATAGACGCCGATGGCGTTCTGCGGAAGCTCGCCGAGCAAAGATCGAAAATCGTGGACAAAGGTTCCATAAACGTCATCGGTTAGGATCATAAGGTCGGGACGTTTCGTCCTCACCAAATTCGCGATCTTGCTGATCACTTCTTTGCTGACCGCGACGCCCGTCGGATTGCCGGGATTGACTAGGAAAAACGCCTTGACCTTGGGATCCTCCAGTTTTTTGATCTCTGCGTCCGTGAACTGAAAACGATTCTCCTGTGGCGCCTGGATGGTAATGAAATTCAGCCCGTAGTCTTCGAGATGCGGGAGCTCGAGGTAGGGTGTAAAGATCGGCGTGCCTAGGGCGATCGTGTCTCCGGGACGCAGAAGGCGATTGGCCTTCAGCGATTTAAAGATGTAGCACATCGCCGCCGTGCCGCCCTCGACCGCGTAGAGGTCGAACTTGCCTGCCGGCCGCGGCTGCCCGCACATCGCCCACATGAGGTATTCGTGCACGACGCGCTCGTTGTGAACGAGCATGCGGTCAGGAACGGGATAGTTGTCGCCAATGATCGAGTCCACGAGCTCGTGGACGAACGCGTCCGGCTCGAACCCAAACGTCTCTATCGCAAACGGCACCATCGCCGAGAGAAAGGACGCGCCCGGCATGTCGGCATGCTTAGAAAGCCACGCCTCGAGACGACCAGCAATGCCTTGGGGCTGCGGCATTCCGCCGACTCCAGCGGGATGCTCCATCACCCGCTTGCTCTCAGTGATGGCGAACTGACCCAGCAAGAAGAAGCCCTCGCGCGGAGTGGTAGCGATCCAGTTAGGATTGCCCCGGCCCGCATTGAGGAATGCGGACTGCGTCGCGCGGGAAGTCTTCCTGGCGAGCTTGATGAGTTCGTCTTTAATCTCAAACGGGCCCAGCGTCTCGAATTTACGGAGCTTTAGTAGGTCCATGATTTCACCTTTCACATCACGACAGAAGCATGATGGCGACCATGCCCCAGATCGTGAGTAGAGTATTGCCGACGGCGTAAGTGACGGTATATCCGAGAGCTGGCACCTGGCTCTTGCCTATATCGCAGACCAACCCCAGCGAAGCGGTCGTTGTGCGTGCCCCGGATACGATGCCGAACAAAAGCGCGTCGTGGAAACGGAACATATACTTGCCGATGAACATACCGAGGAGGAGGGGCACCGTGGTCGCCAATGCTCCCCATAGGAACAAGCCAATGCCCTGCGTCCGCAAGCCATTGACGAAGCCCGGGCCTGCCGAGATGCCGACTATCGCGATGAAGATGTTGAGACCCACGGAGTTCATGAACCAGACCGTCGATGTCGGGATGCGGCCGAACTTCGGATGCACCGAGCGTAACCAACCGCAAATGAGGCCGGAGATGAGCGCTCCGCCAGCGGTTGAGAGAGTTAGCGGCACACCGGCTATTTTCCAGACCAACGCGCCGACCAGCGCACCCACTGCGATTCCGGCACCGATGAACGCGACATCAGCGACATCGGTAGGGCGATCCGGAACCCCTAGCATCTTGATGGCAGCATTGATGTCCTGGGTGCGGCCGACTAGCGTAAGGATGTCGCCGCGGAAGATCTTCGTATTCGGCAGGATAGGAATCGAGGTTGCAACCGCGCCCCGCGTGATCTTCCGAAGGAAGACCCCACGAGCGCTAGGCCGTCCGGCGAGTTCAGCAAGAGTCTTGCCGTCTGTCTCTTTATTGGTTACATAAACGTCGACGCCCTCGACTGGAACGCTCAACAATTCCGGATCGTCAACCTCTATCGCGACTCCGCTGCCGGCGCTCGCGAGCACCTCGCGAGAACCTCCGACTGCTGCGGCCTTTGCGCGCTCGCCAATAATATTCACAAGCGCCTCGCGAGGACCTACAACCGCCACGACATCGCCCTCACGCAATACTGTGTCCACGCTGGCTTCCTCAATGACCCCGTTACGACGTATGCGCTGGACAAAAACCCGTGCTTGGGGGATCAACGCCTCGGCCTCGACGGCTCGAAGGCCAATGACAGTGGCGCCTGGCTGCACGCGGAAGGCACGCATTTCCCAACGGTGCCAGGCTGTACCCGCACCGCCAAGCTCCTTAGTGCCCCCGCTCTTCTCCTCGTAGTCTTTGCACGCGGCCGGCAGATTGATGCGAAACAGCGCGGGACCGACCAGGGCGATCACAATCGCCGAACCGACGGTGCCGAATAGGTAAGTCACGGCATAGGCGATTGGCATCGAGTCAAGTAGATTTTTAGCTTGATCGGCTGCCAGGCCCAGCCGGTTGATGGCGTCGGTAGAAAGGCCCATGGCGGCAGAAATGGTTTGCGACCCCGAGTACAACCCTGCCGCATATCCAAGGTTGTAGCCGGTGATCTTGACGATCGCGACAGGTACCAACAGGCAGAACACGCATTGGACCGCCGCAAAGATGGCTTGCGGCAAGCCATCCTTGGCGACACCGCGGACGAACTGCGGCCCAACGGCATAGCCAACGGCAAAGAGAAACATGAGGAAGACAGTCGCCTTAAGGGGTTGCGAGATGGTGATCCCGATCTGTCCGATCAAGACGCCTGCCAGCAGAGTGGCGGTGACGGAACCCAAGCCGATGCCTTTGAAGGTGAATTTCCCAAAATAGTACCCGATGGCGAGCGTAAGGAAGATCGCGATTTCCGGGTATTGCCGGAGGGTCGCGGCGAACCATCCAAATATTCCCATGTCTAACTCCTCCTTGCGTTGATGTTTCTGCCGCCAGCCGGGACTGATACGCCCCACAGAATCGGCGCGTTTAGCTAATCGCCCGCTGCTGCCCCAGCTGACTTGCGCTTCGCCATCGTTCCTTCGTGTGCAACATTTTTGCCGCTTGGCGTTTTGGCCGATTCCAGAAACGCTGGGTTCAACAGCTTTAATCCAAGAGTCGCCGCATAGCCGTGGATTTCCTTGACGTCCAGCTTGCGCATGAATTCGATCGTCTCCGCGTTGATGACTTGGCCGGGGACCATAATGGGGAATCCCGGTGGATAAGGGATAACGAAGTTCGCTGAAACCAGTTCAGGTCCTTGCTTCAAGCGTTTGTCGATGTCGGCACTGAACAGCTTCAAGTGCTCGCACTGCTGTTCCCGGTATGCTCCAAAGAATGCGGAACGCATATCTCCTTCGCTGGTTTTACTCGCGGGATCTTCGCGGAAACGGTTGAAAAAAGAGCTAAAGTTCGGGAGGTTCGGCACATCCGTCATTAAAGACTTGACGCGAGCTGCGAAAGCTTGCTGCGCGGCGCTGCCGCCCTCCGTCAGTTTCTTCTCGATTCCTTGTGAAATCTCGACGAGTACCTTAATCAGCTGGGCGATGTCGCTACGTGTGTTGTTGATGTTTGTCTGTAACAACACGCTGTTTCTGGATGTCTTGTTGAGCTGGATGTCGTAGTCGGCCGCCAGCAGGTTCTTGAACTGCGTGCCGTCGAATCCCGCCGAGCCGCAGACCAGGGTCAGTCGTGTTGCGTCGAGGGCAAATTCGTCCTCTCTCAGCGCCTTCACAGCCGTCGCCCAGTTCGTTCCCGGTGTCAGGAAGTCCACGAATCCTGAATTCCGGAATTCGGATGGAATCATGTCGTCCGCGCCCAGCACCCGGAAATACTTCGAGACCAGTCGATGAGTGTTGACTTCGCGGCGAACATCCAGCGCCAACTGAATGGCTCGATTCACCAGTTCATAGCCCTCCAATTCCATCTGCCGCCGGGCGACGTCCAATGAAGCGATGATCTGCAGGTTGGGTGAAGTGGATGCGTGCGTAAAAACAGCCTCATGAAACTGTTCTTCTACGGTGTGATAGTCAGGATCTTTCACGAGCACCATCGAGCCTTGTCGCAGACACGACATAGATTTGTGCGTCGAGTTTGTCTGATACACACGCAGTCGAACTTTGCCGGGATCGGCGAGGAGCCGAGTCTCCAGAATCGCTTTATCGCTCGGATTGGCGCCGAGTTTCTTCTGCTGTTCTTTATATGCCTGATGGTAAGCCGGGTCTCTGAACTTGCGCTCCAGAATGGCTGCGGCTCCCATCGCCGTGCGCCGTCGGTAAAAAGGGCTCCATCTGGCGAATCCAAACCACGCTTCGTCCCACAGAAAAATGAGGTCAGGCTTAATCGCCAAACACTCTTCCATGACGCGCTCGACGTTGTAGATGTGCCCGTCAAACGTGCAGTTGGTGAGCACCAAAAGCCGTGCCCGATCCAACTTTCCCTCAGCCTTTAGGTCGAGCAGGGCTTTCTTGATCGTGCGCAAGGGCACCGCCCCGTACATGGAGTACTGGGTAAGTGGATACGCTTCCACGTAAAGCGGAAATGCGCCGGAGATTACCGCACCGTAGTGGTGCGACTTGTGGCAATTGCGATCGACCAGCATAATGTCGCCGGGAGACAGCAGTGCCTGCTCGACCATTTTGTTCGACGTCGAAGTCCCGTTAGTAACGAAGAAGACGTGATCAGCCCCGAATGCGCGGGCTGCCTTTTCCTGGGCGACCTTAATGTTTCCGGTCGGCTCTAGCAAGCTATCGAGGCCACCGGTAGTGGCCGAGGACTCGGCCAGGAACAGATTCAACCCGTAGAAGCTCCCCATATCCCGAATCCAATTCGACTTGAAGATGGACTTGCCTCTCGCCACCGGCAAGGCGTGGAATGTTCCCATCGGGCGTTGCGCATATCTCTGCAGGTTGTCGAAGTAGGGAGTGTCGTACCGGTCCGCAATGCCGTCCAAAATGCTAAGGTGCAGTTCGAGGGGTTCCTCAACTTGATAGAATACACGCCGGATACAGGCAGCATCGGGATCGCCAGCCACTTTCTCCGTCTGACGGTCACTCAGGAAGTAGATATCAAGTTCAGGCCGCAACTGCTTCAATCCGCGTGCAAGCGCCAGGCCGTACTGCCCGGAATTCACATCGATACCCTCAGCGACGAGATGTGCAGACAAGAACTCGCGTAAGACCGGACTGTGGTGAGACGAAGCTAATGGAATGCCTTCGTAAATAATTACTGCTTCGATGCCGCCATTCAATATTGTTCCGAGCACGGCATCCTCAAAACTGCCAACAAATACCGGTTCGTAGATGAACTTGTCCTGGGGCCTGCGCAACTTGCGCAGTTCTTGCCGCAGCTCCGACCACATTGCCGAACGAGCAGGACTGACTACCAACACTTCGAAGTAAGGACGGTGCAGGGCAGATTCTTCGCCGGTTCCTACGACCTTCTCTGAGAAACCAATTGGGGACTGATCCTCGGTTTCCCAATCCGCAAGATTATTCCGATACGAGTGAGTGAGAAGGGCCGTACTGATAGATTGTGTCAATCGAGCAGTTCCCACCAGGTCGCCCGACGCAATGCGGTCGGTGAGCGTTCTCAGTAGTGCCTGGCCGGGATAGGCAAAGAAATCTTCCCATTGACACAATTCTGCAAGCGAAGCCGATAGAGTTGCTTGGTATTTTTCCTTCTCGGGACGGTGTTGACTTGCGGCAGCTTCCGAGGCGCGCGCCGCCTGGAGAAGTGACCGCCAGCGATCAAATCTAGCCTCTGCACCAGTAAAGAACTGATCCACTCGAACGACGGATGCTTTCGCTGCGTCATTCATAATTGTTTTCCTTCCCTAGCTTAGCGTTCCGCACGGGGTCGAAATGGGTTCAAGTCCGTTTATGGCGAAATAATCTTAGACCTTTCGCTTTTAGGTCTCGCAGGCGCAAATCTCTTGGAATTTAAATTGACTAGGAAGGCTGACCAAGCCTCCGTCGGAGCTGGGCGAAAACACGGCATAAGATCCATTCATCGCAGGGCGCTCTTCGGGAACCTTACGTGGGGAGTTCCTGGCGGTGAACTGTCAAAATTGACAGAACTGACCTTCGTAAAGAATCAAGCGAAGCCAAAGAAGTAAATGCCGATCTGCAAAAGAGATAGGTCTTCGCGGCAATCGCAGATACTCGCTGGACATCGTTCCTTTCCGAACGCCATGCATCTGAGCGGCGGCTGCAACTGATCCAGCGCCAACCGCATCTTTAAGCTCCCCTTCATTCGTACTAAATCCCGGAGGATTTCATTTTTTCGGTAAGACCATCTAGAGGTGACAAAGTATGCAGCCGAGACCACCAGGACAAACTTCAAGAGCTCGCTAAAAGCTTGCACTTGCCAGTGATGTGACCGAAGTGGCCGAACGGGGAGGGCTCTTCCAAGAACTAAAGTGATTGAACAGCGCCTGAAAAAAACATTTGCGGCGTCGGCTTTACACAGATTTTCACTGACTGTCATTCTAAACAGTGTTCGTTCCCTCAGCCATAGCAGATTCTTTCTGTTCTCGAAAGAATCTGGAGGGAAAAATGGAGAGCGCATTCGAGCCTTGGATTGGACAAGCGGTTGTAGTGCAGCTGACTCTTGGGCGAATCAGGTTAAGCTTTCGAGGGATACTGGTCAAGGATCGAACCGAAAGCGTGTTAGTGAGACCTGACGCTGGTCCCGACGTAGAAATTCCCAAGACGAATGTGCTGGCGATAGAACAAGCTACGCCCTGTCGCACTTTCCGCTATGCCTTTCCTATTGTTGCGCACTCTTAACATCACTCCCTCGCCGAGTCGGAAGCTCAAGAAACCGTGACGTCATGGCTTGTGGACTTCGATGAATATCCGCGGCGTTCGCACCACGGCGCATTTGACCTCGCTTTCGTTACGTGCTGACACAGAGAGACAGTCGGTGAGGCCTTCAGGCTCATCGCGAACATCAAGCGCCAGTCCTAATTCGTTCCCTTAGAAAGCTGCGCGGTGTTTACGGTGAGCCGGACCCTATTGCTCTGATATAGATTATTAAATTTTAACTAAATGACAGTAAACAGCTATTGGTCCGACCTTGCATGTCATCCATGACGGCTGCTCAACTCTCGAGGTCTTATCGCCTTCCGGACGCTAGCACATCTGCCAGTAGCCCATCGGTGAAGTAAAAACCACCATCACCTTCAGATGTGGAGGTTAGAAGTGCACGCCCCCTGTCATTCAATCCGTCCCTGCGTCGCCGGACTAAGCTGATGATACGAGCCTGGCGTATTCGCATAGGTAACGGATATGCAAGTTATAAAAAGCAATCGAAAATATCTCTGATAATGATCCTGACGACGCTTTGTCTTGCGCCTCGTGCGGCGGGCCAGAGCAGCGACACGAACGCTGATGATGATGCGGCCAGCATCGCCACGTCCTCCTCTCCCGACCAAGTCCGAACTCCAGACCATCCTCCCATAAAAACTTCGGACCAAAGGATCGAAGGGTTTGATTGGCGCAAAGCGGCGCGACAGGCATGGCTATATACCGGCGTGATGCATGCATTCCGGTTTTCGACCGAGGCCGGGACTCGCGACTCCTTGAATGGACCATGGTTCAACAACTGGATGGGATCCGTCTCCGAGCTTCGTGGGTGGGATGACGGTGATCCCTTCGTAACAAACTATGTAGCCCACTCGATGGAAGGCTCCATTTTCGGGTTCATTCAGCAGAACAACGACGCGCGATATCGCAACGTCGTATGGGGCTCGGGACGAGACTATTGGATCAGCCGTCTCCGCGCACTGTCATTTTCCGCCGTCATGAGTACGCAGTGGAAGATGGGTCCTGCTAGCGAGGCATCGCTGGGGAACGTGCAGCTCCACGAATCCCCCGGGTTCGTCGACTTTGTCAATACTCCCACCCTGGGAGTCTGTCTAATGATGGGTGAAGACATTACGGATCGTTACGTAATCACGGCGCTGGAAAACCGAACATCCAACCGCGCCGTGTTGATTTTGGCCCGTAGTTTTCTGAACCCGAGCCGTACCTTCGCAAATTTGATGGAATTCAAGGAGCCGTGGTATCGACGAACGCGAGTTGGGCTTTTCAGGCAGAATTATTCCTTACGGAAGCAATTAATCGAAGAATACAAGGACAGCGGCGTCAGACCCTTCGAATTTGTAGGAAACGCCTCAGGAGAAGCGAATCGACAGTTTCCTTTAGAAGCCCCTATCGAATTAATGGCCTCCACTCACTACGAAAGCTTCCTCGGCGGCGGAACCTGTATCGGCGGCGGCGGATCAGGCGCGTTCAGGATACGCCCCTCATGGCAAATCGTCGGGGAAGTGACCGGCTGCCTCATTACCAATATGCCCTCCAATGAGAGCGCGGACTCCGAGATGTATTCTGTTGGGGCGCGCTGGACACCGCGCGCGGCCAAACGGATCTCACCATACGCTCAAGTGCTCGTCGGTGGACGGAGAATCACACATGAAATCGAGGACCCGCAAAAGAAAGAAGAATTGCTAGATGCCTGGGACGACGGAAGTGGGACACTCCCGCACTATCCCAAGCGCAGCGACTGGTCTGTGGAACACCAAGAGAATGGATTTGCAGTGGCGGTCGGCGGGGGCGTAGATCTTGTTGTGAATCGTGCACTCGCCTGGCGCGTTGTAAATCTGGAATATACTCATTCCTGGCTCCCCGACGTGGATCAAATCCGTGCGTCGCAAGGAGTGCGATTTACATCGGGACTCACCCTGCGAATCGGCACATGGTAGTCGCCCAAGGGAAGCCGCCCATCGTTGCTGGGGATTCTTCCCTATCGGTTCTCCCTATTGGGAATTGGATGTAAGAGGCGGTCCCGTGACGTCCAAAAAGTCGAGAGCACTGGCTTTCAACTCAGCCGGGACAATTTCTTCCCTTACTACCGTCGTTTTGCTGGCTACTAGAGAAAAGACTCGCGCACCGTTTTCGATAAACGCGCCCAGTGACACGACTGGCGTCAATTCGATCAGCAGCTCGCTCTCACTGTCGGGCGAAACAAAGAGTAACCTATCCTCCGTTGACTCTGAAGCGAAGCGAGACTCAAGTGTATTGGCGTCAAACACTAACGGAAGGATTTGACCATCGGCCATAACTACGCAACTAGATGCCACATAGCTACATCCATTTTTCGCGTGAAACACATCGCTACCTGACCCATTAGACTCAAAGCGAATACGAACCATGTCATATACCCCAGTGGGGACTAGCACTCGCTCTGTGACGGCGCGGGAGCTGTTTGTGCCTTCGTTCAGCAGATCCACCTGGAGCGGCTGACTTTCGAATTCTGGAAGGAGTTCCTGCCAGTCTGACGACTCCTCACGTGAATTCCATTTTAAATGAATGTCAACACTCCTGAGACTCAATTGGAATGATTGAATTCGATTGGACTCAGAACAGAACACGCAGACAGTATTTGCGTGTGCGACTACGCGAATGGCACCCTTGGCCTTTGATGGCGTACATGCCGGCGGAGGATTGCCGGCCGCAACGCCAATCGTGCCCTTGGGCGTGTTTGAGACCACGAGGAAGCATGCATTCGCGCACCCCGTGAAGAAGAATGACAAACAGGCAAGGAGACCAGTGGCGCTCCAAGGCATCCGCTCGGGAGTGAATCTCAGCATGAGAGTTCTTAACAAGAAAGGCTGTGCGTTTGGACAAGCTTGACTCAGACAAAGGCAACTCACAAGCTAGCCCTTCGCCAAACTCATACAAACACGAACCCTGCGGCCCCACCTTAATACTACTTCTTCGGTTTTGGCGGATAATTCTTAAATAGCTTCTGGACCGCTTTAGTGATGTTCTTTTGCTTCTTCTCTGGTTTCGCCTTGGGATCAAGTGTTTTCGTCGCGACCCCGCGCCAAACGAGTTGTTTCGAACCGGGATCGTACATGCTCAGGTCGAGCTGCCCAACGTAAACCGTGGACGTCGATCCATAGGTCGAGGTCATTCCGCCGCCGCCGTACCATCCTCCGCCCCAACCGGGACCATATCCCCAGCCAGTGTTATACGAGGTGAACTCTTTCTCCTGACCGATTGCGGTCTGATACCCGATGTAAAGATCTGCAGAGTCCGAGTCTGTTTTGGTCATCCCTCTCGTGGCGAGTTCAGCGTCAATAGCGGCCGTTATGTTCTTGGCCGTCAGGTCATCTGGCTGATCAGCTCCCTTGATTCCCACCCACTTGTAACTCTTATATTTTGAAAAGTCTTTGTCTTTGTCGAAATCGTAGCGAACATCCTGAGCGCCTGCAGCACTTACTCCCAACAAAAAAAATGCGATTGTTGAGAAAGCTAACTTTTTCATTCTTGTGCTCTCCTTTCAGAACAATCCGATTCGACGGCGCCTTAGCGCATCACCAATTGTCGTCCGTGCGATCCCACGTCTTGTCGGGGTTGTAGAGCTCCATGTCCTTGAAAATCTTGAGCGTGTCCGGCCCCAAGTCCTTCTGATAGACAATCCCTTCGTAACTGACGATAAATGTTTTCACCCCGGTAACGAGGTACTCGGCAGGTGCGGCCGCAAGCGCAAATCCCCCAATCATCGCCCCGTTAAACATAAAATCGATTTTGCCTAAGGGAGCGGCGGCGCCCTGGCCCTTCAGAATTTTGAAGTAATAACCATGATAAGGCTGGCTTCGATTGGTATAACCCTGCGCCAAGGCCTTGGCGACACCCTCTCCAACGGGGCCTTCCCAGGTTCCATCAGCCTTTTGCCATGCAAGACCATCGTGTTTTCCCGGCGTACTGATGATCAGTTGTGCGTACTGGTTTACTTCGGCGAGGTCATGCTTTTCCATCGCATATTCTTCTTGCGCCTCTACGTAGCCGCGGCAGATCTGTATGGCATCGAGTTCATTAGCGCCGATACGCCGCAAAATCACTTCCTCGCGGCCTGCTTTGGTGTCGAAAGTCCATTTTCCTCCTTTTTCGGCTAGTGGGATTGGAAGCGGCCAATCGTCATCTCCAACGGATAAGATGGCCCGCTTGGAATTTTTGGGATCTATCGTGATCTGATTCTGTTCGCGCGCTCTTGAGGCAAACGCCGCCGCAATATTTTTGTCCCGCACAGGATCTTCCGAGGACACGAGATCCTCGCCATCCGGACCAAGAATCGCCTTCAAAGCCGGCATGTCAAAGGCCTCCGTCGCCTGGATCAACGCTTCGGCCGCCTGCTTGGGTGTCGCGAATGCCTTTTGTGCTGCCTGTGCGGACGTCGATTTGTTCTGTCCGGCTGGCTGCTCCGCCTTTAGGAATGCCGCCGCGTTGGAGAACAGCGCAAGCAGTAGCAGCAATCCCGAAATGACTGTGCCTAGGGCTGTGCCTGCTTCTGACTTCACGAGGGTTTCGTTGATCATGGTTGACTACCTCCGGCGTCCACCACCGCCTCGGCGGGAAGCTCCCATGCTGGAAGCGCCTCGCGAACTGCTCGCTCGCGCGCTTTTTCCTCCCTCTCCACTCGATGCCCCGCCGAGGGCGCCGTCTCCGCCTCTGGAGCCACCGCTGGCGCTTGACGATATGCTTCGGTTGCCCACGCGATCCCCGCCACCGCTCGCTCTGTCCGCGCCGCCCGCACCCCCGGCTGTGCGGCTGCTGGCGCTCGCTTGCTGCCCACCACCCCGATCCAAATTGCCCGCTTGCTGTCCGCCTACGCGCTGACCTTGATTCTGCCTTGCGTTTGCCTGGCGACTGGCGGTTGAGTCTCCACGGGCTGCACCGCCGTATTTGTTCGCAGTAGCCTTGTTTGAGTACGGAGCGCCACCGCGGTGCTGCGGATTATGTTGCCAACTGTTATTTCCGGTTCTGTTGCCGGCGTTAACGTTTTGTCTGTTAGAGACACTCCGGTTTGAATTATTCACAAAATTATTATTATTATTTATCGTCACATTATTATTACCGCCCCAGCCGCAGCCCCAACCCCAGCCTCCGCTCATAGCTGCTCCGACCATCATTCCCACACCGAACGAAATCGCCGCACCGGCCGCATAATATCCAGGAGGCGTAGGCGGATACGGGTACGCAGGGGGACCATACACAACAACAGGGTCATAGCTGGGAGCGTAGATGACCTCCGGCTTGGCCTGTTCGATCACAATGACACTCTTGCTTTCCACAACCTTGGTCTCGACTTTCATTTGCTCGTTGGTTTTCAGGCTTCCCTTCTCCCGGGCTTTCGCGCGCATGCGCTGAACTGCGTCCATGACATCTGATTGTTGCGCCAAGAAAGCGTTTCCCATATCAGTTGTCCACTTAATATCTTCCGTCAAACGCTTGACGACGTCCGGGAGCACAGCCATGGCCTGAACACTGGCGTCCCAGTCTTGCTTTTGCGCGGCATCGACTAAGGCTTTGTCCTTTAAGTTTTTGTTTTGGTCCAGCCACTGTTTCAACTGAATAAGCTCCAATGGATATGTCGACGCGGCAAGTACCTGCGCGAGAAGCGGATCGGCGTACAGAGCGACCGGTGCGACTAGAGAATCTAATTGGTCGGCCGGGATCTTTGGGACTTGCTCGTCGGGCGCGGGCGTTTGCTGGGCGACTAACTCTGGCGCTGTCGTTCGCGGGCCTCCGGGAACTAGCAACATCGAGCAGATTACTGCCGTCAACTGGCTCCGTAAGCCTCGGACGGGTGTTGCCATTTCGCCACCTCTTACTCAGTCTCCTTTTCTTCTATAAGTGGCCTTCGCGATTCGGAACACTGGCAAAACTACCAGATCGCAGTCGCAGTCTTGAGGGTTTCTACCTGTCACTTCTGACAGTTTGCGACAGAGGAAATCTCCCATATCGTACGAACCGAACACTTGGCTAGGTGCGGCGCATCCAGCACCGGATGCTCGACTTACCCCAAGGAGACGAGACGAATCGCACTGGTTTCGTGCCCAACGCGATCACCCGGCTGGGAGCTTTGTTTCAAGCAACCATCGACAGCGTGTTCGCGCCCACGAGTGCGAGTTGCATGCTCGCCGCAACAAATGACCCAGCGCGCAGTATTTGGCTGCGGTTTGTCGGTGCTTGGCGGGAACTCTAGTATCGCCGGAAGAGTTAGCAACGATTGCTACGAAATCACGAGACGACACTGTGAGGACTCGAACGATCGAACGAGTGCTGTTGGCTACGGGCCTGACGCTCCTGAGCGCGTGGTTCGCTGCCCGATTTCACCGGACCATCAGTGCAAGAACCGCGATCGCGGAGTTTGAAGCTGAAAACACATCTGGTCCCTCCGATGCAGCATCGGTACCAGTGGATCCGGTCTTAGGTGCGGCGGTTGATCATCACCTTTGGTCGGCCAAGCGGATCTCGGCCTACAAGGACAGCATCGCTAAGAAGGTAGATGCTCCGTTGGCCATTCTCCGTATTCCAAAGATCAACCTTGAAGTGCCAGTCTTCGATGATACGGATGACTTGACGCTAAATCGCGGTGTGGGGAGGATTCTGGGTACCGCTCAGGTCGGGGCGTCAGGCAACTTAGGAATAGCAGGGCATCGGGATGGCTTTTTCCGTGGTTTGCAAAACATAGCCCCAGGGGATGTGCTTGAACTGGTCCGGCCACGACACTCAGATCGGTACCTTGTGAGCCAGACTCGGATCGTCAAACCTGAGGATACTTGGGTCCTGAATCCAACAGCAGCACCGACTTTAACGTTGGTGACATGCTTTCCCTTTTACTTCGTCGGCCACGCTCCGAATCGATACATCGTGACTGCGGTCCTAGATAATGCGTACGAATCCGGCACGCCGCCGACAAAGACACAACTTCCACGGGCAGCGATAACCAAAATAAGGAGAGGAACAGATGATCTCAACTAGAGTCTCAAAAACGATCTTGCGCGGTCTGCTGGGTGGAGGCGCGCTTTGCGTCGCGTTCTCCCTGCCCTCGGCCGGGCAGGTGCAAACTAGCACGACAGAATCACACGCCGAATCAACAAAACAGGTTGCCGTAGCTCGAGGTGAAATTGTCTACCTCGGCGGGAACAATGTGGTCGTCAAAATGGAGGACGGAACTCTGCGACATTTCGACAATGTCCCAGAGAGCACGACCATAAACGTCGACGGAAAACAACTCAATGTCCATCAACTCCAGGTTGGCATGAAGGTTGAGAGACAGACGATTACGACGGCTACACCGAGGGTGGTTACTAAGGTGGAGACCGTCACAGGGAAGGTGTGGCAAATCTCTCCTCCCAACAGTGTCATCCTTACGCTTGAAAACGGCCAAAATCAGACCTTCAAGATTCCGAAGGGTCAAAAGTTCGTGATCGATGGGCAAGAAACGGATGCCTGGGGCCTCAAAAAGGGGATGAAGGTCGCGGCCCAAAGAGTGACCGAGGTTCCGGAAACGGTGATTACGCAAGAAATCAAGAGAACCGGGACAGCGCCGCCACCCCCGCCACAACCGAAGGCCGATGTACCGATTTTAATGGTTACGACCCCGCCAGCTGCGCCTGCTGAAACCGCGCAGGCCGCCCCGGCTGAAGAAACATCCAAGAAACTTCCGACGACGGGCAGCGATTGGCCGCTCATCGGACTACTGGGCGCACTTTTTTGCGGTCTATCTTTGGCTGCAATGACAATCCGGACTATCGCTTCACGATGCGTTGTTTCGCGAAGTTGAAAACCAATTCTAACTATTTTCCCCGACGCCCGAGTGTACAGAGGATGGGGCTGGCAAAGCCTGCCCCATTCCATCTGTCTCGCAAAACGTGCCGCAAAACATCGCTTACGGTAAGCGACAAAGCCAGGACGTGCGAGAAACACACAGACTTAGATGGGAAGGACCGGTCTCAATGGCCAAGTGTCTCATGGTGGCTAGCGAACTTGGACAATTCAAGATGGAGCGTGAGTTCAGGCGCCAGATCTGCAAGACCGGGCGCAAGATGTATGCGCACGGATTCATCGTCGCGTGCGAAGGCAATCTATCAGTGCGGCTCGATCGAGACCGAATCCTTGTGACCCCCGCAGGGACGTGTAAAGGCGATCTGGCAACTGGCGATCTTTTAATTACTGACTTACGTGGCGAGGTTCTCTGCGGTAGGGGCCAGCCTTCCAGCGAAATGCTGATGCATCTGCTCTACTATCGACTGCGACATGACGTGCGGGCTGTCTGTCACGCACATCCCCCAACAGCGACTGGGTTTGCCGCTGCCGGCCGTGCGCTCGAAGAAGCGATTCTTCCGGAAGTGATCGTCGGTCTCGGCAAGATTCCGTTGGCGCCATACGGAACACCGGGCACCGGGCAGCTTTGTGCGGGTCTTGAGCCGCTAGTTAGGAAATATGACGCGATTCTGCTCGAGAATCACGGTGTGGTGACGTGCGGCCAGGACTTAAGAACCGCCTATCAACGACTGGAAACAGTGGAGCATTTCGCGAGGATCTTGCTCACTGCCCAATCGCTTGGCGGCCCTCATCTGCTACCGCACGCGGAAGTGCAGAAGTTGATCGCGGCAAGATCACGTTACGGTGTTTCGTCCCCGGAAGGCAACGCGGACTTAGCGATCACATCCGAGTCCCTGAAACCCCGGGCCGACGAGAACTCGAGCCGGTTCTTGGAGAGGCACTACCGCGAGGCCGCGCATCGATAAGGGAGCGGCCCGGCACATCTGCGCATGAGATAATCGCTTGCTTCTGGATCACCGCATGACAATTCGGTTCTTAATTGCAAATTGGATGAAATCGGCATTTGTCTTAAGACCATGATTCTGCATGATGCGATATTTGTGAAAGGCAATGGTCCGCGGCGTTACGCGCAAGATGTCGGCCGCCTCTTTCATAGACTTCCCCTCTGCCAAGAGCTGGGCGACTTCTCGCTGACGTGGTGTAAGTGCTTTGTAGTGGCTTCTTCCCTGTGGATTACGAATGAACAAGTCCTGAATCCCTTGGGCAATCCGCGGCGTTACGTAGGACTTGCCGTGAAGGGCTGCCTGAATAGTTTGAAGTAGCTCCGTAGCGGCAGATTTCTTCAAAACGTATCCCGACGCGCCCGAATTCATAGCCTCCAGTGCAACTTCAGGATCCTCGTTCATGGTCAGGAAAACTACTTTGACGCCGGGCATCTCCCGCTTGAGATGTCGGACAGCCTCCAATCCATTCAGCAATGGCATCGCAATATCAACCACAACCACATCGGGCTTAAGGGATTTGGTGAAATCCAGAAGGGCGCGACCATCAGCAACGGTCGCCACCACGTCAAAGTGGGGGGCAATAAGCTGATGCAAAGCCTCAGCAACGAGGGTGTGATCATCGGCGAGGATCACCCGGGGCAATCGCATACCTATCTCCGTGGCGTGCTATCCCCAAAAGTTTGACCTCAAATAAAGGTCGAACTATAACACAGTGCGAAGTTTCTCTTGC
>Ga0157378_10001228_pt1 | contig 23172 bp, 20 predicted proteins | sample M65metaG_FD_115309 | JGI IMG/M metagenome (GOLD analysis project Ga0157378, IMG submission 115309) | Miscanthus rhizosphere microbial communities from Kellogg Biological Station, Michigan, USA - M6-5 metaG | ecosystem: Host-associated > Plants > Roots > Rhizosphere > Soil | place: USA: Michigan...
AAATGCTTACGCCTACCGAAGGCGTCGATTTCTCGACCTACATTGCCCGCGTGCTGGCCAGCGTGAAGCGCAACTGGTATTCCGTGATGCCGGAATCCGCGCGTCTTGGTGATCAGGGCAAGGTCGTGTTGCAATTCCGCATACTGCGGAACGGCGTAGTGCCGGACGCTGAGCCCGTGATGATGGGAAGCTCTGGCAAAGAACCCCTGGATCGTGCGGCCGCTTCGTCGATCCGCGCTTCCACGCCGTTCGAACCCCTGCCTTCGGCATTCACGGGTCCCTATATCGAGCTTCGCTTCATCTTCCTGTATAATATCCCCCTGAACTCACAGACCGCCCATTGAAGCCCTCCCGCACACAACTGGCCGGGTTCCTGTTGCTGGCGCTTCTGTGTTTGATCTACCTGGTGATACGCTATTGGAATTACCTGTGATGATTTCCGCCACCGATTTGATCGCTGACCCAGCCGAGGACCTTGCCGAAACGGCACGCAATTCGGTCCCGTTGATCGCTATTGTGGGTCCGACGGCATCCGGAAAGTCCTCGCTTGCCCTGGCACTGGCGCGAAAATTTGGAGGCGAGGTCCTGGCCTGTGACTCGACGCAGGTCTATCGCGGATTTGACATCGGCACGGCCAAGCCGACGATAGAGGAACGCGATGGCATTCCTCATCATCTGCTGGACCTGGTGGACCCCAGCTTCCCGTTTACGGCCGGAGAATATCGCGTCCGGGCGATTGAAGTTTTGAAAGACTTGCGGCAACGCGGGAAATTGCCCATCCTCACCGTCGGAACCGGACTGTATCTGCGTGCCCTGCTGGAGGGGTTGGCCGACGCTCCGGCGCGTTCAGAGGAATTGCGCGCACGCCTGGAAGCGGGAGCTGAAGCGCACAGCTTGCAGTACCTGCACCGCGTTTTGCGACGGCTCGATCCGGAAGCGGCGCTGCGCATTGGATCCCGTGATCGCCCCAAGATGATTCGCGCGATCGAAGTCTGCCTGCTCACCGGCCGGTCGCTGTCCGAAGTACATCGAGCCGGGCGCACTCCGCTCGAAGGCTACCGCCCGATCAAGATCGGTTTGCAGCCTGCGCGGGCCGCGCTCTATGACCGCATCGAACGGCGCACGCGCACCATGCTCGATCGCGGCTGGCTGGATGAAGTTGCGCGGCTTGTGCGCAGCGGCATTCCACAAGATTCAAAGCCCTTCGATTTTATCGGATATAGCGAGCTGAAGGCGCACCTGGAAGGCACGGTAACTCTCTCGGCAGCCGTAAAAGCGATTGCGCAGGCCACGCGACGCTATGCCAAGCGCCAAGTCACCTGGTTCCGCAAGGAACCCCTGGTCCACTGGCTCCCCGGCTTTGGCGATGATCCCGCGATCGTGGCTGAAGCGGAACAGCTAGTGGCGGGGCGACGACAATCGGGAGCGGCGGCTTAACAGCGTTTGCGGCGAAAATGTCGTGTTCTGTCATTCTGAGCGAAGCGAAGAATCTCTCTTAGTTTCTTCTCTCATACTTAGATCGAAGAGAGATTCTTCGCTTCGCCCAGAATGACAGCGGTTTTACTTTTTTCGCAACCTGTTAAGCCCGCGCTCTCACGCCAGCTTGATCTTACTCAGCGGCAATTCGCGCACGCGTTTTCCCGTGGCCGCAAATATGGCATTGCACAGCGCGGGAATGAACGGCGGTACTCCCGGCTCGCCAATTCCCGCAGGCGGCGCATCGCTCTCCACCAGCGTCACATTGGTCTGCAACGGCGCTTCCCTCATGCGAGCCACCGGATAAGTGTCAAAGTTCGATTGATTGATCGCTCCATTCGTCGCCGTGATCGAGCCGCTCAGCGCGATGCTGGTACCGAACACCGCCGCGCCTTCAAACTGCGCGCGCGCTGCCTCCGGATTGGTGATGAGGCCCGCATCCACGACGGTGTCCACGCGCGGAATGTGAATCCTGCCGTCGTTGCCGACCTGCACTTCCACGACATTGGCCACGTAAGTAAGAAAGCTACGGTGAACCGCGATGCCCATGCCGCTGCCCTTGGCCAGCTTGCGTTTTCCCCATCCTGATTTTTCGGCTGCAATTTCCAGGACTTTTCGCAGGCGCCCGGTATCGTTGGGATATATATCGTAATTCCCGCCGTAATTCGGATTCTTAACGTTGGTCATGTCCACGACACGAGGAGGCCCGATCAGTTCGAGCATGTACTCGACCGGGTCGCGCCCCGCCGCATGCGCGAGCTCGTCGGCAAACGTCTGCACGGCGAAGGCGTGGTAGATATTGGCCACCGAACGCAGCCAGCCGATGCGAACTTGCGCCGTTGCCGGTCCGTTTTCAACGCGGAGATTCGGCACGTTGAATGGCACATCGGTCCAGCCGAGACCGAGTTCGAAATCCGCGCCATAATTCAACTTGGGGTCGCCCATGGAAACGATTGGAGGAAATACAGACCGCTGCAACCAGGCTGTGGGATTGCCCTTGGCATCGACGGCCGCTTTCATGTACATGGCCGCGACGCTATGGTAGTAGTCGAACTGAATGTCGTCTTCCCGCGTCCACACTACTTTTACGGAGCGCCCGACTTTTTTGGAAAGAATGGCGGCCTCGGCGACGTAATCGGGCTTGGACTTGCGTCCGAAGCCGCCGCCCAGCAGTGTCACGTGGCAGGTTACATTTTCCTTGGTGATCCCCAGCGCCGTGGCCACCGTATCTTGCACGGCCTGAGGATTCTGTGTCGGCGCCCAGGTGGTCACCTTGCCGTCTCGAAAATCCGCGACGGCGACAAGCGGTTCCATCGCGGCGTGCGCCAGATGAGGCAGGTAATATTCGGCTTCGATAATTTTCCCGCCCCTGGCGAATGCGCCATCCGCATCACCCACGTTGCGGACAACTTTCGCTGAGCTGCGCGCCGTCTGTTGCAGTTGTTTTTTGTACTGTTCCGAGTCGTAACTCGCATTCGGCCCGTTGTCCCACTCGATCTGTAAATTTTTACGGCCCTGAAACGCGGCCCACGTGTTGTTGGCAATTACTGCCACGCCTCCGAGCGGCTGAAATCCCCACGGACCCTGGAACGGATCGATGGAAACCGTCTGGTTCACGCCGGCAACTTTCAGCGCCTGCTTGTCGTCGAACGATTTTACTTTTCCGCCCAACACCGGAGGTCGCTGGATCGACGCATACACCATGCCGTCCATGCGCGCGTCCATTCCATAGACGGCCTTTCCCGTCAAAACGTCGGAAAGGTCATAGCTCGGAGATCCTTTGCCGATATAGCGCCAGGAAGTCTTCGGTTTGTATTTTAATTCCGTGGCCTTCAGCACGGGCAGCTTGGCGGCAGCGGCAGCCAACTCGCCGTATCCCAATTTGCGTCCGGACGGAGAGTGCACAATCGTGTGCAGATTCGCCACGCACTCCGAAACCGGAACACTCCACTGGTTGGCGGCGGCCTGCGTGAGCATCATTCGTGCCGTCGCTCCCGCCTGGCGCATCGGTTCAAAAAATTCTCGAATGGAATGCGAGCCGTCGGTATTTTGCGAACCGTAACGTTCGTCACCGATGGCCTGTTCGAGTTTCACGCGCTTCCAGTCGGCATCCAGTTCGTCGGCCAGAATCAGGGGAACGGATGTGCGGCTCGTGGTGCCCATCTCCGAGCGGTGCGCGATGATGTGAACGGTTCCGTCGGTGTCGATTCCCACATACACGCTGGGATTAAATACGGCGTGATCGACCCCGGCGTTCCCTGGCAATCCCTCGGCGTGCAGCGATTCGGGAAGTAGACGCACAGACAAAACGAAAACTCCTGCCGAGGCCAAACCTTTCAAAAATCCGCGCCTGCTGACGTTCTCAATCACGCTCATGCCAGTTCCTCCGCCGCCGATTTGATCGCGGCACGCACGCGCTGGTAGGTTCCGCAGCGGCAAATATTTCCGGACATGGCGGCATCGATATCCGCATCGGTGGGACTCTTTTTCGTTTTCAGGAAAGAAGCGGCCTGCATCATCTGCCCCGGCTGGCAATAGCCGCATTGTGGGACGTTGATTTTCATCCACGCCTTCTGCACGGGATGCATGCCGTCCGCACCCAGGCCTTCGATCGTGGTGATTTCCGCTCCGGAAACCGCCGACATCGGCGTGATGCATGAGCGGATCGCCTTGCCGTCCTTGTGCACCGTGCAGGCCCCACACAGGGACATCCCGCACCCAAATTTGGTGCCCGTCAGCCTCAACTCATCCCGCAGGTACCACAGCAGCGGCATGGAAGCGTCCCCGTCAAAGGAGCGTTCCATTCCATTCACTTTTAGTTTCACCATTGTGCAGACCTCAATCCCTCGGTTACTCCGACACTTGAGCGGCGATTCAAAAAATCCGAAATGATTATGCGCTATCTGCGTTTTAGGACGCAAGGTTCATAGGGCTAGCGGAATAATTCTGGGCGGCAATTGAGCCAAGGGAATTAAGATTCTGTATGCAGCAACGCTGCATCGCCACAAGGTGTATAATGGTGCTGTGAAATTGACCCAAGTATCGCATTTATTCAGCCCCTGCCTGTTTTCCAGCGCCAACGCCGAATGAAAACTTCTCGTCCGACAGAAAGCCTCGAGCGCGTGTTCCTGGTAGGCGTGGGTCTGAAAAAGCCCTCGCACGTGCCGGGGATTGACGCGGGTGATGTAGAGCGCACATCGCTTGAGGAACTCGCGGAACTGGCTCGCAGCGCGGGCGCACAAGTGGCCGGCAGCATTTTTCAGATGCGTGACAAGATCGATCCCGCGACCATGATCGGCCGCGGCAAGATCGAGGAACTGAAAATCGAAGCGAACCTGCACCACGCCCCGCTAATCGTGTTTGACCGCAATCTTTCGCCCACGCAACTACGTAACCTCGAAAAGGGCACCGAATGCCGCGTGATCGATCGCACCCAGTTGATCCTGGATATTTTTGCGCGGCACGCCCGCAGCCGTGAAGGACAGTTGCAAGTCGAGCTTGCCCAGTTGAATTATTCCTTGCCCCGCCTCGCAGGAAGCTCGAAAGAGCTCTCCCGCCAGGCCGGTGGAATCGGGACACGTGGTCCTGGCGAACAAAAACTGGAAACCGACCGCCGCCGGATTCGCGACCGCATCAGCAGGATCACCAAGGCCATTGAGGCGGTACGGAAGCAGCGTTCCCTGCGTCGCGAAACGAGGCAGGCTGTGCCGCTTGGAACAGTTGCACTGGTTGGATACACGAATGCAGGCAAGTCCACGCTTTTCAACTCGCTCAGCAAATCCGGCGTCCTGGTATCCTCGAAAATGTTCGCAACACTTGATCCCACTGTGCGCGCCGTTCGCCTTCCCTCAAACCGCCGCGTGCTTTTGTCCGATACGGTCGGATTCATCCGCGATCTTCCGCCGGGACTGATTGCCGCGTTTCGCGCCACGCTCGAAGAGGTCCAGGAATCGGCGCTGATTCTGCTTGTCACGGACATATCCAATCCGCACCATACCGAGCAGGATGCCGAAGTGGAGAAAATTTTAAAGGATTTGGGCGTGGCGGATCGCCCGCGATTACACGTGCTCAACAAAATCGATCGGCTCGCACCCGAGGAAGCCGCCGCCGTAAACGGAAATCACAATTCTACGCGCGTCTCGGGACTTACGGGAGAAGGTTTGGAAGCATTGCTCGCTCGCATCGATCAGGCCATGCCTGTCGATCCCTTGCTGCATCTGCATTTCACTCTTCCCCTTTCAAACGGCCGAGCCATTGCTCTCGTTCACGCCCTTGGACGAGTGCTGCATTCCGAAGTGCAGGATTCGAGCATGGCAATCGAGGCGGAGATTCCAGAATCGGTCGCGCGCCGGTTGCGAATTGGCCTGGAACCATCCCTGGCGACGTGAGCCTTCAACAACCCTCCGAGAATCAAGGATGTCCACGCATTTTCGAGAAGAGCGCAACCCGCATAGCCATCCATTGTCTATTATCGTCCTCGTAACTACTGGACCGTTGGACACCGGTATCCAAGCATTCGTGGACGCCGTCCTCCAAAATGCGCTGACATATGCCCTATGTCGCGTAATTCCAACGCACATCCCACAACATCTAGCGAATCACAAATTGTGGAAATATCTGTGGAAATTTATTTCCCTCGCTTGGCGGAGGAAGCGAGAAATTCGGGTGAATGCGCAAGGCAACTTGCTTTCCCGGGATGTAAGTGTATCTATTGTAATGGTTTGCGGAGAAAGCTGCTGAATGATTCAGCATTCCGGGTCCCCGGGCGGGTGATTACCCTAAAGCTATGATTTGCACAGTTTTGCGGCTGATCTGTTGTCAATCAGTACACGGTAACTGCTGTATTTTGCTGCGCTCAAGGCAACGCTTTTCTTCACGAGCATTCATTTTTAGCAATCGTTGACTGCCCGCACCCGTACGACTATAGTGTGTTACGCCTTGCGACTGGGCGCGTGCAGCCAAATAGGAGCAGGGAACCCTCCGGGTGCGTTATGAACCTGCCAAATAGCCTGACCATACTACGCATCTTCTTTATACCGGTGCTGGTCGTTGTCCTTTTGACCCGCGAGCCCAACATTGCATTTTCCGGGGTAACGATTAATTTTGCGGAATGGGGCGTCCTGATTCTGTTGGCTGCTGCGGCCACGGATTGGGCGGACGGTTATTACGCGAGGCGCCGCAGCGAAGTCACTACGCTCGGAATCCTGCTGGATCCAATCGCCGACAAGCTTTTGATGTCCGCCGCATTTATTTCCTTGGTGGAAATGCATTTAGTGCAGGGATGGATGGCCGTCATCATTATCGGAAGGGAGATCGTCGTTCTCGGACTGCGCAACATCGCTTCGGCCGAGGGATTTACGATTCCCGCATCGGCGCTCGGCAAGACGAAAATGGTCTTGCAGGTGATCGCCGTGTGCGCCGTGATTCTGGCGGCCAAGCACCCGCTCATTCGCCCGCTTGGCGTGCTGCTCCTGTGGCTGGTGGTAGGAAGCGCGGTGGTTTCCGCGTTTCAATATTTCCAGAAATTCTGGGGCCGTGTCGATGGCAGCGTGAAGCAGCGCCGCCACCTGAGAATTCTCGAGCGGCGCAAGAATGCTCAGGATGTCCCGACTGTCCAGTGACGATTGGCTGGCTCTTGTAAAAATCGCCCGCCACGCGATTGCCAGCGCAGTCGTTGAACGATGTATCCCCGAATTCCCGCCTTTCCCTCCCGCACTTTCCGAGCCTCGAGGAGCATTCGTCAGTATATATTGCGCGGGAAGTCTGCGTGGTTGTGTCGGGCAAGTAGAGAACGCCGGCCCTCTTGCTGACGTTGTCGCCCGCTCGGCAATCAACGCAGCGCTGAACGATTCGCGATTCGCGCCAGTCCGCATCGAGGAGATGCCTGAGCTGCAAATCGAGATCTCGGTGCTGAGCGCGCTCGAACCCATTCGTCCTGAAGCCATTGTCGCCGGCCGCCACGGGCTTTTGGTGGCTTGCGGAACCTCACGCGGGCTTCTGCTGCCGCAGGTTGCGTCGGAGCGGAATTGGTCCGGCCAAAGACTGCTTGAGGAAACGTGCATTAAAGCCGGTTTGGCGCGCGACGCTTGGCGCGAGTCGCTTACCGAGATTTTTGCTTTTACCGCGGAAATTTATTCGGAGAGGAATTCGCGGCCAATTTCCGAAGTTTGAAAGGGTGAGTGGATTTTGCGTGTCGGGCTTCAGGCCTGTGGATTTTGATTTCTTCGCTACACTAAAATCCACAGGCTGAAGCCTGTGCTACTTGAGAACTTCGTTCTGTGCGGCTATTCGACTTCCACGTAATCGCCGACAAAGATCTCCTGTCGCGAGTCGGTGAGCAGGACGGTTGAGGAATTAGGTCCGGTGCGTAACACAATTCCTTCGCCCAGAACATGGCGAGGAAGGTTGTCCCATTGATACGCGACGGGCGTGCTTCCGTAGCCGTACGCTTTATAAGACATGTCTTTGATTTGATAGAGCGTGTCGGTGTGTGTTCCCTGGTATCGGAAAACGCGGAAATAATCTCCGACCTGAACGCCCTGTCCGCTTCCCAGATTGACGTAAACGATCCGGCCACTACCTACGATTGTTCCGAAATCCTTTGTGCTCACGATCATCGCCGTTTTCTTGCCGGACGACGGGGCAAACGGATCCGTCTTTGCCTCGTGCAATTGAGGAGCAGGTCGCGCTTCAAAGGGGCGCACAATGTCACCACGCTGCATCAGGCCGCAGCTGACCACTAACTCCGCAGTCGAGGTTTTTGCATCCACATGGACGACTTGCAAACGTCCGATGTCCGAATAAACGGTGCCCATCGCCCGGCTCAACATCGGCTGGTCTTTAAACCAGCTTATATCGGTCGCATCCTTAACAGCCCGGATCACGTCGAATTGGTCACCAACTTTCACACCGTTTTCCGACCCCCGATTAATGAATACATTGTCGCCGGGAGCGAATGTGCTGCGGTACCGGGAGTTCTCGCCGGAAATCAGGTAACTGTCGTCGGGAATGGCTTTGTCGGACACCACTCCAGAGCAATACAGGTCCACCTGAGTGGGCGTAGTCCGGGTATACTGCTGGGCGCGTGCCAATCCCGCAAAAGCAAGCAGACCTAGCCCTAGGCTAAGTCCTGTATTTATAGTGCGATGGATAAACTGGTTGTGCATGGAGACCGCTCCTAACTGTCGCGACTCTAAACATCCCCACACCGGCAATCGCTACCCATTTACGCTAGCATTCGGTCTGGGGACCGTCAATAAAACGTACGCGGAGGCTTTACATATTTGTCAACCACATGGTAGAAGCCTAAAGCTCACCTCTGGTCGGGAGGCTACTTGAAGGCTCTGTTCGGCGAAGAACGTCTTTGCGGCGTAGTGGCCGCCGAATCGGCGCGAGAAATGAGGGTTCAGATCGGCCAAGCGCTTCATAAAACGCGAACGCTCGAATTGCGCCTGGACTATCTGCGCAATGCAGGAGAGCTGGAAATTTTCCTGTCATGGCTGAGAAATAGACGCCCTCAAGGTATATTCATCGCCACCTGCCGACGAAAAGAGGGTGGCGGGTTGTTTGGCGGTTCGCGAGAAAAACAAATCGAGATATTGGCGGAAGCCGCTCGCTCCGGCTGCGCCTGGTGCGACGTCGAAATCGAGACCGCGAAGCACATGGCACGAGGTGAGCTCCACCGCGCCCTTTCTCCAGCGCGCGTTATGGTGTCCTATCACAATTTCGGTGAAACGCCGCGGACCCTCGGGAAAATCGTTCGCGCTCTGGCTAGCGCGGGTGGACAAGCAATCAAGATCGCCGCGCAGTGCCACTCGGTTTCGGACAGTGTTCACATCTGCGAAGTAGCCCGCAATCGCCGCGATACTGTTGCCGTACCCATGGGCGAATTTGGACTTGCCGGACGCGTCTTGTCGCCGCGCATGGGAAGCGCGATAGCGTATGCGGCAGTCGATCAGGCCACAGCCCCGGGACAGCTCTCGCTCAGCGAAATGACGGAACTCTATCGAGTCACCGAAATCAGTCGCCGCACGCGCGTTTATGGCGTGATCGGCGATCCGATCGGGCATTCGCTATCGCCGCTGCTGCACAATACAGCGTTTCGTGCGCGCAAGTTTGACGCGGTATTCGTGCCGTTCCTGGTTCGGAATTTGCGGGAGTTTCTGAGCGCCATGAAGGGATTTGGAGTTGCGGGCCTCTCCGTGACGATTCCCCATAAAGAAACGATTTTGCGATTCCTGGACGATTGCGATCCTTTGGCCGCCAGGATTGGAGCGGTCAATACTGTGGTCGTGCGTGGCGCTGGTCGCTTATACGGGTACAATACGGACTACGTTGGCGTGCTGCGAAGCCTGGAGCGAAGAGTGCGCCTGGCGGGAAGCCGCGTGCTGCTGATTGGGGCGGGAGGAGCGGCGAGGGCGGCTGCGTTCGCGCTGGCTCAGGCGGGATTGATTGTTTGTATCTCTGCGCGGCGTCCGGAACGCGCGGAGGCTCTCGCACGCGCGGCCGGAGGGCAGGCGGTGGCTCGCGGCGCTCTGAAACGCGAATATTTTGATGCGGTTGTGAATTGCACGCCCATCGGGATGCAGCCGAAAGGCGGCTCTCCGCTCTCCAGCTCCGAACTGAATTGCCGGGTGGTCATGGACATGGTTTACCGGCCCCGGGAAACGGAATTATTGCGGCTGGCGCGGCGAAAGGGCATCGAAATCATTTCCGGGCTGGAAATGTTTCTCGCGCAAGGATTCGCGCAATACGAAATCTGGACCGGTGAGCGTGCCCCGGAAAACGCCATGCGGCGAGCTGTGGTTTCGACGCTGGCCAAGGAAGAAAAATCCAGACGCCGCCGCCCGTGACGGGGCCGCACCGGAACATTGCCAAGAAAACTTTATGATTCAGCCTGACTTCAAATCGTTTTGCAAACTGGCGCGGCAGGGAAATCTTGTGCCGGTGTACGACACGTTTACGGCGGACACGCTCACGCCGGTTTCCGCCTATCTGCGGTTGGCGCAGAACGCCCGCTACGCGTGCCTGCTGGAAAGCGTCGAAGGCGGCGAAAAAATTGCGCGCTACACGTTTGTGGGCGCCAATCCCAGCGAGGTTTTTCGCTACGTCAACGGCGCTTGCGTGGTGGAAAGCGAGAGTCGAACTTCCTGGGTCCAGACCAATCCCCTCGATTACCTGCGCAATCGCGTGCAGCGTTATCGCCCGGTGCGCGTTCCGGGACTTCCGCCTCTGGTTGCCGGGGCGATCGGCTATTTCGCTTACGATATGGTGCGTTTGATCGAGCGTATTCCGGACACCACGCGCGACGATGTGGGCATGGACGACGCGGTGATGATGTTTTTTCTGGGACTTGTCGTATTTGATCATGTGCGGCACCGCGTCTGGATTGTGCGCAACGTGTTCACCGATGGCGAAGGCAGCCTGCGCGCAAAATACAATCAGGCCGTGCGCGAAATCAGCGCCACGCGGCGCCGGCTGGATGTGGCGGCGGCTTCGGAACGTCCGCGGCGAAGGAAGCCTTCAACCCTGAAGGTGACGTCCAATTTTTCGCGCGCCAAATTTATCGCGGCGGTGAACAAGTCCAAGGAATACATTCGCGCCGGCGATATTTTTCAGGTGGCCATCAGCCAGCGCTTTGCGGCCAAAACCGACGCCGACCCCTTTGAAATTTATCGCTCCCTGCGCGTTGTGAACCCGTCGCCGTACATGTATTTCCTTAAGCTGAATGATCTCGCCGTGGTTGGCAGTTCTCCTGAAATGCTGGTGAAGGTCCAGGGGCGCGACGCTTTCTACCGACCGATCGCCGGCACACGCGCGCGCGGTGTCGATGAAAAGGAAGACGCCGCACTCGAAATTGAATTGGCCTCCGATCCGAAGGAACAGGCCGAGCACATTATGCTGGTCGACTTGGGCCGCAACGATCTGGGCCGCGTCTCGGAATACGGCTCGGTGAAAGTCGAAAAGTTAATGTTTGTTGAGCGATACTCGCACGTGATGCATCTCGTGTCCAGCCTGCGCGGCCGGCTGCGCGAAGAGGTGGACTGTTTCGATGCGCTGGCGGCTTGTTTTCCAGGAGGCACGCTTTCCGGCGCGCCCAAAGTCCGGGCCATGGAAATTATCGACGAGCTGGAGCCTACCCGCCGGGGCATCTATGCCGGAGCGATCCTGTATCTCGATTTTTCCGGAAACCTCGATTCCTGCATAGCGATACGCACCATGGTCGTGAAAAAGGGCGTGGCTTACGTGCAGGCGGGCGCGGGACTGGTGGCGGATTCGGTCCCCGAAAAGGAATACACGGAGACCGTGAACAAGGCGCGGGCGCTGCTCACCGCGCTGGAACTCGCGCATCGCGGACTCGATCCCGCGCCGGGTGGCGCCAAGCTGGGATCGCGCAAAAGATAATCCGTGGGGCTCGGACTCACTTCAGTTAGCGGTTCCAGGCCCTCGACGGGGTATAGGACGGATACCTGAAATTGTCAGGATGGAAGGTGTTTTTTGCTTCATGATCCCGCCTCCGAGTCTCGCACTGGACTCCGCGCCTACATCATCGTTTCGGCCGTAGCATTCCTGGTCGTGGGCCTTTACGTGGGTTGGATTTTTTATTCGCGATGGGAGACAAATCGCGCGTTAACTGAAAAATCGGCCGAAAAACAGCGCTCCCAGAATCAGCAGACCTACGAAATGATGGGCGGCGATCGCTTTGAAATCCTCTCTTATGCTGCGGATCCGGCGGTCATCAGAGCCGGAGAGCAGAGTTCTCTTTGCTACAGCGTGTCCAACGCGAAGGTCCTGAAGATCGAACCGCAAACCGAGGAGCCCGTCTGGCCAGCCTTTGGCCGCTGCGTCCACGTCAACCCGCGTAGGACCACGAAATATACCCTGACCATCGAAGATGGCGCCGGCCATACCAAGACCGCGGAGGTTGAGGTTCAGGTTCAGTAGCACAGGCTTCAGCGTGTGGGTTTTCATTGATTAGTGCAAAATCCACAGGCTGAAGCCCGTGCTACCTTGCTGCGTGGATGATTAATTTTTGCACGCGCCAGTTGGAGGTTTCCGCTGCATACACTACGTTGTCCGCAGCGCATGCCAGCTGGTGAGCGCCGGAAAATTGTTTGAGCTGGCGGCCTGAACGTCCGATCACGCCGAGCACTTTTCCATCGAGCGAAACCTTGAAGATTCGTCCAGGGAATGTGGTTTCTCCGATGTAAAGCACCTGGTTTGCGCCGGGCGTGATGCATATGGAATTGGGCGCGCCGAGCACGGCGGCCAACCGCTGGCCCGTGGGAGTATTTCCATTGACCGCGTGCGTTCCGGGAACCGGAGGCACGTCAATCGTAAACATGCGCAGAAATTTTCCGTCCGTGTCGAATACCTGAACGCGCCGGTTGCTGCGATCGCCTACGTAGAGATTGTTGTTGCGGTCAATCACGATGGAATGCGGCAAACGAAACTGACCGGCAGCGGTTCCTTTGTCGCCCCAGGATTTTACCCAATCGCCATTCTTGTCATATTTCGCCACGCGCGAGTTCACATAGCCGTCAGTGATGAAGATGTTGCCCTCCGAATCCCAACCCACGTCCGTGGGCTGGCGAAAGAGCCCATCGACCGCCGGCAGCGGCGGATCGGGATGCCCCCACGGCTTGGTATCGTCTTCCGCTCCCTCGAGGCGCCGACCGAACACCCAAACAACGCGTCCCGCCGGGTTGAACTTGATGACCATGTCAGAGCCCTTGTCGATGGCCCAGATGTTGTCATCCTTATCGATGCGCACGGAATGCGCTTCCGACCAGGCGTAGAGACCTTTGCCGATCTCGCGCAGATAGGTGCCGTCCGGGCCGAATTCGAGCAGTTGCGCGGCAGCAGGCGCATAGGCCGGACCGTTTGCGCTGTTCGATCGCGTGAAGACGAACACATGCCCCTTGGAATTGACGGCCACGCCGGGCACTTCGCCGAAATTCATTCCCGGCGGAAGCTTGAAAAAATTGGGCACGGAATCGAAAGCAAGCTCGGGAACATTTTCCTGAGCATAAAGTGGAGCCGCGATCAGCAGAGATAGCAGTGAAACACACAGTCTCAACCTCATCTTCAATCTCCCCAAGATTGGATTTCATCACCAGCGTGGCGCGAGCCTACGCTGGGAGTGGGAGACTGTCAATCCGGCTGTACGATGTAACCGTGGAAATTTGTGGCGCGAAGTTCCGGTGATATGTTTCCTTTGCGAATTTGAGGCTAGTTCTTTTTCTGCGTGTTGTTCAACACGGAATCTGGAATGATCAGGCGCTCGACGGGCTTTCCGCCAATGATATGCGCATCGATAATTTCGTCGATATCGGCCGGAGTCACACCGCCGTACCATACTGCGTCTGGATAGACGACGACCGTGGGTCCGACCTCGCACTGGTCGAGGCAGCCTGATTTGTTGGCTCGAACTTTGCCATTGGGAATGCCGCGTTCGCGCAGCTTGGCCTTGAAGATGCCATGCAACTCGGCGTCTCCCGCAGGGTTGCAGCAGCCGCGCGGATTACCGTCCGGCCGCTGATTCGTGCAGATAAAGATGTGCTTTTCAAACTTCGCCATAAACTCCCTCGCTCTGCGGTTTTATTGTACACGTGCATGCGCTTTGGCAGGACAGGCTTCAGCCTGTCTGGTTTTGGTTTGTGGCGGGCAAAATTCAAACCTGACAGGCTGAGCAGGCTGCTGAAAAAAACGACTTATTCTGTCATTCTGAGCAAAGCGAAGAATCTCTCTTCGATTTAAGCAAAAGAGAAAAAAGAGAGATTCTTCGGTTCGCTCAGAATGACAACGTTTTGAGTTTTTCCGCAAGCCTGGGAAGCCTGTACCACTCAATTCGTCTCTCCGCCAAATTCGTGTACTATTAGATTTCAGGGTAGATTTCAGGGGAATTGGGACCGGTTCCACGGCTACGCGTAGCGGGAGCATCTTATGAAGGCGCAATCAATTCGGGCCATTGCCATTGCAACCCTTTTGCTGGGGCTCCTCGTTATTCAGGCAGCGCGCGCGCAGCAACCGCCGCAGCAGCGCGGTCCGTCGACCGCCGAAGAACGCGCCCGCGCCGTAAAAGTTGCGCATCAGCTCGAAGAAGATCCGCTCGCCAAGGATGCTAAAGACAATCGCGAGTGGGTCATTCAATGGATCGTGGATATCCCGGATATCACGGTGAATGTATGCTTTGAGTATTTCGGAAAAATGCCTAATCCGCCGCGGGGACATTCCAAGGAAATCGTCAGGCAGATGATTATTTCCAGCGCCGCGTTCATGATCGAGCATCCGGACAAGGTTAAGGACGAGCAGGCGATCGCAACCGCAGGATTGCTCGGATCCTTGAAGGCGTATCAAACAATTCTCAAGGGAGAGACCGACGCGCGCTGGCCATACCTGGACAAAGTGGTTCAGATGCGCGACCAGGGCAAGCTCGATGAATTTGTTTCCGATACGCGCCGCAAGTGCGCCCAAGACGGCCAAGAGCCCGATCCTGACACGATGAGGGCCGATGCGCGCTGAGAAGTTCCGTACTTTGTGGCGCGCTGCACGTTGTAGCTCACTTCTTCAGAGGCGAGGCTTTTCTGCCGGTAATGCGAAAAATCCCCGCCTCTAATGCTTCACCTGAGCGAAAGGTTCAGGACAAGAACGGCGGGCTACAGATCCACCGCCGGCATCGAATAGCGTTCGGAATATAATTTCAGTTTCCAAATCTGATCCAGAACTTCAGGTACTGGAAATAAAACCGTCATGAGCCGCAAAAGATGATACTGCTTCTCGACAACTATGACTCGTTCACCTACAACCTCGCGCAGTTCCTCGGTCAGCTAGGCGGCCAGTTGGAAGTTCATCGCAACGATCAGATTACGCTCGATCAGATCGCCGCCAAAAAGCCGGAGCGCATCGTCATTTCTCCCGGACCGGGCACGCCGGAGGACGCGGGCATCTGCGTGGATGTGATCCGAAGGTTTGCGGGCCAGTTCCCGATTCTGGGCGTGTGTCTTGGCCACCAAGCCATCGGGTACGCGTTTGGAGGAAAAGTAATCCGCGCTCCGGAAATCATGCACGGCAAAACCAGTCGCATCCATCATGACAGCAAAACCGTTTTTAAGGATTTGCCGCAGGATTTTGTGGCAACGCGCTACCACTCTCTGATCGTGGAAGAAAAATCATTTCCCGCCGATCTGGAAATCTCCGCGAAAACCGGCGATATCGTCATGGGCCTGCGCCACCGCACAATGCGCGTGGAAGGCGTGCAATTCCACCCCGAATCCGTCCTGACCGAAGTAGGAATGCAACTCCTGAAGAATTTTCTTTCGATGTAGGTTTTAGTAGCACAGACTTCAGTCTGTGGATTTTCGACTTCCTGTCGTCATTCTGAACGAAGAAGAATCTCTTTCGGTTTTGCCGCAGCAGAGGGATTCTCGCTTCGCTCACAATGACAACCAACTCAAATCCACAGACTGAAGTCTGTGCTACTCAGCACTACGTTCTGGTGAATTCAACCAGCGTATCAAGTTTCTTGCGCGCTTCGCCCGAATCGATCGCCGCGGCGGCCAACTGCGCGCCTTCCAGGAAATCGGTGGCGCGGCCGGCGGCCACAATCGCAGCGGCAGCGTTGGCGACGACGATGTCGCGCCGCGGACCGGCTTCGCCCGCAAGAATCGCGCGGATGAGGACTGCATTGTGCGCCGTGTCTCCACCCGAAATTGCCTCGAGTGTTGCGCGTTCCAGGCCAAAATCCTCGGGAGCGACCTGGTAAATTCGCACCACGTCGCGATGCACGTCACCAACGGTTGTTTCGCCGCACAGCGAAATTTCGTCCAACCCCCCAGCGCCGTGGACCACGAACGCGCGCTCGACGTCGAGTTCACTGAGCGCGAGGGCAATTTTCTCCACCACTGTGTCCGAGAAAACTCCCGCGATTTGCGCTCGCGCTCCCGCAGGATTGGTCAGTGGCCCAAGTAAATTAAACGCGGTACGTCCCAGGCGGCGCCGGGCCGGCATCGCATGCCGCATGGCCGTGTGCAGCGCCGGCGCGTATAAAAAACCAATCCCGATTTCGCGAATGGCCGCACCCACGCGGTCCGGAGCAACATCAAGCGATACGCCCAGCGCTTCCAAAACATCCGCGGACCCGCACTTCGAGGAAATCGAGCGGTTGCCATGCTTGGCGACGCGCACTCCCGCTCCGGCCGCGACAAATGCCGCCGCCGTGGAAATGTTAAATGTTCCCGAGGAATCGCCGCCCGTGCCGCAGGTATCCACCAGCATTTCATCGGGGCGCGATCCGTCCGCGAAAACGGGAGTTACATGCCGCCGCATGGCTCGGGCAAAGCCGACGAGCTCCGCGACCGTTTCGCCCTTGCTGCGCAGCACCGTCAATAGCTCGACGATGGTTTCCTCTTCCGAGCGTCCGGAGAGAATTTCTTCCATCGCGAGTTCAGCTTCCTGACGGGAAAGGTCCGAGCCCGCTTCTATCTTTTTGATGAGGGAATGCATCATGCGCGGCCGAGCCTCTCGCTACGCGGAAAGCTCCCCCGCTCGAAGCATGATCGTAGCGTTGAGCCGGTCGGCGCCGAATCCGTAGGGCAAGTGCGGGTCAATGAATGGAAATGCACAGAATGGAAATGCACAATTGTCCTGTTCCGAATCGACATGTCTGGCGAATCCACTTGGTTCGTTTCGCCTTGCTCGCTTCGCTGGTTACCTATAAACTCTACAGTTTCCAATGTAGCTAAATTCTAGCACTGATGGATGGTCGATGAAGATCCACGAATATCAGGCAAAAGAAATATTCCGCCGCTTCGGCGTTCCGACCCCGCGCGGAGAAATGGTTACCAGCCCGGAGCAGGCTCGGGCTGTGGCTGAAAAGCTGGGAACAAAAATCGTAGTGGTGAAGGCGCAAATTCATGCCGGAGGCCGCGGAAAAGCGGGTGGCGTGAAGCTGGCGAAATCGTCGGCCGAAGCTGCTGACCTGGCGAAGTCGATATTGGGCATGAAGCTTGTGACGCCCCAGACCGGTCCCGCCGGACGCATCGTGCAGCGGTTGTTGATCGAAGAAGGCCTGGACATCAAGCGCGAACTTTACCTGAGCATTCTGGTCGACCGCGCAGTCGCCGCTCCGGTAATCATGGCCAGCACGGCAGGCGGGATGGAGATCGAGGAAGTGGCGCACAAGAATCCCGAATTGATTCTGCGCGAGACGATTCTTCCGGCGACGGGCCTGCAGCCGTACCACTCGCGCAAGCTTGCGTTTGGACTGGGACTCTCGGGCGATGCCGCCGCCGCAGTAGGGCCGTTCCTGCAGGCGCTCTATCGCACGTTTCTGGAAACAGACGCGTCGCTCGTGGAAATCAATCCGCTGATCGTGACCGGCGACGGCAAGCTGGTGGCGCTCGATGCCAAGATGGCGTTTGACGACAATGCGCTGTACCGCCACAAGGACCTCGCCGAGTTGCGCGATCTGAACGAAGAAGATCCGCTGGAAGTGGAAGCCTCGACCTACAAGCTCAATTACATCAAGCTCGACGGCAACGTCGGCTGCATGGTGAACGGTGCGGGACTGGCGATGAGCACGATGGACATCATCAAGCTGTCAGGCGGCTCGCCGGCCAATTTCCTGGACGTCGGCGGAGGCGCTTCGGCCGAGCAGGTCAAAAATGCTTTCAAGATTTTGGTAAAGGATCCGAGCGTGAAGGGCGTGTTCATCAATATTTTTGGCGGAATCCTGCGCTGCGACGTGCTGGCCTCCGGCGTCGTCGCTGCCGCGAAGGAACTGAACCTGAAAATTCCAGTCGTCGTTCGCATGGAAGGGACCAACGTGGAAAAGGGACAGGAAATTTTGCGCGACTCGGGCCTCGGACTGACGATCGCGACGGACATGAAAGATGGAGCGGATAAAATCGTCTCGCTCGCGGGCGGTGCGCGATGAGCGTACTTATCAACGAAAAAACGCGCGTCGTTGTGCAAGGCTTGACCGGGCGCGAAGGCAGCTTCCACGCCGGACAAATGATCGAGTATGGCAGCATAGTAGTGGCGGGCGTGACGCCGGGCAAGGGCGGCACAAAGCATGAGAACGTGCCCATGTTCAATACAGTATCGGACGCCGTTCGTGAAACAGGCGCCGACGCATCCATCATTTTTGTGCCGCCGCCATTTGCCGCGGACGCGGTACTCGAAGCGATCGATGCCGGCGTGCCGCTCGTTGTCTGCATCACGGAAGGTATTCCCACGATTGACATGGTTCGTGTGGCAGCCGCACTGAAAAATTCCAAGACGCGCCTGATTGGGCCGAATTGCCCGGGAATTATCTCGCCGGGAAAATGCAAGATGGGAATCATGCCAGGGCGGATTCACAAGCAGGGAAACATCGGCGTCGTGAGCCGCAGCGGAACCCTCACTTACGAAGCTGTGCACCAACTGACCCAGCTTGGCATCGGCCAATCCACATGCATCGGTATCGGCGGCGATCCGATCATCGGCACGACGCACATCGATGCAATCAAGCTCTTCAATGAAGATCCGGAGACGCAGGCCATCGTGATGATTGGCGAAATCGGAGGCGATGCGGAGGAGCAGGCCGCCGCGTACATCAAGACAAATGTAAAAAAGCCGGTCGTCGGACTGATTGCTGGGCAGACCGCCCCTCCGGGTCGCCGCATGGGCCACGCAGGCGCAATCATCAGCGGCGGCGCGGGTACGGCCGTCGAGAAGTACAAAGCCATGGCCGCAGCAGGAATCCTTACAATTCAAAGCCCGGCGGACATCGGCGTCACACTAGCCTCAGCGATTAAGAATAGGGTTTAGGTAGCACAGGCTTCAGCCTGTGGATTTTGACTTTTTGCATAAGGCAACCCCACAGACTGAAGTCTGTCCTACTAAATCGTCGCTCGTAACGAATTGAGCGGACAAGGACCCGAAGTCGCCCACAAAATAATGATCATGGAGAAAAGCGGAATGGCAATGGAACGTACTCTAGCAATCATCAAGCCCGACGCATTCGGACGCGGTCTTTCCGGCGAAATTGTTTCCCGGATTCAAAGAGCCGGATTTCAAATTGTTGCGATGAAGTCTCTACGGCTGACAAAAAAGGAAGCCGAGGGATTTTACGCGGTACATGCTGCACGCCCTTTTTTCGGCGAACTGACCGAATTCATGAGCTCCGGCAAAGTGGTCGTGCTCGCTCTCGAAGCGGAAGGCGCGATCCTCAGGTGGCGTGACACGATGGGCGCAACGGATCCCGCCAAAGCCGTACCGGGCACAATACGTCGCGACCTCGGCACCAGCATCGGGAACAACTGTACGCACGGTTCAGACGCCCCGGAAACTGCGGCGTTCGAGCTGGGATACTTTTTCGCCGGCTACGAACTAATTTAAATTGTCTCACCTTGACAGCAATTCCCCGGGCGAAAACCCCAGCCTACAGAGGGGCAACCATCTGCCGGCGCCCGCCTCTGGTGAGGCGAGGTTTTCCCTCTCAAGCTGCGAGCACGCCCTGCGAGCAGCCGTCCCGTCATTCACCATCGATGTTCGGGTCATTTTCCAGACCCGAAAGGTAACGCTCCCGCAAATTAGGTAGAATCGAGCCGGGTGGAACCCATGCGTGAACTTGGACGAATGATGGTCTTCGCCGGAGCAGCCCTGATTGCAGTCGGCGCGGTGGTGTGGTTTGCAGCGCTGAGGGGAGGCTTTCCGCTGCGGCTGGGACGATTGCCGGGTGACATTGCGTACCAGGGAAAACATGGCTCGTTTTATTTCCCAGTGGTGACGTGTATCCTGCTGAGCGTGGTGCTGACGCTGGTACTGTGGCTGGTGCAATGGCTGAAAAGATAAGACAGTTCGAGCTGAATCTCGCGCCCGAGCGTAAAATCTGGAGCGTCGCGGAACTGACCGCCAGAATCAACGGGGTGCTGGCCACGCAGTTCTCAAATCTGTGGGTGGAGGGCGAAGTCTCCAACTATCGCCCGGCACAATCCGGACATCTTTATTTCACTCTTAAGGACGCCAAGGCGCAGGTGAAATGCGTGTGCTTCCGCACGCAGGCCATGCGCCTGAAATTCAAGCCGGAAGACGGACTGAAGCTGATCGTGCGCGGATCGATCAGCGTGTACGAACCGCGCGGCGAATATCAGATTTATGTGGAGCACATCGAGCCGTCGGGAGTGGGCGCACTGCAACTGGCGTTCGAGCAGCTCAAGAAGCGTCTGGCGGCCGAGGGACTTTTCGACGCGGCGCGCAAAAAACCGCTTCCTATGCTGCCGGGACGCATCGGCGTCGTGACGTCGCCTCGAGGGGCGGCCGTGCGTGACATTATCCGTATCCTGCGGCGGCGTTTTCCGAATGTTCACCTGATCGTGTACCCCGTGCGTGTGCAGGGTGAAGGCGCGGCGGAAGAAATCGCCACAGCGCTGAAATATTTCAATCGCAAGCAATCGGTGGACGTCATATTGCTGGCCCGTGGGGGCGGATCGATCGAAGACCTGTGGTCCTTCAACGAGGAATCGGTGGCGCGGGCGATTTTTGACTGCAGTATCCCAATCGTCAGCGGCGTAGGGCATGAAACCGACTTCACGATCGCCGATTTCGTGGCGGACGTGCGCGCATCGACGCCCTCGGCAGCCGCCGAAATGGTCGTGAAATCGCGACAGGAATTTCAGCGGCATCTGAGCGATCTGGAGCGCAGGATTTCGCGGCGCATGCAATACATTCTGCTGGAGTCGCGGCATCACCTGAAGGAACTGACAACGCACATCGGATTTCGCCGCCTCGAAGATTTGCTGCGCCGCCACCGGCAACTGACGGACGAGCTGACTTCGCGTCTGGGCATCGCGTTACAGGGCCGAATCGAGCGCTTGCGTCGCCGTTACACTGTAGCTGCAACGCGTATCGTTTCTTTCGATCTGCGCTCGCGCATCCGCGCACTGGGCCTGCGTCTCGTGCAGCGTTCCGCGGAGTTGGGCATGCGCATGGAGCGATTGCTGGCCGGCAAGATCCAGCGGATGGAAACGTTACGTGTGCAACTCGACGAACGCAGCCCGCTGCGCGTGCTGCAGCGCGGCTACGCGATCTGCACGGATGCGACGGGGAATGTAGTGAGCGCTGCGGACCAGGTTGCCGTCGGCGCAGAGGTTACAGTGCAACTCGCACGCGGCCGCCTGGGCACGGAAGTCCGAACCCGCGAAGTTCCCAAGCCCCAACCCTAATTTCAATTAAACACATTTCACAGCGAGCTTTCGGTAGCACAGACTTTAGTCTGTGGGTTTTGGTACGTGTAAGGACCAACCCCACAGGCTGAAGCCTGTGCTACTAGAATCTATTCGTCGGAAGTGCTCGCAACTTTTAGTACCGCGAGGAAGGCTTCCTGCGGGATATCGACCCGGCCGACACGCTTCATGCGCTTCTTGCCTTCCTTCTGTTTCTCCAGCAGTTTGCGTTTGCGGGAAATATCTCCGCCGTAGCACTTGGCCAGCACGTTTTTGCGAATCGCGGCCACGGTTTCGCGCGCGATCACGCGGCTGCCGATAGCGGCCTGGATCGGCACTTCAAACATCTGGCGCGGGATCAGCTTTCTCAATCGCGTGACGAGTTCCCGCCCGCGTTCGTACGAAAATTCGCGATGGCAGACCAATGCCAGCGCGTCCACCGGCTCGCCTCCAATCAGAATATCCAGCTTCACGAGATCGGCTTCCTTGTAACCGGCCAGGTGATAGTCCAGATACTCGTAACCGCGCGACGCACTCTTCAGCCGGTCGTAGAAATCGAGTACGATTTCATTGAGCGGCAATTCGTAGGTGAGCATCACGCGCTGCGGCGATAGATACTCGAAATTTTTCTGCACCCCGCGCTTTTCCTCGCACAGTTTTAAGATACCCCCGACGGAATCCTCGGCCGTGATGATCATGGCCGTAATTACCGGTTCTTCGATCTTGGCCATTTCGTTGGGCGGCGGAAATTTCGTGGGACTGTCCACCTCGACCACGTCCCCGGCGGTGGTCGTGATGCGGTAGCGCACGCTCGGCGCTGTGGTGATGAGGTTAATGTTGAATTCGCGCTCCAGCCGCTCCTGGGCAATCTCCATGTGCAGCAAACCAAGAAACCCGCAACGGAAACCGAATCCGAGGGCCACGGAATTTTCCGGCTCGTAAAAAAAAGCCGCATCATTCAGCTGTAGTTTGCCGAGCGCGTCGCGCAGGTTTTCGTAGTCGCTCGCCAGCACCGGGAAAAGGCCGGCAAACACCATTGGCTTGGTCGCTTCAAATCCAGGCAACTGCGGCGCGGGCCGCGCTGCTTCGATGATCGTATCGCCCATGCGCGCGTCGGCCACCTGCTTGATGTTGGCAACGACGAAGCCGACGTCCCCGGCCGCGAGCTCATCGAGGACCACAGGTTTGGGCGTAAGAGCGCCTAGCGCTTCGACCTCATATACCTGATCGTTAAAGCACAGCCGAATCTTCATGTGCTTGGTGATCCGGCCGTTCATCACGCGCACCAGCACCACCGCGCCGCGAAAGGGATCGAACCACGAATCGAAGATGAGCGCCTGCAGCAGCGCGTTCGAACTGCCAGTCGGCGGGGGAATTCGCGCCACGACCGCCTCCAACACCAAGTCCACGCCCAGCCCACTTTTCGCGCTGATCAGCAGCGCATCGGACGCCGGGATCGCCAGCACATTTTCGATTTGTTCCTTCGCCT